>OHNN01001282.1_pt1 | contig 11693 bp, 7 predicted proteins | sample 1569541 | NCBI WGS metagenome assembly OHNN01 (sample SAMEA3879563, study PRJEB24766) | human gut metagenome | biome: human-associated habitat; feature: feces | place: USA | collected 1985/1987 | reverse complement strand
AAGTGGGGCGTGCAGATTGCGGGAATGATTTTTCAGACACGCTCTAGCTTACAGGGAATATAAATTTTCTGTAAGCCGGCCGCTTATTTTCATCTGGTAATATCGGGGGATTAAAGAGTTAATATGACTTCGTTCTTATCCTGAAGAAGGTTTTCAGGGATATAATTATCTGCTAATTTCTGTCCGTTAAGAACCAGACTGCAGCAGCCAGATTCTTTTTTGTCTGGATTTTCTACAGAGATATGAAGCTGTTTTCCACGGAAAACTTTCTCAATCTCAAAGTGTTTCCAGCTTTTTGGCACAGAAGGAGACAGTCGAAGTCCTTCAAGATCAGGGCGAAGCCCGAGGATACCTTCCACACATCCTACCATTACAGTAGAAGCAGTTCCTGTCAGCCAGTGAACATGAGAGCGTCCAAAGTGTTTGCTTGCTTTTCCCTCTGTAAACTGACCATAGCAGTATGGCTCAAGACGACGGATTTCGGCACAGTCATTCTGCGCAGCAGGAGAATTTTCCATAAAATAGGTAAAAGCACGTTCTCCATGACCGCGGAGTGCTTCAGCAAGAATCAGCCAGCCCTGGGATTGGGAGAAAATACCGGAGTTTTCTTTTGTACCCTGATTATAGATAACTGCCAGTGCACCATCGAAAGCATGTGCATGATAAGGCGGATCCATAAGGATCGCACCATATTTTGTGTTTAGACGTTCGTATACATTGTTCAGTGCAGCGTCTCCCTGTTCAGCGGTAGCAAGACCACTGATGACTGCCCAGCTCTGAGGATTCAGCCACATATTTGCTTCAGGAGCAGCAGCTTCACCGATCCTTTCTCCGGCTTCTGTATAACCACGTACGAAGCGGTCGTTATCCCAGCACAGTTCCTGAACTTTTTCGCCAAATGCTTTCTGAGTTTCTTCAAGATACTGTACATATTCTGTATCTTTTTTATATTCGGCAAAGATTTTCAGGATTGTCATTGCATAATAGAACTGTAAAGCAACAAAAGAAGATTCTCCGTTTGCACCCAGACGGAGACAGTCATTCCAGTCTGCATAAAGTCCGGCGGGCATTCCGTGAGGTCCAAGGTGATCAAGGGAGAAGGCAACTGCACGTTTCAGATGTTCATATACAGTAGCTTCATCTTTGTTGGCAAAAGGAATCACTTCATCAAGAAAAGCAGTGTTTCCGGTTTCTGAAATATATTTATATACAGTTGGGAAAAGCCATAATGCATCATCTGCACGGTAAGCCGGATGGCCGGTTTCCTGTACATAAGAAGCATCATCCGGAGTATCTTCTTTTCCAGGTGTGTGAGTAAACTTGACAAGAGGGAGTCCGCCACCGTTATTTACCTGCGCAGACAGCATGAAACGAATCTTTTCCAGTGCCATTTCCGGTGCCAGATGGATGATTCCCTGAATATCCTGTACAGTATCTCTGTATCCGTATCCATTTCTGAGTCCACAGTAAATGAAGGAAGCTGCACGGGACCAGATGAAAGTCATAAAACAGTTGTATGCGTTCCAGGTATTAATCATAGTATCAAATTCCGGACTTGGAGTGCTGACTTTAAGATTATCAAGCTTACTGTTCCAGTCAGCTTTTAATGCTTCCAGTTCTTCTGCTACAGTTGGAGCCGGATTTTCGTAACATTTGATTACTTCAGCAGCTTCAGATGACGGTTTCATTCCAAGAAGAAAAGCAATTGTTCTGGTTTCACCTGCTTTAAGAGTTATTTTGCAGGAGAGAGCACCACAGGAGTTTTCATTATAGCTTGTCTTATCACCAAGATTACCACAGACAATACCTTCAGGGTTTCCATATCCATGGTAACTTCCGAGAAATTCATTTTTGTCCCCACAGTAAGAAGAAACCTCAGCACCTGCAAGTCCAAAGAAACGTTCTGTCACATTTTTCTCATCTACATTCTCATTTTCAGGAATTGCATCAAGATTTCCATGAATCTGCTGAGTAATTCTGTTTCCTTCGAACAGTGTACGAGAAATAAAAAGAGAGTACTGTAAATTAACCTGATCCTGTTCGTAATTGCTGTGGTTGGTAAACTCTGCATATCCGCTGAGAGTCAGGTTCCTTTCGTGATCAGAATGATTGGTCACAGATAATGCCCATACTTCATAACTTTTTCCAAGAGGAACATAGTAAAGGGCTTCTGAGTGAATATCGCTGTAGTCGGCAGAAATTTTTGTATAACCGATTCCGTGACGGCATTCGCTCTTATACTGAGCCAGATCTTTGCCTACAGGCTGCCAGGATGCAGACCAGAAGTCTGATGATCTGTCATCGCGAATGTAAATGTAACGTCCCGGCTGGTCAAAGTTATTAAAAACATAGCGCAGGATACGTCCGTTTGCACCGGATTTTGCAAAACTGTAGCCCCCTGCATTATTGGAAATGATTGCACCGTACTCCGGGGAACCCAGATAGTTTACCCATGGTGCAGGTGTTGCCGGATTAGTAATCACGTATTCTCGGTTTTCATTGTCAAAATATCCGTATTTCATATAGTAAATCCTTTCTGTTAGAACAATATTTATAACTGCCTGTCACCTGCTTTTATGGAGACTGAGCAGCTATTGTTTTCAGGCAAGTGTCACTGTAATTTCATGAAGATCAGAAGAGAGGTTGTTAATAAATTCTCTGGAGATCATAATATGGGAATCTTCTGCGATTTCTATTGCTGTTTTGTCGCAGTCCGCAGCGGCGATATGATAAGAACCATAATCTTTTCTGTCTGTATTTCGGTAGGTAACATGGAATTGTTTTCCTGCAAAAGTAACAGAGACAGAAGCAGTTCCTGATTCATCGAACTGTTCTGCCAGAAGTTTTGGATGAATCAGAAGGTTTCCGGAAACTCCACGGACACCAAAGACCTCTGTGATCATGGTAAAAAGATACCAGCTTGCAGCACCTGTCAGATAATGATACATACCACGTCCGTCTGAACGGAAATATTCAGGAATTCCCGGGTAAATATGGCTGGTATCAAAGTCGAGAGCTGTATCAGACAGAGAACGCAATGCTTTCCAGCCTTCTTTTGCAAAGCCTCTCTGATATAAGGCATTTGCATACATAACTGCCATATGAGAGAAAACAGCACCGTTTTCTTTTTCGCCATAAGCGAAACCGAACATACGTCCCATATCAAACTTCAGTTCCTGAAAATCTGTGTTCAGGCGGTAACCGCCAATTTCTTTTCTGTAAAGATAATGATCTGCGCTTTTTACGATTTTTCTGATCTGCGCATCAGTGGCAACATTTCCCATAATAGAGAAAACCTGGCCCGTGAGCATCATACGCACCTGTTCATGGTGGAAACCTTCCACTGCCTCTCCATGATTATCGTAATAGCTGTTATACCATCCTTCTTCGTTGTCTTTGCCATCAATCCATTCCTGTGAACGGATATGATCTGTCAGCCAGTTGGATTTCTGGATCAGGTTGGCAGCAAGTGTGGAGAGAGAGAAGTTTTTCTTTCTGCCGCTCAGGTTATGCCTGCAGCTTTTGGCATATTCAGTAAGAATCTTTTTCTTTTCAGATACACTGTCAAACATATCTGTCTGGTCGTTCAGCAGGATTTCAATTTCCTCTGACAGCGGGATACTGGTTTCGCCTGCAGATTCCATAAGGCGTAATATGGAAGCAAGAGTATGGAGATTGCCCGCATAAGCACAGGTAAAGGCAACACTTTCACCATTTTCTGCTGCCATATCCAGGGCATCGTTCCAGTCAGCTCCGCGGAGACGGTAAATATTATGAACACCTACATCATAAAAAGCGGCAAGCTGCTGGATCAGAATGTGCTCCAGAACACTTCCGGTATATACCTGACCGTCTTCGGTGCGCTGTTTATTTCCATATGCGTCATTCCAGAGAGTATCAATTTCTGTGCCGCGCATGGTTTGTGCATCTTTAAAATAAGGAACCTGTTTCTTAAGAATCTCTATATCTCCGGTCTGATTAATATAAAGACTGGTCGTGATTAGCGGCCAGAGTGCATGATCCATCCATACACGTGCGATTCCGTTTCTGTCAGCGATAAAATTGCCGTCACCGTCTCCGATAATAGTAGCATTTGTACCATCAATACGTACGCCGCCATAATTCTTTTCAATCATGGCACCTACATTCTGAGGATTCATCAGCAGAAGAGAAAGACAATCCTGCCACAGATCACGCCATCCGCGTCCACCACGTCCGTAATCATGATGAGGAAGGAAAGAACAGCCAAATAAACGGCGCAGGAATGGCTGGAAACTTACCCATTTCATATAACTGTCAAAGTCAGGATCCTGTGTGTGGAAGTCAACGTTTACCTGTTTTTTCCAGTAAATTCTGGTTTCTTCCAGTGCATTTTTTACTTTATCGGAAGTATTGTATTTTTCAAAAATATTTTCAATTTCTTCTTTACTGTCGGCAATACCTGATAATAAAATAAAGTCTGTTTTTTCACCGGGAGCCAGTGTGAAAGATGAGAAACAGAAAGCACCCATTGCTTCCTTTCCTGCTGCCAGACTGTGTGCGGGAACTCCTTTATATCCTTCATATACTGTGCGTGGATGTGTATAGGTACCACCTTCTCCGATAAAATCTTCTACAGTCGGATAATAGGAAATCGGATTTTCTCCCTTTCCGGAACAGCCATTTACATAATAGATTTTATGATTTGGCTGATGTCCACGCTCGTCAAATGACATGGTGGGGCAGACGTTGATTCCATGTTCTGTTGTCTCGATACGATGGAGCATGGAAGTGACATTTCGATGATCACGAATGTTATCTGCACTTCTTCCGTAAACAGGAATTGCACCATATGCAGTAAATTTCTGTACAGTATCTGTCTGGTTTTCAATTGTCACATACATAATCTCCACATTATCACTTTTGGGGATAAAAGAAGTAACTGTGGAGATGAGCCCAAGTTCTCTGGAAGTCCTTTTCAAAGTCTGCCACATGAATCCGGCGGTTAGTTCACTGTCTTCCTGCCTGTCAGTAAAACGGTCGGCTTCCTGCTGAGCAGAGGAACCTGTTACTGAATAAGGAATGTGTCCTTCTTTTACGATCCAGAAATTTCTGGAAGAACGATTGTTATGAAGATTTTCGGAACTGACCGGTTCTAACAGGAAGGTATCCTGATCAATTTTGCTGTCACCTCCAAGCACTGGTGTGACGGAACTTTTCAGACCTGCTTCTGATGCAAGAGGAAAATAAAGATAACTGGTATTTTCCGGTCTGTTCACACAAAAGCTTCCATGATTATCAATAAACTTAATATGTTTCAACATTTTTCTCCTTCCATAAATATTGTATGGAAATTATATCGGAAATGAGATCTTTCGGAAATAAGAAACATGAAGTAAGTATCAGAATCATGACATAAAATAACACAATTTCAGAAAAATATATGAGCAGGTAATGAATCAGATTGCGAATATTCATCTGGCTGATTTATAGAAAAATGGTACTTTTTATACAAAAATACTAATAAAAAAACAGAAAGATTATGATTTTAGGAAAGATTTCCTTATTAAATGACAAAATCTGTCTGTATATAAAAAGAACACAATGAGGTCATGAATCTGACATTTTGGTGGAAATTATAATATACCCGAAAAGCAGTTTAAGCTATAATCTGATACATCAGGTGAGGCAAGAAACTCACAAAGAGAAAAAAAGAAAAAGGAGGGCTTTTTTAATGAAAAAGAAAGCATTAGCTGTTTTACTTACAGCATCCGTAATTGCAGGTACAATGGGCGGAACCGCTACAATCGTACATGCAGATGAAGAAGGAAAAGTAATCAATATTTATTCCTGGAATGATGAATTCCGTCAGCGTCTGGAAGCAGTATATCCTGAAGTAAAAGAAACATCCAAAGACGGAACAGTAACAACATTAAAGGATGGAACAGAAATTCACTGGATCATAAATCCAAATCAGGATGGTGTTTATCAGCAGAAACTTGATGAAGCTCTTATGAATCAGGCTGATGCATCAGCAGATGATAAGGTAGATATCTTCTTATCAGAAACAGATTATGTATACAAATATACAGATGCAGCAGCGGATGTGGCAATGCCTCTGAAAGATCTTGGAATTGATCCTGACAAAGATCTTGCAGATCAGTATGACTTTACAAAAACAACTGCATCTGATGCAGATGGAGTACAGAGAGGATCTACATGGCAGTGCTGCCCTGGACTTCTTGTATATCGTCGTGATATTGCCAAAGATGTGTTCGGAACCGACGATCCTGAAGAAGTAGGCAAGAAAATGAAAGACTGGGATACAGCAAAAGCTACAGCTGAAGAACTGAAAGCAAAAGGATATTACACATTTGCTTCTTATGCTGATACATTCAGACTGTATGGAAACAGCATTTCCCAGCCATGGGTAGAAGACGGTGCAACAACTGTTAATGTAGACCAGCAGGTAATGAACTGGATCAAAGATTCCAAAGAATGGCTGGATGCAGGATACCTGAACAAAACTGTAAAAGGTCAGTGGAATGATGACTGGAACAAAGCTATGGGATCTGAATCCAAAGTATTTGCATTCCTCTTCCCGGCATGGGGAATTGACTTTACATTGAAACCAAACTGGGATGGAGAAGACGGAGCATGGGCTGTTACAAATCCACCACAGGAATACAATTGGGGCGGTTCTTACATCCATGCAGCAACAGGAACAGATAATCCGGAACATGCAAAAGATATCATTCTTGCACTGACAGGAAATAAGGACAATTTATTAAAGATTTCCAAAGATTATTCTGACTTTACAAATACAAAGAGTGGTATGCAGGAAGTTGCAAAAGATGATACTTTCGCATCTGACTTCCTTGGCGGACAGAATCCATTTACATATTTCTCACCGGTTGCAGAGAACATCAAGATCGCACCACTTTCTGCTTATGACCAGGGATGTGTAGAACTGATCCAGAACGCTTTCAGCGATTACTTCCAGGGTCAGGTAGACTATGACAAAGCAAAATCAAACTTTGAAACAGCAATCAAAGAACGTTATCCGGAAATCCAGGAAGTTAACTGGGCTGAATAATAAACGCTTTTGAATTGACAGTTAAAAAGTTTCAGGTGTAAATAACCTGTACAGATGCATTTGTATTTGCCAGGCACGCATGAAAGAGATGTGTGTCTGGCACTAATATGTAAAGGAAGGAATGCTGAACTATGAAAAAAAAGAAAAGCATCAGCTATGCAAAATGGGGATACATCTTTATCCTTCCATTTTTTATAACTTTTTTAATCTTTTCTTTGATTCCGCTGGTAGATACTGTACGTTATAGTTTCTATGAATATTATCGTTCAGGAATTAAAGAAATCGGACCGAATTTTATTGGAATTGCAAACTATCTGAGTCTGTTGAAGTCAGATATGGTCAAATACAGTGTTAATACACTGATCCTGTGGGTAATCGGATTTGTACCGCAGATCGTGATCGCACTGGTTCTGGCATGCTGGTTTACAGATGCGCGTCTGAAGATCCATGGACAGCAGTTTTTCAAGGTTGTTATTTATCTTCCTAACCTGATCATGGCTTCTGCGTTTGCATTATTGTTCTTTACCATGTTCTCTACCAACGGACCGATTAACTCTATTCTGATGTCTCTGGGATGGGTTAAAAAACCGATAGATTTCCTGGGTTCTGTAATCGGAACCAGATCTCTGGTCGGATTTATGAACTTCCTGATGTGGTTTGGTAATACAACAATTATGCTGATGGCTGCTGTTATGGGTATCAGTATGGATATTTTTGAAGCATCTGAACTGGATGGCTGTAACAGTATCAAGAGATTTTTCTATATCACATTGCCGCTGATTCGTCCGATCCTTGCTTATACACTGATCACATCTATCATCGGTGGTCTTCAGATGTTCGATGTTCCTCAGATTCTTACAAATGGACAGGGAAATCCAGACCGTACATCTATGACTCTGATCATGTTCCTGAACAGCCACTTAAAGAGCAAGAACTATGGTATGGCAGGTGCACTGTCCGTATATCTGTTTATTGTCAGCGGTATTTTATGTATGATCGTATATAAGATGACAAATGACACAGACCCGGATGGTTCCAAGAAAGCTGCAAAGAAAAAAGCAAAAGAAGAAAGAAGGAGGAGATAAACTATGAAATCAAATACATCAGGTCGTGTGCGCAGTATTTTTGTTCATCTTGTGCTGATCTTTTTATCCTTCCTGTGTCTGTTTTTCTTTTACATTCTGATTGTAAATGCAACACGTTCCCATGCGGATCTGCAGAAAGGATTTTCAGCACTTCCCGGAAAATATTTTCTTGAGAATCTGAAGAATGTGGCAAATGACGGAAGTTTCCCGATGTTCCGCGGTATTCTTAACAGTGTTGTTGTATCTTCCTGCAGTGCTGCACTTTGTACATATTTTTCTTCTTTGACAGCTTATGGTCTATATGCTTATGATTTTAAAATGAAGAAAGCAGCTTTTACCTTTATTATGGCAATTCTTGTTATGCCTACACAGGTAACAGCAATGGGATTTTTACGACTGATCACAAAGATGGGAATGTATGACTCTTTACTTCCGCTGATCATTCCATCCATTGCATCTCCGGCAGTCTTTTACTTTATGTACAGTTACCTTCAGTCTTCCCTTCCTTTATCCCTTGTGGAAGCGGCAAGAATTGATGGCTCCGGAGAATTCAGAACCTTTAACAGTATTGTACTTCCGATCATGAAACCGGCAGTAGCAGTACAGGCAATCTTTACTTTCGTAGGATCCTGGAACAATTACTTCGTTCCTGCCCTGATCATTCAGTCAAAGAGCAAAATGACAGTGCCGATCCTGATTGCAACTCTGCGTGGTGCTGATTATATGAACTTTGATATGGGTAAAATTTACATGATGATCACTGTTGCGATCGTGCCAATCATTATTGTATATCTGCTTTTATCCAAATACATTATTGCAGGTGTAACACTTGGTGGTGTAAAAGAATAATGAGAATTAAGAACCCCCATAGAGAGAATGCTATGGAGGTTCTTTTCATGAGAATTATAATATTAAAAACAGGAGTATAATTATATGAAGAAATGGATTTACAGTGGAACTAGAGAAGAACAGCCGTCAGAGAGAGAACTGATGCATGGAAAGCTTGCCAGAAAAGCGGCGTCAGAAGGCATTGTTCTGCTGAAAAATGAAGGAATCCTTCCATTAAAGAAAGATACAGCTGTTGCACTTCTTGGGTATGGAGCAGAGAAAACCGTAAAGGGTGGAATTGGTTCTGGAGATGTTAACAACAGAAGGAATATTTCTATTTATCAGGGACTGAAAGAAGCAGGAGTAAAAATTGTAAGCGAAGACTGGATCAGCGATTATCACAATCGCTATGAGCAGGCGAGAGAGGCGTGGAAAGAAAAAGTTCTGGAAGAAGCTAAGAAAGTAGATAATCCTTTTGATGCCTATGCAGAGAATCCTTTTGCAATGCCGCTGGGACGTAAGGTGGTAGAGGAAGATATCTGTGAAGCAGATGTGGTGATTTATGTGATCAGTCGTATTTCAGGAGAAGGAAAAGACCGTCGCAAAGTAAAGGGAGATTACTATTTAAGCGAGAGAGAAGAGGAAGACAAGCCTGTGATCCTTATTCTTAATGCAGGTGGTCCTGTGGAGCTGACAGATATTCTGGAACAGACAGACAATATAAAAGGAATCTTAAATATTTCTCAGCTTGGTCAGGAAGGGGGAGATGCCCTGGCTGATGTACTTCTGGGAAAAGAAGTGCCGGGCGGTAAACTGACAACAACCTGGGCAAGGCGATACGAGGATTATCCGGCTTCAGAAGAGTATGGGTATCTGAATGGCAATCTGGAAAAGGAAAAATACAAAGAAGGTATTTATGTAGGTTACAGATATTTTGACAGCTTTGACAAAAAGGTGATGTTTCCGTTTGGGTTTGGTCTTTCTTATACTATGTTTGAGATGAAGTGTTGTAGCATAAATATGGAAGAAAGTAAGATCAGAGCAGAGGTTCAGGTTACAAATACAGGAAATGAATATGCTGGTAAAGAAGTGGTACAGATTTATGTTACGCTTCCGCAGACAGAACTGGAAAAAGAGTATAAGAGACTGGCAGGTTTTGCAAAAACCAGACTTCTGAAGCCGGGAGAAACACAAACACTTACTGTTGAGATTCCACAGAAACAACTGGCTTCTTTCAATGAGGAAACACATGCATGGATAGTGGAAAAAGGCAAATATGGCATTCTGATCGGAAACAGTTCAGACAAACTGAAACTGGAAGCAGTTCTGGTAGTTTCAGATGATACAGTACTGGAACAGATGGATAAAATCTGTCCGCTTCAGGAAGAACTGGAACAGATTTATCTGACAAAAGAATTGAAAGAAAAATCTGTGCAGAGACAGGAAAAACTGATAACAGCGCAGGTTCCGGAATATTATTTTAAACCTGCGATGATACCGGCAAAATCGGAAAATGCCGGAAAAAATCAGGAAAATCTGACAGAGGAAGAAAAAAGATTTGTTTCTGTTCTGGAAGACAGAACTACAGAAGAGCTGATTCCTCTGCTTTATGGAAAGATTTCAGAGAATATCAGTACTCTTGGTGCAGCAGGGATTCGAGTACCGGGATCAGCAGGTGAAACCTGCGGTACTTTGGAAGAGTATGGAATCCCCTCTCTTGTTATGGCGGACGGTCCGGCAGGTATCCGCCTCAGACAGTGGTATGAGGTAGATAAAGAGACAGACAGCATCTATGAAATGGGAGTTCTTGGTTCACTGGAAAATGGAATTCTGGAACCTGGTGTGCATCATGAGAATGCAGACACTTATTATCAGTACTGTACTGCTTTTCCGGTAGGAACAGCACTGGCACAGACCTGGGATACAGATCTCATGACAGAGTTTGGAAAAGCAATCGCAGAAGAAATGGAAGAATTTCATGTAAATCTGTGGCTTGCACCAGGCATGAATATTCACAGAAATCCATTATGTGGAAGAAATTATGAATATTATTCAGAAGATCCATATCTGTCAGGGATGCTGGCAGCAGCAGTGATCCGGGGTGTTCAGAGCAAGTCAGGATGTGGCGTAACAATCAAGCATTTTGCATGCAATAATCAGGAAGATAACCGCATGGGTGTTGACTCCTGTGTATCCGAACGTGCGCTCAGAGAAATCTATCTCCGCGGATTTGAAATTGCAGTAAAAGAAGGAAATCCTGTTTCTATTATGACTTCCTATAATCTTATCAACGGTATTCATGCGGCGAACAGCAAAGATCTGTGCATGACAGTTGCCAGAAAAGAATGGGGATTTGACGGAGCAATTATGTCAGACTGGAACACAACAGTTCCGGAAGATGGAAGCGTTCCATGGAAATGTGTGGCAGCAGGCAATGACATTATCATGCCTGGAAATCCGGATGATGATAAGAATATTCGCCAGGCATATAAAGAAGGTAAACTTACAGAAGAAGAAATCCGAAATTGTGCCGGACATCTGGTATCTATGATCCGTAGATTAGAGCGTGTCTGAAAAATGCTTTACGCAAGATGTGCGTCACAATTTGTGGGAGATTTTGTTCGGATGAGGGCGTCGTAGTGGGCTACGGCAACCGAATTCGGACAAAATATACCGCAAAGTGGGGCGTGCAGATTGCGGGAATG
>OHNN01001279.1_pt1 | contig 11721 bp, 9 predicted proteins | sample 1569541 | NCBI WGS metagenome assembly OHNN01 (sample SAMEA3879563, study PRJEB24766) | human gut metagenome | biome: human-associated habitat; feature: feces | place: USA | collected 1985/1987 | reverse complement strand
CGATGCCGGCTCCGATCGCCGCCAGACCCGCTCCGAGAGCCGCTCCCAGCTTACCCAAACTTAACTCCGCAGCAACTTGCAACAAAATTGTCAGTAACATAGCTTCTTTGTTTTAAATGTTATTGTTTCGAATTAGTAATCGTCCTATCTCATCGTTCCTCATTTTCAAGAAATCCTCCGTTACCTCGATCCGCCGTCGGCCTCGGGCCTCCGTTCCGGTGCGAAACGTCAGATTTCCGCCTCCTCGTGCGGCTCGTGCCGAACCCGCGCCAGTCCGATGAACACGGCCGACAGCAATACGTCCCACATAAGGAGAATAATCGAGCGAAGTAATCAACATCTGGGGTGTACCTTCGAGATACTGCGGTTCGGGTATATACTCGATAATCGCATCGAGCAAAGCGGTTATATTGTCGGTCGGTTTCCTCCAATCTGTCGAAAACCAACCCTGTTTGGCCGAACCGTATATCGTGGGGAAATCAAGTTGTTCTTCGGTTGCATCGAGACTAAACATAAGGTCGAGAACCATCTCTTGGACTTCGTCCGGGCGGCAATTAGGTTTATCCACTTTATTGATGACCACAACCGGTTTCAATCCCATTTCAATAGCCTTCTGCAAAACGAAACGAGTCTGAGGCATAGGGCCCTCGAAGGCATCGACTAACAGCAAACAGCCGTCGGCCATGTTGAGTACACGCTCTACCTCCCCACCGAAATCGGCGTGCCCCGGAGTATCGATAACATTGATCTTGTAATCCTTATAACGGATAGAAACATTCTTCGAAAGAATCGTAATTCCTCGCTCCCTTTCCAAATCGTTATTATCCAATATCAACTCCCCGGAACTCTGGTTCTCGCGAAAGAGATGCCCGGCCAATAACATTTTATCCACCAACGTAGTTTTACCGTGGTCGACGTGAGCGATAATCGCAATGTTTCTGATTTTTTGCATATAACCTATTTTAACCGCGCAAAGTTACTACATTTTTTTAAAATGGTATACCACTTTCCTTCATTTAGTACTTAGGAGACTTTGCGAGCGCACGGAACAAGCTATAACAACGATGACTTTCTATCTTTGATTTTTAAATAAACATATCTCAAACCCAGCAACAACGGCTTTACAATAGTACTCACCATAAAAAACAGCCGGGGATATCTCCCGATAAATGAAACCAACTTGTCTTTACAAGGTAACATCGGTTGATAAGTTACTAATAATTCTTTTCTATCTTTATATGACAAACGCCACCAATAACGAAGAATATTTGCTCTATACATGAATAAATGATGACCAGCTATTATTTTGGCAGTTTCTGAATCTATCCATGCTTCTTCTATCGCAAGGCACTTAATGCGATTACACATCTTAAACAGATCTGTAATTTTATTTTTATCGCTCTTAACCCTTGTTGTCTGATACCTACTCACTGTATGATTATACAATAAAATTGGCACATATTTTATACGAAGAGCCAGACGTACGCTATTAATAACATAGTCTGTATCCTCAAATCGCACCTTTTCAGTAAACGATAAATGATTTATAATCAAGAAATCTCGACGATACACAAATAGCCATGGAGTCCATGGAATCTCATTCTTTTTTAAAAAGGAACGACCAGTCATTTCTTCCCGACTATTGTTCAAAAAGAAATAAGTCCTCCTTTTACCATCTTCGACTAAAACTTCATCACACATCAAAATATCAACACCTTCGGTAGATTGAATTTCGGAAAAGACTTTTTTCAACGCTCCCGATTCAAATACATCATCTTGATCTAAATATAAAATATACTTCCCCTCAGCAACTTTTACAGCTGTATTGCGAGCGCCTCCCTGCCGTCGGTTTGTTTCATGATTAATCAATCGTAAATTTTGATGAAATTTCCCATATTCCGAAATAACTTGTGCCGTATTATCTGTTGAACAGTCATTGACACAAACCACTTCAAAATCATCGTCCCCCAGTCCCTGCCGATAAATGCTGTCCAAACAATTTTTTATATACTGTTCCCCATTATAGACTGGAATAATAATAGAAAAAAACACACCCATAACAAAGCATTTTTAGTATGGGCAAAAAAAACAAAACAGGATTAAATATTATTAAATAATATATCGCTGCGATCGCTACGATTTTGTAGACTTTTTAGCTACACCCTTATCGAAAGACTGGGTATATTCCGAAAAAAAATCGTAACCTAAAATACAAGAGATACGATATAACATCGATGAATCGATACTCGATTTTTGAAAAATTTTATACACATTGGTTCTATCGCAATGTAAGGCGGTGGCAAACCAAGTAACTGTACGACCTTGTTCGCGCAACTTTTTTTCTATGAGAGAACCGATGTGTATCATCGTATCGACATCGTGCGACTCCCCTACACGAGCTAAACAAACACAAAAAAGGCGTGAGAATCACACTCCTGCCTATCTCGGTGTCAGGCTCTCGCATCGCCCTTCTATAGAGATAAGCAACGCTGAAAGCCCACGCCGATATGCATATACGGCATGCGATAAATCGGCACGCCCTACTATATAACATATCCCGTAGACGTTCGGTTGCCCTCATCTTTGTATAGAAGTTCAAATTTGCGAGATTCGACACTCCAAAGACAAACGCTTGTAAACGCCTTTCCTAATAAAAAACTCCACCCCTCCATCTGGTTTGAAAACAAACAAGACCTATCCCCAAACCGGGGTATTCAGCGTGAAGTTTTGCAAATATAGCGAAAGGTAAAAGAAAGACAAAATGAACAAATTCATTTTTCATTTCAAAGCGTATTCCATAAGTTAGAAATGAGAAAACAATCGTTTTCCTCAACTATTTAATGAAAATAAAAAGACGAATATCTGCTAAAAAAGCAGACTTCATCTTTACCTGACAAATCATATACTTCCGCTCAAAACGAGCAGTTGAAACCGTCTATATTCTAAGAAAGACATTTCGCTTATACAACTGTCGGAGTATAAAAAAGACTATGAGATAGTTGGCGAAACACAGCCATACCGAATAATAATCACCCAAATACTGTTCCAAGCCATAACTGACCGATGCCACTACGCACCGGAAATTAACGACCTCCCCCAACAGATAAGCCGTTATAGAATTCATACCATATATTTTCAGCCAGTTCAATCCCCAATCATGGCCTTTACAATCTATCCAATAATAAAACAAAGCCATCAATAAAAAACAATATCCGCCAGACAGCAACGTCATACTACAAGTCCATATACGTTTGATAACCGGCATTTGAAAACTCCATGCCCAAGCCGCAACGATAAGGGCTACCCCTACCAAAAACAACCGGCGAGCCACCTTCTGCCGATGAAATGCGCCCTCTTTCATCATTCGACCCGCAAACACGCCCAACATAACGGTAACCCCAAAAGTGAGACTGCTCAATATCCAAGTGTAATGATAGTCCGATGAGAAACTCCATGTCCCGTCTGCATTCCAATAAACACCGTCACGGAATCGGCCCAAGACAAAACGATCCACCCTCTCGGCAAAATTCCCTTCCGGCGTGAAATCCCCCCAAAATGTCATAGGGAACCAATAGGCCAACAACAACAGAAACGTCACACCAATCTGCCCTTTTAAAGAGAAGTTCAATTGAATGAGCGCAGCGATCAAATATCCGGCAGCGATAGCCTGCAACGTGTTTGAATACAATCGAATGTATTTAAAATCGAGTCCCAGCAAATTACCCTGAACAACCATGCCAAACAAGAAAAGTATGACAAAACGTCTCAATACCTTTTTATAAATGAGCCATCGGCTTTCCACCCTCTCATACTTCGAAAAAGAAAACGGCATCGAAACACCCGTCATAAAAAGGAACAGCGGCATCACCAAATCCCAAAAACGGAATCCCTCCCACACTTCATGGTCGAATTGATACAAAACGGCATTCATCACAGAGCTATCCACACACGCTCCCAACGAGACCAATACAGGCTGTAAAAACACCAGCAGAAACAAGTCGAATCCCCGCAGAATATCCAATGAAGCCAAACGACGACCGACTGGCTGTGTCGCATTTCCCAACATACAAGAATTAAGATTATTATAAAACAATAACATATCGATATTTCAGTTTCCACCGCATGCAACGATCGGACACCAAGACATATCTACAAATATAACGAATAATAGGTGCAGAAGCAAACGGAAGTCTCATTCCCAACTTGATTACGCCCAACCCCATCTTATCCCCTGCAAAGATAGCGAATTGCCACATAAGAGACAACCTGTTTATAAACATGGCTCCCAAACGCCGCAAAAAAGAAAAAAAGAGAATGAAACTATTTTTGAAAATCCGAAACAAATGCTTACCTTTGTGCGCTCAATAATTTATTAACAACAAAACTCAAAGAAATGTATTTAGATTCTGAGAAAAAGAAAGAGATCTTTGAGAAATACGGAAAGTCCAATACTGATACTGGCTCACCCGAAGCTCAGATTGCATTATTTTCCTACCGTATTGCTCATTTGACTGAACATTTGAAGTCAAATCATAAAGATCATAGCACTGAACGAGCTCTTAAAATGTTGGTTGGTAAACGTCGTCGTTTGCTCGACTACCTCATCAAAGTCGACATCAACCGCTACCGTGCCATCATTGCACAAAAAGAGTTGGGTATCAGAAAGTAATTTTTCGCTACACAGCAACAAAAAAGCGATTCGTATTTTCCGAATCGCTTTTTTTGTTACCTCACATCGACGGTAAACCCTATTCGCGGTTCAGTCGATCATTCGTGGGGATATCGGCTCAATAGAAAATCAGAGGGGATTATCTTTATATATCTCTACCCCCTCTCCCATACCGCTAACGCAACACAGGGGAAAAGTGCACAATGTATCCTTATACCGAAACTGAAACGCCACTTTCAATCCTCTCCCCCTGTGTTTCCATAAGGAAATATAGGGGGGAGTGCCCGTAGGGCGAGGGGGTTAAACAACAGTCGAGCGAAGATGCAAAAAAATTATACACACCGCCCCTCCCCGAATCGCAAACGAGTTACTAATAAACACAACAAAGCTGCGGTTTTAAAGAATAATATTCTTTAAAACCGCAGCTATAAATCCCCTCCGCCTATATTCTTTCCAAAACCGTTTGGATAAGATCCGATACGGCTGTTTTATAATTAGGATTAGCATGATGTGCTACCCTATTGGCAATAATACTGCACACAGTCATTGCCTTGTGGCCCATAAGTTTAGCCAGACCTGCCAATGCCGAGCTTTCCATTTCATAATTAGTCACGACCTGCGAACCATATTTGAAAGCCTCTATTTTCTTGTTCAGTTCAGGATCGGCCAAAGGAATTCTCAATTCCCTGCCTTGTGGCCCATAGAAACCATTGGCAGAGATCGTGACACCTCGCACCATATCTTCACCGCCGATACGAGCGACCAATTCCGAATCGGCATCTACTACATAAGGAGCAGCCCATAAAGGATTCCACTTCACAAACTCACAAAAAGCTCTTTCAAAATCAAGGTCACAGACCCTCTCCCGACCGGCATAAAAATTAAGCACGCCATCGAAACCGATAGATTTCTCGGCTATTACGGGAGTCCCGATTGGCACATGAGGCTGTAATCCCCCCGAAGTACCTACCCTCACCAGAGTCAACTGCCGAAATTGGGGTTTCTCATATCGAGTGGAAAAATCGATATTCGCCAAAGCATCGAGTTCATTCACTACGATATCGATATTGTCGGTTCCGATACCATGCGACAAACACATCACCGATTTCCCCTTGTAAGTACCGCCAATCGTGTGAAACTCTCTGCTCGAAACTTCAAATTCACGTGTATCGAAAAACGATGCGACCAAATCGACCCGTCCCGGGTCTCCCACCAATATTATTTTATCCCGCAACTGTTCGGGCTGCAAATGCAAGTGAAATACACTACCGTCTGCATTGATAATAAACTCCGATTCTGGAAAATGTTTCATATATTTCTTCTTTTATACTAACACATCATTGCGTGATAGCAAACGAATATACAGATATAAATCTGTATATTCGAAATGGTTTATTCTAATTATATATAAAAAACATCTCTTTAAGATATAACACCCGTACTCTCTATCAAAAAAAGGTTCGATATATACAAATTTCCACTCAATCTTTCTTAGAAACGACTTTCTTTGAACTTTCAGCAGCCTTTGCCTCCTTCGCTTTTTTTGCTTCCGCTCGTTTAGAGTGTCGCTCAATCCGAGCCGATTTCAGCTCCTTTTGCAACATCTCTATTTCGGCCGACTGATTCCGAATCGTCGTCAATAAAGCATTCAACTCTTCGTTTTCTATCGATTCGGGATATTGCGCTTCCACCCGTACGATAAAATCGCTGAGCACATTCATGTAATTGGTAAAAGCCTCATACGGACTATCGTAAGGACTGTAATGGCTATGCACAGCTCCGTCGGACAAATACTTCGTACACATATAATAGAAGTGGTCGCTGGCTTGCAAATAATACCAATCTTGTTTCAGACGACGGTCGTCACACAAGCGGACGCGCTCGGCAACCGAATAGAGCTTGCGGAACGCTTCGTTCTGCAACGTGTTTCCCAACCATGCACTGGTGTCCCGTGCCTCGTCGGCCCACGACATCGGATAAGGAACCGACAACATATCGACCGGTTTCAATTTACTGATCGCCTCGGTCGGCGTACAGAACCCGACACCCTCTTGTTCGGCAAAACGAGGAAGGGCTTTCATAAACTCGAAAATACCCGATTCGCGAGGTTGCAGTTCGCCCAATGTTTCGTAATTCATGAAAAGATTGACGATAGGTTCTTCTTCGGGATAATTCTTTACCCACGAAATAAACTTCTCTGCCGTTAAAGGATAATCGCTCCATTCGTAATTAGAAAAACGGAATGAAATATCATCGCTCATTTTGTAATTTTTCAACAACATTTTCAGCTTGGGAGCAGCTGCCGAACTATACAAATAATTCGGGCTCTTCCAACCCAAAATATGCTTCGCTCCCTCTGTAATAACGCCTTTGAATCCCATCGAAGCTATCATAGAGGCTATGTCGTCGGAAAATATCAACTCGGTATTTCTGAACACTTTGGGCTTCACGCCGAATAGCTGCTCTATCTTCTCGTCGTGTTGTCTCACCTGCATCTTGAACTCCTCCGGATCGCACAACGATGCCAACGAGTGCGCATAAGTTTCGGACAAGAACTCCACACAATCGGTCTTGACCAATTCTTTCATGCTGTCGATAAATTCAGGCACACAAACTTCGAGTTGCTCTAAGGCTACCCCCGATATGGAAAAAGCCACCTTGAACTTACCATTGGCATTTTTAATCATTTCAAGTAATGTCGCATTCGCCGGGAGGTAAGAACGCTGAGCTATGCGAGTGATAATATCGTCATTGGCAAAATCATCATAGTAATAGTGATCGTTACCTATATCGAAGAAACGATATCGTTTCAATCGAAACGGTTGATGAATTTGAAAATAGAAACAAATAGTTTTCATATAAGGTCAAGTTTTTTCATTAGTTATTAATTGTGCATTACCTTGTGGTAAATATCGATTACTTTCTGTCCGGCATATTTCCATTTGATTTCGTTCACCTCCCGCTCTCCTTCTTCACGCAGTTGCTTATAGATAGCAGGATAAGTGATTATAGAATAAATGGCATCGGCCATAGCATCGATATCCCAATAGTCGGTCTTAATGACATTGGTCAAAATCTCGGCACACCCCGACTGCTTCGAAATAATCGAAGGCACACCCACTTGCATGGCTTCGAGCGGAGAAATACCGAATGGTTCCGAAACCGAAGGCATCACATACACATCGCTGGCCTTCAACATTTCATAAACCTGCTTTCCTCTCAAAAATCCGGTAAAATGGAAACGGTCGGATATATTACGCTGAGCCGACAAGAGAATCATCTTATCCATCATATCTCCGCTCCCGGCCATGACGAACCTCACCCTATTGGTCTTCTTCAACACCCGCGCCGCAGCCTCCACAAAATACTCAGGGCCTTTTTGCATGGTAATGCGTCCCAAGAAAGTAACCACCTTTTCTTTCGGACTGTGAGGAACTTCTATCGATTTAATCTCGTCGCTCAAAGGCTCTACGGCATTGTGCACGGTCGTCACCTTCGCCGGATCGATATGATACTTTTCGATAACCGTCTGACGAGTCAGATTACTTACCGTAATAATATGGTCGGCATGCAACATACCGTCCCGTTCGATATTATACACCGTAGGATTTACATTACCCCGGCTTCGGTCGAAATCGGTCGCATGAACGTGAATAACCAGCGGTTTACCGCTCACCTGCTTGGCATGAATACCGGCCGGATAGGTGAGCCAATCGTGGGAATGAATGACATCGAACTGAACCGTACGGGCAATCACCCCGGCTACTATCGAGTAATTATTTATCTCCTCCATCAGATTATCGGGGTAACGTCCCGAAAATTCGATACACCCCAGATCATTGGTTTTCAGATAATTAAAATCCGCATAAATATGGCTGCGAAGATCGAAATATTCTTGGGGATCCATACAATAGCCATAACGCTGCTGTACATAATCCCAACTTACGTCTCTCCATGCGACAGGTGTATTCGCAGCTCCGATAATATGGGCAAAAGTTTTATCCTCGTCTCCGTATGGTTTAGGTATGACAAACGTGATGTCTATATCGCCACACTCTGCCATGCCTTTGGTCAGCCCATAACTGGCCGTACCCAAACCTCCCAAGATATGAGGAGGAAACTCCCAACCGAACATAAGCGCTTTCATAGATAGGAATCAGGCTTTACATGTTATACTTTTTCAATAAATTCAATACTCTCAATATTTCACCGACATTGGCGGCATAGCTGATAGCTCCCCGGCCTGCGAAAGGTGGATTCCCGTCGAACAGCTCGGAGATAGAGCCAATGCAAGTCTGAGACATTTCATCTTCAAACCCTATCAGCATACGTTCCAAAAACGATACCCCGCTAATACCGAATATCTTCAAATAGGCATCGGCATACGCTCCCATCAACCACGGGCGAGCAGGCCCTTGATGATAAGCATATTCGCGTTCGGTCTGCGACCCTACATAAGTAGGATTGTAGCCATAGCTCTTAGGACTCAAAGTGCGGATACCTTTGGGAGTCAGCAATTCCCGTGTAACCACTTCCAATGCACGTTTCCTCTGCCGTTTGTCCAACGGAGAATAATCGAGCGACAGAGCTATCAACATATTGGGACGTACACTCCAATCGGACATCGCACCGTCCACATAGTCTACCAGATAACCATAATCGTTCAAGAAGGTATGTACAAACAACTCTGCCGTCTTATCGGCGATAGCGTTCCACTGCTCGACTTTCGATGCCATCTCTTTGTCTTCGGCAAAGAGTGCGGCGGCAAACCTCAATCCGTTATACCATAGTCCGTTAAATTCGACCAAATAGCCGCTTCTCGGATTCACAGGACGTCCGTCGACAACCGCGTTCATCCACGAAATTACCCGTTCCTTCCCATTGGAATAAAGCAATCCGTTATCGTGCAAGAATAGGTTGGGATGCCCACCTTTCACGATATAATCCAAAATATCGCAAACAAACTTCCCGTATTTCTGTCGGCAAATCTCCATACCTTTCTCTTTGGCATAATGATACACAGTCCATAACGCCCACAAAGGAATATCCGGCAAATCTATTTCTCCGATATTTTCATCGAGCTCTCCGCTCGACATAAAGTGACGTAACGCTTTTTCCGACGAATGCATCACATCTTCAAAAGTCTTGTCGTCTCCGACAGCCAACGTACATCCCGGCAAAGCGATGAACTGGTCGCGAGCCCTTACTCCGAACCACGGATAACCGGCTAATAAATAGTGACCTCTTTTTGTTTTGAAATAAAACTGCTGAGCCGAATTTTTCAAGCAATTGAAGAAGCTGGACCGACACATGTGACGATTGGCGAGTTCTTCATTGTAAGTACGAGCGAACGAACGCGGTTTCGCTTCTATCGTACCGGCCGAGAAAATAATACTCTCGCCCTTTTTTATCGGGAGCTCGAAATACCCCGGCACATATAAATCTTCCTGATAAGGATAGCCACGTTCTTGATCCTTGATATACTCTATACCTTTATACCAATGGGGATCGAATATAAACTGAGGAGCCTTATTAAATTGCATATACAACCGGGGATACCCCTGGTACAGACAACAACTTATTCCGTTCGCCACCTCCTCGTAACGTTGGTCGAGTACGTAATTCTCGACACACAGCTCGTTGGCCTTACGAAATGCCAGAAACGGACGGAACTGTAACACCGTAGGGGAATGAGCATCGACAAGAGTATATTTGATCAATATACGGTTTTCATGCGAAATAAACACTTTCTCTTTCGTCATAATCACCCCACCCACGCGATACATCGTTTGCGGGACAGATTCGCAATTAAACTCCCGAATGTATTTGTGCCCGTTAGGACTGAAACAATCGCCCCGATATTTATGCAATCCCAAGTTAAAGGCCGCACCATGCTGTATCACGGTTTCGTCCAAAGACGATAGCATCACGTGATTATCCTTGTCCAACTCGGGTATCGGGATAACCAACAACCCATGCTGTTTTCGAGTATTGCAATCAACGATTGTCGTACAATGATAGGCCCCCGACTTATTGGTCCGCAACATCTCTTTCGGCAAAGACCATTCGAGATTTATCATCAGATTCTTGTCAAATTTCAGATAACTCATATCTCTACAATCAAATTTCTCTTATTCCTTTCTAAAAATTCCCGAACGAACTTATAATCGTAAATGTTCACGGCTTACAAGTTTTCAAAGAATTTGAAATAAGCTATTAATATTGTTACGAATTTAACATAACGGAAAATAAAATGCAAACATTTTGACAGTGAAAATGGTATGTTCTTAAACATATAGTTACAACCGACAATATATCAACACCTTATAACCGTTCTAAAACAAAAAAGGTTCCGATTTTCATCGGAACCTTTTTCATAACGACTAATTATTTATAGTTTCACCAAACGTACGACTTTATCTCCCGTCCTCACCAAATAAACACCGGCTACCAGTCTCGACATATCCACGACTGTAATTTCTTCTGTCGGATCGATAATCGAAACGATATGCCCGGCAAGGTTATAGATATAAATCGGACTCTCGGCTCCACAAACGAATAGCTCTCCCGATACAGTCGTCGGATATATCCGCACGCCCGACACCACAGATTCTACACCGGTATAACCGGGATCCTGATCGGTAAATACCGGATACCCGTCATTCTCGGCATCCTCTACTTTCCAATATAGAGTCTGCCGGCCTGTTTCCGAGGAATTGTTCGTCTTGGACCAATCGTTCAATCTTGCGGCAAAAGCCGTCGATTTCATATAGTCGACCGTCAACGCCGTTCCGGCATAAGAGCCTTCCCCTTCCACACAATTCATCAGATAATAACAATCCTCCGAATCGGCCGATAAAATCGGCACGATCGGGTACGATTTTCCGGGAACACCCGATACGGTTCCTATATTATAACAATTTGCCACACGAATATCGGCATTATCGGTATAAGATAATATTCCTCCGGCAAAACCAGATCCCGACAGCTGCACTCCTGCCACATTATAACAGTTCGCAATAAACGTCGAACTCCCGGAGTTATACCCGACA
>OHNN01001277.1_pt1 | contig 11740 bp, 8 predicted proteins | sample 1569541 | NCBI WGS metagenome assembly OHNN01 (sample SAMEA3879563, study PRJEB24766) | human gut metagenome | biome: human-associated habitat; feature: feces | place: USA | collected 1985/1987 | reverse complement strand
GAGACTGATTCTGCATAATTGGATAAAATATATAAAAAAACATAGATCAATATAAAAATATTGATAATTAATCCAAAAATATTCTATGTCAAAAAAATAGTGTTGTAATTATAATGAGATTAGTCAATGAGTTAGACGCGATTAAAAACAAAACGCACAAAACAGGAGGAAAGAAAATGAAAAAGAAAAAAGTATTTGCACTCATGATGGCAGCAACACTTGCATTATCACTGGCAGGCTGCGGAGGATCTTCGTCAGGTGATTCAAAATCATCAGGATCTTCAGACAGCAGTTCTGTAGCCAATAAGGACAAACCGCTTTGCTGGTTTAACCGTCAACCTTCTAATAGTTCAACAGGGGAATTGGACAAAGAAGCGTTGAATTTCAACAAAGATACTTATTATGTAGGATTTGATGCTAATCAGGGTGCAGAACTTCAGGGAGAGATGGTTGTTGATTATATCAAAGCAAATGCTGATAAGATTGACAGAAATGGTGATGGAGTTATCGGATACGTACTTGCAATCGGTGACATCGGACATAATGATTCTATCGCACGTACACGTGGTGTTCGTGCGGCACTTGGAACAGGAGTTAAAGATGGTGACGAAGTTGCTTCCAAGCCGGCAGGAACAAACGTAGACGGAAAAGCAAAAGTTGTCCAGGATGCTAAGATTGATGTAGGCGGAAAAGAATTTACAGTCCGTGAGCTTGCTTCTCAGGAAATGAAGAACTCAGCAGGGGCAACATGGGATGCGGCTACAGCAGGTAACGCAATCGGAACATGGGAAGCTTCTTTCGGAGATCAGATCGATATTGTTGTTTCTAACAATGATGGTATGGGAATGTCAATGTTTAATGCATGGGCAAAAGATAACAAAGTTCCTACATTCGGATACGATGCTAACTCAGATGCAGTTGCTGCAATCGCTGAAGGATATGGTGGAACAATTTCTCAACATGCTGACGTTCAAGCTTATTTAACATTAAGAGTATTACGTAATGCTTTAGATGGTGTTGATATCGATACAGGTATCGGTACAGAAGATGATGCTGGAAACGTATTAAGTTCAGATGTATTTACATACAATAAGGATCAACGTTCTTACTATGCATTAAACGTTGCTGTTACTGCTGACAACTATAAAGATTTCTTAGATTCAACAGTTACTTATGCTCCAGTTTCTAACCAATTAGATGAAAAAGATCACGCTAAGAAGAGTGTTTGGTTAAATATCTACAACGCATCTGATAACTTCTTAAGTTCAACTTACCAACCATTATTAGAAAAATATGATGACTTATTGAATTTAGATGTTGAATACATTGGTGGAGATGGACAAACTGAATCTAACATCACAAACCGTTTAGGAAATCCAGACAAATATGATGCATTCGCAATTAACATGGTTAAGACTGACAATGCAGCTTCTTACACAGGAATCCTTAAATAAATAATTCAAAAATAACATAGGGATTAAAATTATTAGGGAGAAATTATTTCTCCCTAATATTATTTAGATAGTAGTAAACAAAATAGGAGAGATTTTATGGCAGATAAGAATGAAGAACTAGTCTTATCTATACGCGGAATGAGTAAGTCCTTTGGACGTAACCGTGTTTTGGATCATATTGATTTAGATTTAAAACCAGGTACAGTTATGGGACTTATGGGAGAAAATGGTGCTGGTAAATCAACAATGATGAAATGTCTATTCGGGACATATCAAAAAGATGAAGGTACAATTTTCTTGGAAGGAAAAGAGATTAACTTTTCTGGACCAAAAGAAGCACTTGAAAATGGTATTGCCATGGTACACCAGGAATTGAATCAATGTCTTGAAAGAAATGTTAAAGATAACCTATTCTTGGGACGTTATCCTACAAATGCTTTTGGCGTAGTAGATGAAGATCGAATGAAAAAGAAATCATCTGAGCTTTTTAGAAAGCTTGGTATGACAGTGAATTTAGATACACCAATGCGTAATATGTCTGTTTCACAAAGACAGATGTGTGAAATTGCTAGAGCAATTTCATATAATTCAAAGGTTATCGTACTTGATGAGCCTACATCTTCTTTGATGACACAAGAAGTTAATAAATTGTTTGATATGATGCGTATGTTGAAAAAACAAGGTATTTCGCTAATTTATATTTCTCATAAAATGGATGAAATTTTTGAAATTTGCGATGAAGTATCAGTTCTAAGAGATGGAAAAATGGTTATGACAAAACCTACTTCAGAAACCAACATGAATGAGTTGATTGCAGCCATGGTAGGTCGTTCATTGGATAACCGATTCCCACCTGTTGATAATGCTCCTGGAGAACCAATGTTATCTATTCAACATGTATCAACAAAATATGAGCCATACTTAAAAGATATTACATTTGACGTTAAAAAAGGTGAGATTTTCGGTCTATATGGTTTAGTAGGAGCTGGACGTACAGAGTTGCTAGAAACGATTTTTGGTATCCGTACTAGAGCCTCAGGTCGTGTTTATTTTGACAATAAATTAATGAACTTTAATAGTGCTAAAGAAGCAATTGAACATGGTTTTGCCCTGATTACTGAAGAGCGTAAAGCAAATGGATTGTTCTTAAAGTGTGATTTAACATTCAATACAACGATTGCGAATTTACCTTCTTATATGAGCAAGGTAGCACTTTCTGATAATAAGATGATTCAAGCTACGAATAAAGAAATCAAAACAATGAGAACTAAGTGTATGGGACCAAATGATGCGATTACAAGTCTATCTGGTGGTAACCAACAAAAAGTTATCTTCGGTAAATGGTTAGAGAGATCACCAAACGTATTCATGATGGATGAACCTACACGTGGTATTGACGTAGGTGCTAAATATGAAATTTACGAATTGATCATCAAAATGGCTAAACAAGGAAAAACTATTATTGTAGTTTCAAGTGAAATGCCAGAAATCTTAGGTATTACAAATCGTATTGGCGTTATGTCAAATGGACGCTTAGCCGGAATTGTAAATACAAAAGATACTAACCAGGAAGAGTTGTTAAGACTCAGTGCAAAATACCTATAAAGGAGATAATTATGACAAATACAGTTACAAATATTCTTAGTCATGATGAAGAGCTTGCACTACGTAAACCTATTGAGGATTATGTAGGAAAGATCCAAGCTGAAATTGATGAACTAAGAGAAGAAGGAACAAATAAAGTATTGGAATATTCTGAAGAAATCGAGGTTCTAAAGAGAGATAAAATTTATACTAAAAGCGAAAAAGAAGCTCGTATTTCAGAATTAAATGGTAAATTACAAAAAGCCAAAGAAATCGAGGCTAAAAACAAACAGCCAATCAATGACAAAATTGCAGTAGCTGAAAAATATTTAAAGGATCACTATCAAACAGATTACTACAACAAAGTTGTTGAAAGTAATAAGTATGAGGTTCAAAAAGCTAAGGCAGACTATGATAAAAAATTAAAAGAATTAGAAAAAGAACACAAAGATATTTTATCAGGTCTTAGTGACAAAGAAGAAATTAAAGAAGAGAACTTTATTTATAAGAACCGTTTATTCGATGCAAAACTTGAATATACTAAAAATATGCAAGAGGCAAAAGATCGTAAACATGATGCGTTTACATTTGAATATCACTTAATTGACTTATTGAAGATGTCAAATTTCTCGTTTGCAGAAAAACAAGCTCAAAAAATTGAAAACTACAAGTACTCATTTAATACTCGTGATTTTTTATTGAAAAATGGTTTGTATATTGCGATTATTTTAGTATTCATTTTCTTATGTATCATTACACCAATTAAGAAGAATGGTTTACAACTTTTTACTGTTAATAACATTTTAAGTATTATGCAACAAGCATCTCCAAGAATGTTCTTGGCATTAGGTGTATCTGGTTTAATTATGTTAGCTGGTACTGACTTGTCTGTTGGACGTATGGTTGGTATGGGTATGACAGCTGCAACAATTATTATGCACAATGGGCCTAACACGGGTTCAGTATTCGGTCATGTATTTGACTTCTCAACTATGCCGGTTGGCGGAAGAATTCTTTTAGCATTAGTTGTTTGTGTTGCGTTATGTACAATGTTTACAACGATTGCCGGTTTCTTTGCGGCTAAATTTAAAATGCACCCATTCATTTCCACAATGGCTAATATGTTAGTTATCTTTGGTTTGGTAACTTATTCAACAAAAGGTGTGTCTTTTGGTGGTATTGATCAATCTATCCCAGGAAAGATTATTCCTAAAGTTGGTGGCTTCCCAACAATTATTTTGTGGGCAGTAGCTGCAGTTGTGATTGTTTGGTTCATTTGGAATAAAACAAAATTTGGTAAAAACTTATATGCCGTAGGTGGAAACCCAGAAGCTGCTTCTGTATCTGGTATTTCAGTGTTTAAGGTTACTCTTGGTGCCTTTATGTTGGCAGGAATCTTATACGGATTTGGTTCTTGGTTAGAATGTATTCGTATGATTGGTTCTGGTTCAGCTGCGTATGGACAAGGATGGGAAATGGATGCAATCGCTGCCTGTGTAGTAGGTGGTGTATCATTTACTGGTGGTATCGGTAAAATTTCTGGTGTAGTAGTTGGTGTATTGATTTTTACTGCATTAACTTATTCATTGACAATTCTTGGTATCGATACTAACTTACAGTTCGTATTCTCAGGAATTATCATTCTTATCGCTGTAACTCTTGACTGCTTGAAATACGTACGTAAAAACTAATTAATTAAAAAAACTCTTAGTTTTCGCTAAGAGTTTTCTTTATGTTTTCTACATCTTCTTTAGTCGCAAGACCTACTTGGAAGGCACTTGCACTACCACAACACAAACCATTGATGAATGCTTTATCATAGTCGGTTGTTTCTAAATATCCTGCAAGGAAACCTGCAACCATCGAATCACCAGCACCAACAGAATTCACTACCTCTCCTTTTGGCGCTTTACTTTGAATCACTTCATTATTATCACTTACAAGAACTGCACCTTGTCCTGCCATAGAAATCAATACGTTTTGAGCACCCATTTCCTGTAGCTTTTTGGCGTAAGGAATGACTTCATCTCGAGTGTTTAATTCGACATTAAAGATTTCACCTAATTCATGATTGTTGGGTTTTATTAAGAAAGGTTTATATTTTAATACTTTTAATAATAGGTTGTTTGTCGCATCGACAACAACTTTTATTTTCTTTTTCTGAACACGCTCCATGATTTGTTCATACATTGTATCTGGTAAAGTACTTGGAATGCTTCCTGAAATGACGAGAATATCTTTTTCTGTTAGATCATCTAATTGATTGAATAATTCTTGAATGTCTTCTGGCTGAATATCAGGCCCCATACCATTGATTTCTGTTTCTTCATCTGATTTCATTTTTACGTTGATTCTAGATAATCCTTTCTTTACATGAATGAAATCTGTTTTAGCTCCATAACTCTCTAATCGATGTTCAATTTCTTCCCCTGTAAAACCTGCCATAAAACCTAGGGCTGTACTTTCGTGTCCAAGATTGGATAGGACAATTGAAACATTAATGCCTTTTCCTCCGGGAAGGATTTCTTCTAATTTTGTTTTATTAATGATACCAGGCTTAAAATGATCGACTTGAATAACGTAGTCTAATGAGGGGTTAAAAGTAATTGTATAAATCATAATGATCTCCTTTTCTTTATCTAATTATAGGATACTCCTTTTATTGTTGTTTCGCAAGTTAAATGTTTTCGAAATAACAGTTGACAATTAAAATAATTCGGTTATTATGTAGATGTAGCTTTTGAAACAACAATTTACAGAGAGAGGAGACTTTTAAAATGAAAGCAAAGGCAGTGCGATTACATGGAGCTAATGATTTAAGATTAGACGAATTTGAATTACCAGAAATTAAGGAAGATGAGATTTTAGTAAAGGTTGTCTCAGACAGTGTTTGTATGTCAACTTACAAATGTGCCATCTTAGGAGTGAATCATAAACGTGTTCATGAAGATGTTGCGGATCATCCAGCTATTATGGGACATGAAATGGCGGGTGATATTGTTAAGGTTGGTGCTAAGCATCAAGACAAATTTAAACCGGGAATGAAGTTTACTTTACAACCAGCATTAAACTATAAAGGAACAATGTGGTCACCTGGTTATTCTTATGAATTTTTTGGTGGAGATACAACTTACTGCATTATTCCAGCTGAAGTAATGGAGCTAGGATGCTTACTTGAATATAAAGGTAAAGCGTATTATGAAGCTAGTTTAGCTGAACCAATGTCATGTTCGATTGGAGCATTTAATGCAGCTTATCATACACAGATGGGTGTGTATAAACATGAAATGGGAATTAAGAAAGATGGAAAACTTGCGATTCTTGCAGGAGCAGGCCCTATGGGACTGGGCGCATTAACATATGCGTTGCATAGAGATATTCGCCCTAAAATGGTAGTGGTTGCGGACGTAAATCAAGAAAGATTAGATCGAGCAGCTCACTTATTCCCGGTTGAAGAAGCGGCAGCTGATGGAATTGAATTGCATTTCGTGAATACAGGAAAGATGGAAGATCCAGCAGCCGGCTTAAAAGAAATTACAGGTGGAACTGGTTTTGATGATGTATTCTGTTATGCACCGGTTGAAGCGGTTGTGGAATTGTCAAGTGCTGTATTAGGTCGTGATGGATGTTTAAATTTCTTTGCGGGACCTACGGACAAACAGTTTAGTGCAAGAATGAATTTTTACGATGTTCACTATAATTCGACACATGTAATGGGAACTACAGGTGGAAATACAGATGATATGATTGAATCTTTACGCTTAACAGCAGAAAATCGTATTGATCCAGCTGTTATGGTTACGCATATTGGTGGTTTGAATGCAGCGGCTGAAACAACATTAAATTTGCCTAAGATTCCAGGCGGAAAGAAGTTGATTTATACGCATTTAAATATGCCATTGGTTGCATTAACAGATTTAAGAGAGATGGGAGAAAAAGATGATCGATATACTGCGTTGGCAGATATCGTAGATGCTCATAAGGGATTGTGGTGTCCTGAAGCAGAAGAATATTTATTGGCTCATTTTGAACAAGAATAGATTTTATTAAACCGAGAATCTTGTGTATACTAAATACAGTAAATACAGGAGGTATTGTATGGAAGTAATGGATCAAAGAAGAAACGAAATTGTAGAGTTTGTGAATGAAAACAAAACGGTAACTTTTACACAATTAAAAGAAAAATTTCCTTCTGTGTCTGAAATGACATTGCGTACTGATTTAAAATATTTAGATCAAGTTAAAAGAATTGTTCGAATTCATGGGGGAGCCAAATCTATGGATGTGGTTTCTGGAAATGATGATGTATTAAAACTTCGTTACGGACGGAATGCAAACGAAAAGAAAGAGATAGCGCAAAAGGCATTATCATTTGTAGAACCAGCTAAGACAATTTTTGTAGATTCAGGCAGTACGACTACATTGTTGGCACATGTTTTAAATAATCAAAATAATATTTTTTATACAAGTGGCTTAACGTGTGCTATAGAGATGGCAAAACTTTCTAAATCGAAAGTGTTTGTGACAGGTGGAAATCTAAATATGCGCAGTTTTAGTGTCAACGGAATGGATGGACTTCGCTGCTTAGAGAAGGTCAACTTTGATGTTGCGTTTATTGGTGTAACTCGTTATGCGAAAGATACGGGGTTTACGTGTGAATCTTTAGAGGATTGTGAGTTAAAGCGAAAGGCAATTGAAAGATCTAAAAAAGTGATTGTGTTAATGGATTCTAGCAAAGTGGAAAGAAAGGGTACATATACAATTTGTGATTTAGATCAAGTGGATGTATTGATCAGTGATTCGTTACTTTCAGATAGTTTTAAACAAGAATGTGAAAAACGAGGACTATCTGTATATTAAAGAAGTCCTAAGAAAGGACAATTATGAAAACAACTCTTCAAAAGCTTGGTAAAAGCTTATCTGCGATGGTTATGCCTAATATTGGTGCTTTTATCGCTTGGGGATTTATAACAGCTTTATTTATTGCGGACGGATGGTTACCAAATGAACAATTGGCATCGATTCAACCATATATGTTGACTTATTTATTACCAGTATTAATTGCGGCAACCGGAGGAAGAATGGTTGGCGGTGATCGTGGACTTGTGATGGGGTCGATTGCGATTATTGGATGTATTGCCGGTGTTGGTGGAACCCAAGGACAACCTATGTTGATGGCAGCTATGGTTATGGGACCATTTTCTGGCTGGGTAATTAAAAGATTTGATCAAATGATGGATGGACATATGCCTGCTGGCTTTGAAATGTTGATCAATAATTTCTCTGTCGGTATTTTAGGTATGTTGATTGCGATATTAGGATACTATATTATTGGCCCTTTTATGACAGGTATTTTGACTGTGTTAACATATGGAGTTGATATACTTGTAAATAAGGGATTGATTCCTTTGGTAGCAATCTTTATTGAACCGGCTAAGGTTTTATTCTTAAACAATGCGATCAACCATGGAATATTTACACCAATTGGAGCTGAACAAGCTGCACAAACAGGCAAATCCATAATGTATATGTTGGAGGCTAATCCAGGTCCTGGTTTAGGTGTACTATTAGCTTATTGGTTATTTGCGAAAGACAAAGCAACGAAAGATTCTGCGCCTGGAGCTATTATTATCCATTTCTTAGGTGGAATTCATGAAATTTATTTTCCATATATTTTGATGAATCCAGTTGTGATCATTGCTCCAATTTTAGGGAATATTTGTGCAATTGCCTTTTACTCTATTTTCAATATTGGATTGAAAGGTCCATCGAGTCCAGGTTCAATTATTGCCTTCTTGTCTATGGCAGAAAAAGGCTCTGTGTTCATGACAGCATTAGGTGTTTTGATTGCGGCTGGCGTATCATTCTTGGTGGCAAGCCCAATTGTTAAGCTCGCTGGGGAAAAGAATTTGGATGAAGCTAGTAAAAAGATGCAGTCTATGAAAGCTGAAAGTAAAGGAAGAAGTGAAGCTTTATTAGATGTTTCTTTGGTTCGTAAGATCGTATTCGCGTGTGATGCAGGTATGGGATCTAGTGCAATGGGAGCTACTAAATTTAGAAACCGTTTAAAAGGTGTGCGACCAGACTTAACTGTAATTAATACTTCTGTGGATAATATTCCAGTGGATTGTGATGTTGCGGTCGTACAAGAAACTTTGGTAGAGCGTGCAAAAAAATCTGCACCTTTTGCGAAAATAGTTACAATATCAAACTTCTTGGCAGATCCAGCTTTAGATAATTTGTTCTTCCAGTTGTCGACTGGAGATTCGATTATGACAGAAGCAGTTAAGGAAGAGGACGAAATAAAACCGGTTCAAGAAGATGTTATTCAATTGGATGGAATTAAATTAAACCTTCCTTCTGTATCAAAAGAAGAAGCGATTACAGAGGCTGGTAAGTTGTTAAGAGAATTAGGCTATGTGGATGGCGCTTATATACCGGCTATGTTAGAACGTGAAGAATTAGTAACTACATATATTGGTATGGGATTGGCTATTCCTCATGGCACTACACATGGTGATGATGTGATTCATAAAACAGGTATCGTATTGCTTCAATATCCGGATGGAATTCAGTTTGGGGATGAAAAAGCACAGCTTGTTATTGGTATTGCAGGTAAGGGTGGAGAACATATGGAAGTGTTATCTAAAATATGTTTGGCTCTTGAAGATGAGACCGTACTCAATAAAATGAAGACAACGAATGATAAAGAGTGGATATTAAAACAATTATCATAATAAAGAAGGACGAGAAAATTTACTCGTCCTTTAATTTGCTTGCGATTTCATCGATTGAATCTAAGAAATAGATGTTTTGTTGCTGCTTTGGTGTGGATAATTCACAATCAATCATGTGCTGTAGGAATGCTTTTAAATGATCGTAATATCCATTCACATTATAGAAAATGCATGGGCATTCAAGTTGGTACAGTGAAAGTTTTGATAAGATTTCACTGACTTCTTCTAATGTTCCAGTTGCGCCTGGAAAGGCAATGAAAGCATCACCAAGTTCAATCATTCTTGTTCTTCGATCGGCAATATCTTTTTCAATGTACAGCTCGGTAAGATTATCCATGTGGACACCTTCATCCACAAACATTTGTGCTTCTACACCAATTACTTTGCCACCCGCATTTAATGTGCTATTGGCTAGTTCTCCCATTAATCCGGTTTTAGATCCACCGAACACTAATGTATGATTGTTTTTGGCAATCCATATTCCTAATTCTATTATTTTTGTTTTAAAGTCTGGATCATTTCCATAGGCTGATCCTAAATATACTGTAATGTTCATAAACTACCTCCTACAATTAGTTTACATTAAAATTGTACACAAAAAAAAGCTTAGCACAAGCTAAGCTTACATGGAAATAAATCCAAATGCGTTCGCAATTGAACTTAATAAAATAATGAATGCGAAAATTGGACATAAGTATTGAATCATGAAATTGAATATTTTCTTACGTTTGAATGAATTTCCATCTTTTGTGATTTCTGCTTCGACTTTTTCTAATCCAACAACTCTTGAAACAAAGATACAAATCGCAATGGCAGCGATTGGCATCATGACTGAGTTTGTCAAGAAATCAAAGAAGTCTAAAAATTGCATTCCGATGATTGTTACATTTGACAATGGACCATAACCTAAACATGATAGTGTTCCTAACCCAATCATAATAATGCCTAAAATAATTGTAGATTTTTTTCTAGACCAATGTAATTCATCTTGGAATGTGGATACAGCACTTTCGGTTAGCGCAATAGAGCTTGTGATAGCTGCGAATAACACCAACAAGAAGAAAATGATACCGATACCTGTGCCTAGTCCCATACTTGCGAATACTTTAGGGATTGTGATGAACATCAAGGATGGGCCAGCTTTTAATGTTTCCATATCTCCACCTGAAAAAGAAAATACAGCTGGAATAATCATCAATCCTGCCATAATCGCAATGGCTGTATCGAAAATTTCTACGTTTTCTGTTGAACCTTCAATGGAAACGTCTTTTTTCATATAGGAACCAAATGTGATTAAAATACCCATCGCAATGGATAACGAATAGAACATTTGTCCCATAGCACTTACTACGGTCATCCATGAAAAATTATCAAAATTTGGAATTAAGAAATATTTAACACCTTCAAAAGCGCCGGGTCGACTGATTGAATATCCTGCAATGATTACAGATAGTACGACAAGAACTGGCATCATAAATTTGGATACTCTTTCAATTCCATTTTGAACTCCTGCATAAATGATGGCGAGTGTAAAGAAAGTAAAGAGTATAAAACATATTTCTGTAGATACTCCGTTTGAAATGAAGTTTGGAAAATATGTATCTGTGGCAAGTAATTTTGCATCACCTTTTAAATATTCGAATAAGTACTTGATGACCCAACCTCCGATTACAGAATAATAGGGTACGATCAAGATGGGAATAATGGCATTGATCCATCCGGAAAATGATGCAAACTTTGTCTTTGCGAAAGTATGAAAAGCTCCCACTGGACTTTTCTTTGTCATTCTACCTAATGTCGTTTCGGCTATGATCATTGTATAACCAAAAGTTAAGGCCAGAACAATGTAAATAAGTAGGAAGATTCCTCCTCCGTATTTTGCGGCTAAATAAGGAAACCGCCAAATGTTACCAAGGCCAACACTGGCTCCAGCGGCAGACAAGACAAATCCTAATTTGCCAGAAA
>OHNN01001272.1_pt1 | contig 11783 bp, 13 predicted proteins | sample 1569541 | NCBI WGS metagenome assembly OHNN01 (sample SAMEA3879563, study PRJEB24766) | human gut metagenome | biome: human-associated habitat; feature: feces | place: USA | collected 1985/1987 | reverse complement strand
CTTTTTCAAATTTTCGAGGAAATATTACAAGACGGAAAGGCTTTCCATGAAAAAATTTGCTGATACAGTGCGCCGCCTGCTCTCCATCGCACTGAACCTGTTCATCGTCTGGGCGGAGCCCATTGCCCTGCCCATGAGCTGGGATTGGGGCAAAGAGCAGATGTTCATTTTTTACACCGAGGATTCCAACATCCTTTCGGCCTGCATCTGCGCCATGGTAGCGGTGAGCCAGACGGCGAAAGCCCGGAGCTGGAAGCTGCCGCCGCTCTGGTGAATTTTTTCGTAAATAAGCGTCGGGATGTTGTAAATGCCCTGCTCAATGCCAAGTACCGCAACCGTGCCGAAATGTGCCATGGAGTACAGCATAATCAACAGCGCGCCCGACATAATGGAAGGCAGCACCAGCGGAATGGTAATTTTACGGGTAATGGTAAACAGGCCTGCACCGGAAATACGCGCCGATTCTTCCAAAGTCGGGTCCATGCGTTCCAGCGCGCCGCAAACCTGTATAAATACAAACGGGAATAAGTACATAACTTCTACCAGGCTGATGCCGAAGTAGCTGTAAATATTAAATACAGGTTCCGTAAGGCCAAAGGTTTCCATAAAGAACGTATTAATATAGCCGGAGTTCGGAGAAAGCAGCATCTTCCACGCCAAAGCGCCGATAAAGCTCGGCAGCATAAACGGCACAAGGAACAGGCTCTTCATAAAGGTTTTGTACGGCAGGTCGGTACGGGTAACAAGCCACGCAAAAAACGTACCTACAATTGTACTGCCAATCGTCGTCATGCTGGCGATAATCAGCGAGTTTTTCAATGCCTGGAAAGTTTCAGGCTCGGTCAGTACAGCGTAAAAGTCGCTGCTGTTAAAAGTGCCGTCAACAAAAAAGGCGTTAAACAGAATTAAAAGTACAGGCCACGCAACAAAAATAACCAGTACGGCAATAGAAATTAAAAGAATTATCTGGGCTACGCCAAAACCGGAATCTTTTTTAATTGTACTCATAATTCTTCCACCTCCTTCAGCTGAGCCGCATCAAACCAGTGCAGAGCACGGAAATTAACCACACATTCCTCGCCCTCGTTAAACATCAGCCCTTCGGAAATAGCTTCATGCGTTACAATTTCCGTACGCAGATGCTCACCGTCAATTTCAATCATGTAGTCCATGGTTGCGCCAAGGAAGTTGGCACGTTTAATAACGCCTTTCAGCCCTGCGCCGCCGCGGGTAATAATAACATCTGACGGGCGGAAAGCCGCAACCCAGTTTTTAATACCGCTGCCCTGCGGTTTTTCCCACGGCACCTGCTGCGTGCCGCTGCCGACAAGGTAAGCGCCGTTTTCTTCACGCACGCCAAGGAAATTGGCAATGCCCATAAATTTAAAAATGAACAAATCGGCAGGTTTTTCAAAAATTTCGTACGGCGTGCCAATCTGGCGGATATGGCCGTTGTTGTCCATAATGGCAATGCGGTCGCTGATGGCAAGCGCAACTTCCTGATCATGCGTTACATACATAACCGTTATGCCGAACTGACGCTGCAAAGCCTTAATCTCAAAGCGCATTTCCTCACGCAGGTTAGCGTCAAGGTTGGAAAGCGGCTCATCCAGAAGCATAACCGAAGGGTCTGCAACCAGTGCGCGTGCCAGAGCAACACGCTGTTGCTGGCCGCCGGAAAGCTCGGAAGGCAGGCGTTTGTCGAGCCCTTTCATGCCGACAATATCAATCATTTTCATTACTAATTTATCAATTTCTTCTTTCGGGCGTTTTTCCATTTTCAGCGGATACGCAATGTTATCGTAAACCGTCATGTGCGGCCAAACCGCATAATCCTGGAACACAATGCCCAAACCGCGCCTTTCGGGCGGAATATACTCACCGCTGGCGCTGTCGGCAACAACGGTATTATCAATAATAATACGGCCTTCATCCGGAACTTCATGCCCGGCAATAAGGCGTATCAAAACCGTTTTGCCGCAGCCGGAAGGGCCAAGCAGAGTAAAGCACTCGCCTTTTTTTATGCCAAGGTCAAGGCCTTTATGTACCTGATGCTTGCCGTAGGCTTTGGCAACGCCTTCAACCTTAATGATATCTTCCATAAGGCAACCTCCTGTAAATGTATTAACTGCAAAAACGGCGAAACGGGCAACCCCGCTCCGCCGCCTTTCTTAGCCCATTATTTAATTAGCCTTCTTATGCCAGAACTACTGTTTCATCTGCATAATGTCAGAGAATTTCTTAATGGTGTCTTCTTTGGTTTTAATTGCTTCAATGTAGTCAATCTTAATGGATTTTTCCAAAGCTTCTTTCGGAGCAGGCAGATTGAATTTAGCCGGAATTTCTACATCTTCACGTACAGGAATGGTGCCCTGCTGTGCAACGAGAGTCTGTGCTTCTTTGCTGAGCAGGTAATCTACAAACTTTTTAGCTGCTTCAGCTTTGGCGCTGTCTTTAAAAATAGCAACCGGGCTCGGAACTACCAGCATTTCGGGCGGATAGCAAAGCTGCAGGTGCGCACCTTTTTCGATTTTAGCATTGGTAATATAGTCTACTGCCAAAGCTGCGGAAAGCTCGCCGGAAGCAGTATCGTCGATAACCTGGCCGGAGCCTTTGCCGATACGGCCGCCGTTGGCTTTAATGTCTTCAAAGAATTTCCAGCCGAACTGTTTTTCCAGAAGTGCAACGCTCATGTAAGAAGTACCGGAAAGAGCCGGGTTGGCAATGCCGAAACGGTCTTTAAAATCAGGTTTCATCAAATCAGACCACTGGGTAGGAGCGGTTTTAATTTTATCGGTATTAATAACAATGCCAAGAGTACCAAGGCGTGCTGCATGGAAAGAGCCGTCGTAATCGCTGAACGGATTTACGGTTTCGGGTTCAACAGGGCTCTTGTAATTTAAAAGAATGCCTTCGTTTTTCATGTTATAGAAGTCAGGAACTTCACTTGTCCAGATAACGTCGGCCAAAATTTTGCCGCTCTGGCGTTCTGCGGCAATTTTAGCCATCAGCTTGCCTGCACCGGCAGACTGGTAGTCAACATCAATGCCGGGGTTGGCTTTTTTAAAGCCGTCTACAATGCCTTTAATAAGCGATTCCTTCATGGATGTGTAAACGATGAGCTTCTGGCTGTCATTGGCAGCTTTCTTTTCTTCTCCGCCGCCGCAGCCTGCAACCAGCATCATTAACAGCATCATCACAGAAAGCAGCCACAACGTTGTTTTCTTTAACATCATAAAACCTCCTTAATTTTCCTGCCCTGCGTAACGCCAAGGCAGATTAAAATATTGTGCGTCAAAATAAAAGTTAAAAATTTAACTGTATTTTTACTTTTATTTAACTAATATTTAACATTAATTTAACACATTATTCAGAAAAATGCAAACACATCTGTCTTTTATTTTGTATACAAAAATTTTCCGTATCAAATGATACATTTGCCCAAAACGGACAGCGCATAATAAAAAAACTGCCGTTAATAACGGCAGCCCTGCATAAGCCTTCCTTATTTAATTTACTGGCCGGATGTCAGTTTTAAGCCAATAATGCCTGTTAAAAGCATTGCCACAAAAAATAAGCGCACCAGCGTAACCGGTTCCTTAAACAAAATAACGCCCACTATAACGGCGCCCAGCGCGCCAATGCCAGTCCAGATAGCATAAGCCGTGCCCATTGGCAGCGATTTAACCGCATGTGCCAGAAACCAGAAACTGAAACCCATGCCGATAAATGTTAAAATTGTAAACATTACATTGGTAAATCCGTGCGAATATTTTAAACAGGTAGACCATACAACCTCAAAAATACCAGCTATAAATAAATCGAACCATGCCATAAATTAAAAACCTCCTTAAAAATGCGGTTAAAACAAAAAATGCCCTTATTTATGTATCTTCTAAGGCCTGCGATACATAAATAAAGGCACCTGCTTAACCGGCGTTAAACAGATTGATGTAAGTATAGCACATTAAAAATTTTTTGGCAACATCACTTTAAAAGGGCGCAAACCATACGGTCTGCGCCCTTTTTCTTTCCCTTATTTATAACGGTTTATAATATCTCTAATCTGTCTGTGTTTCCCTTATTTTACGGCTGCTTTATTTTACTGCTTCCGCTACCAGTCTGCCCATTTCGGCAGTGCTTACTTTCTTCAGGCCTTCTGCCCACAGGTCAGGAGTGCGGTAGCCTGCTTCCAGCACTTCGTCAACTGCGCGTTCCACTGCGTCTGCCGCTGCGTCCTGGTTCAGCGAATAGCGCAGCATCATGGCAACGCTTAAAATGGTGGCCAGCGGGTTGGCAATGCCCTGCCCCGCAATATCCGGCGCACTTCCGTGGATAGGCTCATACATACCTGCGCCGTCACCGAGGCTTGCACTCGGCAGCAAACCGATGCTGCCGGCAATGGTGCTGGCTTCGTCGCTTAAAATATCGCCGAAAATATTATTGGTTAAAACAACGTCAAACTGTTTCGGGTTCAGTACCAGCTGCATGGCGCAGTTATCTACATAAAAATGGTTCAGTTCAACATCGGGGTATTCCTTGTCACGCATTTCGGTAACAATTTTGCGCCACATACGGCTGCTGCCCAGCACGTTGGCTTTATCAACGCTTGTTACCTTGCCGCCGCGTTTACGCGCCGCTTCAAAGGCAAAACGGGCAATGCGCTCTACTTCCGGGCGGGTGTACATTTCAATATCGCTTGCTTCTTCCACGCCGTCGGCATTAAGATGTGCTTCGTTGTGCGTGCCAAAGTAAATGCCGCCGGTCAGTTCGCGTACAATTAAAAGATCAGCACCTTCGGCACGTTCCGTTTTCAGCGGGCTGAGATGCGCCGTATATTTGGAAACCTTCATCGGGCGCAGGTTGCAGTACAGCCCCAGCCCTTTGCGGATGTTTAAAAGGCCTTTTTCCGGGCGGATGGAAGGGTCAACATTATCCCATTTCGGGCCGCCTACCGCACCCAGAAGCACTGCGTCGCTTGCTTTGGCGCTTGCCAGTGTTTCTTCCGGCAGCGGCGTGCCGAAAGCGTCAATAGCCGCGCCGCCAATCAGTTTTTTATCGTATTCAACGGTAAAGTTATATTTTTTAGCCGCTGCGTCCAGTACTTCAACGGCAGCGTCAACAATTTCCACGCCGATACCGTCGCCCGGCAGTAAAGTTATCTTCATATTATTGTTCTCCTTTAAGGTAGTTAATCAGCCCGCCGCAGTCGGCAATTTTCTGAATAAATTCCGGCAGCGGTTTAGTTTTAATGGTAATGTTTTTATTGACAATTTTAATTTCGCCTTTGGCCATATCCACATCAAGCTCGTCACCGGCTTCAATTTTTTCCACGTCGGTGCCAATTTCCAGCACCGGCAGGCCGATGTTGATGGCATTGCGGTAAAAAATACGCGCAAAGCTGTCGGCAATAATGCACTTAACTCCTTTAACCTTCAGCACAATGGGCGCGTGCTCGCGGCTGGAGCCGCAGCCGAAGTTTTTGCCTGCCACAACAATGTCGCCCGGCTTTACGTTGGCGGCAAAATTAACGGTTAAATTTTCTTTGGAATCTTCCATGGCATGTTCTGCCAGTTCGTTAAAATCGCTGATATTCAAATATCTTGCCGGAATGATAACATCCGTATCTACATGGTCACCATAACGCCAAACTTTACTCATTTCATTACCTCCTCGGGGCTGGTAATATAACCGGTTACTGCGCTTGCAGCCGCCGTATACGGGCTTGCCAGGTAAACTTCGCTGTCTACATGGCCCATACGCCCGCGGAAGTTGCGGTTGGTTGTGGAAACCGCCCTTTCGCCCGCAGCCAGAATGCCCATATACCCGCCAAGGCACGGCCCGCAGGTCGGGGTAGAAACAGCTGCACCGGCATCAATAAAGGTATCAATATAGCCAAGTTTCATGGCTTCTTTATAAATTTCCTGCGTTGCAGGGATGATAATGCAGCGTACGGAAGGATGAACTTTGCGCCCCTTCAGCACTTCCGCAGCCTGCGCCAAATCTTCAAGGCGTCCGTTGGTGCAGCTGCCCACAACAACCTGGTCGATTTTAATATCGCGCCCTTCTGCTGCCGGGTGCGTGTTTTCCGGCAGGTGCGGGTAAGCAACAACAGGCACAAGTTTATCAAGTTCAATTTTAATTTCGCGCACATAGTTTGCGTCGGCGTCAGCCTCAACGCCCTCCCAGTCGCGGTCTACACGGCCTTTAAGGTAGGCTTTTGTTTTTTCGTCCACCGGGAAAATACCGTTTTTGGCGCCTGCTTCAATCGCCATGTTGCAAATGGTAAAGCGGTCTGCCATTTCCAGTTCTGCCACGCCGTCGCCGCAGAACTCCAGCGACTGGTAACGCGCACCGTCAACGCCAATCATGCCGATTAAAGTTAAAATAACGTCCTTGCCTTTTACAAAGCGCGGCAGCTTGCCGGTAAGTTCAACCTTAATGGCAGCCGGTACTTTAAACCAGCTGGTGCCGCTCGCCATAGCGCAGCCTATATCTGTGGAGCCCATGCCGGTAGAAAGCGCGTTTACCGCACCGTAAGTGCAGGTGTGCGAATCCGCGCCGATAACAATTTCTCCCGGCGCAACAAGCCCGTTGTCCGGCAGCAAGGTATGTTCAATGCCCATACGGCCAACTTCAAAATAATTTTTAATTTCATTTTCGCGTGCAAAATCACGCATGGTTTTGCACATTGCAGCCGCTTTAATATCTTTGCAGGGAGAAAAATGGTCGGGCACAAGCGCAATTTTATTTTTATCAAAAACCGGTTTGCCTATTTTTTTGAACTCGTTAATAGCCGGCGGTCCTGTAATATCGTTAGCCAGCACCAAATCCACCTGCGATACCAAAAGGTCGCCTGCCGATACTTCGGGGCGCCCGGCATGCCTTGCCAGTATCTTTTCCGTCATTGTCATACCCATAATAACTGCCTCCTGTATTTTTTACTCCATAAAGCTAAATAAAAAACCCCTGCCTGCACTAATGCAGACAGGGGCGATTATTAACCGCGGTACCACCCTGATTGGGGCTTCATTATGCTTAACGCTGCTCTGCGTCGCTTCCTACTCCGTTCAAAAGCGCGGCTCCCGGGCGAGCCTTTGCTGCTTTGCCGCTGCGGCTTGCACCATCCGCCGCTTCTCTTTGCCGGTTTTAACAGCCTGTTCCCGTTCTTCGCCTTTAATCATTACATAATTGCTGTTATGTTTTTGTCGCCTTTACATTATCTCAATATTTTTTTGTAATGTCAAGAGTTTTTGTATTACTTTTTAAGAAGATAACAAATTTTGTACTTTATTTAACAAAATGCTGGACTAAATGCCAAAAATAGCATATTCTATTATTTAACAAATAAACGGAAAAGCAGGGGTGGCAGCATGAAACTGTTGAAAGACAAAATTATGAGCGAAGGCATTGTGCTTAATGATGCCATACTTAAAGTAGATTCCTTTTTAAACCATCAGATTGACCCGGAGCTGATGGTGGCTATCGGCAAAGAATTTGCGGAAAGATTTAAAGAATGCAAAATCGACAAAGTTTTCACCATTGAATCTTCCGGCATTGCCTGCGCATTAACAACCGCACTGTGCCTGCATGTGCCGGTAGTTTTTGCCCGCAAGCAAAAATCGGAACTTATGAGCAGCCCGGCCTACACCACCAAAGTTTACAGCTTCACCAAAAAAGTTACCAGCGATGTAAGCGTCCTCAAAAAATTTCTGCACGAAGGCGAAACCGTGCTTATTGTTGACGACTTTCTGGCAAACGGCGAAGCGGCGCTCGGCCTTGCCGATATTGCCCATCAGGCAGGCTGCAAAGTTGCAGGCATCGGCATTGTAATCGAAAAATCCTTCCAGCCGGGCCATCAGCGCATTGTTGACGCCGGTTACAATCTGGAATCACTGGCGCGCATAAAAGCCTTTAAAGACGGCAAAGTTGTATTTGAAGAAGACTGATTTATACGCCTGCTTAACGCACCGTGCTGTTTAACGCGGTGCGTTTTTTGTATGCGCTTTTTGCATAATTTTTTATAAAATAAATGGCAAAAACGTAACGTGGCTGGAAGAAGTTACCGACGAACAATATTATGCGGAATAAAAAACAGGACAGTTTTAAGCTGTCCTGTTTTTTACTGTTTACTTTTAAGATACTCCTTAAAATACTCCAAAAATTTCGCCGCCGCTCCCGAAAGGGAATGAAAGCGTTCCACGCCAATACCGCCGTAAGCTCAAGGCGCGGGTTCAGCGGTTTAAAAACCATTTTGCTGTCTTCAAATAAATCAACGGCGCCTTCAATGGTCAGCCCGCAGGCTGCGCCGCTGTTGATAAACATTGCCGCATGCGTCATCATATTAACCGTTGCCAGTACGTTTAATTTATTAATATCGGCGCCCAGCCAGTTGGATATTTCCTTTTGCACATAAAGGCGCGCAGGCGTTATTAAAGGCACGCTCAACAAATCGGCACAGGTAACGCTTTCCTGTTCTGCCAGCGGATGCCCTCTGCGCATTAAAAGCCCCCAGCGCTCTTTCTGCTCCAGGCGTATGTATTCGTACTGTTCAATATCAATGGGCTCCAGCATAATGCCAAAATCCAAAAGCCCTCTGTCCATGCGCTCTTTAATATACTGCGAGCTGTTTGAATAAATTTCAAACCTTACTTTTGGATGCAGCTTTTGAAACGCGGACATTACATCCGGCAGAAACTGCGAAGATTTAAGCGCGCCGCTGCCGATGCTGATAACGCCGCCCACTTCACCGGCCGTTTCTATTTCAGATTCTATTTTATACATCATATCCACAACTTCTTCCGCACGGCGGCGCAGCAGCATGCCTGCTTCCGTCAGCGCAAAATTACGCCCGCGTACAAAAAGTTCCGTGCCGAGTTCCTGTTCCAGCTGCTTCATCTGCCTGCTTAAAGTAGGCTGCGTAATGTGCAGCACCTCCGAGGCTCTTGTTATATTTTCCTCGCGTGCTACCGTTAAAAAATATTGCAGTGTGCGCAGTTCCATTTTCATCACCTCTGCCGTGCAGTTTATACTTTAATTTTAGCACAGTGCAGCCGCCGCGCGCCAGCATTAAACAAGCCGCGCAGGCGGATGATTTATTAATTTTACTTATATAATAAAAAAACTTCCGCAGGCATTACCTGCGGAAGCCGTTATTTTTACAGTTTATTTAACAACCAGAACCGGAACTTTAGCGTTGCGCACAACATAGCCGGATACGCTTTCCCTGATTTTTGACATACCCTGCGTTTTTCAGCCTTAATCAAGCCCCAGCCAGTTTTTAATTTTGGCGTCTGTTAAATCTTTGGTGGCGTCAAAACATTCTTTAACATCTGCCCCGGGGCAGATGGAACGGATATCACGCGTGCTGTTTTTAGGGCCGCTGCCGCCATGCGTACAGAACGGATAAACCGTTTTGCCTGTAAAATCATAGCTTTCCATAAAGGTTTTAATCAGCTGCGGGCAGGTAAACCACCAGATTGGAAAACCTACAAGCACAACATTATAATCTTCAAAGCCCTGCACCTTATCATTAAGCGCCGGTTTTTCGTTTTTAAGCTGTTCCCATTTGGCAACGGCAACCGTGGCAACATAACTTGCCGGATACTCTTTAGTGGGAACTATTTCGTGCAAAGCGCCGCCTGCTACTTTGGCTATTTTCTGCGCTGCGGCTTTGGTGTGCCCTGTTTTGGAATAATATGCCACTAAAATTTTATCTGCCATTTTTCTCTCCTCCGTCCGTAAAAACCTCTGCCCTCAGGCAGTTTATGCTTCATAATAATAGCTGCGCTTTGCGGTAAGCAGCACCAAAATAAACATTACGCCCGTAAAAACAGCGTAGCCTGCGGTAAGCTCCAGCAGCGAAAAATACTGGGCAATGCGGCTTACCAGAAGGTTTGGCAGCGCCGCGCCGCCGTAGGCAACAACGTAAATTAAAGATAATACGCCCGCCCTTTCCTGCAGGCTTGTGCCTTCCACAATTCCGGCCATGCTGACGGTAAAAGCAGCGCCGTCCGCAATGCCGGCCATTACGTTAAACGCCAGAAACAGGCTTAGCGAATGGCTGTAAATGGCATATACCACGCCCGCAACGGCTATAAAAAAGGCCAGCATGGAAAAACGCTGCAGCAAAAATTTATCGCGCCCGCGCGAAAGCGCCGCACCGAGCGCAACCGGCGCAATGAACGATACAAAGGTAAGCGAAGCGACAAAAGTGCTTTGTACGCCCAGCTCCTGTATGCCGATAGCAGCGCTGTACGACTGGTAAAAACCGCCTACCGCCCAGGTACCGGCAAATGCGCACGCTGCCGCAGGCAAAAGCTTTTTAACGCGCGGCGTAATTTTAAGCTGCGGCTTAAGGCTGCGCCACGCACCGCTTTGTTTGCTGGTAATTGTTTCCGTACTGGCAAAAACCAACGCGCCGCAGCACAACAAAAGTGCCGCCACAATTACAAACACCATGCCAATCGCATCGCTGAACATATTAAACACGCCGCTGCCCATTGCGCCAAGCGGCAGGCCTATATTCGGCGCACTGCCGATAATAACCGCAGCCAGGCCCTTATAGCGCCGCGGTTCATTATCAATAATAAACGCTGCCACCGTGCTGGAGGCCAGCCCGCAGCTTAACCCCTGCATAAAGCGCGCCGCCAGCATGCGCCACTCGCCGGTTACATTGCCGAACAAAAAGCAGCCCGCCAACCCAAACGCCAGCGTTAAATAAATTGCGCGCTTGCGCCCCCAGTAGTTGGTTAAACGCGGCAAAAACAAAAGCGCAATAACAGTACCGGCAAAATATGCCACAGTTGCCAGCGAAAGCACGCCTTTATCAAGCCCAAGCGTTTCGGCATAAGTATGGTAAAACGGTATCGGCGCGCCGCCCGCCATAAAAACCGCCCCCAAAGTAAGCGAGGCGGCAGTAAACCCTAATAATTGCTTTTTTGCTTTCAAACAACAATCATCCTTTTAAATTTTTTTATATTATAAACCTTTAAGCCCGCTATAAGTCAAGTTTTGTTTTGCCTTAAAGCCTCCGTGTAACCGTATAAGCCGCGCTCCAAAAGCTGCGACGCTATGGCAATAACTTTTTGCAGCGGCACCTTTTTGCCGTCCAGCACCCAGCGGCAGTACATTTCGTTATTTGCCGCGCAGAGATAGGTAAAAACAAGGTTCTGCTCCTCCTGCGGCAGATGGCTGTAAGGGTTGAACTGCCCGCAGTTATGCTGCAAAGTAATGCCCCACAGCCTGTTAAAATACGGCCGGTAATCCGGATTGCAGATAAGCCTTTCGGCAAACGCACCCTGAGCGGCATAATATTCAAAAAATACCTGCGTCAGATTTTTCATATTAAAAGCGCCGCTGCCGTTATCTATTTCCGTTTTGCCCATTATTTCGATATAACCATCGGCAAGGCGGCGGATTGCTTCTTCATAAACGTGTTCTATGCAGGTGTAATGCAAATAAAAAGTTTTGCGGTTAATTTTGGCGCGCTCAGTAAGTTCCTTAACGGTAATTTCCTGCGGCGGCATGGTGCAAACCATTTCTTCAAAAGCACGGTTAATTGCCGCCAGTGTTTTCTGCACGCGCAAATCCTGTTTTTTAGCTTCCATAATTAAACCCCAAATTTTAAAAAGTGCGGCATAAGCCGCAGATAGCTTTAACTGGCAATTGCCCTCAGCTATCTAAGCCCATTATAATACAAATAAGCAAAGAAAAGCAACACGAGTGTATTAAAAAGGAGGACGCAAAATGAAACTCAGCAAAAAATTATCCGCCTTAATTTT
>OHNN01001270.1_pt1 | contig 11795 bp, 9 predicted proteins | sample 1569541 | NCBI WGS metagenome assembly OHNN01 (sample SAMEA3879563, study PRJEB24766) | human gut metagenome | biome: human-associated habitat; feature: feces | place: USA | collected 1985/1987 | reverse complement strand
GTGGATTTACCCGCCATATTCGACCCGGTAAAGATGCAGATATTCCCATTCTCCATCTCCCAATCGTTCGCTACAGCATCTTTCACTTGCGGATGATAGAAATTGCACAGCATAAACTTGCTATCATTAGTAAAAGAAGGAAAGCACCAACCTTTCGTCACTGCTGTCCGATGCACGGTACGAATGGCATCCAGTTGATATACAATAGAAAGAAGAGCTGCAATGGTATGATTTCGTCGATAACGGAAAATGTAATCCAAACGGTCGGTCCGGTAAAAGCTATCTTCCTGCCCGCAGGAATCAACCATTTTTCCCAATTCTGTAGCCTGATAGATCTCTGAGATAGTGGCGGCAATGTTACGGATCAACCGGGGAGAGAGTGCCGTCACATGATCTGCAAAAGTTTTCAGCTCCAACAAAACGTTTTCAAGCAACTTCGTTCCCCTACGGATGACATAACGCTCGGGAGTAGCCCTGAAATGCCGGAAGATATATGAAAAGGCAGATTCCAAATAGCTCACTCTCGTCGGACGATCTCCCTGGCTGAGATAAAACTCAATGAAATCCAGTTCTTCCCTACAAATACGTATCTCCGGAAAGTCCGGATAGCGGATCGCTTCCTGCCTTTCGTACAATGCTTTCCAATCAGACAAAGGGTGAACCAGCCACTCTTCCAGACACCTCTTTCCTCCATCACTTTCCGTCATGTCAAAGAGCGAGAAAAGAGTTTTCTCGCCATACGTACTTTCCACAATTCCTAAGTCATTGAGGGTCTGTCGATCTGTTCGCAACTTTTTCACGGTACCTCCTATGATAGATTTCCCAAAGATAGAATATTTTTCCGGGAATAGCACTATTCATCCTCTGGGAATTGTATAACTTTGCAGCCGATAAATCCATAGTTTACATATTGAAATGGGAAAATATCGCACGAAAGGGAGCATTGCTCTCATCATTACAGGAAGTGTCCTGATCCTCGTACTCGCAGGTTTATATCTGGGACGTAACGGAATTCTCTGCCGGACGGCCGACAAACGAATACTATATGCCGAACAAAAATACGGATTATCTATCTGCTATGAGGACCTGCGAATGAAAGGATTAAACGAAATCGAACTGAAAAATCTCTCTATAGTTCCCCGCAACCGGGATACCCTTCTCACCCTGCATACTTTGAACATGCACCTCAACTTTTGGAAATTGATTCGGGGAAAAATTGAAGTGCGTAATGTAACCGTCGACCAACTGAAGGCCTCATTTATAAAAGCAGACAGCATGGCGAATTATGATTTTCTCTTCTTGAAAAGAAAACGGGAGACTTCATCCGGTCAGGTTCAGACCGACTATGCCCACAGAATAAACCGGATACTGAATCTTTTCTATGGCTTCCTGCCGGAAAACGGGACCTTGTGTCAAATAGACATTACTGAACGGAAAGACCGTAACTTCGTAAACATCCATATTCCCAAACTAACGGTCCGGCAAAATCATTTTCGCTCGGATATCGAAGTACATGAAGACTCGACAACCCAACATTGGACCACCTGCGGAAAAGTAAACCGAAGCAGCCATACCCTGAAAGCAGAACTCTATGCACAACAGAACAACAAAATCATCCTACCCTACCTCAAACGCCGTTTCGATGCCGATATTCGTCTGGATACCCTGACTTATAGCCTGACAAAATCGGAAAAGAATGGCGGACAGGTTCAGTTGACCGGGCAAGCGACTGTCAGTGGACTCGAAGTATATCACAAGGCTCTTTCTCCTGAAACGGTCAATTTGGATCGTGGTCAAGTATCTTACCGGATTCTTGTAGGCAAAGAATCCGCCGAACTGGATAGTACTACTGTGGTACGGTTCAATCAAATGCAGTTTCACCCTTACCTGAAAGCCGAAAAGAAAAAACAGCAATGGCATTTCACAGCAGCCGTAGACAAACCCTGGTTTCCGGCAGACCAATTGTTCGGTTCACTTCCCAAAGGATTATTCAGTAACCTGGAAGGTATAAAGACAAGTGGCGAACTGGCCTATCACTTTTTTCTGGATGCAAATTTTGCCCTGTTGGACAGTCTGAAATTGGAATCGGAACTGAAGGAAAGGAATTTCCGCATTGAAAACTACGGGGTCACAGATCTTGGTAAAATGTCGGAAGAATTTATCTATACGGCTTACGAAAACGGCCAACCGGTACGTACTTTTCCAATCGGGCCTTCCTGGGAACATTTCACACCATTGGACAGCATCTCTCCGTTGTTGCAAATGTCTGTGATGCAAAGTGAAGACGGAGCTTTCTACTTCCACCGGGGATTCCTTCCTGAAGCCATGCGCGAAGCGTTGATACAAGATCTGAAAGTGAAACGTTTTGCCCGCGGAGGGAGTACCATCACCATGCAGTTGGTGAAAAACGTATTTCTGAATCGAAACAAAAACATAGCCCGCAAACTGGAAGAAGCTCTGATTGTCTGGCTGATAGAAACAGAACGCCTTACCTCCAAAGAACGAATGTACGAAGTATATCTGAATATAGTAGAATGGGGACCGCTCGTTTATGGAGTGCAGGAAGCAGCAACCTATTATTTTAAAAAGCGCCCATCTCAACTGACAGCCGAAGAATCTATTTTTCTGGCTTCCATTATTCCAAAGCCGAAGCATTTCCGGAATTCGTTTAACAATGATATGCAACTGAAGGAGAGCCTGGAAGGCTATTACCGTTTAATAACCGAACGATTAGTGAAAAAAGGAATCATCAGTGAAGTGGCAGCCGACAGCATCCGCCCGGAAATTAATGTAACCGGCGAGGCAAAGAAAGATCTGCAAAGAGACAGCATACAATAGTTTGCCAAAGCCTCGAAGCCAAGACAAGAGGTAGATGTTCTGACCTCTTATCCTGACTGGTTCAACTTCTGAAATTTTAAAGAAATAATACGGAAACAGAAAGGAAAGGCAAATAGCACTTATCTTTCTCTGTTCCCCCTCTCTGCAGAGCGGGATGAAGTACTACGGCTATTGCTACGTTTGCTATCCGTACGCTCCGGTGTTGCTCTATGAGGAGTAGATATGTTTTCACTCTTCCGGACAGTATTCGTCCTCCGGTTATTTTCCGTACTTCTGGTTCCTCTGCCGGTACGGGTAACATTCCCAGGAGTCACTCTGTTGTTATCCCGTGAAGCTGAGCTTTCTCTTTGGGACACTCCTCTTCTCACCTCATCTCTCCGTCCCGAATTGGAACGTATGGTTACCGATCCGAAATCGGAACGGCGATGCGTGTTATAATTTCGATGATCTCTTATACTGTGCGAACCCGAATAGAAATCATGTCGATAGCGTCCGCGATAATAGCTGTTATGATAATGAGTACGATAGTGTCCACCGCAATAGCTGTTATAGTGGTACGGTTTGCCAAAGTAGAAATGATTATGGTTTGTATACCGAATATAGATACGAAAACTCCAACTGCCACCACTGGCATAAACCGGTCGATAAAAATAATCGACCCCTATAAAACGGCGATACTGTGAAGCAGTCAGCACCCAACGCAAATCATCATTACGAATGTCCAGGGTACGATAGTATTTATCGAGTGCCCACTCTTCTCCCCTTATCACATCGTCCATCAGATAACGAATGGAGTAAATAAAATCGTAATTGATTTCGTATACATCATTATATTGCCCTGTGCTCAGGTTCAGTTCATAGGCCATCTTATCGGTCAGGAAACGAGTCTCCTTGCGAATGCGGCTATTGCTCATGGCTGCCATACTCACACTGCTTATAGCAGTGATTCCTATGACCAAAAAGAATATCAATATTCGTTTCATATCTTAAGTCTATTTAATTCTATTATAGTTCCTCACAAAGTTCTTCACCGTATCCTGATTCGACAGAAAATCCAATCCGTCTATTGCTGCGGAAAAATTATCTTTATCCACTACGCTCGGATAAAGTATCTTCAGTACCTTAGTCCGATCATCATCAAAGCTATAAAGTTTTATCAATCTGCAGCATTGCTCTGATGTAAATCCGGTAGAGCGGGTTGCTTTCTCAATGAAATCTGTCCGGTCCGAATCAAAAGTTTTACTCTTTACATCATTTAAAAAGCGGGCAAACTCATCGTTTCTCATGGCTCTATAGTCACAAGCGGGAGCTATGTCCGAAGCAGTGACTGTACCACCTATGCCTAAAGAAAAGGAAGGGGCAGGAGGAGCAGTCGGTGCACCGTCTCTAAACGAATCCAACCCAACAACACGGTTGTCGATAAAGTTAACACAAATCACTGAATGCCCTGCTTTGGAAAGATACCCGCGATATTCCCACTCTTCCATTGCTCCATCAAAGCGTCTGTAATTGGGCTTTCCAAGAATCGCCTTCACTTCCTGTTGTGTCATTCCTTTCTGGATACTCATTAGCTGACTGTTTTTGAAGTTTAAGATCAAGCCTGCACAACTACTCATAACAACAAGCAAGATTAATATCGCCGAAACATGTATTTTTTTCATAATTCTTATAGGTTTTAGTTACGTTGATTATGGTATTTTCTCACAAATTCGTTCATCTTGTTTTTATCCGACTGAAAAGTGAGGCTTTCGATGACCAGATAGAAATTGGGTTTATCAACAATCCGTGGATACATAGCCTGCATCAGTTTTATCTTTTCACTATCGAAACTGAACAGATTTACTAATTGGAGACATTGGTCGGAAGTGAAGCCTGTCGAAACAAGTGTAGTTTCAATCAGCTTGTTACGGTCTGAGTCGAAATGTTTGTCTTTCACAGTTCTCAGAAAACGGTCGAACTCTGTACGGTTCATCACTACATCATAGCCGGGACGCACCGGACGATCGGGACAGAAATCAGGACGATCATTATAGCCCACCCGAATATCCCTGATATTCATACCGGGATTTGAGACCCATTCCTGAAACAGCAAGTCGCCTTTCACACTTTGTCCGGTACGTGGTATATAACGTACTGCATATACTTCTATCCGGTGCCTGCCCGAATAGTTAGCAATGAAACAAGTCTCCGTCGGAGTGCAGATTTGCTCGCCATCCACAAAGACAAGAATCGCCTCACCTGAGCTTTGGATATTTATTCCACTGATTCTTCCGGCTTGTGCAACAAATGCAACAAACAAGAAACAAAGAGTTATGATTACTTTTCGCATGTCGTTTAGTTTTTATTGTTTCTAATATCACAAAAATAGGGTGAGGAAACTCCCCACCCTAATGATTCTATCTATTCATACGTAGGGTTTTCCCTATTCAACTTAGGGACGTACCAACTCGATGCCGTCTTCATGAAGAAGAATCAGACGCTTCTTGTACAAATCGCCAACGGCCTTCTTGAATGTCTTCTTACTGACACCGAACGTGTCATAAATCTCCTCGGCAGGACTCTTATCTGTAAGTCCAATCCATCCCCCATGCTCTGTGATGTAGCGATGAAGTGTCTTTGAAAAATCATCTATCTTTTCAAAGCCCGGCTTCTGGAGAATCAGATCTATCTTGCCATCTTCGCGTACCTGCTTGACGTATGCTTTCAGTACATCGCCGGTATGTAAAGTCTGAAATATTTCACTATCATACAGCAAGCCGCTATACATATTCTCAATAATAGCCTTAAACCCGAGGTCTGTCTTCTGCCATATAAGGATGTTCACTTCTTCACCAGGCTGATAAGAAGCTTTCTCTTTAGATAAGTAACGGTCTACTTTGGCCGAAGCTACGATCCGGAAACTTTCATCATCAATATGGGCATGGATAACGTATTTATTCCCTACCTGCATCTTCATCTTCTGCTCGCTGAAAGGGACAAACAGATCCTTCATCAATCCCCAGTTAAGAAAAGCTCCGAACTGGTTGACCCACGATACTTCCAGGCAGGCAAACTCCCCTACTTGTACCAAAGGTGTCAATGTAGTAGCTATTAACCGTTCTTCATTATCCAGATAAAGGAAGACGTTCAACCAGTCTCCCAACTTACAATCTTCGGGTACATAGCGGGTGGGCAATAGGATTTCTCCCTCTTCTCCCCCATCCAGATACATACCGAAATCGACCTGCTTGACTACCTCAAGCTGGTTGAATTTTCCTAATTCAATGCTCATAATCTTCATTCTGTTTACTGCAAAGATAAATAAAAAACAGACGTAAGAATGATTAGCCGCCGAAAAACATATTGCCGCATCTGCTTGTTATCATTGGCAAATGATAACTTTTCATTATAGCGCAAAACTTTTTTCGATAAACAACCTGCACATAAACAAGTTATCTTTGCATCGGAAACAAAAAAACAAAGCAATTGTCGAATTAAAAAAGATATAAATTATGGAATTCTTAACCAACGAAAAACTTACGATTGTAGGAGCTGCCGGAATGATTGGCTCTAACATGGCACAGACTGCCTTAATGATGAAACTGACTCCGAACATCTGCCTGTACGACCCCTATGCACCCGCTTTGGAAGGCGTGGCTGAAGAGTTGTATCACTGTGCGTTCGAGGGAGTAAACCTGACCTACACTTCAGACATCAAAGAAGCTTTGTCGGGAGCCAAATACATTGTGTCCTCCGGTGGTGCTGCCCGTAAAGCAGGCATGACCCGTGAAGATTTACTGAAAGGTAATGCAGAAATCGCCGCCCAGTTTGGTAAAGATATCCGCCAATATTGCCCGGACGTAAAACATGTGGTTGTCGTATTCAATCCTGCCGATATCACCGGATTGATTGTCTTACTCTATGCCGGACTGAAACCGTCACAAGTATCAACATTAGCAGCTTTGGACAGTACACGTCTGCAAAACGAACTAGTGAAATACCTTCATATTCCCGCATCTGAAATAGTGAATTGCCGTACGTATGGCGGACACGGAGAACAGATGGCCGTATTCGCTTCTACCACCAAAGTACAAGGTGAAGCGCTTACTAAAATTATAGATACTCCACGTATGCCTATGCAGGATTGGGAAGACCTGAAAGTACGCGTCATCCAAGGTGGAAAGCATATCATCGACCTGCGCGGGCGCTCTTCATTCCAAAGTCCGGCCTATCTGTCTATCGAAATGATTGCAGCAGCCATGGGCGGACAACCTTTCCGCTGGCCGGCAGGAACGTACGTATCCGACAAAAAGTTCGATCATATCCTGATGGCAATGGAGACTTCTATCACGAAAGAAGGTGTGAGCTATAAGGAAATACAGGGAACTCCCGAAGAGCAAAAAGAAATGGAAGAGAGCTACGCTCACTTATGCAAATTACGTGATGAAGTGATCGCTATGGGTATCCTTCCGGAAATCAATAAATGGCATGAACTGAACAAGCATATTAACTGATGACATCATACAAAGTTTAATTAGTTGGGATACTGCCTGTCTGCTACGTGCAGATGGGCAGTATTTTTTAGGCATACTTATTCCTGAACAGTTATTTTGGCTTACTTTCGTCAGCTGCCTCCAATTGTTTATAATACTCCTCTTTCTCTTTGTTCTTTTTTTGAATCAGGCTGGTGACATAAACCGTAAAGATCGGGAACATCATCATACCCAGTGCCGCCAGCAACACCGAAAGTACACGTCCCGTCACGGTGACAGCAATAATATTGGAACCTACCGTAGTCACATCCATAAACGCCCACCAAAGCGCATCTCCGTAACCGGTCACCAGGGGATTGACCTTGTGTTCGAGTACAAAAAAAGCCAGGCTTGAAAAGTAAACAGTAGCAAGCAACATAGTCAGATAGGAAACAAACAGTCCGGAAGCCTTATTATAAGTAAGCCACCCCACCACAATAGCCATCGCATAGCCGCCTCGAACCAAAGGAACAAAACGAATCATATAAGTCACTTCGGGTGAAAAAGTCCATCCCATATAGGATATAATATTCTGGTAAGGTATCGCCACCAACAAAAAGATGAAATGCGTACTAAGATAGTGCCACTTATTTTTCGAAAGAAACAACTCGAGAATGAAATCGAACAGAAATAAGACACAAATCCATAGCTGAACTTTCATATAAACCGATTGGGTATAAAAAGGGATACCCTTAAACGTATCTATCGAGATGCTGATGACCAGAAACAGGGAAAGCAGCAGGATGATGACATGTAAAATGCCGTAAATCCCTTTCTTCCGCAAAGCAAAATCAGAAAGAGCCATTTTCATAAGCGCTGATATTTTATAGGTTATTTTATTATGCAGAAGGAACAAGAGTCCTACACGATTTGTTTGATACCCACCCGGATTCAATAGAGGAACCGGTGATTTCACTCTTCACCGATGTTAATTAACCAAGTTTGACGTTAGTAAACTAAAACATCTCACGTTAAACGTTGTTATAGACACTGACTTAAAAATATTTTTCACTTAAAACCTTAACTTATGGCAAATATTAAACAAGCAGTGAAACTAGGGGTATTCACCCTGGCGATCATGAACGTAACGGCAGTAGTATCCCTACGCGGACTTCCTGCCGAGGCCGTATATGGAATGAGTTCGGCCTTCTATTATCTTTTCGCAGCTATCGTATTCCTTATTCCGACATCACTCGTTGCGGCGGAATTGGCTGCCATGTTCCAGGACAAACAGGGTGGTGTGTTCCGTTGGGTAGGCGAAGCGTACGGAAAGAAATTGGGATTCCTTGCCATCTGGGTACAATGGATTGAAAGTACGATCTGGTATCCGACTGTATTGACATTCGGTGCTGTATCTATCGCTTTCATCGGAATGAATGATACACACGACATGACACTGGCCAGCAACAAATACTATACACTGGCCGTTGTGCTTATCATTTATTGGCTGGCTACCTTCATCTCACTGAAAGGAATGGGATGGGTAGGTAAAGTAGCTAAAATTGGCGGTATGGTGGGAACCATCATCCCCGCTGCCCTGCTGATTATCCTGGGTATTGTTTACTTGGCATCCGGAGGGCATTCCAACCTTGACTTCCATAGCAGCTTCTTCCCCGACCTCACGAATTTCGATAACGTGGTATTAGCGGCAAGTATCTTCCTCTTTTATGCCGGTATGGAAATGGGCGGTATCCACGTAAAGGATATGCAAAACCCTTCAAAGAACTATCCGAAAGCAGTATTTATCGGTGCACTTATTACTGTAATCATCTTTGTCTTGGGTACATTCTCACTAGGTATCATTATCCCAGCCAAAGATATCAGCCTGACACAGAGTTTACTTGTTGGCTTCGACAACTATTTTAGATATATCCATGCATCCTGGTTATCACCGATCATCGCCATTGCTCTTGCATTCGGTGTGTTGGCAGGTGTATTGACATGGGTTGCCGGTCCGTCCAAAGGTATCTTTGCCGTAGGTAAGGCCGGTTATATGCCTCCGTTCTTCCAGAAAACCAATAAATTGGGTGTACAGAAAAATATCCTGTTCGTTCAGGGTGGTGCTGTTACCGTATTGAGCCTTCTGTTTGTGGTTATGCCTTCCGTACAGAGCTTCTATCAGATCTTGTCACAGCTGACAGTTATTCTTTATCTGGTGATGTACTTACTCATGTTCTCCGGTGCCATCTACCTGCGCTATAATATGAAGAAAGCTAACCGTCCGTTCCGTATCGGTAAAAAAGGTAACGGCTTGATGTGGATCGTCGGCGGCCTCGGTTTCCTCGGTTCATTACTGGCGTTTATCCTCAGCTTTATCCCGCCCAGCCAGATTTCTACAGGTAGCAACACGGTATGGTTCTCTGTATTGATTATCGGTGCTTTGGTTGTTGTGATTGCTCCGTTTATCATTTATGCAGCTAAAAAGCCATCATGGGCTGACCCGAACAGTACTTTCGAACCGTTCCACTGGGAAACACAAGCTAAACCACAAGCTGCTCCGGCAACAACAACTACCGCCGGTCCGGCAACAAGCAGCGCTACCACTATCGGTAGTACAACTTCTGCCCCATCGACAGGTTCCGGCTCTGTTTCATCCGATAAGGACACCCCACAGAAACAAAGTTAAAAGTGTATCTATCTACCTGAATGAAAGAGGTTGTATCCGAAAGTTTATTCTATATTCTACCGGATACAACCTCTTATTTTTCATAAATCTGCTCAGGATTTCAAAGGAAGGGTAAACCAGAAGGTAGATCCTTTTGTCACTTCCGATTCGACTCCCATTTCTCCCCCCAGATTCTGTACGATAGTTTGTGAAAGAGTCAGTCCCAGCCCTGTTCCGGGTACTTCATGGTCCAATTTGGTAAATCGGTCGAATATTTTATCCTGTTCTCCGGCAGGAATGCCAATACCTGTATCAGAAACATAAAAGTAAATCTCGTCCTCTCCTTGGGGACGACATCCGAAACAAATCTCCCCACTGTGGGTAAACTTCATCGCATTATGTACCAGATTTGTGATTATCTGTACGATACGATGTTGCTCGGAATAAATGATCCATTCATCTGTTCCTGCCTTACAAATCAGTTTAATTTCGGGCTTGTCTTTCAGACGTATGTTTAAAATGCCATGCAGAGCACATAATAAATCGTTTACATCAAATTCGGAATAATGGAAATCCAGACTACCCGACTCTATTTTTGAAAGGTCGAGTACATCCGTCACTATCTGCAATAAACGATCATTGTTTTCCGCTACAATATCCAGATACATCTTTTTTTCCGTATCATCATCCGCAGAAGCCAACAAACCGGAAAAACCGACAATCGCATTCAGTGGGGTACGAATTTCATGACTCATATTAGCTATAAAAGCAGATTTCAACTTTTCGGCAGAAACAGCGTTCTCTTTTTCAATATTCAGCAACCGCTGCATATTCTTCAATTCAGTAATATCATAGACAGTCAGTAACATCTGTTCGTGACCTTCATTATTCAAGTAAGTACCCGAGACAGAAACATCACAAGGAATAATCTGTTGATGATCCGAACTGAGCAGCCTCATGGATGCTTCTAATTTATGGAAACCCTTTTTATGGCAGAATGCATTCTCAATAGTATGGCGAATCATGCAATTTTCGCAATTTTTATGTGCCCCGCATCCTCCGCCACTACGAACAGCGTTTTTACAATTCAGCAGATCACCGACTCTACCGGAGGACGCAGGCTCTTCTGAGATTCCACTCAAATCATAATAATTGGTCCTTATCACCACCAAGTCACTATTTATCAAGATAAAGCAAGCGTTCATACTACGTAAAATCGTATCTGACTCCTTGGTTTGAGCCACCCATTCGTTCTTTTGCACACTTATCTTTCTCCACAAATACCAATATCTGGCACAAATAAAAAGAATAATGATTATAAAGACGCTAAAGATAATGTAGATCATCATATACTTCTAACTGGAAATCTTATTTGTTTTGTTTGTTATGAACATGTCCGCAGTTACCCGCTACATAATTTTGCGGTAAAGATAAGGAAATAGCATTATACATATAATAAAGACAAACGTTTATTTTATTGAGGATGACCACATTTTAAGAAACCTTTTCTTACGGTTGTATCTATGCATATTCATACAGTCTCTAACCCAAAGATACTAAGTCTTACAGATTTTCATACATCTTCTTTGTCTGCTGTCCATTCCTAACTTCATTAATTCACCGACAGAAACGTATTAATATCATTTTCGTTGAAGAAAGACGTAAGATCATCGTAAAATCAAAACAAGAAAAAAGATTTCCACTCCCTTTGGACAAATATTTCATATTTTCTTTGCCAAACTATTGCAGTATTAAAAATTATACCTATCTTTGCACCCGCAATCACAAAGGTGCCATAGCTCAGTTGGTAGAGCAAAGGACTGAAAATCCTTGTGTCCCCG
>OHNN01001266.1_pt1 | contig 11847 bp, 13 predicted proteins | sample 1569541 | NCBI WGS metagenome assembly OHNN01 (sample SAMEA3879563, study PRJEB24766) | human gut metagenome | biome: human-associated habitat; feature: feces | place: USA | collected 1985/1987 | reverse complement strand
AGTACTCGTAGGGGATGGCGTACATATAAGCCTTCGGCGGCATGGTGCTGTGGAAGGCGGTGTCGAACACAGCCACCATGGGAATGTTGCCGAACACCTTGCGGGCGGCCTCGATACCCAGAATACCAGCGGGGTTGTGCAGGGGAGCCAGCGGGCTCAGCTCACGCAGGGTGTTGATGACCTCATCGGTGATCAGGCAGCTGCTCTTGAACTTCTCGCCGCCATGCACGACGCGGTGACCGATGGCGTCGATCTCGCTCACGTCATTGATGCACTTGCCTGCACCGGTGGTCATCTTCTTCACGACCTCGGCAAAAGCCTCGGTGTGGGTGGGGAAGATTGCCGGGGTGGTGGCCTTGGTGCCGTTGGCCTCGTGAGTGATCATGCTGCTCTCCATGCCAATGCGCTCGCACAGGCCTTTGCACAGCACCTTTTCGCCGTCCATATCGATCAGCTGATACTTCAGGGAAGAAGAACCGCAGTTAATAACCAGAACCTTCATCTGTGTTGCCTCCTGAAAATTTTTGTACCGTCCGTAGCCTAAAAACCTGCGGACAGAATTTTACAGATTCCTATGTTTATTATATAATAGGCGTGACGGCTTTTCAAGGCGCAACCCGGGCAAAGCGGTAAAACTTGTGTACAAGGTTTTTGTATATCCTGCCCACAAATCCCGGAAACGTCAGGATTTTTCTGTATATCCGATATAATTTTAACAATCTTTTGGCGAAAAGGAGCAGTTCCATGAAGTTTGCAGGCATCATTGCGGAGTACGACACCTTCCACAACGGCCACGCATGGCAGCTGGCGCAGGCGCGGGCGCTGGGGGCGCAGCGGGTGGCCGTTGCCATGAGCTGCGGGCTTACCCAGCGGGGAGCGCTGCCGCTGTTGCCGGAGGCGGTGCGGGTGCAGGCGGCGCTTGCCTGCGGAGCAGACCTCGTGTTTGCCCTGCCCGCGCCCTGCGCCTGCGCCGGTGCCGAGGCTTTTGCCCGGGCAGGGGTGCGCATTCTGGCTGCTGCCGGGTGCGATGCGCTGGTCTTTGGGGCAGAGAACCCGGACACCGCCCTACTGCAAAAAGCTGCCCGGGTGCTGTGCAGCGAAGCATACCGCACCGCGCTGAAACAGCAGCTTGCCGCCGGGGCACGCAGCTTTGCCGCCGCCCGGCAGGCGGCGGTGCAGGCGCTGTGCCCGGGGTCAGACGTTGCCGCACTGCTGGACAAGCCCAACAATAATCTTGCCGTAGAGTATTGTAAAGCAATCATAGAACAGAATGTAGAAATGCAGCCCATCGCCCTGCCCCGGCAGGGCGCAGACCACGGGCAGGCGCTGACCGAAAGCAGCCATACAGCCTTTGCCAGCGCCAGCGCCCTGCGGGCGCTCTGGGCAGAGGGCGGCGCGGCGGCACTGGCACCTTATGTGCCGGAAAAGGCGCTGAAACTGTATAAACAGGCAGAATATGACGGAAAGTATACGGATTTTGCGGTCATGGGGCACTGCGAGCTGGCACTGCTGCGGGCAGCCTGCGCAGGGCAAGCCCCCTTTGCCGCGGTGCGCGGGGTATCCGAAGGCTTGGAGCACCGGCTGGAAAACGCCGTGCGGGAGACCGCAAGCCTGCCCGCTTTGCTGGATGCCCTGACCACCGTGCGTTACCCCCGGGCGCGGATGCGGCGGCTGGCGATGGATGCGGCGCTGGGCTACACCGCCCAGACCCCGGCGCTGCCGCCCTATCTGCACCTGCTGGGCGCACGCAAGGAGGCTCTGTCCCTGCCCGGGGAGACGGCGCTGCCGCTGTCCCACTCGCTGGCGCGGCTGGCACGGGAAAACGAGACCTGCGCCCAAATGGCTGCTGCCCAGAGCAGAGCCAGCGACCTTGGTGCGCTGTGCCGGACAAAACCGGAGCCGATGGGCGGGATATATCGTCAAAAAATTATCTTTTTGACGAATTGACAAAAAATAACGCCAAAAATTTTATATTGTGCCCTCTTGTATCCGGCGCAGTTCGGGTGTATGATTAAAGCAATGCAATGTTGGATACAACGAACCTGTAAAAAACGACTGTCCCCGCAGGGGAAACACAAGGAGGAACCCATGGCACTTCATGTTCTGGACGAAGCCAACCGCTGCCTCGGCTGCAAAAAGCCGATGTGTCAGGAGGGCTGCCCCATCCACACCAATATCCCGGAGGTCATCCGTCTGCTCAAGGCAAACCAGATGGACGCTGCGGGCCGGATGCTGTTTGAAAACAACCCCCTGACCACTGTATGCAGTCTGGTGTGCAACCACGAAAAGCAGTGCGAGGGTCACTGCATCCGCAACCGGATGCCCAGCCACGACCCGGTGCACTTTTCCATCATCGAGGACTATATCTCCACCACCTACGCCAACAAGATGACCGCAGGCCCTGCCCCGAAAAACGGCATGAAGGCCGCTGTGGTGGGCTCCGGCCCGGCAGGCCTGACCATCGCGGTGCTGCTGGCACGCTGGGGCTACGATGTGACCATCTTTGACGCCCGGGATAAGATCGGCGGCGTGATGCGTTACGGCATCCCCAACTACCGCCTGCCGGACAGTGTGCTGGACGATTTCCAGTATCGTCATCTGGAACTGAAGGGCATCAAGGTGCGCCCCAACACCACCATCGGCAAGACCATCACCATCGACGATTTGTTCCGCGACGGCTATAAGAGCGTGTTCATCGGCGCCGGTCTGTGGAAGGCCAACGCCATGCACATCAAGGGCGAGAGCCTTGGCAACGTGGCTTTCGGCATCGACTATCTGGCAAACTCCAAGGCCTTCCGTCTGGGCGATGACGTGGCCGTCATCGGCGTGGGCAACTCCGCTATGGACTGCGCCCGCACCGCCATCCGCAACGGTGCCCGCCACGTTACCTGCTACGCCCGCCGGGACGAAAGCTGCATCAGCGCTTCCGAGTACGAAGTGAGCTATGCCAAACTGGAAGGCGTGGGCTTCCGTTTCTGCAAGGCACCGGTGGAGATCCGGGAAAACGGTCTGATCTGCCGCGACACCGTCAAGGGTGAGGACGGCAAGTTCACGCAGGTAGAGGGCAGCGAGACTTTTTACCCCCACACCGGCGTCATCGTGTCGGTCAGTCAGGGTTCTGAGAGCAGCCTCGTCAAGACCACGACCGGCATCGAGACCAACCAGAAGGGTCTGCTGAGTGTCAGCGAGGACGGCCGCACCACCCGCGAGGGCGTATTTGCCGGCGGCGACGCCGTCATGGGCGCACGCACCGTGGTAGAGGCTGTGGCTGTTGCCAAGAAGGTGGCTGTCGCCATGGACGAGTATATGAAGAGTCTGCCCGCCGACACCGCTGCCGACCCCTATGCCGACATTCCGGTGTTCCAGACCCCTACCTCTGACGTGCTGGCAAAGCAGCAATTATAACATCTTTCTATAAAAAAGGGACTTGGAAACGCCGCAGGCGTTTTCGAGTCCCTTTTTATTATAACATTACCCGCAGGGTAAACTGCCCGTCCTTGGCGGCAAAGCTGGTCAGGCCGCCGTATCGCTCTGAGATGGCGCAGATGCTGCGCACCCCAAGCCCGTGGCCGGTGCGGTCAGTGACCGGGACGCCCTCCCGGAACTGCACGTCCGGCAGACAGCTGTTGGTGATCTGCAAAAACAGCTTGTGCCCTTTTTCGTGCCCGGTGGTCTCGATAAAAGCCCCCTGCCCTGCTTCGCGGCAGCGCACGGCGGCGTGCAGGGCGTTTTCCAGCGCGTTAGAGAGCAGCACGCACAGGTCGCTCTCCGAGACCGGCAGCGCCTGCGAGATGCCCGCCTGCACCGTGAACTGCACCCCGGCCTTGGCGGCGCGGTCCGCAAAGGCGGAAAAGATCAGGTTTGCCGCCTCGTTCTCGCAGTAGGCGGTCACCTTGCCGGCCTCGATCTCGCTGCAAACGCTGCGGATGTAGCCCAGCGCCTGCTCGGTGCGGCCATTCTCGATGCAGCCCGCCAGAAACTGCATGTGGTGGCGCAGGTCGTGGCGGTAGGTGCTGGGTGCGCTGGCGGCACTCGGCCAGCACAGCATCGGTAAGGCGGAAAAAGCTGTCCTTCCAGATGGGCTTGAGCTGGTAGTAGTATGCGCCTACCACATAGGACTGTACGGCAAATTCCGAAGAAGAGGTCACAAAGATGATCTGCACCGCCGTGTCGTACCGGCGGATCTCCCGGGCGGCATTGATGCCGTTGATGCCGGGCATAAGCACATCCAGAAACAGCACATCAAAGCGCACCCCGGTCTCGATATCCGCCAGAAGCTCCATGGGCTTTGTATAGGGGGCCAGCTCCAGCTGCACCCCCCGCAGGGTGCGGTACTGCTCCAGAAAATCCTGCATCTGATGCAGCAGTGCGGCATCGTCATCACAGAAAGCGATCCGGGTCATAGCAAAGAAATCCTTTCCGAACAAAAAATCTACCCCTTAACGATACCACATCCGTGCCGTTTCGTCACGTCTTTTTCGCAAATTTGCAAGCTTTTTACATCCCCGGCGGCTGCACCGCGCACCCTTTCGGCAGAGTGTTCAACGGCAGCGCGGCCCCCTTGTGCAGAACGTCCAAAAATCGCGCAGAAGCTTGTATTTTGCCTGCGGAGCGTGTACAATAAGCACAGAATATGTTTGCGCAGAGCAGGAGAGCGACAGACAGAGCAGATAGCTTTGTTTGGTGCGCTCTTTTTTGTTTTGCGCTCAAGCTTCAGAGCAAGGAGAGAAGATCATGAGCCAGACCAAATATATCCTCTCACTGGATCAGGGCACTACCAGCAGCCGGGCGATCCTGTTTGACAACGAGCAGAACATTGTCTGCGTGCAGCAGCGGGAATTTGAGCAGATCTACCCCCATCAGGGCTGGGTGGAGCACAACCCCATGGAGATCTGGTCCAGCCAGTACGGCGTGATGAACGAGGTAATCGCCCAAAGCGGCGTAGACCCCAAGGACATTGCGGGCATTGGCATCACCAACCAGCGCGAGACCACCATCCTGTGGGACAAGAGCACCGGACGCCCGGTGTATAACGCCATCGTCTGGCAGTGCCGCCGCACCGCGCCCCTTGTGGACGAGCTGCTCAAGACCCCCGGCATGGCGGACTATATCCGGGAAAACACTGGCCTTGTGCCGGACGCCTATTTCTCTGCCACCAAGATCAAGTGGATCCTGGAAAACGTCCCCGGTGCGCGGGAAAAGGCCGAGGCCGGGGAGCTTTTGTTCGGCACGGTGGACACTTGGCTGGTCTGGAAGCTGACCGGCGGCAAGGTGCACGTTACCGACCGCACCAACGCCAGCCGCACCATGCTGTACAATATCCGCACGCTGGACTGGGACGACACCCTGCTCAAGGCGCTGGACATCCCCCGCTGCATCCTGCCCAGCGTGAAGGACTCCAGCGAGGTGTACGGCTACACCAACATTCAGGGCGTGGACGTGCCGGTGGCCGGTATTGCAGGCGACCAGCAGGCCGCGCTGTTCGGGCAGGGCTGCTTTAAGCCCGGCGACGTGAAAAATACCTATGGCACCGGCTGTTTCCTGTTGATGAACACCGGCAACAAGATCTACCAGAGCAAGAACGGTCTGGTCACCACCATTGCCATCAGCCTTGACGGCGAGGTAGAATATGCGCTGGAAGGCTCCGTCTTTGTGGGCGGCGCGGTCATCCAGTGGATCCGGGACGGGATGCACCTGATCCAGGACAGCTGCGATTCCGAGTACTACGCCCAGAAGGTGCCGGACAACGGCGGTGTGTACATCGTGCCCGCCTTTACCGGTCTGGGCGCACCTTATTGGGATATGTACGCCCGGGGTGCCATTCTGGGCATCACCCGCGGCACCACCCAGAACCACATCATCCGCGCAGCAGAGGAATCCATCGCCTACCAGAGCGCCGACCTGATGTGGGCCATGGAGAAGGACACCGACATCACCATCAGCACCCTGAAGGTGGACGGCGGCGCCAGCCGCGACCACTTCCTGATGCAGTTCCAGTCCGACATCCTGAACAAGGAGGTGCTGCGCCCGGCCATCCGGGAGACTACCGCCCTTGGCGCGGCGTATCTGGCCGGCCTTGCCACCGGCGTGTGGAAGAGCCGGGAGGAGATCAGCCACCTGTGGAGCTGCAACCAGCTGTTTGAGCCCAAAATGGACGCTGCCCAGCGGGAAAAGCTGGTCAGGGGCTGGCACAAGGCCGTGGGCCGCAGTCAGGACTGGGCTGAGCACGAGGTGTAAGGCAAGAAAGCTTTTGACAGCATAATATTATAATACCCCCGGCAGGCTGCCACCGTAATGGTGATTGCCTGCCGGGGGGGTTCTGTACCGTTCACAGCAGTCGAAGTTGAATTTATTCCAGATACTGCGGCAGATTCCAAGCACCTCGCAGCACACGGCTGGCTGTTTTAGGGTAAAAGCCAGACAGATACCGGGCGATATCGTTCAAGTCCTGCACAGCAAGGGGCAGATATTTGATCTTATACGTCATACTGCTTGCTCAGCGTCTCCCATACGCTTTCGTGGTCTTCCCACTGCGTGTCGGGGTCAGCCGCCTGCTGTGTTGCCTTGGCAAGTGCCTCGGCAACATATCGCTGGTGCAAAAACTCCTCGTACTTGGCGTAGTCCTCAATGTTGATGAGTACGGATTCTCCACGGCCATGATTCGTGATGATCACATGGTTGTGGTCTTTGAGCATCTCCGAAAGCTCAGCGTAATGGTTGCGCAGATCCCGGGAAGGGCGAACGAATGTCTGCATCATACGGGACACCTCCTGTCAGAGTCATTGTATCACAAAATGACTACATGCGCAAGGCGGATGCTCTTGCTGGGGCGTGCGGAGCCCCAAACCCTGCAGGGAACGAGTACGGCAACCTGAAATCAATCCGTTTCTTTTAGCCTTTCGAACAGTCTGCGTTCAATTTTATAAATTCCTTGATAAGGTTGTTCAAGATAGTACTTCCCCCTGTCCTCATACGCAAAGATAGTAATTGTTCCTGTCTCATGCCGGAAGTCAATCCTGATATAACTTTCCGCTTGCGGGACATCTTGAACGCTTTCCTTCTTAGTCGGTTTAGAACTAGAAATATCGGCGATTATTTCACTTATCCAAGTTTTATCTGAATGACTTACTGTGTTTTCTTCAATCGTTATATCAATAGATGTAATCTTATCGGCTTGAGGTAGCGTAATGGGCGCTGCTTTTTTTCCACACGCAGCTAAAGTCAGTATACAGGTAAGACACAAAAACAAAGAAAGAAATTTTTTCATAAGTATTGTTACCTCCATAACTTCCAATTTACTGGGCTAAGCCGAGTATATCATACACTGTTAAAAATAGCAAAAGGCAGGATACCACTACCATAGTGATACCCTGCCTTTACTTGTTCCGGTTCTCGTTCTGTACCGTCCGCCACAAAAAAATCCCCAGACCGAATGGTCTGGGGATGTGGTGGAGCATTGTCCACGGCACTCGAACCCAACACTTCCTCACGGGTGACCGTTTTGGCATCGTCCGTGAAGTTGAAGTTGAGTACGACCCGGTCATCAAAGACGTAGACCGAGTTGACAAAGGTATCAATGATCTGCCGCTGGTGTTCCGTGCTGCCCACGTCACCCTTGCGGAATTTTTCAAGCCAGAACCGAATCCACTCACGGGTCAAGACGGGCTTTTTCAGCTCTTCTTCCAGAATGCTGGTGTTCAGAGCTTCTTTCCGGGCTTCCAGCTCGTCCAAACGCTGCTTGGTGGTCGGGGTCAGGATGCCCTGTTCAATGGCTTCCAGAAGGTTTGCCAGCCGCTTCTCCGTGTCCCTGAGCTGGTCTTTCAGGACAGGCAGCCGGGTGTTCTCCTTCTGCTGGGCTTCCATAATCAAATCTATCAGCCGTTCGATGATTTCATCGCTGAAAATCACCTTGATGGCAGTCTCCACCACGAACCGTTCCAACGGCTCTTTGCGGATGGCTTTCAGATCGCAGTGCGCCTTGCCGTGGCGTTTGGCTTTGCCACACTTGTAGTAATAGTAGGTGTTTCCCATGTGGCTTGTGCCGCTTTCGCCGCCCATGAGCGTACCGCACTTGCCGCAGAACAGCTTGGTGGTCAGCAGATAGCTCACATCCTCTTTTGCGGGCCGACCATGGGCAATCCTGTTCTGCTCAAAACGCTGCTGCACCCGGTCAAACAGGTCCTGGTCAACAATGGCCGGAATGCCGCCCGGCGTCACAATGTCCTTGTAGCGGTATTCGCCGATGTAGCGGCGGTTGCGGAAGATCTGGAAGAAGCTGTTCTTCACGAACGGCTTCCCGGTACGGGTACGCAGGCCGCGCTCGTTCAGGGATGCGGCAATCTTCTCAGCCGGTTCGCCGTTGGCGTACCGGCTGAAGATCTCCTGCACAATAGGAGCCGTTTCCGGGTCGATATGGTACAGCCTGTCCTCTTTGCCGATGGTGAAACCCAGCGGCACCACACCACCGTTGTACTTGCACTGGAGGGCGTTTTCGCGCTCACCGCGCGCCACTTTCAGGGCGAGCTCGGCGGAATAGTATTCCGCCATGCCAATCAGCATACTCTCCACCATAATGCCTTCAGGCCCCTGCGAGATGGGTTCCATGGCAGACACCAGATGGACACCGTTCTTTTCCAGCTGGTACTTGTAGTTCACGGCATCGAACCGATTCCGGGCAAAGCGGTCCAGCTTCCAGACCAGAACTACGTCGAAGATTTTCTTTCCGCTGTCCTTGATCATCCGCTGAAAGTCTGGGCGGTCATCCGTTTTGGCAGAGTAGGCACGGTCAATGTAGGTGCCGACCACGGTGATGCCGTTCTTCTCGGCGTAGTCCTTGCAGTCGCGCAGCTGTCCCTCAATGGACGCTTCACGCTGGCTGTCGGATGAATAGCGGGCGTAGATTACAGCGGTCATGACGGACACCTCTCATTCTACATCATTGAACGGTGGAGCGTTCTTTCAAAGCACTGTTTCGTATAATGTATATACCATGTTTTGATGGAGAAATCAAGACTTTTTATTATCTTCAGTTTTTCTTTTTGAACAATTGACCCAACAGCCACCCCTCTCGTTGAAATGAGGTGACTGTTGGGCCGACTTGCTCGGATTCCTTTATTCTTCGTTTAGCTGGACGATGGTATTATAAAAGATTTTGTTTGGAATAACGACTTGAAGAACACCCTTTTTCAAAAGTGCTTCTATGCGTTTCATGACATACCAGTCACTTACCGGAGCAGAAATCGCTTTTAATACGTCTGCGGTAAGTTCACCAACCGAAATAGGAATTCTCGATACTAAACTAATAATTCTCTGGTCGAAATAATCTATGTTAACGCTTTTAACATCGTTCGCATGCCAAATACGCATGGAGGTGTTTTCGTTTAATAGCTTTCCCCATCTTTTGGCATACTCAGTAATAGTTTCTTCCGTCAAATACTTTTGTGAGATCTTATCGGTTTTCCCTTCCATAAATTCTTTCAGACCTTCTCTGGATGCAAGCAAAATTCTATTTGTACCATACTTTGCTGCATAGTAACAAATATAATAAATGCCGCACCAACAATCGGCAGAACTCCTGACCCAAACACGCAGTGGCTTATGATTTATCATATCACATTGAACCGCATTCGCTGTACCATGATATTTCGACCACAGTTGTCTAGCTTCAATTTGGCTGTCAGGATAATATTCTGAAAGGCAATTCACGAATTGTTTGCAACGATATTCTGAATCGCAAGCATATTGAAGTTCTCCCATTGATAACATAAACGGAAACAACTTTACACTTTCGACGATGCCTAAAGCTGCTAACATATTGACATCACTGGGTTCAAAAACAATTTCATCCATAGCTGGTCAAAATCATAATTTCGGGATGGTAACTTGTGTAGTTGCACTCCAATAGATTGGTTTGCTTGAGCCAACCACTCCAAAATAACACCCAACGCTGCAATCAAGATAAGTTCCAACATCATAGAAGTCATATGTATAGGTTGTATTATATATACTTTGTTCTGGAACTAGTGCTGTCGTTGAAAATGGGCAGCTTCGTTCGATGTTATCGGAATAGCTCGTGTAGTAATCCGTTCCTGAAACATTTTTTATTAAATCCGGGCCAATACCGACGGTAGTTCCACTCATATAAAAGCCCAATCCATTGGCCTTTGTATAAAGAACTCTCCATGTTCCATCAATATACGATACAACTCTTGAGCCGTCTGTATTAGAAACAGGAATGCGCATTGGAACCTCGGCCAAAACATAAAATCCGAGATTCTCTTGTTCTTGCACAGAAAGATTGAGAAGTTCTTCTATCGAATAATCATCGATCTTTCTCTTATTTCCAGTTGCAAATGCTGGCTGAATGGTCAGGAGAAATAAAACCGTGACCAATAGAATGGAAATCAGCCGTTTGATTTTGTTAGTCATAGTATACTGCCTCCTAATTTATTTTTTTTCTTCACTCAATACACTAAAGCTCCATTGGAATCACCTTCATTAAATTTTCCCCTTCAGGTGTATACTCCTCGGCAAATAAATGTGAACCATACAAATGCTGAAACTACTAGAATACTGCTGGAATAGAAAATATTGTGACCTTACACTGCTTTGGGTGATTACTTTGCTTTCCTTCATTGAATAGCTAGAACAACAGCTACTATCAAGAACAAAGTTGAAAGCCCAAGCTGAACCCATGCAATTTTTTCGTTTTCGGCATTGTTACAGCCTTTGGAGGATACTGCCACTTGGATATAATGCACTGCTACGATTCCATATGAGAAAAACAAAGAAGCCCAAGCATAAGGTACTGCGCTTTTATCTGTCAATCGGACAAGATTACTAGTCCATACTGAAATGCAGCCCCAAAGGGCAAAAGGAGCAATAAGAAAAAAGTTGCTTTTGCCTTTTTTCATTCTTAGCCTCCCACAGCTTGATGGTACGATTTTGTAGTATCCATAAGGTGTCCACCGGAATCATACGAATACAAAATATCATGATAGCAATGGGTATAGTAGCTATTACTCATGATCACATTTTCCTTTCCTTATTTTGATTTGATTGCTTTTACGACTAAATAAATGACCAGTATGCCGATGCAGAGCGAAATAATTGTCAATGCCTCTGCCGTTGCATTAAGGCAAGCACCAATAAAATAAACCAATACCAAAAATGCAACAAAAGCGATAAGAAGCAGCACCCATTTGTTTTTTTTCATGTTATCACCTCCCTATCTACAAAAGTTGGCATTAAATTTTTGTTGAACCAAAGGAATTGTTGAGAATACAATCAATACCCATTTGGAGAGATAGTAGCAAACTACATGACGTGTATACGGAAGCACATTAAAAATGGCAAGCAGGAAATCTATTGACGAAAGAACAGATGCGACCATCTTGTAACTTGACCGCTTCTTTTCACTTAAAGGCTTATTCTTTGCTTCGATAGGTGAGAGAAAGATAGAGATGCCCAAAAGAGCTACTGTTGTCAGGATACGGAAAAGGTGATTTGCTGCGATTGCCTTACTTAGCAAAATGCAGATAAGTGCCAGTCCGGAGAATGCCAAATAGCATCTGGTGTGCGATGTTGCATGGTATCCGCCAATGTAGATTCGCTGTGGGATAAACCCAATCAAAAATGAAAGTGCGTACCGCACATCACCACACACAACAGCGATTAAAACAACAAGCAGAACGCTCACAACAGATGATATGAGCAACTCGTACCCATAGACATACGCATCCGCCTTTGCTTCATCTATCACTTTTTGCTCGCAGAAAAGACGGACTGATTTTTGAGACAGCGTGCGTTCCCACATTGCAGTTGCGCCACCTTATCTTCTGATTTTTG
>OHNN01001261.1_pt1 | contig 11916 bp, 8 predicted proteins | sample 1569541 | NCBI WGS metagenome assembly OHNN01 (sample SAMEA3879563, study PRJEB24766) | human gut metagenome | biome: human-associated habitat; feature: feces | place: USA | collected 1985/1987 | reverse complement strand
AAAGCAGGCAAATCAACTTGCAGACACACTATAACATTCTATAAACCCAGGAAAGGACACTATAATATATGAAGAAACCCAGCATGATCAGCATCCTTCTGTTTCTGACAGGACTCCTGTGCATCATAGCCCTGATCTTCTTTAACAGGACCACACTGCACCAGATCCTCACCACTGAAAAAGAAGTCGACATAATCTCCGAACAGATCACTGCAAAACACGACGAAGTCAAACAGGCAGTAGACAAGTACACTACCGCCATAGACACAGTCCAGTCAAATATCAATCGCATGAAACAAAAACAACAGACAGCCACACAGAAGAAAACAAAAGAAAAAGCTGAAATCCCGGAAGAAGCTTCATCAAAGCCTTCTGTATTCAGCCAGAACAGCACCAGTGCCTCTTCTGCTTCCAGTGCCGGCGTTTTCTCCTCCGATGCCGAAACAGACGGACATATAATAGGAATCGATCCAGGGCATCAGAGTGAGTCCGTAGATATGAGTGCCCCGGAGCCCAACGGTCCCGGTTCTTCTGAAATGAAAGCAAAATGTACCAGCGGAACTCAGGGAACCTACAGCGGTGTTCCCGAATACCAGCTCAATCTGGAGGTCTCTCTTCAACTAAAGGATGAACTGGAACAGAGAGGCTATCAGGTAGTCATGACACGAACAGACAATGAAACAGCCATCAGCAACATGGAACGCGCACAATATGCTGCTGCACAGGGCGCAGAGATCTATGTCCGCATCCATGCAAACGGCGATGATTCCCATACTGCATCAGGAGCACTGACCATGTCGCCCTCTCAGAATAACCCTTATATCCCACAACTGTTTGAACAGTCTGATCGATTATCCCGGTGCATCATCGATTCCTACTGTGCTGCAACAGGTTTTCAGAACCTTGGAATCCAGTACACTGACACGATGACAGGAATTAACTGGAGCACTGTTCCTGTTACGATCCTTGAAATGGGATTTATGACAAGCCAGAATGACGATCTGAAAATGAATGACGCAGAATTCCAGAAAACAATGGTACAGGGAATCGCAAATGGCATTGACAGCTACTTTGCATCATGATGATGTAAGTGTCAAAAAGCATTTTGCCCCTGACTTGATATCTGCGGATTGCTACGCAGCTTCGCAGTTCCCGCAATCCTGATTACAATAATAATAATTACGAAAGGAAAACCGCAATGAATAAAAAGCCAAATGAAAAACCTATTTTTCTCTATATAGTGATCGGCATACTGACTGTTGCAGTGATTGCACTGGCAGCTGTTTCATTTTTATCACTGAACCATCTCGTCACACTACAGCAAAAAGTACAGACACTCTCCAAAACCGTAGAGGAGATTTCCACTGATGCAAATACCCTTATCAGTCAGGCAGATCAGTTAGATGAATTAAGAGAACAGGAAAGTTCTGTCAAGGCAGCCACCGGAGAAACATCTCCTGCACAGTCAGAATCCGCTGAACCCTCTTCAGAATCCGAACAGCAGAACGGAACACTTTCCCCTTCCTCCAACAACACATTTACCGACAACACTGATTCCAGCATGGACAATCTCCTGAAACAGGTACAGTCCCTGCTGCCGGCTGATAACGGAACCTGGTCCGTCTATGTCTGCAACCTGCCGAAAGATTCTGAAGGCATGATCAACGATACTCCCATGCAGGCAGCAAGCCTGATCAAACTGTATATTATGGGAGCTGTATACGAAAACTACGATACCCTCTCCCAGTCTCACAACGGAGACGAAATTGACAGTAATATTTCAGCCATGATCACTGTCAGTGATAATGATGCTGCCAACACTCTGGTAAACTGGCTTGGAAACGGCGATGACTCTGCAGGCATGGCAAAAGTAAATGGCTTCTGCCAGGAACATGGTTTCACCAGCACCCAGATGAACCGCCTGCTTCTCGCAGGTAAAGAAAACGGCGACAACTATACATCCGTCAAAGACTGTGGAACCTTTTTAAAGCAGATATACCAGACTGTCAACGGAACCCTTCCCGCTTCTACTCTTCCAAACGCAGATGCAATGTATTATCACTTAAAAATGCAGCAGCGTAAAAACAAGATCCCTGCACAACTTCCAGAAGGCGTCGGTACTGCCAATAAGACCGGCGAACTTGACACTGTAGAAAATGATGCAGCGATCATCTATGATACAGCCAAAGGAATTGATCTTGTAGTATGCTTTATGTCACAGGATCTTACTGATACCGGTGCTGCCCAAAGCACCATTGCTGCAGATGCACGTGCTATCTACGGATACTATAATGAATAAACACACTCTTCTGAATCTACAGTCTATCCAGATAATTGTCATAAATCAGACAGATATTCGCAACCTCCGCAGGGGACTTACTTGATTCGGTTAAAAGAAGGAGGCACATCCCTTAACGGATTGTGCCTCCTTCTGCAAATTCAACAGGAAGAATCGTCAATGTCTCAATCTCTTCCCCTTTTATTTTCTTTAATAAAAGTTCCACAGCCTTTCGTGCCATATCCGGCACCGGCTGTACAATTGTTGATACCATTATGCCTCTTCAGCTTCCCCCTCTTCATAGGACTTCTCCCATATCTCCGAAAATACTGCCAGCGGACAGTCTGTGAGAAGGCACATGAGAAGGAAACATTCGTATGGATTTACTATGTATATCTCTCCCATTCCACATCGAAGCAGAATATCCTGAATCTCATCCAGAAAATGCTTGTATCTGTTAAAAGGATCATCATCCTCCATTTCCTGGGAGACGATAAAGAATTCCAGTGTGATCAGGTCAAAGCGCTCCACCGGGAGTTTGTGGCTTAAAATATTTGTAATCCTCTGCCTGCTGAAACGCTTCTGGCTGAAATGCTTTGCCAGAATGGAGGCAGACATTTTCTTCAGATTGCCCATTTTGTTGATGGGGATTCCGCTGCAGATTACTTTTTCCACATCAGAAGGTGTAATTCTTTCTGCTGTCCACACCTTATCCCCACCTTTTTCCTCTTCATCATGCTGATACAGTCCGGCAATAATCTGCTTCGCATGATATAAAAGCTTTGTAAACTCCTGAAATGCCTGACTTTTCTCAGATATGGGATCTACTCTTTTTGATTTCAGTCGGGCAAGATAATCGATCAGTTTCTCCTCCGTATCAAGGCACAGGTTGCTTCCGTATAAAACCTGAGTATTTTCCACTTCCACAGGGGCGAGTATCTCATATTTTTTTTTCAATTCCTCTGCTTTATGATAACCCTGCTGCGTACTGTAACAATACCAGTAGATCACCTCGTCCGGATTGTAAAAATCAAAATCCTGTTCTTTCAGTACTCTTGTCAGGAAATCCGACACATCCTCTGTGGTCATTTTCAACCCAAACCCCAGAAGAAAAACAGTTTCTCTTTTTACAGATGCCTGATTCAGCCAGTTATTCACCAGTGCCGACAACTTGGTAGAGGTAGGATTCATGGATTTGGGCGTATAGGTTTCCTTAAAGGAATCTACTACGATCTCCTTATACACTTCCTGTGGAACCTCCGAGAAAGGTTCTTCCAGCTCTGCCCTTTCATAAATATATCTCTTCAGATGGTCGCCAAAGGACACCAGTTCCATCTCTTTATATAAATAGTGGAAAATAACATCCGCATCTTCGTCTTCAAAACTGTCCAGGCTTACCACCTGCCTAAATCTCTGTGCCGCCCTTCTGGTAAATTCATACTCCTGTACTTTATCAAACGCAACATTCTGTTCAAAATCCAGATCCTGCATACGGTTCTTCATGCTGCCCCACCTCTCATTTTTTATCTTTCAGATTTTTCATCCATTCTTTCATTCTGCGGACTGTATCCAGCTTCTGTACTTCACAGAGCACGATCGTCACATTATCTCTCCCACCTTTTTGGAGAGCATTTTTAAGAAGATCATTTACGATCTCCGGGATTTCCATATCCTGTGACAGAATCGCCTCTATCTCACTGTCCGAAAGCATATCTGTTACTCCATCTGAACACAGAAGATATCTGTATCCCTCCTTATGCTCGATTTCTGTCACAGAAGGTTCCAGTCTCTGCAGCTCTTCAGGAAGTCCAAGATACTGGGTTAACGGGGCTTTCCCAACTGCCGTACCACCAAAAACATGGTCTGTGGAAATCTGCTGAAGCTTACCGCCATCCATAAAATAAATCCTGCTGTCCCCAAGATTGCAGGCAAACATAGACTCTGGTGTAAAGAGGAGCATCGCCATTGTGCTTCCCATGCTCCAAATATGATGATCTGTTCCATATCTGCATACTGCCTGATTCATCTTCTCACATACATCGTCTATAAAATCTTCCGGCATATCCCTCAGCATTCTTTTATTCGCATTATAAAATTTTCCAAATTCTTCTGATGCAAGAAAGGCTGCAATCTCGCCGCAGCTTTCTCCTCCCATACCGTCAAATACCGCCATTGCCGGTGCTCTGTTACCCGAAATAATCTTTGAGCAGATACCCTTTGTTCCTTCATTGTTCACCGGAAGGGATTCCCCAAAACACCAGAAATTATCTTCATTATTTGCCCGGATATTTCCTGTATGGCAGGTATATGCACATTCAATCTGATACATTGCCATTATCTGTCTTTGTTCCTTCTCCCTTCAATGCTTTCAATGAATTGTTCCAGTATTTCTCGCCACGTTTCACGAATTCCTCATTATCTTTTTCGTTATCGTGACATTTTCCATTGGAATCGATCCATCTTATCAGTTCGCCGTCGTTATAATAATAATATTCTGAAGTTTCATCATACCAGATATATGCAAAGAATAACTTCTCTCCCCAGTAGAAATATTCTTCATAAACTCCATCTCCGGATTCTGCCGGATAGACCAGAGCTTTCATGCATTCACTCTCAATATCCAGATTTCCATCTGCCTGCTGAGTGGTCTTTACCCTTCTCAGATATCGCAGAACAGTTCCTTCTGTTCCAACCCAGTCGTAACTGTTCAGATTATCTGTGATAGTTGTTGCCTGCTCCTTGATCGTATCCAGAGCTTTGGAGAAATCTTTGGATCCGGATTTTGTGGAGCTGTATTTCTCATCATCCAGAATTGCGATCGGATTATCCTCCTGTCCTTCCTGAGCATGATCTGTACTTACTCTGTAATAGACGGCGGCCATCATAAGTATCGCTGTACCTGCCACAATTGCAAGCAATGCCCTGCGCAGCAGCTGTTTCTTCCTGCGTCTTCGCTTTCTGGCTTCCACAGCACGCGCAGATCTTATCGCAACTGTTTCTGATGGCGTTTCCTGTGGCTGTATTTTCTGTTCTGCTACAACTGACATTGTTTCTTTATCTGTAAAGCTGCTCTCCGAAACATTGTTTACAGCACGTTTTCTTTTTGCAGCATTCTGAAAATCTGATGTTTTTTTATTTCCCCGGGTATTCTGTACTGACGTATTCTGCACTGTACTTTTTCGTACATTTTCGGCATCTGATGTAACATTCTGTGCTGCTCTGCCGTTCTGTGCAATTGCACTATATGATTCTGTTTTATCCGTTCCTGCTTTCTGAACACCGTTTTGTAACTGCCGGATTCTGCCAGATCTTCCATTTTTCAGGTCATCCAGCACACTATAAAGCTCCTCCGGTGTCTGATATCTCAGTGCAGGATCATAAGCACAGGCCTTCATGATAATACGGGCAAACTGTGTTCCTGCATCCACAGGTGCACTCATCTGCTCTCCTGCAACACGCTTATTTAATGCATTTTCCTTATCCCTGTAAGTGATAAACTGTTTTTCCAGACTCATAAATGGCAGTCTGTTATGATTCATCAGCCTGTACAGCACAATCCCAAGAGAATAAATATCTACCCTGCTGTCATATTTCTCACCTTTATACATCTCAGGCGCCATATAAGAGTAAGTACCTTTCTTGGAAAATCCGCTCATGGTTCGCTCAAGTTCACGTGCAATTCCGAAATCTCCAAGCTTAAAATCGCCAAATCTGGATACAAAAATATTCTCCGGCTTGATGTCCCTGTGAATGATCTTAAGTTTCCGGCAATATTCCAGTGCCTTACTCAAATCCATTCCCAGCTTTATTACCTCTTTCTCAGTAAGCTGCTTTTCCGCACAGTAATCCATAAAACTTGTCAGATATTCCATCCTTATGGAAATCTCCCATCCAATGACATCCAGATATTCCATAACCTTAAAATCTTCTACAGAGACAATGTAAGAGTTTCCTCGAAAGTATTCCATGGTACTGATTTCCTGAATACATTCCTCAACCAGATTCTGAAAATACTGTCTTGTGGACTGCTCATCCCCTGTTTCAGAACGTACGCTGTTCAACTCGCTCTGGCTTCCGGGTATATTGATGATCTTGATAGCAGAATAGAAAGATTTTCCACGTTCTGTTCTCTGTGCCTTATACACCTTTCCAAAAGAGCCTTCGCCGATTTTCTCTATGATTTTCCATTCCGGCCATGCTGAAACCGGAAGTTCTTTATCCATATTGCACCTCCATTTCTGTTCAATTTCTATTTCCTTCCCTGTCCCGGTCAATGCTTTTTACAAGCTGTTACCGGAAACAAAAATGTATATTTATCATAACTGTAAAAATACTTCACAGTTCATTACCTGCTCATAATGTACTGGTATTATAACACAAAAAGCAGTTTCTTTGTATTTTTCTCTTTTTTCGGCAATGGAATGTTCCGGAAAATAAAAGAGAACTACCTCGCCGGCAAAATCTGTCGGCACAGATAGTTCTCTTGTGAATTCATATCAAATCAGTCCGGATAAGTTATCTACTCCGTTGGATCATTCGTTGTCTTCTGCATCGTCTGAAGCCTGATCATCAGCTTCGTCTTCAGCAGCCTCTTCTTCATCAGATTCTTCAACATCGAATTCTTCGTCTTCCGGAAGTTCTTCATCCATTGTGATCATCTCATCATCTTTGATTTCTTCATCTTCCGTAAGTTCTTCGGCTATATCTTCAACCTTTACTTCCGGTTCAGGCATTGTGCTGTTGAGTCTTACATCTCTGTAGCGTTTCATACCGGTACCTGCAGGAATCAGTTTACCGATGATTACGTTCTCTTTCAGACCGATCAGCGGGTCAACTTTACCCTTGATAGCGGCTTCAGTCAGAACTTTAGTTGTTTCCTGGAAGGAAGCGGCTGACAGGAAGGAGTTTGTAGCAAGAGATGCCTTGGTAATACCAAGCATAACCTGTTTTCCATCTGCAGGCTGTTTGCCTTCTTTTTCCATCTGCTCGTTAACGTCCTCGTATTCAAGGAAGTCAACCAGTGTTCCAGGAAGGAATTCTGTATCTCCGTTATCTTCGATACGGATTTTCTTCAGCATCTGACGAACGATAACTTCGATATGCTTATCGCTGATCTCAACACCCTGGAGACGATATACACGCTGTACTTCACGGATCATATAATCCTGAACTGCACGTACACCCTTAATTCTCAGGATATCATGCGGATTTACGCTACCTTCTGTAAGTTCATCACCTGCTTCAAGGATCTGTCCGTCTGTGATCTTGATACGGGATCCGTATGGAATAAGGTAAGTCTTGGATTCACCTGTTTCCTGATCTGTAACGATAACTTCACGTTTCTTCTTAGTGTCATTGATAACAGCAACACCAGGAATCTCTGTGATGATGGCAAGACCTTTCGGCTTTCTTGCCTCAAAAAGCTCCTCGACACGAGGAAGACCCTGTGTGATATCTCCACCGGCAACACCACCGGTATGGAACGTACGCATGGTCAGCTGTGTACCTGGCTCACCGATAGACTGAGCAGCGATGATACCGACAGATTCACCAACCTGTACCGGCTCGCCGGTTGCAAGGTTCGCACCGTAACATTTCGCACAGATACCAACTTTACATTTACATGTAAGGATTGTACGGATCTTAACTTTCTCGATAGATCCGCCTGTCTGGTTGTCCACGCCTTCTTTCATGATGCGGGCAGCACGTTTCGGTGTGATCATATGGTTGGCTTTTACGATAACTTCGCCATCTTTATTCTTAATTGTCTCACAGGAGAAACGACCTGTGATACGCTCCTGAAGTCCTTCGATCTCTTCTTTACCATCTACAAAAGATTCTACATACATACCTGAGATCTCATCTCTGTTTTCACAGCAGTCTGTCTCACGTACGATCAGATCCTGAGAAACGTCAACCATACGTCTTGTCAGGTAACCTGAATCGGCTGTACGAAGAGCTGTATCGGACATACCTTTACGTGCTCCATGTGCAGACATGAAGTATTCCAGTACGTCAAGACCTTCACGGAAGTTTGACTTGATAGGCAGCTCGATGGTGTGACCGGTTGTATCGGCCATCAGTCCTCGCATACCTGCAAGCTGTTTGATCTGTTTATCGGAACCACGGGCACCGGAGTCAGCCATCATGAAGATGTTGTTGTATTTATCAAGACCGGTCAGCAGAGCATGTGTAAGCTCATCGTCAGTCTTCTTCCATGTATCAACAACTTCTTTGTAACGCTCTTCCTCGGTGATAAGACCACGTTTATAGTTCTTTGTGATAAGGTCTACAGTATCCTGAGCCTGTTTGATCATTTCCGGTTTCTGAGGCGGAACTGTCATATCGGCAATGGCAACAGTCATGGCTGCACGTGTGGAATATTTGTAACCTGTAGCTTTGATCGCATCAAGAACCTCAGCAGTCTTTGTAGCACCGTGAGTATTGATAACTTTTTCAAGAATCTGTTTCAGCTGTTTCTTGGCTACCAGGAAGTCAACCTCAAGAAGAAGTTCATTTCCCGGAACACTTCTGTCTACGAAACCAAGATCCTGTGGAAGGATTTCGTTAAACAGGAAACGTCCAAGTGTAGATTCTACTGTACCGGTCAGAACGGATCCGTCCGGCATTGTCTTGCTGCAGCGAACATGGATTCTGGACTGCAGTGTGATTACTTTATTCTCATAAGCAAGGATTGCTTCGTTTACACTCTTGAAGAACTTGCCTTCACCCTTGTTTCCAGGTCTTTCCTGAGTCAGATAGTAGATACCAAGTACCATATCCTGTGAAGGAACGGCTACCGGACCACCATCAGACGGTTTCAGAAGGTTGTTCGGTGATAACAGAAGGAAACGGCACTCTGCCTGTGCTTCCTGTGAAAGCGGAAGATGTACGGCCATCTGGTCACCATCGAAGTCAGCGTTGAATGCGGTACAAACCAGCGGATGCAGTTTGATCGCTTTACCTTCTACAAGGATCGGTTCGAATGCCTGGATACCAAGACGATGCAGTGTAGGTGCTCGGTTCAGCATAACCGGATGTTCTTTGATAACATCCTCCAGAACATCCCATACAGCAGGCTCCAGCTTCTCAACCATTTTCTTGGCGTTCTTAATGTTGTGTGAAGTTCCGTTGGCAACAAGCTCTTTCATAACGAAAGGTTTGAACAGCTCAATGGCCATCTCTTTCGGAAGACCACACTGATAAATCTTAAGTTCCGGTCCTACAACGATAACGGAACGTCCGGAATAGTCAACTCGTTTACCGAGAAGGTTCTGACGGAAACGTCCGGATTTACCTTTCAGCATATCAGAAAGGGATTTCAGTGCTCTGTTTCCAGGACCTGTTACAGGACGTCCGCGACGACCGTTGTCGATCAGGGCATCAACAGCTTCCTGAAGCATACGTTTCTCGTTACGAACGATAATATCCGGTGCACCTAATTCCAGAAGTCTCTTCAGACGGTTGTTACGGTTGATGATTCTTCTGTAAAGATCATTTAAGTCAGATGTAGCAAAACGTCCGCCATCCAGCTGAACCATAGGACGAAGATCCGGCGGGATTACAGGGATCACTGTCATGATCATCCACTCAGGACGGTTTCCTGACTCACGGAAAGATTCTACAACTTCCAGACGTTTGATGATTCTGGCACGTTTCTGGCCTGTAGCATCTTTTAATTCTTTTTTCAGTTCAACAGAATCTTTCTCAAGATCAATTGCCTCAAGAAGCTCTTTGATGGATTCTGCACCCATACCTACACGGAATGCATGTCTTCCCCATTTTTCCTTTGCTTCCTGATACTCTGCCTCTGAAAGAATCTGCGTATCATGATCCACCAGAATAACAGAATTGCCATCCGCAATCAGATCATGCATGACATCCGTTAGTCCCACGATATTGGATGGGTGAAGACCGATAGACGGCTCATCAAGCACGTACAATACTCCTGTTGTCCGATTTCTGACTGCCCGTGCAAGCTGCATTCGCTGCCGTTCCCCTGTCGAAAGAGTAGAAGCCGCTCTGTCCAATGACAGATAACCCAGACCCAGATCCATCAGCCGTTTTGCAACCATCTGAAAAGATTCACAGATATTTTCTGCCATTAACCGCATTTCTTCTGGCAGGGCATCCGGCACATGATTTACCCACTCTACAAGCTCTGAAAGTGACATCTTACAGGCATCTGCCAGTGTGATGCCGCATAATTTTGGCAGTCTCGCTCTCTTAGAAAGTCTTGTTCCGCCGCAATCCGGACATACATCCTCTTTCAAGAAACGTTCCACACGTTTCATGCCTTTCTCGTCTTTTACTTTGGATAAGGCATTCTCCACGGTATATACAGCATTGAAATATGTAAAATCAAGTTCGCCGGACTGGTTTGTATTTTTTGCTTTATAAAAAATAGTAGAATTTTTCTCTCTGCCGCAAGATGATTTTAGGTCGGTTGAGGGATTAGAAAACGCCGGAAACCCGCATAAACTCTATGTTTTTGCGCGTTCTCGGCGTTTCTTTTATCGCCTGTGTTAGTGGTGCTTTTTCGGTAAATGGTGCCCAAATGGTGCCCAAATCCCACGCGGGGCTATAAAACGATATAAGAAGCGGTAAAGAGATACAGCGGTTAAAGCTCTAAATCGCTGCTCTTTTTCTTTGCCGCGCTCTTTGCTTTCTTCGGCTCGGCTTTCTCTGCCTTTGCCGGGTCTGCCTGTTTGACCGCCCCATGATAAGCGTCTAAGACTTCTTTTTTGCGTTCAAGCCGCACGTCCACATAACGGGCGGTAACAGCTTCAAAGTTCATAGACAGCCCAAGCGATACGCCGATACCCGCAAGTGTATGTCCTAACACTTCGCCTACGGTGTAGAAGTCGCCTGTCAGTTGGTGCATATTTGTAGCTGCTGTATGGCGCAAATCGTGAAAGCGGATATGCGGCATATCCAAATCTTCAAGCAGCTTTCCAAACTGGGAAGATACCCACGACGCGGAGATAGGGGAACCGTCCGGCTTCGCTACAACAAGGTCATTGTCATAGTAAGGCTTTCCGTCCTTTTCTGCCTGTTCGCGCTGCGCTTCCTGCATAGCAAACTGTTTGAGAAAGAACGGGCGGGCAAGCTCTGTGATAGGCAGCTTTCGCCCGTTGGATTTCGGCGGTGCCATTTCCTCAATGACTTTTGTTTTTGGCGGTACCTTAAAGGGTAGCTGCTCGGAAACGTCAAAGGTGTTGTTTTCCAAATCCACATTGCGCCAACGCAAGCCTAAGATTTCAGAACGGCGCATACCGTAAAGCCCGCCTAAGATAACGGGCATTTCCCAAACGGTACCCTCGACGCGCTGCATAAGGGCTTTTACCTGTTCCGGCGTGTACGGGTCGGGGGTCTTGTCGCTCTTTCCAAACTTCGTAAGCGTGTCCTTTGCTGCGTTTGTTTCGATATAGCGGTATTTCCGGGCATGGCTCAACGCCACGCTCAAAACACGCTTTGCCCCGGCTGCGGTGGACGGCTTCAAGCCTTTGTCTATAATCTGCTGAAACATCTTGTCTACCATAGCAGGGGTAAGCTGATTGAGGGTAACGCCGCCGATATACGGATTGATATAGTTTGCAATCGTCTTTTTATACCCGTCATAAGTAGAGGGGCGCAAG
>OHNN01001257.1_pt1 | contig 11980 bp, 8 predicted proteins | sample 1569541 | NCBI WGS metagenome assembly OHNN01 (sample SAMEA3879563, study PRJEB24766) | human gut metagenome | biome: human-associated habitat; feature: feces | place: USA | collected 1985/1987 | reverse complement strand
AGAGGATTTGTATACCCTGGCTCTGAAATTTATGGCGGCCTTGCCAATACCTGGGATTATGGTAATCTCGGTGTAGAGCTTAAAAATAATGTCAAACGTGCATGGTGGCAGAAATTTATTCAGGAGAATCCATACAATGTCGGCGTAGACTGTGCGATTCTCATGAATCCTCAGACATGGGTGGCCTCCGGCCATCTGGGCGGCTTCTCCGATCCTCTGATGGACTGCCGGGAGTGCAAGGAGCGGTTCCGGGCGGACAAGCTCATTGAGGATTGGTGCGGCGAGAACAGCGTGGAGCTGCCCAAGCCCATCGACGCCTTCACCCAGCAGGAGATGAAGGACTTCATCGAGAAGAACAACATCCCCTGCCCCTCCTGCGGCAAGCACAATTTCACCGACATCCGGCAGTTCAACCTGATGTTCAAGACCTTCCAAGGCGTCACCGAGGACGCCAAGAACACGGTGTATCTGCGGCCTGAGACGGCGCAGGGCATCTTCACCAACTTCGTCAACACCCAGCGCACCACCCGGCGCAAGCTGCCCTTCGGTGTGTGCCAGATCGGCAAGTCCTTCCGCAACGAGATCACCCCCGGCAACTTCATCTTCCGTGTCCGGGAGTTCGAGCAGATGGAGCTGGAGTTCTTCTGCGAGCCTGGCACCGACCTTGACTGGTTCCAGTACTGGAGAGGCTTCTGCATCAACTGGCTGAAGAGCCTCGGCATGAAAGACGAAGAGATGCGTGCAAGAGACCATTCTCCGGAAGAGCTGTGCTTCTACAGCAAGGGAACAACCGATATCGAGTTCCTGTTCCCGTTCGGATGGGGCGAGCTGTGGGGAATCGCAGACCGTACCGATTACGACCTGACCCAGCATCAGAATGTATCCGGACAGGATATGACCTATTTCGATCCAGAGAAGAACGAGAAATACATCCCGTATGTTATCGAGCCGTCTCTTGGTGCTGACCGTGTCGTTCTGGCATTCCTGTGCAGCGCTTATGACGAGGAAGTTCTCGACGCAGAGAAGAATGATGTTCGTACTGTGATGCATTTCCATCCGGCACTGGCACCGGTAAAAATCGGTGTGCTTCCGCTTTCCAAGAAGCTGAACGAGGGCGCTGAGAAAGTCTTTGCAGAGCTGTCCAAGAAATACAACTGCGAGTTTGATGACCGTGGAAATATCGGAAAACGGTATCGCCGTCAGGATGAGATCGGTACTCCGTACTGCATCACCTACGACTTCGATTCCGAGACCGATGGTGCTGTTACCGTCCGTGACCGTGACACCATGGAGCAGGAGAGAATTAAAATTGAGGATCTCGATGCTTACTTTGCAGATAAATTTACTTTCTAATCTGGCTTTTTAGTCCGAAAAAAGAGTAGAAAAAAGGATTCCCACTCGCGGGAATCCTTTTTTGTATACTTTGTATTACTCGATAATCGTACCTGTTTTTCCCTGGAATCCGGCGAGTGCAGAATCAATGGAAGTGATGACTGCGGTACGGCCGATGCCTTTCTCGAGGAAAGAAACAGCTGCTTCCATCTTCGGCAGCATGGAGTTTTCTCCGAACTGGCCTTCTGCGATGTATTTCTTCGCGTCAGCAACGGTGATGTGCTCCAGCGGTTTTTCGTCCGGGGTACCGTAGTTGATGGAAACGTTTTCCACGCTGGTCAGGATCATCAGCATGTCTGCGTTCAGCATTTCTGCCATCAGGCCGCTGGTGAGGTCTTTTTCGATGACTGCGGATGCACCCTTTAACTCTTCATTCTGCGGGAGAACCGGGATTCCGCCGCCGCCTGCTGCGATGACAACCTGTCCGGCATCGAGAAGAAGACGGATGGAGTCGATCTCTACGATATCCTGCGGCTTCGGAGCAGCAACGATTCGACGGTAGCCCTCCTCGGTTTTCGTTACGTAGTTTCCTTTTTCTTCCTCTGCGTCAGCCTCCTCTTTGGTAAGCGTACGGCCGATCAGTTTGACCGGATTGTTGAAGGCATCGTCGTACGGATCTACTTCAACCTGTGTAAGAATCGTGGATGTGGTTTTGAAGATTCCTCTGCGGAGAAGCTCAGCACGGATGGCGTTCTGCAGGTCGTAGCCGATGTAGCCTTCGCTCATAGCGGAGCAGACAGACATCGGGGCTGCGCTGTAGTCGGTGTGCATTTTGCCGAATTCATTCATCGCCATGTGGATCATGCCGACCTGCGGCGCATTGCTGTGGGTGATGACAACATCAGCGCCGGCAGCAACGAGATCTGCGATTACTTTTGCGGAACGTTTTACGGCTGCTTTCTGTTCCGGCAGCGTCGTTCCAAGAGCTTTGTGTCCCAGTGCAACAACTATTTTTTTTCTTTTCATTGGAAGATACCTCTCTTTGCAGTTCATAGATTTTGATACGAAAAAACCAGGCATCAATATAAAACTATTATAAAGTTTATGGGGGCAAAAATCAAGAAGAAACCGACATTACGCACATTGAAATGTTTTTCGGACTATGGTATTCTATAAAAGTATCTGAGTCGTAGGGATTTGAAACGTGAAAGGGAGGTCCCGGCATGAAAAACATGCGCACGTTACAAAAACGGATCGCATATCAGCTCCAGCAGGGCAGTCTGGATGCGGAAGTTACAGGAATCACATGCGACAGCAGAAAAGTACAGCCGCAGAACGTGTTTGTCTGCATCCGCGGAAACAGGATGGACGGGCACGTATATGCAGAGGAAGCAGTCGAGAGGGGCGCTGCTATCCTGGTTGCGGAGCGGGAACTGGAAGGGATTCCGGAAAAGGTAACCGTACTCGTAGTAAAGGACAGCAGAGAAGCACTCGCACAGCTTTCCTGTGCCTGGGAGGACGATCCGGCGCAGCACCTTGTGACAATCGGAGTGACCGGCACGAAGGGAAAGACGACGACTGCATATATGATTTACGAAATCCTGCGAAAAGCAGGGATCCGCGCAGGACTCATCGGAACGATCGAGACGAGGATCGGGGAAAAAAGCATTCCGTCAGAAAATACAACGCCGGAGCCTGTTGTGCTGCAGAAGCTGTTTTCTGAAATGATGCGGGAGGGCTGCACCCATGTTGTGATGGAGGTTTCCTCGCAGGCGGAAAAACAGCACCGGTGTGATGGAATTACGTTTGATTACGGTGTGTTCACCAACATTGGAAACGACCACATCGGCGCCGGGGAGCATGCATCGTTTGCAGAATATCTGTCCTGCAAAAAGAAGCTGCTTCGCACCTGCAGAACCGGAATTGTAAACCGGGATGACAAAAGGTTTCCGGAGATCATAAGGCAGAGCACCTGCCGTCTGGTGACATTCGGATGCAGGGAAAAAGCTGATTTTATGGCAGCAGATGCAGCACTCGATCAGGCGCCCGGCGTGCTCGGTGTCTCATACCGGGTGCAGGGCGCAGCGGATTTTCCGGTACGGGTAAATCTGCCGGGTCTGTTTTCCGTTTCCAACTCGCTTGCCGCCATTGCGGTCTGCGCGCAGATGGGAATCCCGGAAAAGGCGATGCAGGAGGCACTTTCCGCAGTCCGCGTCCGTGGGCGGTGTGAGGCAGTTCCGGTGTATCCGGAAATGACGCTTCTCATTGACTACGCACACAATGCGATGAGCCTCGAAAGCCTGTTAAAGACACTGCGGAAGTACCATCCGAAGCGCCTGATCTGTCTCTTCGGCTGCGGCGGAAACCGCGCGCGGGACCGGAGATTCCAGATGGGAGAGGTGTCGGGGCGTCTGGCGGATCTGACCGTCATCACCTCGGACAATCCGCGGGATGAGGAACCACAGGCGATTCTGGACGATATCCGGACGGGAATCGGGAAAACAGAAGGCGCTTTCGTTGAGATTGCAGACCGTAAGGAGGCGATCCGGTATGTGATCGAAAACCGGCAGCCGGGCGATCTCGTGGTGCTCGCGGGAAAAGGCCACGAAACGTATCAGATCCGGAAGGGGAAACGGTACGAGATGGATGAGCGCGTGCTGATCCGGGAAATACTGGAAGAAAGTAAGGGGAATGTATGAGCAGCGTTTACGCTGATGTAATCGTAGACATCACAAATGAAAAACTGGACCGGACCTTTCAGTACAAGGTTCCGCCGGAACTGACAGGGGAGATTGGTCCGGGAACGGCGGTACAGATTCCGTTTGGAAACGGAAACCGCACGATCACCGGCTATGTGCTTTCCGTCGGAAACGAGCCGAAATATCTGCAGGACCGGATGAAGGCCATCCTCGCGGTACAAAAGGATGCGGCGACCGTAGAGACGAAGCTCATCGCGCTCGCCGCGTGGATGCGTCATACGTACGGATCGACGATGATCCAGGCGTTAAAGACGGTGCTTCCAGTCAAAGTAAAGGCGCGCGGGAAAGAAACCCGCGAAATTGCGCTTCTTGCAGATCCTGCGAGATGTGAGGAGCTGCTGGAAAACTACAGAAAGAAAAATTATAAAGCGAGAATCCGTCTCTTAAACGCGCTGCTGGCCCAGCCGGTTCTTCCAGGGCCGGTTGTGAGCAAGAAACTGAAAATCACGGCAGATACGCTGCACGTGATGGAAGAGCAGGGCGTGTTGGAAATCCGCCGTACGAGCACCTGGAGAAATCCGGTATCTGATGCGGCAGGAAGAACAACTGCGGGAAAACCAAACGAACAGCAGCAGGCCGTGGTGGACGGCATTCGAAAGGAATGGGAAGGACAGAACCGCCCCTGCCTGATCCGCGGTGTGACGGGAAGCGGCAAAACGCTCGTCTATATGGAGCTGATGGAGCGAGTGCTGAAGGAAGGAAAACAGGTGATCGTGCTGATCCCGGAGATTGCGCTGACGTATCAGAACGTGGAGCGGTTCTGCGCACGGTTTGGAACAAGGGTCACGGTGGTCAACTCGCGGATGACACCGTCCGAGCGCGCCGACCAGATGGAGCGCGCGCGGCGCGGGGAGGTCAGTATTATGATCGGTCCGCGTTCCGCACTCTTTGCACCGTTTCCGGATCTGGGGCTGATCGTAATCGATGAGGAGCATGAAACCTCCTATAAAAGTGAAGTGACGCCGCGCTACCATGCAAGGGAGACCGCCGTGCGCCGCGCCGGGCTGGAGCATGCCCATGTGGTGATGGGTTCGGCAACGCCGTCGGTGGATGCTTCTTACGCCTGCGAGACGGGAGCGTACGCGCTGTTCCGGATGGATGCGCGGTACGGAAATGCAGCACTTCCGTCCGTATGGATCGCGGATATGCGGGAAGAATTACAGATGGGAAACCGTTCGATTCTGTCCGGAAAACTGCGGGAAGAGATCGAAAAACGACTTGAAAAAAAGGAACAGGTTGTACTGTTTCTGAACCGCAGAGGCTATGCGGGCTTCGTCTCGTGCCGTGCATGCGGCCATGTGATGAAATGCCCGCACTGCGATGTATCACTGACAGCACACAATAACGGAAAGCTCGTCTGCCATTACTGCGGTTATGAAACACCGCAGGTACATGCGTGCCCGTCGTGCGGTTCCCCGTACATCGGCGGCTTCCGTGCCGGCACACAGCAGATCGAGCAGAACGTGAAAAAGCTGTTTCCAAAGGCACGCGTTCTTAGGATGGACGGCGACACGACAAAAACGAAAAACAGTTATGAAGAAATCCTGTCCTCATTTGCGGCGGGGGAGGCCGATATCCTGATTGGAACCCAGATGATCGTAAAAGGCCACGATTTCCCGAATGTCACGCTGGTGGGAGCGCTGGCGGCGGATCTCTCCCTGAATGCAGTCGATTACCGTGCCGGGGAGCGTACGTTCCAGCTGCTGACGCAGGCAGTCGGCCGCGCCGGAAGAGGCGAAAAGCCGGGAATGGCAGTCATTCAGACGTACCATCCCGAACATTACAGCATTCAGACGGCGGCAGAGCAGGATTACGGGGCATTTTATGAGAAAGAAATGGACTACCGCCGTCTGATGGGATATCCCCCGGCGGCGGAGCTTCTGGCGATCCACGGAGCCGGGGAGGATGAAGCGCATCTGACGCAGGCGATGGAATACATTCGCAGATATCTCATCCGCATCCGGGGAAACCGCGAAGTCCAGATCATCGGCCCGGCAAGTGAGGCAGTGTCGAAAATCAATGACCTGTACCGCATGGCCGTGTATGTACGCGCGCCGCAGGAAGAGGTGCTGGCAGGGCTGCGGGAAAAACTGGAGCGGTATATCGAGATTAACAAAGGCTTTCGTACCGTTTATTTACAGTTTGACTTCAGCAGAAAGTATTAGTTTTTTCATACTATTTACACATAGATTATTTATAATAGAAGAGCAAAAGAAAGGAAAAGAATTATGGCAATCAGAGAAATCAGAGTCGTAGGCGACCGCGTATTAACGAAAAAATGCAGACCGGTGGAGAAGATGACACCAAGAATCAGCGAGCTGATCGACGACATGTTTGACACCATGTATGAGGCAAACGGTGTCGGCCTTGCCGCACCGCAGGTCGGCATCTTAAAGAGAATCGTAGTCATGGATGTGGATGGAACCCCACATCTTCTGATCAATCCGGAAATCCTGGAGACTTCCGGAAGCCAGACAGGAGCAGAAGGCTGCTTAAGCCTTCCGGGAAAATCCGGTACAGTAACCCGTCCGAATTACGTAAAGGTAAGAGCGCTGGACCGCGACATGCAGCCGTTTGAACTGGAGGGAACAGAACTTCTTGCCCGCTGCATCTGCCACGAGTGTGATCACCTCGACGGACATATGTATACAGAAAAAGTAGAAGGCGAACTCTGGGACAACACGTACGATGAGTATGAGGAGTACGAGGACGAAGAGTAAGTCTTAAAATAAAGGAGATGACTTCAGATGAAAGTGGTATTTATGGGAACCCCGGATTTCTCCGTGGGAACACTTGAGGCACTCGTGGAGGCCGGTTATGAGATCACAGGCGTTGTGACCCAGCCGGACAAACCGAAGGGCCGCGGAAAACAGATGATGCCGACACCGGTGAAAGAGGCAGCCGAAAAACACGGCCTTCCGGTCTATCAGCCGCGCCGCGTGCGGGATGCAGAGGCGATCGAGGAAATCCGGAAAATGGAGCCGGATGTGATCGTTGTCGTTGCATTCGGCCAGATTATTCCAAAAGAGATTTTGGACATGCCGAAATACGGATGCATCAACGTTCATGCCTCCCTGCTTCCGGCTTACCGCGGAGCAGCGCCGATCCAGTGGGCTGTCATGAACGGCGATGAAGTGAGCGGCGTAACCATTATGAAGATGGATGAAGGCCTCGACACAGGCGATATGCTGACGAAAGTGGAAGTTCCGCTTGCAGCAGATGAGACCGGCGGCAGTCTCTTTGACAAGCTCGCCGCAGCCGGAGCAAAACTTCTGGTGGAGACACTTCCAAAACTTGAAAAAGGCGAAGTGACACCGGAAAAACAGCCGGAGATAAGCACCACAGAGTATGCGCGGATGATCAAAAAAGAAGACGGAAAGATCGACTGGACGAAGAGTGCCGTTGAGATCGAACGTCAGATCCGTGCGATGAGCCCGTGGCCGAGTGCTTTTACAAAAGTAAACGGAAAGAATCTGAAAATCTGGGGTGCCAAAGTCATTGCCATGTTCGGCGGCGATCTGTTCTCGAAAATTCCGGGACAGAATCCGACGAAGAGTGCCGGAAAAGTCTGGGTGGCAGATGAGACAGGCCTCCATGTAAAGACGGGAGACGGCATTCTGGTGATCGAGGAGCTGCAGCTCGAAGGAAAGAAACGGATGAAAGCCGCCGATTTCCTGCGCGGCTATGCGATCGAGCCGGGTACCAGACTTGGCGAATAAAAGAGAAAAAGCAACCTGAAGTTGAGGCGGGGAACTACACAGCGGTGTGATGGCTGCTGTGCCTGAGAAAAAAGGAGAAAAACGATATGGGACTTTTTTATGACAGTACGTATCTGCTGGTGATTCTTGCCGCACTGATTTCCATGGCGGTATCCGCCCGCATGAACACGATTTTCAGCAAATATCAGACCGTCCGCTCGTACAGCGGCATGACGGGACGCGAGGCGGCGATGCGCATTCTGCATCAGGCCGGCATCTACGATGTGACCGTCCGCCACGTATCCGGTAAACTGACCGACCACTATGATCCGCGGACAAAAACCGTGAATTTATCGGATGCGGTTTACGATTCAACCTCGGTCGCAGCGATCGGCGTCGCAGCGCATGAGTGCGGCCATGCCGTACAGCACAATACGGATTACGTGCCGCTGAAAGTAAGAAGCGCCATTGTTCCGGCAGCGAACCTTGGATCCCAGCTTTTCTGGCCGCTGTTCCTGATCGGACTGATTTTCAGCCTTCCGATGCTGGTGAAAGCCGGGATCTGGCTGTTTGTGCTGGCACTGGCATTCCAGGTGGTAACACTTCCGGTCGAGTTCGATGCGTCGAGAAGAGCATTAAAAATGCTCAGTGAGGGCGGTATGGTGACAGAGACGGAACACGACGGAGTCAAGAAAGTACTCTGGGCTGCAGCCATGACATACGTGGCAGCGGTGATCGGTTCTCTGCTGCAGCTGCTCCGGCTGCTGATTTTATCCGGAGCATTTAGGAGAAATGATGACTGATACAATCAATACAAGAGAGCTGATTATGAACATTCTGCTTGAGATGGACAGGGAGAAAACGCCCTGCCATCTTGCTGTAAGGGACGCCCTCGATAAATACCAGTTCCTGCCGCGGCAGGACCGTGCGTTTATCAAGCGGGTCTGCGAGGGAACCGTGGAATACGGCATCCAGAATGACTACATCATCAATCAGTATTCCAAAATCAAGATCAACAAATGCAAGCCGGTGATTCGTGCGATCTTACGGATGTCGGTGTACCAGATCCGTTTTCTTGACGCAGTACCGGATTCGGCAGTCGTCAATGAGGCGGTGAAACTGGCGGAAAAGAAGCATTTTTACAACTTAAAGGGCTTTGTCAACGGCGTTCTGCGCACGATCGTGCGGGAGAAAGATCATCTGCCGATGCCGAAGGAGAACAATACTACGCAGTATCTTTCCGTGAAATACTCCATGCCGGAATTTCTGGTTGAGGAGTTCGTATCCCAGTACGGAAAAGAAACGGCAGAAACGATGATGGCGGATTTCCTGAAAGAAAAACAGGTGATGATCCGTATCAACCGCTGGAACAATACGATCGAGGAGACGAAGAAAAGCCTGGAAGGCCAGGGGGCAGAGCTGGAAAAAGCGCCGTATCTTGGCGAGGCGTTCTATTTGAAAAACTTTGAGACGATCGCATCACTGAATGCCTTCCAGGAAGGCCGGTTCCAGATTCAGGATGTGAGCTCCATGATGGCGGCGCATCTGGCGGATCCAAAGCCGGGTGACCAGGTGCTGGATCTCTGCGCGGCACCGGGCGGAAAGAGCCTCCATGCAGCAGATAAAATGAGAAATCAGGGATGCGTGGAAGCGCGTGATCTCACCGAATACAAGGTCGATCTGATCCGGGAAAATGTGCAGAGAGCAGGTGTTTCCTGCGTCGTGCCGAAGGTAAAAGATGCGGAACAGCTCGATGCGGAATGGATCGGAAAAGCGGACGTTGTGATGGCAGACCTGCCGTGCACCGGATACGGCGTCATCGGCAGAAAGCCGGATATCAAATATTATGCTTCAAAAGAAAAAGAAGAGGAGCTGGTACGGATTCAGCGGGCAATCCTTGCAAATGCCGCATCGTACGTAAAGCCGGGCGGCACACTGCTGTACAGCACATGTACCGTCAACAGAAAAGAAAACGGCGAGAATGCCGCATGGTTTCTGGAACAGTTCCCGTTTGAAGCAGTCAGTCTGGATGAACTGCTGCCGGATGAGCTGAAAAGCGGAGAAACGGCCAAAGGACAGTTGCAGCTGATCCCGGGGGTACACAAGACAGACGGATTTTTCCTTGCAAAATTCCGGAAAACAGAGGAAGGACGGGCGTAACAGATGGATATTAAATCAATGACCTTAGACGAATTAAAGGACGCCTGCCAGCAGATGGGAGAAAAGCCGTTCCGTGCCAAACAGTTATACGACTGGATGCATCATCGTCTGGCGGGCAGCTACGATGAGATGACGAATCTCTCGCTTGCCTTCCGGGAAAAATTAAAGGAACAGTATCCGCTTACCTGTCTCGAAAAAGTGCAGGTGCAGGAGTCCAAAATCGACGGAACGAGAAAATACCTGTTCCGCCTTAGCGACGGCAACGTGATCGAGAGCGTCTGGATGAAGTACCACCACGGAAATTCCGTCTGCATCTCATCCCAGGTCGGCTGCCGGATGGGCTGCCGCTTCTGCGCGTCCACAATCGGCGGACTCGTGCGGTGCCTGACTCCGTCGGAGATGCTCGACCAGATTTACCGGATTTGGGAGGACACCGGGGAGCGGGTCTCCAATCTGGTTGTCATGGGAACGGGTGAGCCGATGGACAACTACGACAATCTGGTGCGCTTCGTGCGGCTGCTTTCGAGCCAGGAAGGACTCAACATCAGCCAGAGAAACATCACCGTTTCCACCTGCGGAATCGTGCCGAATATGTACAAATTGGCAGATGAGGGACTCCAGATCACCCTGGCACTTTCCCTTCATGCGCCGAACGATGAGAAGCGCCGTGAGCTGATGCCGATTGCCAATAAATATTCCATTGATGAAATTCTCGATGCATGCCGCAATTACTTTGCAAAAACAGGCCGTCGGATTACATTTGAGTACTCTCTCGTTGGCGGGAAAAATGACAGCGAAGCCGATGCAAAAGAGCTTTCCGCGCGGATTTCGGATATCAACTGTCATGTAAATCTGATCCCGGTCAACCCGATCAAAGAGCGCGATTACGTGAAATCAACGAAAAAAGTCGTAGAGAATTTCAAAAATAAACTTGAAAAATACGGAATTAATGTTACTATTAGAAGGGAAATGGGCGCTGATATTGACGGAGCCTGTGGACAGTTAAGAAAAAGTTTTATCGATAAATCAAACGAACAGCCGTAAAAAAGCGGCTGTCAATACAGGAGAAAAAGCATGAAGGTATTTTCTGCAACCGATATCGGACAGAAACGGACGATGAACCAGGATTTTGTGTTTGCCTCCGCCTCTCCGGTCGGAAACCTTCCGAACCTCTTTGTCGTTGCAGACGGCATGGGAGGCCATAACGCGGGCGATTTTGCTTCGCGTTACGGTGTTTCTGTACTGGTGGAATCTGTAAAAAGGGATACGAATTTCAACCCGGTGCGGATCATTCGGCATGGAATTGAAGCAGCAAACAGCCAGATTTTTGAGCAGGCAAAACGAGATATATCCATGGAAGGCATGGGTACGACGATGGTAGTAGCTACGGTTGTCGGCAACTATGCCTACGTTGCAAACGTAGGAGACAGCAGGCTGTATCTGGCAGCAGATGGCACGTTTGACCAGGTGACGCAGGACCATTCCCTGATCGCAGAGATGGTGCGCCTTGGAGAACTCACTCCCGAGCAGGCGCGGAATCACCCGGACAAAAACATTATTACCAGAGCAGTAGGCACACAGGATACCGTAAAGATTGATTTCTTTGACATTCAGCTTGAAGAGGGCAATCAATTGGTGATGTGCTCGGACGGCCTTTCCAACATGGTAACGGATGAGGAGATTTTCGAACTCATCTGCCGAGAAGACGGTGAGGACAAGGCGAAACGTTTAATTGATAAAGCAAATGCAAATGGCGGCAGAGACAATATCGCAGTCATTGTCGTTGAACCATTTACAAACGAGGTGAAAGAATGTTAAAAGAGGGCGTTATTTTAGGAGAACGATATGAGATCATAAGCCGGATCGGTTCCGGCGGTATGGCTGATGTCTACAAAGCAAAAGACCACAAGCTGAACCGCATGGTGGCCGTCAAGGTTTTAAAACCGGAATTCCGGGAGGATAAAACCTTTATCCGCAAGTTCCGCACGGAGGCACAGTCTGCTGCGGGATTAGAGCATCCGAACATCGTAA
>OHNN01001253.1_pt1 | contig 12023 bp, 8 predicted proteins | sample 1569541 | NCBI WGS metagenome assembly OHNN01 (sample SAMEA3879563, study PRJEB24766) | human gut metagenome | biome: human-associated habitat; feature: feces | place: USA | collected 1985/1987 | reverse complement strand
CCGCATCAGCACTCTTATCAAGTTTCAACTCAACAACATAGAGAGTCGTCCAACTGCGCATCACCATATCCACACGACCACGGGGAGTACGTACTTCTACATCAACATAATATCCCAAAAGGTTAAAGATGATAAAAAAGACCTGTTGATAATGCCCTTCATAATCAGTATTATCACAATAAGGAATCGTAGAAAGAAATTTCTGTAATAAACGCAAAGCAGCATCCATGTCGCCACGAGATAAAGCACGTGCCAGGTCTACAACCATAGTAGTGGTAGTCAACGTATCATTTGTGATATATGAAGGAATCAGATTACGCATCAATCCAATACGAACTTCCTTATTAGGAATATCAAGCGTATATATGTCGAAAACACTGTCATAACCTTTTATTGTGATATAGCCGCTTTGATAGAGCAAGGGAGTAATACTGGTCATACGCTCCGTGGGAGCATCAAACTCCGCAGCAACAGCCTCTATTCCGCCTATTTCAGATGGAAGAACGCCAAATTTATTCAGCATCTCTATCAAATAAGTAGGAGTACCGCTGCCAAACCAATAGGAGTTAAATTTGCCATCGTTAAAAGCATTGAACAGACTAAAAGGATTGTAAATATCTGGTGAAGGCCAGGTAAAATGATAACCATCATAGTTCTCTTTCAATTTTGCCAGCACTTCATCACGCGTTATTTGCATTTTTTCCGCCAACAAACCCAGATCATAGCTCATTTGCTCCTTTATTTCTTCTTCCGTAATGCCGCAGATGGCAGCATAAGGTTCGTCCATACTGATGTTCTTGATATTATTCAGTTCACTGAAGATGCTCAGTTGGGAAAACTTCGTGATTCCGGTCAGAAACACATAGCGCAAATAAGGGTCACAGGCTTTCAGCGGACTGTAGAAGTTACGCATCACATTGCGAAGTATGGGCAGATTCTTATCCTCATGCATTACATCAAGAAGCGGAGCATCATATTCGTCAATCAAGACAACAACTTGCTTGCCGGTCTGCTGAAAAGCGCGTTGTATCACCCCCTGCAGGCGTTGGTTAACTTCAACATCACCTTTACCTCGCCCATATATTTCTTCATATTCCAAAAGTTTTCTTTCCAGTTCACTGTCCAGCCGTTCTTTATCCATGTGCTTCGCTGTACTCATGTCAAAGTGAAGAACCGGATGCATATTCCATTCCGCCTCCAGCTTTTCGATAGCAAGTCCTTTGAACAATTCTTTCCTCCCCTCAAAATAACAATGAAGCGTACTGGTCAGCAACGACTTGCCAAAACGACGCGGACGACTCAAAAACATATATTTGGAAGCAGAATGCGTCATGCGATAAACGTATTCAGTCTTGTCAATATACAAATAATTCTTTCCTATGATTTCTGAGAAAGTCTGTATTCCTACCGGATAAAATTTTTGTTGCTGTTCCATACCGAGCCTCCATTTCTTTAATTACAAAGTTACAACAAAAGAATAGAACAACAAATAAACAAGATTATTTATCTTGTTTTCATTCTTTTTTTTCTGCTTATGAATTCTGTTTCGTACGATTTACCAACGACAAATGTAACCAGCCATAAATACCCAATATAATAACCAACAATGTCTGTATACCATGTACTATCAGGGCAAAAGCTCCCGCATCAGTAGCATTGACACCGTATAGCATCATCATTGTAATGACAGCGAAATGCCACGGTCCCGCCCCATTAGGAGTAGGGACAATCACAGCAAAAGTGCCGCCTACAAACATCACCAGACCCGCCAGAAAGCTGAGATGTTCAGTAAAAGCAAAGCAATAGAAAGTGATATAAAAGTGATAAAAGTAACATCCCCATATCAACACCGTGTAAAGGAGGAAAAGCGGTATATTCTTCACACTCTTCAATGACATCACACCTTCCCATACATTCAGCACCACTCCTTTCACTTTCTCGAAGAAAGAAAGCATACGCAGAAGGAAATAGAGTAATACTAATACACCAATGATACTAAAAAGAACGACATAAAACCAGGGAGATGTCACCAGATGCACCAGCGAAGGAACTTTCGTACCTGTCTCTTCAAAAAAACGAAGGAAGACGGGCATCTGCATCAGAAAAGTAATCCCGGTAATCAAAAGAATGGTCAATGTATCTATCAAGCGTTCCGTTACCACTGTTCCAAGCGATTTGGCAAAAGAAACATCGTCATATTTGGCAAGCATACCGCAACGGGAAACTTCGCCTACACGGGGTAAAACAAGATTAGCGGCATAGGAAACAAAAATAGCATCCACACAATCGCTCGTCTTTGGATAAGCTCCGAGCGGCGCAAGCGTCTGTTTCCAACGCCAGCCACGGAAAACATGGCTCATCACACCAAAAAACAACGAAAACAGCATCCATCCCCAGTTCGTTCCATGCAGAAGTACCTCCTTGGCGCGTGCAAAATCAAAATCTCGATACACCCAATAAAGAATAAAACCGCCCAAAGCGACCGGTAAAAGGATCTTCAGTGTCTTTTTTAATAGTTTATTCATGCAGAATTCGTTATTCTTCGTCGAAAAGGATTACCTTTGTGGGCTGCAAATACAGCACTTTCCCAAAAGGACGGTCTCCGTTTGCGGTGCAAAAGTAACGATTTAGTTGATAAATGAAATTAGTAAAGCCTAAAAAGTTTCTCGGCCAGCATTTTCTGAAAGATCTGAAAGTGGCACAGGATATAGCCGATACGGTAGACGCATGTCCCGGCCTCCCCATTCTGGAAGTAGGTCCGGGCATGGGTGTATTGACCCAGTTTCTGGTGAGAAAAGAACGTCCGGTGAAGGTGGTGGAATTGGATTATGAGTCCGTAGCCTATCTGCGTGAAGAATATCCGTCGCTGGAAGACAACATCATTGAAGATGACTTCCTGAAAATGAATCTCCAACGCCTGTTCGACGGGCAACCTTTTGTACTGACAGGAAACTATCCTTATAATATATCCAGCCAGATATTCTTCAAGATGTTGGATAACAAAGAACTGATACCTTGTTGTACCGGTATGATACAGAAAGAAGTGGCCGAACGTATTGCCGCCGGACCGGGCAGTAAAACGTATGGCATCCTGAGCATATTGATACAGGCATGGTATCGTGTAGAATATCTTTTCACCGTACACGAACATGTATTCAATCCGCCACCCAAAGTGAAAAGCGCAGTCATCCGTATGACGCGAAACGAAACGAAAGAGTTGGGTTGTGACGAGAAGCTGTTCAAACAAGTAGTGAAAACGACTTTTAATCAACGCCGCAAAACCCTGAGAAATTCGATAAAGCCGATACTCGGCAAAGATTGTCCGCTGACGGAAGACGTTTTGTTTAACAAACGGCCAGAACAACTATCAGTACAGGAATTTATCAGTCTGACCAACCGGGTTGAACAGGCCTTGAAAGAGATTAGAGAAACAAGTGATGAAACCAAGAAATGATAATTAAAGATTTTAGGCGCGGATTGTGCGGATGAGCGCGTAGCTTTTAATCCGTGAAATCCGCGTAATCCGCGCCTAAAATTATCACGGCTTAGCCCGCTAAATTATCATTTTAAAAAGAGGAGAAAGATTATGGAGATGGACGAAGAATACATTGACAATGTCAAAAACCTCATAGAACAAAAGGACGCCGAGAACGTCAAAGCACTCCTTATAGACCTGCACCCTGCGGATATTGCCGAACTGTGCAATGACCTGAGTCCTGAGGAAGCACGTTTCGTATACCGCTTACTGGATAACGAAACGGCGGCAGACGTGTTGATGGAAATGGATGAGGATGTCCGTAAAGAATTCCTAGAAATACTCCCGTCGGAAACCATTGCCAAACGCTTTGTGGACTACATGGATACGGATGATGCCGTAGACCTGATGCGTGAGCTGGATGAAGAGAAACAGGAAGAAATTCTTTCTCACATTGAAGACATCGAACAGGCAGGAGACATCGTAGACCTGTTGAAGTACGACGAAGACACCGCCGGTGGTTTGATGGGTACTGAAATGGTGGTCGTAAACGAGAACTGGAGTATGCCGGAGTGCCTGAAAGAGATGCGCCAGCAAGCTGAGCAGTTGGATGAGATCTATTATGTCTATGTCATCGACGACGAAAACCGCCTGCAAGGAGTGTTTCCACTGAAAAAGATGATTACCTCCCCTTCTGTATCCAAGGTTAAACACGTGATGAGGAAAGACCCCATTTCTGTACGCGTAGACACATCTGTGGACGATGTGGTACAGACCATTGAGAAATATGACTTGGTAGCCGTTCCTGTTATCGACAGTATCGGACGGCTTGTGGGGCAAATCACCGTAGACGACGTCATGGATGAAGTTCGTGAGCAATCGGAACGTGATTACCAGTTGGCATCCGGTCTTTCCCAGGATGTGGAAACGGATGATAATGTAATGCGCCAGACCAGCGCCCGCTTGCCATGGCTTATTATCGGTATGCTGGGTGGTATCGGCAATTCCATGATTTTAGGTAATTTCGATGCTACTTTCGCAGCCCATCCCGAGATGGCACTCTACATCCCGCTGATCGGTGGTACAGGCGGAAACGTGGGAACACAATCTTCGGCCATCATCGTACAGGGCCTTGCCAACAACTCGCTGGATGCAAAAGATACTTTCAAGCAAATTACCAAGGAATCCGTAGTGGCCCTTATCAACGCTACTATTATTTCCTTATTAGTATATATATATAATTTTGTCCGGTTCGGCGCAACTGCCACCGTCACCTATTCCGTTTCTATCAGCCTGTTTGCAGTAGTGATGTTCGCATCTATCTTCGGCACACTGGTACCTATGACACTGGAAAAGTTGAAGGTAGACCCAGCCATCGCTACCGGTCCGTTTATTGCAATTACCAATGATATTATAGGCATGATGTTATATATGGGAATTACCGTACTTCTATCCTAAAACAAGAAAAATGAAAAAAAACTAAGGAAAAAAGTATGAAGTAATTGTTTTATTTCATTAATTTGTGACCTAATGTAACCCGAACGGGTAAAACCGTTTTTTAAAATGTATGTACAATGATGGACACTCATGACACTAATCTCCCCGAAAAGGCGGTGGAATTAGAAGAAGAAAAGAAAGCAGCTGAGGTTTCAGAACCGGCTCTGACGGAAACTCCGGCTGAAGAAGCAAAGCAGGAAGAGCAGCCGGTAGAAGCCGCACAAAAGCTAAGCAAGGAAGAAATCCTGGCTAAATTGAAAGAGATTTCCGCAGATGTGGAAAACGCCGGCAAACAGGAGATAGATAGTCTGAAACAGGCTTTCTATAAGCTTCATAATGCCGAACAAGAAGCGACAAAGAAGCTGTTTATCGAAAACGGGGGAGTAGCAGAGAATTTCATTCCGACAACGGATGCTGTTGAAGAGGAATTCAAAAATATCATGTCCGTCATTAAAGAAAAGAGAGGTGCATTGTCAGCTGAACAGGAACAACAAAAAGAGCTGAACCTGCAAATCAAACTTTCCATTATCGAGGAACTGAAAGAACTGGTAGAGTCACCCGACGATGCCAACAAATCCTACTCAGAATTCAAGAAGTTACAGCAACAGTGGAATGAAGTGAAACTTATTCCGCAAGCCAAAGTCAACGAACTGTGGAAGAGTTATCAACTCTATGTGGAGAAGTTCTACGATCTGTTGAAGCTGAATAATGAATTCCGCGAATATGACTTCAAGAAAAACCTGGAAATAAAGACACATCTATGTGAAGCTGCCGAAAAGCTGGCTGATGAAGCAGATGTTGTGTCAGCTTTCCACCAGTTACAAAAGCTACATCAGGAATTCCGTGACACGGGTCCGGTTGCAAAAGAACTGCGTGACGAAGTATGGAATCGATTTAAAGCTGCTTCCACAGCCGTAAATCGCCGTCATCAACAACACTTCGAATCATTGAAGGAAGTAGAGCAGCATAATCTTGACCAGAAAACAGTGATTTGTGAAATCATTGAAGCAATAGACTACAACGAATTAACCAATTTTGCTGCGTGGGACAATAAAACACAGGAGATCATTGCCCTGCAAAACAAGTGGAAGACCATCGGTTTTGCACCGCAAAAGATGAATGTGAAGATATTCGAACGTTTCCGTAAAGCGTGTGATGAATTCTTCCGCAAGAAAGGTGAATTCTTTAAAGCCCTGAAAGAGGGCATGAATGCAAACTTGGATAAGAAACGTGCTCTTTGTGAGAAAGCTGAAGCTCTGAAAGATAGCACCGACTGGAAAGCAACCGCTGACGAACTAACCAAACTGCAAAAAGAATGGAAGACTATCGGTCCGGTAGCAAAGAAATATTCTGATGCAATATGGAAACGGTTTATTTCCGCTTGTGACTACTTCTTCGAACAAAAGAACAAGGCTACTTCCTCCCAACGTTCCGTTGAGATAGACAACCTGAATAAGAAGAAGGAAATCATCGAAAAGTTGGGTGCCATTGATGAGAATATGGATACGGATGAAGCTACTCAGTTGGTACGCGAATTAATGAAGGAATGGAACAACATCGGCCATGTACCTTTCAAGGAAAAAGACCGTTTGTATAAGCAATACCACGGACAAGTGGACAAATTGTTCGACCACTTCAACATCAGCGCTGCCAATAAGAAGTTGAGTAACTTCAAATCCAACATCAGCAGTATTCAGGAAGGTAGCCCGCAGTCACTCTATCGCGAACGCGAGAAACTGGTACGTGCAGCAGATGCCATGAAGAACGAATTGCAGACTTATGAAAATAATCTTGGCTTCCTGACAGCTTCTTCAAAGAAAGGCAATAGCCTGCTGACAGAACTAAACCGCAAAGTAGAAAAACTGAAGGCAGATATTGAATTGGTAAAACAAAAGATTAAGGTTATCGACGATTCCATTCGTAGCGCCGAATAATTTTAAGCCTATATACACAAAGAGGGTGTTTCAACATTTTGAAACACCCTCTTTGTTATTTATATCTTATCTTAATGATGGAACAAACGAATACCTGTAAATGCCATAGCAATACCGTATTTATCGCAGGTTTCAATAACATGATCATCACGTACTGAACCTCCTGCCTGGGCAATGTATTCCACACCAGTCTTGTGAGCACGCTCTATATTATCTCCAAACGGGAAGAAAGCATCTGAACCAAGAGCTACTCCTTTCAGAGTATTCAGCCATTCGCGCTTTTCCTCACGCGTCAGCACTTCCGGTTTTTCTGTAAAGAACTGCTCCCAAATACCGTCAGCCAACACATCATCATGGTCATCGCTAATGTAAATATCAATCGTATTATCACGGTCGGCACGGCGGATTTTCTCTACCCAGGGCAAGTTCAATACTTTTGGATGCTGGCGAAGATACCAGATATCAGCTTTATTTCCAGCTAAACGGGTACAGTGGATACGGCTTTGCTGTCCTGCCCCGATACCAATCGCTTGTCCGTCTTTCACATAACATACAGAATTGGACTGCGTATATTTCAAAGTAATAAGCGCTATCATTAAATCACGCTTTGCAGCATCCGGAAAAGTCTTATTCCGCGTAGGAATATTAGCGAACAGTTCGCTGCCATTCAGCTGAATCTCATTACGTCCCTGTTCAAAAGTTATCCCGAACACATTCTTACGCTCAATCGATGCAGGTTTATACGAAGGATCAATCTTAATCACATTATAAGTACCCTTACGCTTGTTCTTCAGAATTTCGAGTGCCTCATCCGTATATCCCGGAGCAATAACACCATCGGATACTTCCCGGTTAATAAAACGGGCAGTCGCCTCATCACAGACATCACTCAAAGCTATAAAATCTCCGTAAGATGACATACGGTCCGCACCACGGGCACGCACATATGCACTGGCCAGAGGAGAAAGCGGCAAGTTATCAACAAAATAAATCTGTTTCATTGTCTCATCCAAATCCAGACCAATAGCTGCACCTGCAGGGCTAACATGTTTGAATGAAGTCGCAGCCGGCATTCCGGTAGCCGCTTTCAATTCTTTCACCAACTGCCAACCGTTCAGTGCATCCATAAAATTGATGTATCCCGGGCGTCCGTTCAGGACTTCGATAGGTAACTCCCCCTCCTGCATAAAAATGCGGGCCGGCTTCTGATTAGGGTTACAGCCGTACTTGAGTTCTAACTCTTTTGCCATAGTTTTAATTATTTTGAATAGAATTGCTACATTATTACTTAAAACATAAAGTATGATCAATCATTATAAATCCATAACAATACAGGCTTGGTTTCAGCCTTTAACAACACATCAATTTGCCTCATCGCTTCATTACAAATCACCGGACATCCCTGACTCATGCCTAATGGAAGATGTGAAGGATAAACCTCTGTCGCAGGCAAAGGAGTATAAGAATGCAATACGACAATACGTTTGAAAGCATTATCATTAGTGGGTTCCAGACCATGCAATTTATAATGAACATTGATTCCCCATTTGCTGTAAGCCCGAATACCTACTTTGTATTTTCCCAGAGAAGAGCAAAGACTTCCCGGCGTATTGCTAAAAACAGGTTTGGAAGGTGTACTATCTTTCCCATAACCATGGGCACAAAGACTTGCATACTTAATGGAATCTCCTTTAAAATCCCAAACAAAGAAACGTTTTTTACCAGAATGTATGCTGAAATCTACTAAGAAACAATAATTCGTACTGAATCCCTTACTAACGCAATATGCCTTTGCTTCATGCGCTTTCGATTTCAGACGTTGATGATCGACAGCATTCACCGTAATGCTTTCACCACATTCGGCACATGCTCTACCCTCTAATCCTAAAATAAAGAAAAATAGCAGCAGAAACAGAATGAATCTCTTCATAAGCTTCATTATCGTATTAATAGACTTAGGGACAAAAAAGCAAAAAAGCTACGAACTTATCACATTCGCAGCTTTTTTAGTTGGGCTACCTGGATTCGAACCAGGAATGACAGGACCAGAATCTGTAGTGTTACCATTACACCATAGCCCAATAACAGGTCGTTCCTGTTTTGCGGTTGCAAAGATACAAAGAATTTGATAATCCAAAACAATTTCTCGTGTTTTTTTCTCTAAAATCTGCTAAGATGCCGTATGCCAAAGAAATATATACCTAAAAAAAATCAAAAATTGAAAGACTTTTTCCCTTTTAGGTGTTTGATACAAGAATTCAGCGTATATTTGTCAACTGTTTAATTTTAATAATAAGTAATGAACGAATCAAAGAAACTCATTCAACAAATAACCGAAGGTATACAAGATAAAAAAGGAAAAAATATTGTAATAGCAGATCTTTCTAAAATTGGCGATACTATCTGCAACTATCTCGTCATTTGTCAGGGAAACTCCCCAAGCCAAGTGACCGCCATTGTAGAGTCCGTAAAGGAATTCACCCGCAAAGGCGCTAACAGCAAACCTTTTGCAATAGACGGATTGCGCAATGCCGAATGGGTAGCAATGGATTACTCCGACATATTGGTCCATGTGTTTCTACCCGAAACGAGAGACTTCTACAATCTGGAAAATCTCTGGGCCGACGCCAAATTAACCCAAATACCTGACATTGATTAATAAGCCCTATGGACAACAATAATAATAACGCTAACAAAAAGCCCAATAAGGTAAATATGCCCAAGTTCAACCTGAACTGGCTGTATATGATCATAGCTATGATGCTTCTGGGCTTGTACATCACCAATGAAAACAGTACCGGAATCAAAAGTGTCTCTTATGACGAATTCCAGCAATACGTACGTGACGGCTATATGAGCAAAATCATCGGTTATGATGATAACTCTGTAGAAGCATATATCAAGCCACAATACGTTAAAAACGTATTTCAGGCAGACTCTAGTAAAGTGGGTAAAAATCCCATGATTACAACTGAAGCACCGTCTCGTGAAAGTTTGGGAAACTTCCTGCAAAAGGAAAAAGATGAACTGCACTTTGACGGTTCTATCAACTACGAAAAGAAACGCAATTATTTCGGGGTCGTACTGTGGCAGATTCTGCCTATTGCCTTCCTTATAGGTTTCTGGATATTCATGTCACGCCGTCTGAGCGGTGGTGGCGGTGCAGGCGGTGGCGGCATTTTCAATGTCGGTAAATCGCGTGCCCAACTGTTTGAGAAGGGGACTCCCGTAAAAGTTACATTCAAAGATGTAGCCGGACTTGCCGAGGCCAAACAGGAAGTAGAGGAAATTGTGGAATTCCTGAAAGAACCGCAAAAATATACAGACCTGGGAGGTAAGATACCCAAGGGTGCATTGCTGGTAGGCCCTCCAGGAACCGGTAAGACCCTGCTTGCCAAAGCTGTGGCAGGCGAGGCCAACGTACCGTTCTTCTCATTGGCCGGTTCCGACTTTGTGGAAATGTTTGTCGGCGTAGGCGCTTCCCGCGTGCGCGATTTGTTTGAACAGGCCAAAAAGAGCGCTCCGTGCATTGTGTTTATTGACGAAATTGATGCCGTTGGCCGTCAGCGCGGTGCCGGGCTTGGCGGCGGGCATGACGAACGCGAGCAGACCCTTAACCAGCTGCTTGTAGAAATGGACGGCTTTGGTGCCAACGAAGGCATTATTATGATTGCGGCAACCAACCGCCCGGATATTCTCGACCCGGCTCTTTTGCGCCCGGGACGTTTTGACCGCCAGATTGTGGTTGACCGCCCGGATATTAAAGGCCGCCGTGAAATTTTAAAAGTGCATGTAAAAGGCAAACCTGTCGGCAGCGATGTTGAACTTGACGTTATTGCAAGGCGTACTCCAGGCTTTACCGGCGCTGATTTAAGCAACCTGGTAAACGAAGCTGCATTAATGGCCGCACGCCGCAATAAAAAGCAGATTAACATGCCCGATATGGAAGAAGCGGCTGAACGCGTTATTATGGGGCCTGAACGCCGCAGCAGAGTTATCAGCGACAACGAAAAACGCCTTACCGCATATCATGAAGGCGGACATACGCTTGTCGGCATGCTGCTTGACAACGCAGACCCTGTACATAAGGTTACCATTATTCCGCGCGGCAGGGCAGGCGGTTATACTTTAAGCCTGCCGAAAGAAGACCGTTATTACGCAACCAGGAGCGAAATGCTTGACGAATTGAAAGTGCTGCTTGGTGGGCGCGTGGCCGAAGCCTTGGTGCTGAAGGAAATTTCCAGTGGTGCCAGCAACGACTTGCAGCGCGCAACATCTTTGGCACGCCAGATGATTTGCGAATACGGCATGAGCACTGAACTTGGCCCGGTTACCTTCGGGCACCGTCAGGATCAGGTATTTTTGGGGCGCGATATTGCGCGTGACAAAAATTACAGTGAAGAAATTGCGGCAAAAATCGATAAAGAAATCCGTAAGTTCCTTGACGAGGCTTACCAGAAAACCGAAGAACTGCTGCAAAACAATATCGATAAGCTGCATTTAATTGCGCAGGCGCTTATTGAAAAAGAAACGCTGGAAGGCAGCGAAATTGAACAGCTTATGAAATATGGGCGCATTCTGGACAAAAACGAACAGCCGCCTGATGATAACAGCGGTACACCGGCTGTAATTCCGCCGGATGCTGTAACTGTACCGGCAGCGGAAGTGCAGCCGCAGGCAGCACCGCAGTATCAGGAAGTACCGGGCATTGTAAGTACGGAAGAAAAACACGCTTTAAATTAATATAAAACACCGGTTTTAGTGGGACGGTTTTAAATGTATGTAAAAATACAATTTAATGGCCGTCCATAAAGCCGGTTTTTTATTGCTTGACTTTGCGTTAACAGAATGTTAATCTTTAGGATAACGAGGAGTGTGATTTTATGCGTGGACGCATTTTGGAGATTTTACGTGCCGGGGGGCAGAAGCCTGTATCCGGTGAAGAACTTTCCCGCCAGCTTGATGTATCGCGCACTGCGGTATGGAAGCATATTCAGGCTTTAAAGGCTGAGGGTTATGATATTGAATCGGTACCTAAAAAAGGTTATGTTTTAAAATCTGCTCCGGACAGGCTGAAACCGGCAGAAATTATTACTCATTTAAAAACAAAATGGCTT
>OHNN01001246.1_pt1 | contig 12108 bp, 8 predicted proteins | sample 1569541 | NCBI WGS metagenome assembly OHNN01 (sample SAMEA3879563, study PRJEB24766) | human gut metagenome | biome: human-associated habitat; feature: feces | place: USA | collected 1985/1987 | reverse complement strand
GCAATACTCGGCAAAGCCTCGCCGCGGAAGCCCAACGTATGCAGGCTCATTAAATCCTCCGCCGCGCGGATTTTGCTTGTTGCGTGGCGCAGCACCGCAAGCTTTGCATTGGCTTCCGTCATGCCGCTGCCGTCGTCCGCCACGCGGATATACTGCGTGCCGCCTTCAAAAATTGTAACATCTATCTTTCCGGCACCGGCGTCAAGGGCGTTTTCTACAAGCTCCTTAACTACCGAAGCCGGTTTTTCAACAACTTCACCGGCCGCAATCTGGTTGGCCGTGTTCTGGTCTAAAAGCTTTACTTCTGCGCTTACGGTCATAAAGCACCTCCTTCGCGCTTAGCCTCCTCCTGCAGTTTATATAATGTGTTCATAGCCTCAATGGGCGTCATGCTCATAACATCCATATTGGCAAGGCGCTGCTGCAAAGCGCTGCCAAACAGCGAACCCATCATGCCGCCGTCCTGCTGCTGTGCCGGCTGCGCCTGCTTCGTCCCTTCGCTGTCGTATTCCTTTAAAAATTCGTTGGCGCGTTCAAGAACCTTCTTCGGCAGCCCCGCAAGGCGTGCAACATGTACGCCGTAGCTTTTATCGCTGCCGCCGCGCACAATGCGGCGCAAAAATACAATATCGTTGCCGCGTTCCTTAACCGCAACGCTGTAATTTTTTACGCCCTCCATAATGTTTTCCAGCTCAATAAGCTGATGGTAATGCGTGGCAAACAGCGTTTTGGCTTTAATTTTTTCGTGAATGTATTCCATAACGGCGCGGGCAATGCTCATACCGTCAAAGGTACTGGTGCCGCGGCCTACTTCGTCCAGAATAATAAGGCTGTTTCTGGTGGCGTATTTTAAAATCTGCGCCACCTCGTTCATTTCCACCATAAAGGTGCTTTGCCCAGTGGCAAGGTCGTCGCTTGCGCCCACGCGGGTAAAAATCTTGTCTACCGGGCAAATGCTGGCCTGCCGTGCAGGAATAAAGCTGCCCATCTGCGTCATCAGCGTTAAAAGCGCAACCTGGCGCATATAGGTGGATTTGCCTGCCATGTTCGGCCCGGTAATAATTATCATGCGCTCATCAGTGCTGTTTAAGTTGGTATCGTTGGGCACAAAAATATCGCGCTCCAAAAGGCGTTCCACAACCGGGTGGCGCCCGTCAAGGATACGTATTTCGCTGCGGTTGTTCAGTTCCGGCTTAATATAGTTGTATTTAAACGCCGCTTCTGCCAGCGAAGCCAGCACGTCGATATTGGCCAGCGCACGCGCAGTTTCCTGTATCTCCGGTATTTTGGCGCGTATCTGCTCACGCAGATTGTTAAAAATATAATATTCAAGCTGTTCGATTTTTTCTTTGGCGCTTAAAATTTTGTTCTCAAAATCCTTCAGTTCCGGAACAATGTAGCGCTCGGCGTTAACAAGGGTCTGCTTGCGCACAAAATAATCCGGCACGGAAGCCGACTGCCCCTTGCTGACTTCGATATAATAGCCGAAAACCTTGTTGTATCCTACTTTTAAAGTTTTAATGCCGGTTTCTTCTTTAATGCGCTGCTCAAAATTCTGCATCCATGTTTTGTTGTCGCTGGCAATGCTGTGCAGCTCGTCCAGTTCCAAATCAAAGCCGGTGCGTATCATGCCGCCTTCACGGACGGAAAACGGCGGCTCGTCCACAATCGCCGCTGCAAGAGTATCGTAAATTTCCTGATGCAGGTGGATGCCGCCGGCAAGATGCGCAAGCAGGCGGCTTGACGCATTGTTTAAAAGCTCTTTTATGCCCGGCAGCACGGCAAGCGAGCTGCGCAGGGCTACCAAGTCGCGGGCGTTGGCACTGCCTACTTCAATGCGGGAAATAATGCGTTCCAAATCGAAAACTTTTTTCATTTCTTCCGCAAGGCCGGTACGCAGCTGCAAATTTTCCAAAAGCTCTTTCACTGCCTGCTGGCGTGCGTTTATCTGCGCCAAATCCAAAAGCGGGCACTCAATCCAGCCGCGGAGCTTTCGTGCGCCCATGCTGGTTACGGTAAAATCAAGAACATCCAGAAGCGTGCCGCGCTTAGTGCCGTCACGCATGTTTTTAACAAGCTCCAGATTGCGGATGGCAGTGGCGTCAAGATTCATAAATTTTTCCACGGCTATGCGCGTCAAACGGTTAATATGCGTTAAATCCGCCTTAACAGTGCTGTGCAGATAGCGCAGCATATGCTCCGCCGCACTGTGTACAAGGGCGTCGCCACCGTATTCGCTGCCAGCAAAATGCGCGGTAAAATAATCGGCATTTTCGTTTTCTTCCTGGTAAAAAGATATTGCACATTCCGGCAGCTTTGCCTTCAGCCATGCTTCCAGTTTTTCCCAGCCTTCAATGCCGCTGTATACCACTGCTTCCGCCGGCTGAATGCGGAACAGCTGCTCCTGTACCGCGCTCAGCATTTCGCTGCCATCGCCGGTAAACCACTGGCACTCGCCGGTAGAAATATCTGCCGCCACAAGGCACAAACGCGCGCCGTCCTGCTGCAAAAACACCAGAAAACGGTTATGCTTATCGTCCAAAAGCTGCTCGTTTAAAGCCGTGCCCGGCGTAATAATTTTTATAACCTTGCGCTCTACAATACCTTTGGCAAGCTTGGGGTCTTCCACCTGCTCGCAAATGGCAATGCGGTAGCCTTTTTTTATCAGTTTGGCAATGTAGCCGTCAACACTGTGGTATGGCACGCCGCACATGGGTATGCGTTCTTCAAGCCCCGCGGCACGCCCGGTTAAAGTAATATTCAGTTCGCGCGACGCCGTTAAGGCATCGTCAAAAAACATTTCGTAAAAATCACCCAAACGGAAAAACAGCAGTTCATCCTGATGCTGGCGTTTAACCTCCAGATACTGCTGCACCATAGGCGTATAGTTTGCAGCCATTTTATTCTGCCTGTCCTTTCACAAGCCAAGTCTGCGCATTGCAGATTTTTACGTTAACCTTCTGCCCTGCCGTAAAAGTGCGCCCTTCCGTCGGCCACAGCACGAGTTTATTGGTGCGCGTCCTGCCGCTCCATACATTGGGGTTATTGGCGCTCGGCCCTTCGGCAAGCACCTCGTAGGTTTTGCCAACCATTTCTTCGTTGCGCTTCAGGCTGTTTTCATTCTGCACGGCCATTAAACGGTTAAGGCGCGCTTTTTTAACGTCCAGCGGCACCTGCCCTTCCATTTTGGCGGCAGGCGTACCGCTGCGCTTACTGTAAATAAAGGTGTAGGCAGCGTCAAAGCCAACCTCTTTTACAAGAGAAAGCGTTTCTTCAAAATCTTCTTCCGTTTCACCCGGGAAGCCCACAATTATATCGGTTGTAACAGCGGCATCCGGCACATAGCTGCGAATCATTTTCACAAGGTCAAGGTACTGTTCGCGCGTGTAGCCGCGGTTCATCATTTTTAAAATGCGGCTGGAACCTGCTTGAAACGGCACATGGAAGTTTTCGCAGATATGTTCACATTCCGCAACCGCCTGAATAACGTCCTCACCCATGTCGCGCGGATGGCTTGTCATATAGCGGATGCGCTCCACACCTGGCACATCGTTTACGCGGCGCAGAAGTTTGGCAAACATGCCCTTTTCACCAAAATCCTTGCCGTAGGAATTTACGTTCTGCCCAAGCAGGGTAAACTCTTTGTAGCCGTTTGCCACTGCCTGTTCAACTTCTTCCACAATGTTTTCAATGCTGCGGCTGCGCTCGCGCCCGCGCACATAAGGCACTATGCAGTAAGTGCAGAAATTGTTGCAGCCGTACATAATGGGTATCCACGCCGAAAAGCCGCTCTGGCGCACGCGGTTGCCTTCAAATTCGCTGTCAGCAATTATCATATCGTCATAAATGCGGCCGCCTTTGTCCGCCAGAAAATCTGTAAGAATTTCCTTAAAGCTGTTTACATGCGCAGTGCCTATTAATAAATCAATCTGCGGATGCTTTTTAATAAGCTTTTCGCCGTCTTTCTGCGCCATGCAGCCTGCCACGCAGATAACCTGCCCCGGATGGTTTTCCTTAACGCGCTTCAGTTCGCCGATTTTGCCTAAAATGCGTTTTTCAGCACTCTCACGCACGCAGCAGGTATTAACAACAATAATATCCGCATTATGAAAATCGTCCGCTCTGGCATAGCCCATTTCCTCCAGCTGCCCGGCATAGTGCTCGGCATCGCTCTCGTTCATCTGGCACCCGTAATTGAGGATAAAATAAGTTTTTCCCTCAGCGGCATCAACAAAATTTTTATCTGAAATCATACTTACCTCCAAAAATCTCTAATAATAAATTATACCATAATTTAAGCCCTTTCAGCAATTTTTGCAGTAAGCAGCGGCTAATTTTACACTGATTTTTATTTTAATTATAGCATACTTTGACTTTTGCGTTATGTTTGATATAATAAATTATAGAAATAAAACAAACGGCTGCCGATAGACGGTCAGCCGCAAATATTGAAAAGTTGTTATAAGTAACGACCGTCAAAGTTTGCGAGGCTAATGGCGGCCGTTACTGTTTTTTAGCGTAGTCTTTTCCGAGGGCATAGCCAAGAGAAAATACTGTTATTGTATAACCGATAATGGTTAAAATATCAATAACTTCCATACTATCCCCTCCTGCATAGTATTTCCGTTTTACGGATTTCTATGTCAACGGAGGGTCACAGTCACTCCGGGGAGGGCTAACCGCCTACCGTTATGGCAGCACATTTGCCTAGACAGTTTAACAGAAAAGTATAATCCTGTAAAGATATTTTAAGCGCACCCGTTAACAGCGGATGCGCTTGTTGTTTTTATTATAGTTTGATACATTTGCAATTTTTAATAATTACCGAAACAGCAGATTGGCTGATGTTAAATAAATTGGCTAAGAACACCTGCGACAAATGGCATTCACCATAAAGCCTGCAAATTTCTTTGTTGCGCTCAGCGCGGTTTGTAAAAGGCTGCACCGCTACCTCCGTGCCGGTAACGTTTAAACCGCTGTCGCGGATTACTACAATTCTGCGGCTGCCATTTTCATCCCTTATTTTTAATTCCCACGTGCGCATGCCGCTTCTGCTGCGCGGCAGATAATTTTCAAACTCTACCGTACCGCCTGCCGCAAACTTTTCCAGCACTATTTCATCAAGCCCTGTATTTTCCTGATTCATTTTTACCTCGTTTTTATTGTTTGTTTTTTAACAGCAAAAGGGAGCTAATGCCCCCTTTTGCTGTTTAGCTTACTTTTCCTTTAACTTAATTTATTACAAGTTCAATTAAAAGCTCCACTGCATACCAACGTTAATCTGGTAAGTTTCGTCATTATCATTACCGAAGGATTTTTCAAAATCCATGAAGGCATAGCTGTTTTTGCTCATCTGGGTTGCAAAGCCAAAACCTACATCATACCAGGTACCTTCGTTTTCGTAGCTGATGCCAGCCCATTTGTTATCACTGGATTTATCAAGTACTCTTACATCCTGGTCACCAAGGAATTCATGCAGTACGTCTGCTTTAATGTAAACGGTGCTTTGTTTTTCTTCGCCAAAGTCTTTACCAAGGCGGAAGCCTGCACGGCCAATTAAGCTGTTGATACCGTCAACACTTACTTTTGTGCCCTGGTTGGTTGTATAATCAGCACCCGTTACACGTGCCAACTGTGCCTGTACCTGAGGCTCAAAGTACCAGTCATTGCCAATATCTTTTTTACGTCCGTATTCTGCACTTACGCTGAATACGTTGTTGCTGTAATCGCCTGTTACTTTATCACCATTTTGCATGGTATAAACTTCAAAATCGTTGGAGAGATGTCCCCATTTAGCTACATAATCGGCATAGTGGCCTTTATCCCCCATCCATGTATCATACAGCCACAATCCGTAACGGTCAATCTCGCCTTTGCCTGCAATCTGGTCATAGCCGGTATCACCATGCATGTAGTCAATTGCCATACCTACACGGCGTTCGCCGTTATCGCACTCCTGTTTCTGGTCATAGCCGAGTTCATACATGGTGTTCTGGCTGCGGTAAGCATCATCCTTGCCAATGCGGTCATGACGGATACGTACCCACATGCCTTCATCTTCTTCGCTATTAATATAGCGTGCCTCACCAAGGCGTTTATTCAGACGATCCATATAAATAGCGTTGCTGTAGTTTGCACGGCTCATGTTAAGAATGGTTTTGCCAGTGTCTGAAATTTCTTCGCCAAGACGTGCAATGATTTTATGGTTAGTTGCATTATAGTCAGCAGCATCATTAGCAGCAGCTGCTGTTTCGTCAAGAGTTGCAGCTTCTTCGCTCATCAACATAATATTATTTGCTGCCTGCAAGTCCATAGTGCTGATACCGCTTTCGGTATTATTGTCACTGCTAACAGGTTCACCATCACTGCCAAAGAATCCATCAACCATATCACTGCCAGGCTTGCCGCTGTTAAGTGAACTGCCGTTATAAACATCATTTTCGTGCGCTGTTTCAGTGCCACCATATTCATCAGTGCCAACCTCGTATTCTACGTTAAACGCGCCGCCGTTGTCATAACTGCCAACTACAAATGTAACATCACTGTTTTCGTTACCAACAGTTGCAAAACGCAGGCCACTGAACTCATTACCGTTTTGGTCACTGTTTATTTCATCAGTTGTTACTGCATCTACAAGATTAATTCTATATGTACCGTCAGCGCGTTTCATATAAAGCATATCGCTGTTTGCCCTGTTTCCATCAAGGTTCATAATAAAATCAGCGCTGCCGTTAAAATCATAAACAGTTAATGCGTGAGCAGTAGTAGCGTCAGCTTCGTCATTTTCATACATAGTAGTTAAATCAATAGTCGCGCGGGTATCCTTCGTATCGCCCTGTGCCTTTTCTGTATTAATGCTGGTAATCCAGCTTTGGCCTGTTACAAACCAGGTAGAACCAGCCCCCATTTCAAGGTCAACGCGCCCACCGCTATAAATTGTACTGCTGAATTCCGGGTTATAGAAGTTTTGATGTTCGTTAGTATCGCCTTCGTTTTCTATATTACCCACATATCCTGCATCACCATAGTCATCGGCGCGGCCAATTAAAGTACCGCCTTTACCTAAATCAACACTTAAAATACCGTTGTTGCCTGCAAGCAGGTTGCCGTTAATATTAATGCCTGCCTCAGAATTATCGGTACTAATATCTACCAAACCTGCATAAGCTGAAAGAATATCGCCGCTGATATTAGATTTGCTTATAGATACACCGTTTTCATCTTTAAAATCATCATAATTAACTGTTACAGTTGCTCTTGGATTAACAGTCTCATCATAATTATCAACAATATCTTTAGTCAGGTTTGTAGCTGTACCTGCGGCAATTGCTACATCTGCACTGTTCGGACTGGAGTCGTAACGGTCTGTACCAATTTGTGCTGCACCTGTAATATCGATAGTACCTTCATTATATGCCCAAACGGTACGTTCAAGTGTATCTTTATCAGTATTATCTGCGTATGTACCAATATAGTTTTCACCAGTTAATTCAATATTTGCACCATTTTGTGCATACAATGCAGAAACAACACTCTTGTCTTTAAATTCTTCATTAGTATTAAGATCGCCAGCATTATTTATAACGGCATGAGAACGGATAACATTTGTTGCAGTGCTACCATCTTTACCTTTTACATCGACATTGGTACCAGTACCGTTAGCATATACAGCACCAAGCAGATAGTTTTGTTCACCGGCTGCTAAATCAACACTGCTGCCACTTAATGCATACACTGCTGATTGCTGTCCATAATCTGCGGTAACACCAGTGTCTTCATCAGTAATAGTGGTTTTAGCCGATAAAATATTATTATTTGTTTCTGCTGTTAATGTTACTTTTGAAGCACTACTAGCATAAACGCCAACGTTAGTATCTGAGGTAATTTCATTATTTCCCTGCGTTGCTGTTAATTCAACTGTAGAACCAATTTGTGAAATTATTCCATAAGATTTGGCTTCTATATCATTGCCATTATCAGTTGCACTTAAAGTAACACTGGTATTACTTGATGCAAATATACCATTACCAGCACTTATTTCATTTCTTTGCGCATCTAGATCAATTATTGAAGTAGCATTGCCGTAAATACCATTACCAACTCCAAAAGCTACAACGCTATTTATTCCTTGAAGTGCACTTAAATCAATTTGAGATCCTTGATCTACAGAAATACCACTATATCCGCCTTTAATAATATTATTACCGCTTCTAGAAGTTAATTCTAAACTTCCTCCAACACTATTCATGCCAGAGCCTATTTGCGTTTCTAAATTGCCACCAGTAATTTCATTATTATCATTTGCAGAAATTACAGCACTTGAATTAACCAAAACACCTTCTGTACCACCAGAAATAATATTTTTCCCATTTTCAGCTGTTAATTCTAAGTATCCATTGTAACCCACCTGAATACCTGTATCACTATCTGCTTTTATAGTATTATCTTCTTTGGCATATATAGTTAATGTTCCATCAGTGTTTACTCCTTCATAACTGGCATTAATAGTATTACTTCCATTTGTAGCCTTAATTGCAGCAGTTCCATTTTCATGAACAGAAACACCAGCAGCAGGATAGCCTGCTCCGTCGCTATAAATATAATTATCATTACCTGCTGTTACATTAACAGTACCTTGGGTAACGTCAATTCCCGTCTTGCTTGTATGTGTAACATTATTTACATCAGTATATTGACCAATAATATTATCATTCCCAGCAGTTACTGTTATAGTACCTGCACCATCAGAAAGAATACCATTTGTAGCACCAACAATAGTGTTATCATTATCTGCAATAACATTAGTTGTACCTGTAGAATCTGATTGAACACCATTAACATCACCAATTAAAACATTATTATAATCTTCATAATTTGCAAATGTTGAAATATCAGATGTATTTGTTGCATTAATATTAATAGTACCAGAGCCATGATTGTAAACAGCATTTTCATCCGCGTTAATCTTGTTAGTGCCATTAGTATTTAAAGTTATACTACCTTGATTGTTATAAACACCATTTACACTTGCATTAATAGTTACACTATTAGAATTTAAAGTTGTTTCACTATCAACACCTAATTTTGTATCATCATCAATCCACTTTTCACCATTAGTAATGCCATTTCCGCCAACAGCTTCAAGGTTAATGGAACCACCATTAACTGTTACAATACCATATTCTACAGCGTTATTTATTGCTGCCTGATTTTCCATATCACCACTTTCACTAGTAGATGAAATGCTTATCGTACTGTTTTTATCACCATAAATATAAACATTACCATTCTTATTATCAATGCCCTGCCCACCAGCAGTTATAGTTAAACCAGTAATATTTTCATCTTCGGAACCTATAGAAACACTACTTTTATATCCTTCTTCAGTTGTAGTAAAAATGCCGTTATCTCCAGCATTCATAACAACTTCATTAGCTAAAATAGTAACAATAGCATTTTGAATATACCCGCTTTGTACTGCATTAGAACCAGCATTGATTGTTAAATCACCATTTTTAACATTAACTGTACCATTAAAACCGACACCTATACTTTGAGTAGTTATAATTAAATTATTTCCCGGTACTTCTGTTGTATAGTCAGCATTTGGCCACAATCCACCACTTGTTTCGTCTTTCGCCCAAGCGCTACCATACACGCCGGTACTTAAAATTAACCCCAGTATAATTGCCCTTTCTAAATTTTTCTTCCCTTTCATAAAAACCACCTCATCAAATTTTTTCTGTTTGATTTAAAATGCAATACTTTTATATGTATACATTTTAAATCAAATTATTCAGAATTATTAGATATTAATATTTTATCACACCTTTATTCCCACCACAAGATATTACCATTTATTTATAAAAATATTTTGCGTCAGCCCTTTGCATTTACGCAAAAAAGCATGGCAGCTGATGTGCCATGCTTTTTTTAAGTTGTCGTACCGTATTCTTTTTTGTTACTTCAGCTCCGCTGCCCCTCTCAGCGTGTTATGTTACAGATTTACAGAAGCAGAATTAAAAAACTGACAAGGGGCATCCTGCTTTCATACTAACAGCAAAAATACCGGTATTATTTTATACTGCCGTACTTAAGCAAAACCCGGAGCTTGCCTTTTGCAAGCTCCAGGTTTATTTTACGCTTTTATATTATTTTACTTCGGTTTTCCACAAGCCGTGCAGGTTGCAGTAAGCGTAAACGGCAACGGGTTTATCGCCGCCTGCAAAAGCAAATTCTGCTGCCGGTTTGTCGCCCGGTTTCAGTGCTTTGCGCTGTCCGCCCTGTTCCGTTTCTACATAAATCCATTCAATATAATGCTCTGCAAGCATCGGGTGTTCGGCGCTGCCAACCTGTACTTTCAGCACGCCGCCTTCCATAGTATAAACCGGCAGGTGTTTTTCCTGCGATGCTTCTACGGTGTTGGCGGTAAGTTCTGTCATCGGTTCGCCGCAGCAAATAATAGGTACGCCTGCATTTTTAATCATGCCAACCATGTTGCCGCAATGTTTGCAAACATAAAATTTTTTTTCCATTCTGTTCATCTCCTTAAATAACTTTTGTGTTTATTACAAAGCCCCTGCTTTGATTAACCAAGTGCCACGTCCATTATCATCATTATGGTAAAGCCCACAATAAAGCCAATGGTCGATAAATCTGCGCTTTCATGCTCGCCGCCGCTCTGCGCCTCGGGTATCAGTTCCTCTACCACCACATAAAGCATGGCCCCGGCCGCAAATGCCAGTGCATACGGCAAAACAGGCGTCATTCCGGCAACAGCCCACGCGCCAAGCACGCCTGCCATAGGTTCTACCACGCCGCTTGCCTGCCCGTACATAAAGCTTTTAAAGCGGCTCATGCCTTCTCGCCTCAGCGGAATGGATACCGCCGCGCCTTCCGGAAAGTTTTGCAGGCCTATGCCAAGCGCCACAGCCATAGCCGCAAGCAAGGATGTATGGTCGCCGCTTGCCGCCGCTGCGCCAAAGGCTACGCCAACTGCCAGCCCTTCCGGTATATTATGCAGTGTTATGCTGAATACCAAAAGAATACTGCGTTTTAAATGCGTAGGTATGCCCTCCGTCTGCCCCTCTTTGGCAAAGAAGTGGGCATGCGGCATAACGTGGTCTGCCAGGCACAAAAAGCCCGCGCCGCCAACAAAGCCGATAGCCGCTACCAGCCACGCCGGTATGGGCGCGCTCTGCGCCATTTCAATAGCAGGCTCCAAAAGCGACCAGAAGGAAGCCGCAACCATAATGCCTGCGGCAAAACCGAGCATCATATTCAGCACGCGCTTGTTTATTTCTTTAAAAAAGAAAACCATGCCCGCACCAAGCGCCGTCATAAACCAGGTAAAACAGGTTGAAGCCAGAGCTAAAAGCACAGGGTCGTTTATTTTGGCTAAAAATTCCATAGGTCACCTCTCTTGTCTTACTTTAATTATATCTCAAAAAATAATTTTTACAATCTATTTCACCAAAAAATCATTATTTTATTTCCCTGGCAACAGAAAAACGCCCCTAATATTAGAGGCGTTGTTTCTGCTTTATGGAGAAATGGATTTAACATAAACGGGGAGGGCCGCTTATGCAGAGAATAAGTTAAGCTTTGGCAAGCAGGCTGCCGATTTCTTTACATTCCTGTCTGGCAGCGTCATCAGGTTCGCCCATTGCAAGCACGCCCGGATGCAGAAGTTCCGCACCGTCGGCCTGTACTCTGGCTTCCCAGTCCTGCATGTAGCTGCCGCCCCAACCGTAAGAGCCGAACAGCACTACTTTTTTGCCTTTTAAATTATCTTCAACCATGGTAAAGAAGGGTTCAAATTCTGTTTCTTCCAATACTTCGGCGCCCATGGCACTGCAGCCAAAAGCAATTTTATCATAAGCAGCTGCTTCGTCTGGAGTAATTTCGCTTACGCTTTTAACAACGGCCTGTGCGCCCGCTTCGGCAATGCCTTCGGCAACGGCCTCGGCCATCATTTTTGTATTGCCGGTTCCGGACCAGTAAATTACAGCAATTTCCATTAATAATACCTCCTTTATATGGCAGCGGCAGCAACTTTTAATGTTACGCCGTTCTGCAATGCCTGCATCAGTTTTTCACGGCACAGCG
>OHNN01001233.1_pt1 | contig 12206 bp, 11 predicted proteins | sample 1569541 | NCBI WGS metagenome assembly OHNN01 (sample SAMEA3879563, study PRJEB24766) | human gut metagenome | biome: human-associated habitat; feature: feces | place: USA | collected 1985/1987 | reverse complement strand
AGTTGTGATAAAAGCAATCGCAGACTTGAAGATAGCATCGGCAGAGGAAGTGGAAGAACTGAAAAGATTGAACCAGATGTTTGCAGATATTCTCAGTCAGCTTTGTGGAGCTACTACAAATATCAATCAGATTGCAAGAAAGCTGCATACAGATGGAGAAGTTCCAAATGACAGTACGCTGTATTTCCTCAATAAAAATATTCTTAAGTACCGGAAGGAGAGTGAAAAGATATGGCTATTAATAAGACGATTAATAAGCGGACAAATTCACACGGAGCAATGAGAAACTGTATCGAATATGTTCTGCGACCAGATAAGACCAGTGAGCTGCTTACTTATGTAACAGGCCCGTACCGCCACGATGAAATCAATTATGATCTAGTGTACAGAACCTTTCTAGAAGAAAAGAAGATGTGGGATAAAGACACTGGGAGAATGTATGCCCACAACATTATTTCCTGGCATAAGGACGAGCAGATTACTCCGGATCAGGCATTAGAATTTGGAAAAGAGTTTGCAGAAAATTGGTTCAGTGGATTCCAGACCTTAGTGGCTGTGCATAAGGATAAAGACCATATCCACTGCCATTTGGTTACTAATTCAGTGAGTTATGAAGATGGGAGAAAGCTGCATAACACCAGAAAAGATCTGGAACGTATGAAACAGCTTACCAATCAGATGTGCCGGGAACGAGGACTGACCGTTGCCGAAAAAGGAAAGCATTTTGATGGAAGTCAGATTGAAAAAGGGGAAGTCATTGCATGGAGCAAAGACAAATATAATCTGTTCCGTCAGCAGGTAAAGGATAGCTTTGTAGCGGACTGTGCAATGGCAGTGTTAAAAGCACTGGAAAATTGTATCAGCAAAGAAAAGTTTATAGAAAAAATGAAGCAGTTCGGATGGAACGTAAACTGGACAGAGAAACGGAAGCACATTACTTTTCAGAACCAAGAGGGAAAGAAAGTACGTGACAGTAATCTGTTCAAAACATTTCATTTGGATATCAGCAAGGAGGGACTAGAGAATGAATTTAATGGAAATAGGAAAAAAGCCAGAGATTCAGCCAACAGAGACAGCAGATCAGATGAAGAACTTGCCGGATACTACCGACAAGTGGAAGCAGCTTGCGAAGGAGCAGGCGGCGTCACTGGAGCTAGTGACGGAAGAGAGAGACGAGTTACAGGTGAGAAATCAGAAGATGAACGAGTTTATCCAGAAATTTCAGGAAAGGACACACAAGCTGAAAATGGAAAAACAGAAGCTATTCTTCGAGAATCACGAAATGCAAGACGAAATTCGGAAATTAAACGACGAAATTCATCGTTTGACAACCGAACTGTCCGAAACGCAGAAGCTGAATCAATCGCTTCAGAAGAACAACGACGATTTGAGGAACAGAAACGGCTTGAAGAGCAGGAGCGAGCAAGAGCAGCTCGAAGAAGAAATAAAAGACGTTCGGGACCAGAACTCTAAATTGCAGATACAGGTTAATAAATCATCTGTTGAAGCAGTAGATGAAGCACAGAAGAAACAAAAAGAAGCAGAGAAAAAGATAGAGCAGGCAGAATCCAAAGCCCGTAACGAAAAGAAACGTGCTGAGCTGGAAATTCGTAAAGCGAAAAAAGAAGTAAAGGACAGAACGGAAAGCATGAAGTCTATAGAATATTTCTGGGGAATGGGATACATTACGGTAGTCCTGTTTGCAATTCTACAGAATGGTGCTTTTCAACATGATTTCATAGATTTTTTTATGGCTCCATTCATGTGGTATGTTCGATTTTGTAAATGGCTGGTATATCCAACTTATGATAATGGATTTAACCAGAAAATAGCATATACAGGTGGGGAAGTATGGGTTATCAGGATTCTGGCAATCGTAGCTGTGCTTTTCATAATGGGAATCATAATGGTGATAATTATGGAAACAATAAAACAATACAAAAAAATGTGGAACGAAATTTCACAAATGTTTTTGATTGGAAGCCTTTCAGGGATAGCAGTGCTTGGGGATGTAACTAGAAAATATCTGCCGGTGAATTTGATTTTGCTATTTATACTCATTAATATGGGTATCATGCTACTCAGAATATATCTTCGGAAGAAGTTTGATTATATGTAATTTGTTATTTTAATGACCAGTGGGTGGTACCTGACAAATGATAAAGCTGTTATTATGATTGCACACCGCCTAAAAACAGTACAGAAAGCTGAACGGATTTTCGCTCTGGAGAATGGAAAACCGTACAGCAGGGAATACATGAAAAACTTGTGAGACAGGATGGGATTTATCGTCATTTTATTGTTGAAAGAAGAGAGGCAACAAAATGGAGAGTTTAGGAGTCTAAATGTCTGGTGCGGCGATATTCCAAAGGTGATACACCAAAATGCTTTTTAAACACAGAGGCGAATTTGCTCTGATTCAGATATCCGACCTGTGCTGCAATCTCAGCTACAGACAGTCGTGTTGAGGCAAGCAGTTCGCCTGCTTTATTCATACGCATTTCACGCAGATAGACAGAAATATTCTGTCCGTAAACACCGCGAAAATAATTTTTTAGACTGGTTTCGCTGATAGAAAAATATTCAGCCAATTCCCACGCAGGATGATGCAGCCTTAGGTCTGAGGTGATGATATTTTCGACCTTTTTAGCAATATTAACCTGAGATTCAGTAAAGAAAGTGCAGGCCTGAGACTTAGGGATAGCCTCCAAATTTTGTAGTACTGAGAATAAAGCGAGCGTATATATTTTCATTTGAATGACTGCAAAAGAGGCCGGAAAATCATATAATTCCCATAGTTTTTTGAGAATTTCCTCAGTTTCGTGGGTCGCTGTCGATATATAAGTGCTTCCATGAGGACAAAACATCTTTGAGATTTTTCTGAAATCAATGCTAAATTCATTTTGTACCCATGTATTTTCTAAAGTAAATGTATCTATATCAATAAAGAATTCAAGCCCCTCATAGATGCGCTTTGGATAAACATATTCTTTTTGGGCGAAGCATTCTGTGAGAGAAAGTTCTCTGTCTTTGATGTAGACAAAATTTTTGTTGTTCAGGATCATTTCACAACGACCTGTCACACAATAGTTAAGAAGCAATGGACCTTTTGTAATGGAGCTGTCTGATCGAAGGTCGGGAGCCGTCCAGGTTGGAGAATTTATAAAAATATATGCCAGAGACAGACCGGGAAAAAGTGAAAAAAAGGTCATCGAACCTTTACCTTCCTTCGTATTTAATATAAGCTCCATACTATATTCAGCCTGTTTTATGGATATACCTGGTATTTTGATACATTTTTTGATCACGTCGTTAATTTTCATAGAAGATCTCCCTGATATAAGTACTTTTGCCCTGTAACAGATAATATTATAGGATTTGAAGAGAGCAGAGTCAACAATAAAACCCAATGCTGTTTGGAGCTAAAATGATATTTGGTTGTAGAGATATAACAAAACATATGGTATTTTATGGAGTAGTTAGATAGAGCTAATTATACAAGGGAGGTATTCTGTATGAATAACAAATTACAGGCGAAGGACCTGATTAATCTGGGACTTTTCACAGTCCTTTATTTTGTACTCGGATGTTGTGTGGCAATTCCGATTGGCTTTGTTCCGATATTTCTTCCGATTCTTGGTGCATTGTGGACACTGATCACAGGAATTCCATTTATGTTATTCCTGACAAGGGTAAAGAAGTTTGGTATGGTAACGCTGATGGCAATTCTGAGTGGCCTTTTGATGGGACTTACCGGAATGGGATATTGGGGTGTACCTTTGGGGCTTATCTTTGGGCTGCTGGGAGATTTGATTCTGAAATTTGGCAATTATAAAAGTGCTAAAAGGAGCCTGATTGGATATGCAGTATTCAGTCTCTGGATGGTTGGTACATATATTCCAATGTACTTCATGGTAGAAGATTCAAGAGCCAGCTTCGCAGCCAGTTTTGGTAAAGAGTATGCAGATAAAGTAATGGCTGTCATGCCTATGTGGAGCATTGTTCTTGTGATTGCAGGTATCTTTATCTGCGCAATCATTGGAGGAATGATTGGAAAAGCGTTGCTCAAAAAACACTTTGTAAAAGCAGGAATCGTGTAATGGATGAGATATTATCTGCTACTGTTGACAGCAGAAATGGAATTGTTTTAGATCCTAGAACAAAATTGTTTATGCTTATAACGATTACAACATTGATGTTCAGTACCAGCAATGATGGAATCATGAATATAGTGAAACCAATACTAAGCCTTATACCATTTGCATTGATTTTGTCAGAGCACAAATTCAAAACAGCCGGTAAATATGCAGTTCTCTATGCGGTATGCTTTGTACTGGAGCGGCTGGCATTGAATGTTTGGAGTGGTATGATTTCTTTTCTGATATTGGCAGCAACATCAATTATGACGCGTTTTGCACCGGGAATTATGACAGGCGCATATCTGATTTCTTCTACATCTGTAAGTGAGTTTATCAGTGCAATGGAGCGGATGCATGTCACAGAAAAAATCATAATACCGTTGTCAGTTATTTTCCGTTTCTTTCCTACAATCAAGGAAGAATATCAGGCAATCCGGGATGCAATGAAAATGAGAAATATCCGTTTTGGTGGTAAAAATCCATTCCTTATGATTGAATACCGGCTGATACCATTGATGGTATCCGTAATAAAAATTGGTGATGAGCTGTCTGCAGCAGCTCTAACAAGGGGACTTGGTGCACCGGTCAGAAGAACCAATGTCTGCGAGATTGGCTTTCATGTACAGGATTTTATTGCCATTGTTGTTTGCTTTGCATGCTTTATATTGTTCTTTTTGCATCAGTATATTGTTTTTTGAGGTAGTACATTATGATAAAAATAGATCATGCAACATTTACATATGGAGAAAATAATGAATATTCTGTGGGAATCCGGGATATTGATCTGGAGATAGAAGATGGTCAGGTTATTGTGCTATGTGGGGAGAGCGGTTGTGGAAAAACAACACTCACTCGAATGATCAATGGGTTGATTCCACATTATTATGAAGGAAAATTAACTGGTGAGATATGGATAAATGGGATAAATGTTTCGCAGCAGCCACTGTATGATACAGCAAAAATTGTTGGAAGTGTTTTTCAAAATCCACGGTCACAGTTTTTTAATGTAGACACAACAAGCGAGATTACTTTTGGATGTGAAAATCTTGGAATGCCAAAGGAAGAAATCAAAGATCGATTGCAGGCTACAATTCAGGAGCTGCATCTGAAAAAATTGATTGGACGCAATATTTTTCAGCTTTCAGGTGGAGAGAAGCAGAAGATTGCCTGTGCAGGGGTTTCTATTATGAAACCGGATATTTTTGTCCTGGACGAACCCTCTTCTAATCTGGATGCAGCTTCAATCATGGATCTGCGAAGAATAATCGCCCACTGGAAGGAACAGGGAAAAACAATTATTATATCGGAGCATCGCCTGTATTATCTGCGTGGGCTGGCGGATCGGTTTATTTATATGAAAGAGGGACAGATTATTCAGGATTATTCAGCCACAGAGTTTGAAAATCTGACAGAAGAAAAGCGAGGAGAGATGGGACTGCGGGCTTATGTTCTGGAAAATCTCCTTATGCCAGAGATGTTGATATCAGAAAGAACCACAATGGAGCTTCATGATTTTAATTTTGCATATAAGAATGGTCCACAGATTTTATATATCAGAGAATGTGAGATTCCGGCAAATCGGATTGTCGCAATTACGGGCAATAATGGAGCTGGAAAATCTACTTTTTCCCGTTGTTTCTGTGGTTTGGAAAAACAATGTGGCACAATCATCTGGAATGGAAAAACTTACAGACCAAAAGAAAGGCTGAAAGCCTGTTATATGGTTATGCAGGAAGTGAATCATCAGCTTTTTACAGAGACAATACAGGATGAAGTTATGATTAGCATGAAAGAAGAAAATGAGAAAGAAGCAGACAAATTTCTTGATATGCTGGATCTGATAAAAGTCAAAGACCGTCATCCAATGTCACTTTCCGGAGGTCAGAAGCAGCGGGCGGCTATCGCATCTGCAATTGCCTCCGGGCGCTCTGTGCTGTTTTTGGATGAACCAACCAGTGGTCTTGATCATAAGCATATGCTGGAGGTTGCAGAGGTTCTAAGAGAAGTGTGGGATACCGGAATTTCGGTTTATGTGATCACACATGATTTGGAACTGATTATAGAGTGTTGCACTGATGTCATTCATTTTGAAAATGGAACTATTGCAGATCAGTATCAGATGGATGCAGAAGGAATGGAGAAGATAAGAAAATATTTTATCCAGGGAAAGTGTTGTGGCAAGTGGAGTAAATCTGACTGATGGTAAAGGATATTGTAAATAGTTTTGGAAAGTAGATGAATGATAATTATGAGCAAATATAATCCTTTATGGAAGTGGATCAATAAAAATAAAACAGACGATTTCAAGTTGACTTTTGCTGAAATTGAAAACATTGCCGGAGTGCCTATAGATCATTCGTTCCTTACATTCAAAAAGGAACTTTTGCAGTATGGTTTTAAGGTGGTAAAAATTTCTATGAAGGAACAGACAGTAGATTTTGAAAAAGTCGAAGAGGAGGCTTAAACATGGAATCAAAGAAATAGAACTTGTAGTTGCATCTTCGATTGGTGCAGATCTTGCCATGGCATTTCTGACATAGGCAAAAATACCGTTAAAGCATGTATTTTTTGATGGTGGACAGTTTGTACAAATTGGAAAGGCAACACGCAAAATCATGGTTCCGTTCTTATATATAGCAATGAAAAGTTTATATTGGTCAAAAGGAAAGATGCTGAAGAGAATCATGTGGTGTGACGACGGCAAAATCAAACTACAGATGCATCTGCTAAGTGAAAATTGAATACACGGGAAAATAAAAAATCGAAACAGCAGACTTGACAAATTCCTGTAATGAGTTAAAATATAACAGTGCTATATAGCACTGTTATATTTTTGGAAAGAACTTTAGAGGATACGAAAAGAATGTCGACAAAAGCAGAAGATACACAGAAAAATATATTAAATACAGCCAGAAAACATTTCCTGAAAGATGGTCTGACCGGAGCATCTTTAAGAAACATTGTAAAAGATGCCGGACTTACTACTGGTGCATTTTACAAATATTATCCGACGAAAGAGGCACTTTTTGATGCACTGACAGATCCTTATATGGAACACATTTATCAGATTTATGATCAGATCGTTGAGGAGTTTGAAAAGCTTTCGGCCAGTGATCAGACAAGGAATATGTCGTATACATCCAGTGACGGAATGGAGCGGATGGTTGATTATATTTATGATCATTATGATAATTTCAGATTATTGTTGAAATGTGGAGACAGTGGAAAATTTGAACTATTCATACACAATATGGTAGAGCGGGAAATGAAGTCCAGCTTGAATTATATGGAAAAGATGAAAGAGAACGGTGTGAAAATACCGATTGTAGAGGAAAGCCTTATGCATATGATCTATACGGGATTTTTTTCATCAGTATTTCAGATCATTGAGCACGATATAGATAGAGAGACTGCAAAGAAAAATGTACATCAGCTGAAAGAATTCAATACAGGTGGCTGGGAACGATTGTGGAATATTGAATTTCCAGTATAACTGATGCAGGAATTCTGAATAGGTTATGTGTGTTGCAGGTTCTGGATTTCTGAATAAAGTTCAGACTGGATAATAATATCAGGTGGTTAATGCCAGTAAACCACCTATTTTATTATATGTTGGTTAGTACGAACTAACAGAAGGTAAAACAATAAAACGAAACAATAAAACGAACGTAAGGAGTGAACAGATGTGAAAGAAAAAAAGAAGTCGGCAGTCAGCTGGATCCTGACGTGGGCCGGACAAAAAAGAATTGCCTATGTGTGGAGTGTGTTACTTGCAATAGGAAATGTGATTTTTAAGATTTTGCCGTATTTTATTATTGCAGATGTAGTAAAGCTGTTTTTAAATGGTGAAAAGGAGTTTGAAATATATCTTGCAAAAGCGGTTCTGATTGCATTATCGTTTATCATTGCAGAACTGCTTCATTCACTTTCGACAGCATTGTCACATAAAGCAACGTTTGCAGTACTTGCAAATATAAGAAAATCCTGCTGTGACAAGCTGGCGCGGGTACCTCTTGGCTATGTGAAAGACACACCTTCCGGTACATTTAAAAATATTATGGTGGAAAGAATCGACAGTATCGAGACAACACTGGCGCATATTGTCCCGGAATTCACGTCCAATCTGCTGGCACCGATTGTGATTTTGATTTATTTCTTCCTGACAGACTGGAGACTGGCACTCTGGTCATTGGTGCCGGTTATAGTGGGATTTCTTTCCTATTTCGGAATGATGCTGGATTATAAACCAAGCTTCGAGAGAACGGTTCAGACAACAAAAGATCTGAATGATGCGGCAGTGGAATATATTGACGGAATCGAAGTGATCAAGGCATTTGGAAAGACAGAAAGTTCTTATGCAAAATTTACAAAGGCGGCTATGGCTTATGCAGATTCCTTTATTTCCTGGATGAAACGGTGCTCGATCTTTCATGGACTGATGATGGTGGTCACACCTTATACGCTTCTTACGGTATTGCCGTTTGGGGCACATTATGTAGCCAATGGAACACTTGCGATTTCAGATTTTGTCATCTGCATTATTTTATCACTTGGAATCGTTGGACCGTTGATCACAGTGGGTTCCTATACAGATGATCTTGGCAAGATCGGAGTGATTGTTGGTGAAGTGGCAGGAATTCTGGAACAGCCGGAGCTTGAACGTCCAGAGAAAAGTAAAAGTGTTCCAAAAGATAACTCCGTTACTCTTGAAGATGTCAGATTTGGTTATCACGACAAAGAGATTCTGCATGGAGTAACTATGGAGCTAAAAGCAGGAACGGTAAATGCAATCGTAGGACCTTCCGGAAGCGGCAAGTCAACCATCGCAAAGCTGATTGCGTCCTTGTGGGATGTGGATTCCGGAAGTATTAAAATCGGTGGAGTTGATGTCAAAGAAATGTCGCTTGCAGATTTTAATCGGAAAATTGCATATGTTGCACAGGATAATTATCTGTTCAATGAAACGGTACGTGAAAATATCAGACAGGGAAATCCGGAGGCTACAGATGAACAGATCATCGAGGTGACAAAGAAAAGCGGATGCTATGAATTTATCATGCAGCTTGAGAACGGATTTGATACGGTTGTAGGAGGTGCAGGAGGACATCTGTCAGGAGGAGAGAGGCAGCGTATCTCCATTGCAAGGGCAATGCTGAAGGATGCTCCGATTGTAATTCTTGATGAGGCAACTGCTTATACGGATCCGGAAAATGAGGCGATTCTGCAGAATTCTATTGCAAAACTGGTAGCAGGGAAGACACTGATCGTAATCGCACACAGGCTTTCTACCGTTAAGGACAGTGATCAGATCTTTGTCGTAAATGATGGAAATGTAACAGCACATGGTACACATGAGGAACTACTGATGTCATGCCCGCTTTATAAGGAAATGTGGGATGCCCATATTTCTGTAAAAGATACGGTGAAGGAGGGAGAATGATATGTTTGGAATTCTGGCAAAATTCTTTCGTTTTTCAGGCAGGGAAAATGGTAATAAATTTAAACTGTCGATAGTGATCGGACTTATAGAGGCTCTCGCTTCAGCAATGAAGATACCGGCTATTATGTACATATTGATTGGTTTGATGAGTGGAAAACCAATAGGAAAATATATTGGTGGTTCAATTGCGATCATGGTGATTGCAATTGTAGTTGATGTCATCTGTAAGAGATACTCTACAGTGCTTCAGACAGAAGGCGGATATAATGCGAGTGCTTTTATGAGAATCAAGATTGCAGAGCATCTGCGTTATCTGCCGATGGGATATTTTAATGCCAACAGCATCGGGGAAATTTCTTCTATTACGACGAATACAATGGAAACACTTGGCGATGTAGCTGCGAGAGTGGTTATGCTGACCATGCAGGGAATTCTGGAAACATCCATGATCATTCTTATGCTGTTTATTTTTGACTGGAGAATCGGACTGATAGCTGCAGCAGGAGTACTTATTTTCTTTGGGGTCAATTCTGTGATGCAGAATGCGGGTAAAAAAGATTCAGAGCAAAAAGTGGTATGCGATACGGAACTTGTAAACCAGATCATGGAGTATCTGCAGGGAATATCAGAAGTTAAATCATACAACCTGCTTGGAAAACAGGCGAAAAGATTAAATGATGCAAATGAAGCATGTGAAAAGATCAATACAAAGATGGAGATGTTGTTTGTTCCCTATCATTTTCTGCAAAGTGTGATAACAAAAATCACAGGTGCAGTGATTGTAGCATGCAGTGCATATTTTTATATTAATGGAACTATGAGTGCGGTCTATGCAATTGGTATGACAATCTCAGCATTTATGCTTTATGCCAGTCTGGAATGTGCAGGGAATTATTCATCTCTTTTACATGTGGTAAGCGTATGTGTAGATAAAGCAAATGCAATATTGGAGCTGGATACCATGGATATCGACGGTAAAGAAATACAGCCGGAAAATTACGATATCAGACTTTCTAACGTTTCATTTTCCTATGACAAACGGAAGATTATTGATGATGTATCACTTTCTATCCCACAGAAAACGACGACAGCAATTGTTGGACCGTCTGGTGGAGGAAAATCAACACTTTGCAATCTGATTGCCAGATTCTGGGATGTGGATTTAGGGGAAGTGACACTTGGAGGCGTGAATGTAAAAGACTATAGCATGAACAGTCTGATGCGTAATTTTTCATTCGTATTTCAGTCAGTGTATTTGTTCGCAGATACCATTGAGAATAATATTAAATTCGGACGTCAGGATGCAAGCCATGAGGAAGTGGTGGAAGCGGCAAAGAAAGCGTGCTGTCACGATTTCATCAGCAAACTTCCGGATGGATATGACACAGTGATCGGAGAAGGTGGAGCTACACTTTCCGGTGGCGAGAAACAGCGGATCTCGATAGCCAGAGCAATCATGAAGGATGCACCGATCGTTATATTAGATGAGGCAACAGCCAATGTTGATCCGGAGAATGAAAAGGATCTGATGGATGCAGTAGATGCACTTACAAAGGAAAAAACGATTATTATGATTGCCCACAGATTAAAAACAGTCAGACATGCAGACCAGATTGTGGTTGTTGACAAAGGAAGAATTGTACAGCAGGGAACACATGAGCAGCTAATGAAGCAGGAAGGTATTTATAAGAGATTTGTGGATGCAAGGCAACAGGCAGTAAGCTGGAAACTGGCCCACTGAGAAATAATCCACAGTTGGAGAATATCCAAATTGAATTGTCTGAAAGAGATTTCATTTAAGTTTCTCTAAGTTTCACTTGTATAGGTGGAATGAGGAAAATTCAATAGAGCAATATGAAAAAAGCACTGAAAACCGTTGGACTAATGGTTTTCAGTGCTTTCTTCTTTGGTTAAAGAGAAAAAACATAATAAATTTAAGTTTTGCTAAGTTTCACTAAGTTCTGCATTTGCAGATCGCCATTGCCTTTTCGGCTCATATTTCCCACACCCATCACAGGTCTGTGGCCAGTTAATTTTCCACTCAAAATACTCATCTCTGGTAATTTTACCGGATTTCAATTCTTCTTTTCTGAGAACCCATTCTTTCATAAAATCATTGAGAACTCCATAATTGAACCACATACCAACAGGTGGATGAGCCGGCCAGTTATCAGAATCATGATAACGGACAGCGGTATCCTCACTGGAATTGCATTTTTCACCCGGATAGGTTTCTAACTGAAAGAGATTAATAGCTGCTGGGTTAAATTCATCAATCCAGAATAGGATTTCTATAAGTTCAGATGCATCCATAGTAGTCGGTTCGTGTAGTACCAGTGGATTTACATCCAGAATCTTAGCCATTTCAGTTACAAGATCTTTACGGGGAACCCTGTAATTTGTTTCGTATTGGGCTAGGCGGTTTGCACCTTTATCACCCCAACCGAGGGCAGCACCAAGTTCTGCCTGCGTCATATGCCGGAATGTCCGGATTTTTTTTATTTTATCACCGATTGTCATATCAGATTTCCTGCTTTCTTTTTGATAAATCTATTTTACTACCAAAAACAATGAATGTAAACAGAAAGATTCGCATTGAAGCGAATAAAATACTTGACATTCGCATG
>OHNN01001225.1_pt1 | contig 12288 bp, 14 predicted proteins | sample 1569541 | NCBI WGS metagenome assembly OHNN01 (sample SAMEA3879563, study PRJEB24766) | human gut metagenome | biome: human-associated habitat; feature: feces | place: USA | collected 1985/1987 | reverse complement strand
CTATAGAATCAGATATTATGGCTCTTTCACGTTCAACCGGACAAGGTGCAGGCGATTTAACAGAAGCTTCGTATCAGGCAATTTCAGCCAGTGTCGATACTGCCTATGCCGTTAAGTTCGTTGATGAAGCCAATAAGCTTGCTGTGGGCGGTTTTACTCAACAGGCAACAGCGGCGGACGTACTGACAACGGCTATAAACGCTTATGGGTTAGCCGTATCAGAAGCGACACAAGTGTCAGATATGCTGATAACAACTCAGAATCTCGGTAAAACAACAGTTGACGAACTTGCTCAGAACATGGGGCGTGTTATCCCTCTTGCAGCGGCATATAACGTTGAAATGGATAATCTTTCTACGGGTTATGCTATTCTCACAAAAAACGGTATTGCCACGGCAGAGTCAACGACATATTTAAAATCCATGCTGAATGAACTCGGTGATACAGGAAGTGCAGTTGCCGGAGTTTTACAGGAACAAACAGGACAGTCTTTTGCACAGCTTACAGAAAGCGGTTATTCACTGGGTGATGTACTGACTGTAATCGGAGACAGCGTAAACGGTGATACCACGGCATTTAATAACCTTTGGGGAAGTCAGGAAGCCGGAATCGGTGCGTTGGCTTTGTTTAATGCAGGAGCGGCAGAGTTTAACAGCACTCTGGGCAAAATGCAGGATTCGGCTGGAGCGACTGAAAAAGCGTACATGACTATGACCAATACCACGGAACACGCTCAGAAGAGAATGCAGAACGCTTTCGGCAATCTTGGTATTACAATAGGTTCGCAGTTGAATCCGGTTATTTCAGATTTGTATAACGGTGTTGCTGATGTTGTAGACGGGTTCTCGGAATTTACCGATGAACATCCGGGCGTGACAGCGGCAATTACAGGGGTAAGTGTTACTTTAGGAATAGGCACTGTAGCTTTGACCGGATACAGCGTAGCTTCTAAGGTGGCTTCGGCGGCAACTAAAACCTTTACCGCTGTTTTACAAGCGAATCCTCTGGTAAAAGGAGCTATGATTGCTGTAGGTATAGCAGGTGTAGTTGCAGGAGTAGCTTCGTTTACAAATGTAATTAAAAGCAATACTGATGCCGTTGAGGACTACAACGGAACGCTTGAACAATGCAGTACAGAAATTGACAATACCAGAACAGCTTATGAAAATGTCTGCAATATGTACGGAGCTGAATCTCAGGCGGCACAAGGTCTTGCTTCTGAACTTGAAACTCTTAATGCTCAGTATCAAAAAGGCGGAGGATTTGCCGCTGATTATGCTCAGCGATTGGAAGAAAGCAAGGAAGCCCTTACTTCGTTCACTACTGAATACAACAGCAAAATGGACGAGATAGACAAGGATTGGCAAAATGGAATGGTTGCAGTAGCTCAGCTTGAAGCATTATCCAAGCAGTCTGAATTAACCAATGCCGACCTTGATATGATGTCTCAATATGCCGATTACCTTAATGATACGTTTAATTGTAATATTGAGGTTGATTATGATACGGGTAAATTAACAGGGTTCGATCCGACTAATATAAATTCACAGATGATTAAGATAGCCATGGATAATCGCAAACAAGCAGCAAGTGAATCTGTGACTAGCGCCGATTTTACTAACGGTTATTTAGACGGTCTTAAAGAGCTTAAAGATTTTGAGACAGAGTATAAAATAGTTAAAGATGAAATAACAAAATCCATGAATGATCCCGGTCATGCCAATATGACAAGCTATACTATGTCGGAAGCTAATGAATATTTCGGCAAAAAAATCGCAGAAGCTCAAAAGGTTGTTGATGGGTATAAAAATACCGCTTTTGAAGCCTTTAGTATAATGGATAATCCCGACGGCGCTGAAGAATTTCTAAAGACTATTGAAGATACTGCAAATGCTTACAACGATTTAGGGAAATCAGCGGAAGAAGCTCAGAAAGCTATGACGCCTGAAGAAGCAATATATGATGTATGGGCAGTTAATGAAGAACAAATCAAACAATTTGCTGAAGAATATGAAGAAGCATATGATTCTATTCGTGAAAGCTTAGACGGTATGTTCGGATTGTTTGAAGAAGCAAGTATGAACCTTGAAAATGCCTTATCTCCCGATACTGCAATTGAAAATATTGAAAGTCAAATAGATTATTTTAATCAATATAAGGAAGCGGTTGCCACACTTTCCGATTTAGAGCTTGATAGTAATATTATAGAGCAGTTAGACCCTGAACAAGCTGTTGCCTTTGCCCAATCGTTTAATGAAATGAATGTTGACGAGGCTAAGGGGAAGGTCAGTGAACTCAATGAATCATTTGGAGAATTAAAAAATATTAAAGATGACACTGCACAAACGATGCTTGAAGTTGACGAAGAAATTTCGCAAAGGCTTGATGCAATAAAAGAAAATATGGATAAGTCTCTTGATGAAATGGTCGAAGAGATGAAATTGGATAGTGAAGCGGCAGATGCCGCAAAGCTTACAATGGACGGATACATATCCCAACTTAAATCCAGTGGTGACACTGCCGTTCAGCAAGCCCAGAGCATTGCAAGCAGAATCACAGCTGCATTAAGCGTTGACGTTTCGACGGCAGTTTCAAATGCTGCGGCTGCTGTTCGTGGGTTTACTGCAAATGTGAATGCCTACGCTTCCGGTACGCTATCGGCAGAACCCGGTATTGCATTGGTCGGTGAAGAGGGCCCTGAGCTTGTACGGTTCAAAGGCGGAGAAACGGTATATACTGCCGATGAGACTGAACAGATCATTAGCGGTTACGCTGATAATCATTTCAGCATTCCCCCGTCTGAATCCCCTGTAAAAAAGTTTGAAAACAAAACCGAATCAGTATCCCGCCGTGAAGTTGATCTCAACATCAACGGAAAGGGTTCTATAAACGTAAAAAGCAATATGGATAAGGAACAGGTTGCGGAGATCCTTATAGAAAATTTAAAGCCTGCACTTATGAGTATTATTTCAACTGAATTATTTGAGGAGGGCGAAGACTCTTATGACTTCTAGCAAATATCAAATATGGCTTGAAGCAGGAAAAAAGAAACATCAATTGCCTGTGAATCCCGAAAGTATCAAGATTCAGAGAAACGGCAACAATCAGAGCGTAACCATTGCCGGACTTGGAGAAACTACCGTATTACAAGAACCCAAAGCCGTTACGATTTCATTTTCGTCCTTTTTCCCCAAGACGTATTTCCCCGGCTGTACTGTGAAAAAACCTCTTTTACCCCATGCGTATATCAATGCAATATCCACATGGCTTAACGAAAAGACTGTTGTCCGACTGTATATAACTAAATGCGATATTGTATGGTATGCAACGATTGAAAGCTTTTCCTACTCCCAAAGCGGCGGAGACGTTGGCTCTTATGATTATACCATTTCACTGAAATCATATAAGACGGTGAGAGTCAGACAGATAAATATTAACAAGAACAAAAAAGCGTCTGCTCCCAAAAAGACAAACGCAAGAGTCAATACCAAATCAAAGCCTAAGACTTATACCGTAAAATCAGGAGACTGCCTTTACAATATTGCCAAAAAGTATTACGGAGACGGCTCTAAGTATACTAAAATCTATGAAGCCAATAAAAAAATCATAGGCTCTAATCCTAATCTGATAAAGGCAGGTAAGGTATTAACAATACCGTAAGGAGGCAAGTTATGTCCGATATCAATTTGATTTTATACCGTGACGGCAAAACCTACGATATTTCAGAACTTGTGGAAAGTATAAAGTGGAAAGGGAGAAAGGGTTCTGCCGCACGGTCTGTAAGCATTTCTCTTTTGGACGGCAAAGGCGCACAAAGCGGAATAGATGTCACAAAAGGTCATCAATTGATCTTCAGTTATAAGGGCAAGGAATTATTCAGGGGTATGATAATGTCACAGCAGCAGTCCGAAAGCTTTAAAATGCCAATTACCGCCTATGACAACGGTATTTACCTGTCAAACAATAAAGATACATTCGTTTACGAGAACAAAACCGTACACGATATTTTTATTGATGTATGCAAGCGTTTCGGTATTAAATATTCGGACGTTGCAAAGACCTCATACAAGATTCCGGAGCTTACAAAGTCAAAAACAACTGCATGGGACGCCATACTCGACGCCGTTTCTCAGGATTTTAAAGCTACGGGAACAAAGTATTATGTGAATTCCTCAAAGGGAATTTTAAGCCTTATAAAACGCCGTGAAAATATACTTCAATGGGTTCTTGAGACAGGCGGAAACATTATGTCATATACATACAAAAAGAGTATTGAGGATATAAAGACACGTTTAAAAATTCTCTCTGACGAAGATAAGGTTTATGCCGTTAAGAAGAATACCGAGCTTGAAAAGAAAATCGGTATTTTTCAGGATATCGAAAAAAAGGACGATGATCTTTCCGAAGCCAAGCTTCAGGAGCATATAAAGGAAACACTGAAAGAAATCAGTACTCCCGAAATAAGCCTGAGCGTAGAAGCTTTGGGTATCCCCGATGTTATTTCAGGTGTGGGGGTTTATGTAATAATTGACGAACTGGGAATCAAGCGTACTTTCTATGTCGATGAAGATACTCATACTTTCAAAGGAGGAAGTCATACAATGAATCTTACGCTTAATTCCGTAAACGAATAGGAGGTCTGAATGGATAATCCAACGAGTATTAAAGGATTGATGCAGCAAATGCTGCCAAAGGGAAATGATATTGTAATAGGCAGGGTTATTTCCGTAAATCCTGTCAGAGTACAGGTAATAAATGATGAAAAGCTTACGCCGCTCCCAATTGTCCCTCAAAGACTTTCCGATTTGCATACGGGAGAATATTTGCATTTACTGGTATTTAATAACGGCAAAAAGTATTATGCGTTGGACAGGGCGGTGATGTAAATGGCGGTAGATATTGAAATTCCCATTGATACTATTGAAGAAGAGACGGAAAAGCCTACACGCACATACCGTCTTGACCTTGATTCGGGAAGAATTATCGGTACTGTTGACGGGATCGAAGCAGTAAATCAGGCGATAAGAAAAGCGATAATAACGGCACGTTACAAGTGTCTTATTTATGATGACGATTACGGCGGAGAGCTGAAGGATATGGTCTACGACGAGGTATCAACTCCCGAACTGATAGAAACAGCCTTGCCAGAATTAGTCAGGGACGCGCTTTCACAGGATACACGAATACTTGATGTGTATGATTTTGAAATAAGTTTTAAGAATGATGAAGCCTTTATTGTGTTTAAAGCCGATACCGTATTCGGTGAAACTCAGATAAGAGAGGTAATATGATGTTTGAAAGCTATACTTATGAAAAACTTCTTGAAGAGGTTTTAAATAATGCTCCTGATGATATTGACACACGTCCGGGGAGCATTTTTTATGATGCAGTTTCCGGAATCCTTATTAAAATCGCAAAATACTATACTGATCTTGAATTGATATTTTCGCTTTCACAGGTAGAAACCGCTTCGGGAGAATATCTTGATTCCAAAGCGTCTGAGTACGGAATTACACGTCATGGAGCTGAAAAAGCAAGATATACCGCCGTAATTACGGGAACTGTTACAGAAGAAAATGAACGTTTCTTTTACAATGGACTGTATTTTGTACTTAAAACCGATGAATCCGGCTGGTACTTTGAAGCCGAGGAAACAGGAACGGAATACAATAATATTTTCCCCGGAACAGCGGCTGTTCCCGTTGATACTATATCGGGACTTGAAGGAGCAGAATTCGGTACGGTAATTGAATACGGTACAACGCCGGAAGATGACGAAAGTCTGCGCCGCCGTTTAAAAGATAAAATATCCGGTTCGGGAGAAAACGGAAACAAGCAGCACTACAAAATATGGTGCGAAAGTATCGACGGCGTAGGCAAGGCAAAAATCTTTCCGTTATGGAACGGTCCCAATACTGTAAAGGCGGTATTAATTGATTTAAACGGACTTCCGTGCGGAAAAGATATTGTAAATGAAGTACAAGAGTATGTTGACCCTGACAGTCTGGGACTGGGCGAGGGCTGCGCTCCTATAGGCACTCATTTTACAGCTGCGGCAGCTGAAAGCGAGTATATAGATATTTCCGTTACGATTGAGGTAAAGCAGGGGTTTAGCTTTGAAGCGGCAAAGGAGTCAATAAAATCGGGGATAGAGAATTATTTAAAAACTCAGGTAATGAACAGTTCTGATGCAGAGGAAATTACGATACGAATTTCTGAAATAGGGGCTGTGATTTCCGATGTTACTGAAATAGCAGATTACAGAAATCTCGTCATTAACGGTTCGGACGAAAATATTGCGGTAAACGCTGAAAGTGTGCCTATTTTGGGGGTGACTGAAATTGAAGCTGTTTGAAAGTCATTACAAAAACAACTATGAGGAGCTAATAACCTATTATCCGGTCTTTTACCGTGAAGTATATGAAATGGTTGAAATTCTCAAAGCTCAGGGCAGAATTGCCGACAATCTGCAAAATAGTATTGAACAGGTATTTTCCAATCAGTTTATAGACAGTGCAGATGAAAGCGTGATTTCTTCTTATGAAAAAATTATGGGTATTATTCCGGACTTTTCAAAACCGATTGAAGAACGCCGCCGACTGGTAAAAGCGCGTTTGATAGGTTCGGGTAAAATTTCAGCTTCTGTAATTTCCGATATGATAAAGGCGTATACGGGCGGAGAAGTAAAATGCAGTCTTGAGCCGTATGATTCGGAGGGAAACAATAAGCTGTATATAAATGCAGAAAGAGGAAACAGTCCGCAGATTTATTTGCAGGAAATAGAATACCTGCTGAGTGAAAAGATTCCGGCGCATATTGAATATGAGCTTTCATTCGGTATAGATGCACCGATATATTTAAGCTGTGAAGTTGAATCGTACAATACCGACTTGCCGTTATGCGGTCTTTACTCATGCGGACAAATACCATTTTCAGGAGGTGTATAAATGTTCTGGAAAGAAAATATTTTAAATATGCTGAGTTCCACGGTACTTAATACAATAGACAGCTGTCAGTTTCAGCTTGACGGAGATCAGTGGAAGTATGCGGAAATAACCGACACATCGGAAATTGACGGAAAATATGTTATTACAATAACAATACCCGAAGCCGCAGACGGTACAGTAACCGGAATTCAGCTTTTGGGTATGGGTTCGGTTATAGGGCAGAGAGAAGAACATATAGTAAAAAAATCCGGACAAATACTGATTATGAAATTAAAATTCCGTGTATATGAGGAGGGCGAATTATAATGGGATATATTCCGACAAAATGGAAAGATCATATTCTTTCCGACGATAAGTATTCAATCACTAAAAATAATGACGGTACATATACGATAATACCTCATGGAAGCGTTGTTCAGCAGGGAACTCCTATGTCAGCTGAAAATTTTAATCATATGGAAGAGGGCATAAAAATTGCGTCTGAGTTATCTGACAGCGCCAAAAAACTTGAAACAGCCCGTAAGATCAACGGAGTATCATTTGACGGAACACAGGATATAACGATAGACGTGACCGGCAAGACCCGCCGTTATGAATTGGGTCCGTATGACAGCGTTTCCAGATATTCGATGTTTGCCAGAACAAGCAATATCAATACGCTTGAAAACTGCGGAGCAACCTTGCTTGTGACAGACGCAGGCAATTTTGGTTCTCCCCAGACGGGCGCATGGCTGATACAATTGAGCAACCGTGAAAGCAAGCCGACTATGTCGGTTACAACGCTGCTGCCGCATAAAAGGGGTACAGTAAATTTTGGATATTATGAGGACAGCGAAAACGGTTATTTTTATTTTGGAGCATATACCGGAACATACCGTTCTGTTTTTGCAGTAACGGTTTTGAGGGGTACAAATGTAACGCTGTCAGATTTCGGCGACACCGCGGACGCTCCGAGCGGCTGGACAACGGTAACTCCGAGAATCCTACAGGACAATACCGATTTACAAAGCTATCTTCCATTGACCGGAGGAACGCTGACCGGAGATTTAATTGCGCCGCACATAAAACAGTCTCAGTCTGGAACACTTCTTGCTGAAAACTCAACAAATGAAAACAGTCTGACGGTAACCAATGCTGAGATAGCAAAATATTCACTGCTGTATATGGTTGCAAGCTGGACGGAAAGAGAGACGGTAAACTTTTGTGATGTGATTCCGATTTCCGCTATTGCGGCAGGGGCGGTGTTTACAAAGCAAATTTATACGGGTACAAGGATTTATACTTATACGGTCACCTGTACAAGTGCAGGAGTATTTACATTAACGCAAAGTAACTCCACAGGTACGGCAGGAACGTTGAGATTAAAATTGTATGTTATTTAGGAGGTTAATTTATGAAAACATGGGCAAAGCGTTCACTTAGAACATTTTTACAAACAGCTGTAGGTTACATAGCGGTCAACATTGCCGCAACGGATTTAACTGTAAAATCCGCTGTTTTGGGATTGGCTGTATCAGCTGTCTCGGCAGGTCTTGCGGCGGTTATGAACTTGAAGGAGGTATAATTTATGAATATTAAAAACATGTACATTACAAAAAATCGTCCGTATACGAAGAGGACTAAAACAACTAAAATTGCAGTGCATTACATAGGAAATCCCAATACGTCGGCTGAAGCCAATAGAAATTATTTTAATAGCAATAATAATGATGTTTCCAGTAACTATATTATTGGGCTGAATGGTGAAATAATATGCTGCATTCCAGACGAGGAAGTCGCATGGTGTACCTGTCAGGCAAACAGCTACAGCGTATCGATTGAAAATTGTCATCCTGACAGTACAGGCAAATTAAACAGTAAGACTTACAACAGCCTTGTGGAACTTTGCGTTTATTTATGTAAAAAGTACAAGCTGAATGAAAACGATCTGATTCGTCATTATGACGTTACAGGTAAAGTTTGCCCGAAAGGATTTGTACCTAAAAATAAAGGCGGCTCAGACGATAACAGCAATACTGCTTGGAAAAAATTTAAGGCGGACGTTAAGGATAAGCTTAATAGTACAGCACCATCGTCTTCCAACACTCAAAAGCTTTATCGTATACGCAAATCATGGTCTGATGTAAAAAGCCAGATCGGTGCGTATTCTTCTTTGGAAAATGCCAAAAAGGCTTGTAAAAGTGGTTATACCGTCTATGATTGGAACGGCAAGCCTGTTTACAGTAAGTCGGCAGCAACATTTAAAAGGGGCGATAAAGTAAAAGTTAAGTCAGGAGCAAAGGATTACAGCGGCAGCAGTCTTGCAAGCTTTGTATATAAAAATACATATACGATTCTTGAAATCAGTGGTGATCGCATTGTGATCGGCATAAATGGAGCTGTTACGGCTGCAGTGCATAAAAATAATTTGACAAAAGCATAAATTTAAGGAGCAGATTTCTGCTCCTTATTTTATAAATTAATTTTTGGAGGTATTTATATGAAAAGTTTTATTCCATGGATAGGCGGCAAGAGTCTTCTTGCAAAGAAAATTGTATCAATGTTTCCGGATAATTTTGACAGGTACATTGAAGTATTCGGAGGCGGAGGCTCTGTTTTATTTTCAAAGGACAAACATGCTCCGCTGGAGGTTTACAATGATGCAAACGGTCAGCTTGTGAATTTATTCAGATGTATACGCTTTCACCGTGAAGAGCTACAGCGTGAAATTTCAGGTTATATTAATGCAAGAGAAATTTTTGAAGATATAAAGGCTCAGATAAATGTCAGGGGTATGACCGATATCCAAAGAGCAGCGATGTTTTATATTCAAATCAAGATCAGTTACGGAGCAGACGGCAGAACTTATGGCTGCAACAAGAAGAACATTTCTACGGAATATTTGACCGAAATTGAAAAACGTCTTAAATCAGGTGCGGGAGTGGTAATTGAACATAAGGATTTTGAAAATCTCATCAAAGTTTATGATCGTCCGAATGCACTTTTCTATTGTGATCCGCCTTATCATAAAACTGAAAAATATTATGATGTATTGTTTACTGACAGTGATCACGAACGTTTAAAGAACTCTTTAAGCAATATTAAAGGACGGTTTATTCTCTCTTACAATGACGATGAATATATACGTGAATTGTACAAGGACTTCAATATTACGGCTGTTGAAAGACAGAATAATCTTTCTAGCGGTTTGTACAAGGAACTTATTATAACAAATTATTGATGTTATTTTTTTTAGAACACAAATAACAGAATACGTTATTTGCGTATTAACAAAAGTATCATCGGAGGGCAATTTATGATTAAAATTAATTTACTGAAGCTGTTAAAAGAACGTGGAATGACGCAGTCGGAATTGTCTGAAATTACAGGAATCAGACCGTCTACAATCTGCGATATGTGTAATAACAACTGTGCGTTTCTGAAACTTGAAAATATAGATAAAATTTGCAGTAAGCTTGACTGCAAGCTAGAGAATTTCATTGAAATTGTCCCTTCGGCAGAAAGGACAGATAATGAAAGTATTAAGTTTATTTGACGGTATTTCCTGCGGTATGGCGGCGCTTGAACGTGCCGGCATACCTGTTGAAAGATATGCAGCATATGAAATTGATAAATATGCAATTAAAATCAGTGAGAAAAATTATCCCTTTATAGAACACTGCGGAAACGTATTTGACGGAGATTTTACGCAGTACAAGGGTTTTGACTTATTAATAGGCGGTTCGCCGTGTACATACTGGAGTATAGCGAAACGGAATCGTGAAACAACATGCGAAGGCGAAGGATTTAAATTTTTTATGCAGTATGTTCGTGCGCTGAAAGAAAGCAGCTGTAGATATTTTTTATATGAAAATAACTATAGTATACATAAGGATATAAAAGCGGAAATAAGCCGACAGCTGGGAGTAGAACCTATAATGATCAATTCTGCTCTCGTTTCAGCACAAAGCCGAAAACGCTGTTACTGGACTAACATTCCAAATGTTACTCAGCCGGATGATAAGGGTATTTTACTGAAAGATATTATTGAAAGCGGCGTTGCTTGGCAGGTAAAAACTTATTGTCTTACTGCAAATTATGGCAATGCATATTTGAAAAATACTCTTGAACGTCATCAAAGAACCATGATCGCTGAACCTGTTAGTTGTGCAGTCAGAAGCAGATATAAGGATACAGGAAACAGAAGTGAAAAAGTCGGCGGCGGAACTTTTTCGGCAATTGAAGCACGAAAAGACGGAAAAGCTAATTGCATGACAACTGTTACTAAAGATTCAATGGTACTTCAGCCTATTAGAATCGGAGATATAGGCAGTAGCTCTCAGGGACACAGGGTTTATTCTGTACGTGGCAAATCCGTTACAATTTCAGCAAGCGGCGGAGGTCAGGGCGGTTCTACTGGACTTTATAAGATTGATTTGCCTGATGGGGATTATATAATCAGGAAATTATCTCCTATTGAGTGCGAACGGCTTCAGACACTTCCTGATAATTATACCGAAGGAGTATCAAATACACAACGATATAAGCAGCTTGGAAACGGATGGACTGTTGATGTAATTGCCCATATTTTAAGTTTTATAAAATGATTAAAGACCATTTAAGGAGTTCTTTTTTTACTCTTTAAATGGTCTTTTTGCATTTTGCGTGTCAAAAGTTTTGCACTTTGCTTGTCACTTTTTTGCATTTTGCGTGTCAAGCAACACTATTTCAACGATAGGCTGTGGAATAGCAGAATTTACCGGAATATCATCATCGTCAGTATTATCAGCACCAGCAGGTTTAATGTCATCATTTAGCACAACTGTTGATTCAAATTACAATCCTTACCTTGCACCTTGGTTATATGCTTCTATGGGTTCACAGTCTATTGCTAAGGATGATGCAGATGCTGCCGAAAAAGATATTACATTTCCTAAATTGCCGAATACTCCAAAAATATACTATCATTATACAAATGAGGAAAATGCTATGGCAATTTTAGAGTCTGGTAAAATATTACCAGATGAAAGAGGTCGAGTTTTTTTAACTCCATACTTATATTCTGCTGATGAAGTAAATAATGCATTGTTTATGGGAACAAAAAGTGATGATTATGGTGAATATAGAATAGCTGTTCAAATATACCCTGGATCAGAATATTGTTTAAGTACTGTAGGTGCTACGCAACCAAATGAAGTTATTTTCTATGGAACAATTCGAAATGGAAGAAATGCAACAATAACAGTTATGAAAAATGAGTAGGTGACATTATGAGGAAATTTGAATTATCTGATTATTATGATCTGTTAAATTTACATAAAGCATTAATGGAAGCTAAATTTCATGATAATCATGACAACGA
>OHNN01001222.1_pt1 | contig 12309 bp, 10 predicted proteins | sample 1569541 | NCBI WGS metagenome assembly OHNN01 (sample SAMEA3879563, study PRJEB24766) | human gut metagenome | biome: human-associated habitat; feature: feces | place: USA | collected 1985/1987 | reverse complement strand
GGCAACGGCATTTTCACGGCAACGCCGACAGAGCGTATAACACACTACACTTTGCAAGCAAAGTCGTGTGCCAAGGGGCAAGCCCCTTTGGAAACCTCGAACAACAAAACAGGCTGAATATCTCGCACTTCCCCGGTGCTTGATACTCAGCCTTTATTTGTTGTCAGCAGCCCGTTTCACGGTCTGCGTGTAGTTCCTTGTAAACTGACCTAAACTCTGTTTGAAGCTATTTTATCACGCCGGAGATCTCTGGGCAACGAGATATTTTTATTTTTACAAAAGCTTTGCCTTTGGGCCAAACTCGGGTAAAATAGAGGCAGGATTGAAAAAGGAGGCGTTTCAATGCAATTTACGTTTGCACACAATAACCTGAATGTGCGAAATCTTAAAGAGTCGATTGCCTTTTATGAGCAGGCGCTGGGGCTCCGGGAAACGAAGCGGATCGAGGCGACGGATGGAAGCTTCCTCATCGTGTTTTTGGGCGACGGGCGCTCGGTTCACAAACTGGAGCTCACCTGGCTGCGGGATCGCAAGGAAAAATATAACCTTGGCGATAATGAATTTCATCTCGCATTTGAAACGGACGATATGGATACAGCCCTGCAACGCCATAGGGAGATGGGCTGCGTCTGCTTTGAAAACCCGGAGATGGGAATCTACTTTATCACCGATCCGGACGGCTATTGGATTGAGATTATTCCAGTTGAATCGTAAGGGATGTCCACAAAATACAACTGGTTATAAAGCATCGAAAAGAAAGCGGCCCGGTGGTTTCCGGGCCGCTTTGCTTCAATTAAATTCTGTCAGCGTCCTGCATTGCTGATGTCATTTCCAGCCTCGCTGGCCATGTTGTGCAGAGTTTCGCTTAATTCCGTCAGGCCGTTTTGCACCTTACTGCCAGCCTCACTAAGCTTTTCGCTGGCCTTCGTGGCGCCTTCCGCCAAATGGCTGCTGGCATTCTCCAGAATATTGGCGGAGCTTTCAGCCGCAGCAGGAGTACGGGAAGATTCCGTGATCTTTCCATCATCCTTATCTCCGCAGCCGCCCAAAAACACGCTACAGGTCAACGTTAGCCCGAGAAGAACTGCAATTACCTTTTTCATGCATGAAAGACTCCTTTTTATGAAATGCTTTCCTCCCAATTGCCCCGGTATGCCGCCGGTGCAGATGGGATACAGGCGATAGGGTGCCCGAGATTTGTCAGTTTATACGCGCAGGCCCTCAATTAACGGGTCAGCATGCCGCCATCTGCGTAGAGAAGCTGGAGAATATTCGCCTCATTTCCTGTTTTAGCATCGATATAAACGAGAATTTCATCCTCTTTCTGCCCTTTACAGCGAAACTCATAGCAATAGATCTCGCCGCCCGCATCTGTGGAGAGGAAAGCACGGTGAGCTTCGGGCTTAGGCGTTGCTGAGCCTGACCCTTGGTGACCTTTGGCGTGGGGATCGTCCTATCCTTATGGTTCATCAGGTAGCCGCGTGCGTCAATGGACACGATTTCACCATTATCCAGAGCAACGCCAACCTTGATCAAATCTGTATAGCAGATTGCATCCCCCTCCATTTGGGCAAAATTGACTACGCATATGCCGTCATTGAGCGCATAATAGCTATCCTTCATGTTTTCATAGCCCATCTCTTTTAAAAAGGCGGAGGCGCGGGAGATCGCATCTGTGGCATTTAGCGTCGCCTCATCTGCAAATCGGGAATTGAGCATATAGCAAAGGTAGCCGCCCGCCTTGGTAATGCTAATGCTCATCGTGTCATAAAAAAAGCCGTAGGAGGCCATATTGCCATCCTCATCCGAATCCTCCTGTAGGTTGTTAGCGGCAATCCCGCTGAATTTAGAGGCGATCTGGGCCGCTTCCTCACGGGTAATATTGCCCTTTCCATGAAGCATGGCGGGATTTTTTTGATTGATATGGTCAGAGAAGGGGCCGTCATAAATCAGCGTTGGATAATCTGCCAGCGCCTGCTCCGTATCGGCAAAGCTTTTGCTCAGTGAGAGCGCCTGCACACCCTCTCCGCCCTCAGAAAGCGCCGCGCGCGCCTGCTCCAGCTCAAGCGTGCCGTTATCGAGATGCATGCTGACGGTTGCAAGCTGACCGCACAGGGAACGGGAGAGTGCCAACAGCTTTTCGAGCGTTTCCCGCTCGCTGTCTGAGATGGTTCCGCCCTCCGCTACCTTGCGGTTGAGTGCCATCGCATATTCGCCCACCTGAGAGAGGAACCGGTAGGTATTATCCATCTGCAAATCGGAGGTAGGCAGCTGGCTGAGGCTGCTTTTCGCGCCTGTTGCTTCCCGCCATAGGGAAGAGGAGAGCTTTGCGAGCATTGGCGGCGTGTTGGTATAGATCACCTTATTTAAATCGCTTTCAATATGATCCATATATTCCCCGAGCTCCAAAATAGCCCGCTGCTGCGTTTCCTCATAGGCTGTTTTATAATGCCGGGTCTGCGCCGCGCCAATGGAAGCCGTTGCAACCAAAACGACAAATAGCGCAGTTAGGTAGCTTGCCAGGCGAATCCTGCCGCGGCGTGAATGCGTTTGATACATTTGGGAACCAACCCTTTCCGGAATAAAGTGAAAACATCTTTTCGATTGTCCTTATTTTTCACGGAAACGGCTAGAATATTCCTGCCCTTGCTGCACTGTGCCCAAACGCTGAGAAAACAGCACAAATATTACAATATGAAAACAGTATTTTCCATTTATAAAGTATACAAAGGATAGCCTCTGTGCTATAATAATGCATACCAAACCTATTTGAAATGCCCCTGATATGGGCTTTTCGCCGTTTGGAACCATCAAACGCGGCCTAAGGCGGGGGCCAAAAGAAGGCTGCGGGAGCAATTGAAAAGAAGCAATAGATTGGGAAAGGGGCGCTGGACGATGGCGGACAACTTGTATTATTGGGAAAATCCCGCAATTATTAAGGAGAATAAAGAGGACGCGCATGTGATTGCACTGCCTTACGATAGCTTTGAAGAGGCGCTGAGGCGTGGTGAATCCCCCTATCAAAAAAAGCTGAACGGCAAGTGGCGTTTTTATTGGCAGATGGGTGTGGAAGGGCTTCCAGAGCAGTTTCAGGCTGAAAATTTTGACGACAGCGGCTGGAATGAAATCGAGGTACCCGGCGTATGGCAGTTGCAAGGTTATGGAAAGCCTATTTACCTCTCCTCCAGCTATCCGGATGCGATTGAAACGGCAAAGGATAAAATCCCCGCGATCAATCATGCCAAAAATGAGGTTGGCATTTACCGCAGGACCTTTACCGTTCCCGCTGAATGGAAGGGCAAGCAGATTTTCATTCATTTCGGGGCGGTAAAGTCCGCGTTTTTCCTTTATATCAATGGCAAGCGCGTCGGCTATTCACAGGGCTCCATGACGCCCGCGGAATTCCGAATTACGGATGCGATTCACGCGGGGGAGAACTCTATCACAGCAGAGGTATACCGTTATTCAGACGGCACCTATCTCGAAGATCAGGATATGTGGTTTCTCAGCGGTATTTACCGCGATGTTTACCTCTATGCTGAAAACGATATTTATCTGCGCGATTTTTATGCGCGGGCAGAGCTGGATGAAGCTTGTCAGGACGCAACGCTAAGCGTTTGGACAGGTGTGGCCAATTGGGGCAAAGAGACTGTGGAAGACATTGTGCTGGACGCAGCTCTAGTAGGCGGCACGAAGCTTTCTTTTGAGCCGTTGGAGTTGGTGGCGCTGCCGGGCAATACACGCAGCTTTTTCACGGCTGACATTGAGAAGCCGCTGCAATGGTCTGCGGAAGCACCCAACCTTTATACGTTAGTGCTTACGCTGCGCAAGGGTGATCAGGTGCTTTCCTGTAAAAGCGTTCGGATCGGCTTTAAACGCATCGAGATCAAAGGCGAGCAGCTTTTGGTGAATGGCAGCCCCGTGCTGCTCAAGGGTGTTAACCGCCACGATTTTGATCCGGATCACGGCTGGGCTGTTCCGCGTGAGCGGTATTATGAGGATTTAAACCTTATGAAGCAGGCGAACATCAACGCCATTCGTACCAGCCATTACCCGGACGATCCGTTTTTCTATGAACTTTGTGATGAATACGGATTTTATGTGATGGATGAATGCGATATGGAAACGCATGGTGTGCGCCGCAAGGATGTTCCGGGCAGCAACCCGATGTGGACGCAGGCCGTCGTGGACCGTGCACGCCGCATGGTCATCCGCGATCGCAACCATGCTTGCGTATGCATTTGGTCGCTTGGCAACGAGGCTGGAGACGGAGAAAATTTCAAATATATGAAGCAGGCGATCCTCTACCATGACGATTCTCGCCCGGTGCATTACGAAGGGGATTTCGACCTGACAACATCTGATTTTATCAGCCGGATGTATCCAAATGGCGAGATGATGGAGAAACTCGGCACACGCCAGCCAATTACCGTATCGATGTTTGAAAATATTGCGAACTCCCTTGCCGCGGATAATAAGCCGATCACAGCGGAGATGTACCGAGGAAAACCCGTTGTATTGTGCGAATTTGCGCATGCAATGGAGAATAGCTTGGGCAACTTCCAAGAATTTATGGATGCCTTTGAAAAATATGATAACCTTTGCGGTGGATTTATCTGGGACTTCGTTGATCAAGCGATCCACAAAAAGGAGAACGGCGTAGATAAATGGCTTTATGGCGGCGATTTTGACGAAGGCGCTACGAGCGGGTATTTCTGTGCCAACGGAATTATTGCGGCAGACAGAACGCCCCACCCCTCCTATTATGAAGTAAAAAAGGTTTATCAGCCAATCCATACGGAGGAGCAGAACCTGCTCAGCGGCAAAATCAGGGTGTTGAACAAATTCCTCTTCACCGACCTAAGCGGGTTTTCCTTGATTTGGACGATACAGGCGGCGGGCAAAACGATTCAGGAAGGGCGAATTAACGAGCTTCACATTCAGCCTGGCGCCTCAGCCGAGCTTGCGCTGCCCTATGATTTAACGGATCTGCCGGCGGCGGAATGCGTTTTAACAGTGTCCTTTATCACAAAAGAGGATACCCCTTGGGCAAAGGCTGGATTTGAAACCGCCTGGGATCAATTTATTTTGAAAAAAGAGGTGGATGCGCGCTCGGTTTGCCAGGGCCCGGCCATTAAATTCAAGCGCAGTGGAAAGTTTATTTATATCAGCGGCGGCCGCTTTAACGTTGTGTTTGAGGACGGCGTGATGACGACGCTCTCCTATGACGGCAAACCATATCTGGTGCAGGGGGGAGGCTTGCGTCCAAACTTCTTCCGCGCGTTGACGGATAATGATATCGGCACCTTTAATTTTGCTCCGCAATTTGCGCCGATAAATCCTTCCAATCAGTGGAAGCTTGCTAATAAATCGCTGCGGACACGCAGCGTAACGGTGACGCAGGGCGTAGGCAATGAGGCCGTTGTCAATGTAAAATGGTTTACGCCCTTTACTCGAAAGGTGGAAACGCAGTATCGTTTCCTGCCGGACGGCACGATCGTGGTGCAGCACACGGCCTCCTCGCTTGCGCTGAACCTGTTGCGGGTGGGCTTACGCATGACTTTACCTACTGGGCTGGATCAGGTGAGCTGGTATGGCCGCGGCTTCCAGGAAACGTATTGCGATCGAAAGACCGGCGCGAAAATTGGGCGGTATGAGGCAAAGGTTGCCGAATTGGAAACGCCCTATATGCGCCCGCAGGAAAACGGCAACCGCGTGGATGTGCGGAGCGTGGAAATCCGCAGGGAGGACGGCTCTGGCCTTTGCTTTAAGGCGCTGGCAGGCTCGGTGTTCGAATTCAGTGCGCACCATTACAGCTTGGAAGCGCTGGAGAAGGCGCGCCACCAGCACGAGCTGGTGCGGGAGGGGAATACCTACCTATATCTGGACGCACGCCAGTGCGGGGTCGGCGGCGATATGCCCGGTATGGCATGCCTGCGCGAGCCCTATATTCTGCATGGCAGCATGCCCTATAGCTTCCGTTTTACCATTTCTCCACTAAATACGAAGTGAGTCGGCATAAAATTGTAACTAATTTTTAAACTCTCCATAAGAAATGTTGAGCGCCCGCACCCGACATGCTACAATAGCGTCAAACAGATCGTAAAGTTTCAAAGCATGAAACTTGGGATGCATTCAAAAAATGCTTGTCGGCGCGAAACGCCACCTGCCTCAGAGCGGTAATTGTATTTTGGGAATCGCAGGAAGACATGGTAAATAGCAGTAGAGAGAGAGGAATCGAGAAGCAATGGCCACGGAACGCAAACGGGATAAATTCGATGCGATGCGGGAGGATGCAATTGAGCGGATTTTAACTGCTTCTACACAATTGTTTTCCGATTACGGCTATGCAGCCACCACAATTCAGATGATCGCCGACCGCGCCAAGGTGGTTCCCAGCGGGATTTATCACTATTACGCCGGCAAGTCAGATTTACTGAAAGCGGTGGTGGACCGCCTGGTTCAGAAGGTAGAAACCCTCCTTACAGACTCCGGGATCATTTTCGTTGAAAAAGCTCAGATTATCGATTTTTTGGATTTTTGTATCCAGGCGCTCAAGGAGAATATGGCGGATGTCAGATTGCTGGTCATGTTGATCCTGCAAAAGGATATGCCGTCCGACTGTTCGGAAAAGCTGCTGGGGATTGCTCAATTTGTCTGGCGGAAATTGCCTCAATTTGAAATGGATGAAGCGAGCCGCTATGAGTGCCTGCTTCTGATTGAGGATTTGTTTGCTGCGGCAACGCTCTTTGCCGCATCGAGGGATGAGGCTATTTTTAACCGGCAGACAGCTGAAATACGTGCCAATTTTCTGAAGATTTTTTCACGTGATACCGTTTCCAATGAGCCGATGCTTTTATCGGATACGCCGGATGCACGTTGAAGCCTATCACTATTTTCCCTAAAAAATGTAAAAAAGGGACTGTTGCAAGATGAAATATTTTGCAACAGTCCCTTTTTAACGAGAATATGGTCGCTTTCGTCTCCACTCAAATAGATATTGCTGCGCAATCCCTTCATAGCCCTGTATGCAGGCGGGCAACCCCTGTGGATAACATTCCGCCATCACCCGCTTCATCCACACGTCTATGGGAAACGCATCCATCCGGCCGCATCCATAGAGCAGGGCGCATTCCGCAACTTTCGGCCCCACACCCCGAATCTTTTGCAGGGAGGCTCGAGCCTCCTCCAGCGGCAAGATAGAAAGCGCTTCGAGGTTAACCTCTCCTGTGGCAATTTTCTTCGCTGCATCCAATAAATAACCTGCCCGGAATCCAGCCCGCAGGGGGGCAAGAGCTGAAATATCCAGCACCGCAAGCCGTTCCGGAGACGGAAAGGCAAAGTCTCCACTGCCCAAAGGCTCGCCAAAGGATTCGCATAACCGCCCAATGATCCCCTTGATGCGGGGAATATGGTTGTTTTGAGAGATGATAAACGAGCAGATTGCTTCCCACGGCTCCTGATGCAAAATTCGGATCCCCGGGCAGGCATCAAGCGCTTGACGCATCACAGCATCTGCACGGAAACGCTCGCATAAGGCGCTGTAATCCCGCTTGAGATCAAAATAAGAAAACCAGATTTGATCGAACACTTCCTGGCTACAGGAGAAGAAAACCTGTTCTCCCTCTTGCCAGATGGTCAAAGGCCAGCCAAACGCAACACCGTGAAAGGCGCCGTTTTCTAGACGGCTCCAACGGAATGCCTGGCCACAATCCAATGTGCGGGCGAGATCAAACTGGGGAATTTGAATACACAAAGGCTCCAAAGCGACAGGCATCAGCACTCCTCCTTTCAAACAAGGGGAAATAGACTCCGATTTTTTAATATCCTGTTATGAAAAAACCGCCGGGAACAATCATCCGGCGGTTTTCATCCCTTTTTTAGCGGTAGAGCGGATATTTCTCGCAAATCGCATTCACGCGGGCACGAATTTCATCTGCCTTCGCGTCAAACTCAGTTGCAGCAAGCTTGATGCAATCTGCAATCGTATCCATATCCTCCTCCTGAAGGCCCCTTGTGGTAGCCGCCGCTGTGCCAAGGCGCAGGCCGCTTGTCACGAAAGGCTTCTCAGGATCGTTGGGAATCGCATTTTTATTGGCGGTGATATACACATCGTCCAAGCGGTGCTCCAGCTCTTTGCCGGTTACATGCAGGGATCGAAGGTCAACGAGCATGAGGTGGTTATCCGTGCCGCCGGAGACCAGATCAACTCCGCGGGAAAGCAGCCCGTTTGCGAGCGCTTTTGCATTATTAAGGATTGCCTGCTGATAGGCCTTGAATTCCGGCTTGAGCGCTTCGCCGAAACAAACAGCTTTTGCCGCGATAGTATGCATCAGCGGGCCTCCCTGCGTGCCGGGGAAAATGGCCTTATTAATCGCCGGGCCAAACTCCTCCTTTGAGAGAATCATTCCTCCACGCGGGCCGCGCAGGGTTTTGTGTGTTGTCGTCGTAACAACATCGGCATAGGGCACAGGTGAAGGATGCAGCCCTGCTGCCACAAGCCCCGCAATGTGCGCCATATCAACCATCAGGTAAGCGCCCACGCTCTTAGCAATTTGACCAATGCGCTCAAAATCAATGATGCGCGGGTAAGCAGACGCACCGGCGACAATCAGCTTTGGCTTTACTTTTAACGCCTCTTCTGCAAAGGCATCGTAATCAATATAGCCATCCTCATTCACACCATAGGGAACAAAGTTGAAATATTTGCCGGACATATTTACAGGAGAGCCGTGCGTTAAATGGCCCCCGTGCGCTAAATTCATGCCCATGACGGTATCGCCAGGGTTAATCAAAGCAAAATAAACCGCCATATTCGCCTGTGCGCCGGAGTGGGGCTGGACGTTGACGCAATCTGCACCAAACAGCTCTTTTGCGCGCTGAATCGCAATATTTTCAACAATATCAACATATTGGCAACCACCATAATAGCGCTTGCCCGGATATCCCTCTGCATATTTGTTGGTCAGCACACTGCCCATCGCGGCCATCACAGCAGGGGAAACAAAATTTTCAGAGGCGATCAGCTCAATGTTGCGCTGCTGGCGGCCAAGCTCTTTCTGCATCGCCTCGCCAACTTCCGGATCAAAGCGGGAAACAAAGCCGATGGTATCTAGAATCTCATTGTACATAGCGCGTAACGTCCTTCCTTTCACTCGTTCAGATCAAAAAACAATATCGTAATAATTACATACCCAAAGAGATTCTCCCTGCGGCAGGAGAAGCTTCACGCCGACAGGCATTTTTCAATGCCTCCAAGCTTTAAAGAATTTTAAGATCTGTTGGAGACTATCATACCATAAAATATTTAATCGTTCAACACAAGTAGGCGCAGGTGTTTCAATATTTTTTAAATTCTTTGCTTTGCTAAAACGCGTTGAAAGTTGTATTGATAGTAACAAAATAATAACAATTTTATTTGCTGCTTTGCTTGCATCCAAAACTGGTTTTCTTATACTCAAAAGGATATCATAATATTGTGCATTCCTATAGTTATGCGTATCTTCATCAATGAAAATATTCTATAAGAATCAATATTTTAAATATTGTAAGATACTGTTATATATGTAGAAAATAAAAAATATTCTGTTATATTATTTACTTTCTCAAAAATTGGTGATAATTTAAAGACAATAAATCGTATTTGCATTAAGAAGGTGATTTCAATAGGATAAAGCTCTTTGATTTATCACGCCCTATCTGGAAAACAAATTAAAGGAGGAAAAAACATGAAACACCGCGAACACTTTCGAAAATTGGTTGCAATTTTTTGCCTTATTTTCGTGCTGAGCCAAGCATTATTATCATCTGCATCAGCTAGCGCTACATATCAGATTTGGCGGAACAAAGCCTCAACTACCCGAGTTTATAGTACCGTGTCCGCTTGTAAAGCACAAGGTAGTAATTATATAGGCTCCTTGTTTGCCAATGACACAGCGTATCAAGTAGGTATTTACGACGGTTGCTATATCGTAATGTATCCGATTGAGCCGCATTATGGAAGTCAGGCTAGTAACTATAAGGTTGGATTCGTTAACTACAATGGTGGCGTTACGAATCCATATTGGAACCCAACTACGTATAAAAACGGTTCTACGAGAGAGTATGTTTATAGTACAGTGGACAACGCCGCTGACAGGACAAATTCTATTGGGTACTTGGATCCTTGGGAGACTTGTACCAAGATTGCGGGATTGTATGGATATCCGGTAGTTCTTTATACCGCTGGTAATACAAAAAAGGTTGGATTTGTAAACTATCACGGTTAACTTACTTTATATCGGGAAACAGAATAAAACTCTGAAATCGATTATAGGCTTTGAAGATCGGCACTTCAAACCCCACCAGGGAGAAATCCTTGGCGGGGTTACATTTTATGTAAAATCCCCTCTTTTACAGATACTGTCTAATTTGATAGACTTAATACAATATTTTGTAAAAATTTATTCTGTAAATTGGGATTTTACAATTGACTTTTGACAAACATTGTACTATTATAGTAAATAAATGGGAGATGATAAGATGAATATAGGTAAAAATGTAAAAAAATTTGGCGTGCAAAACAAAAATATGATTGTCGCTCTTATTTTGGTGGCTTTTGCTATAGCTGTTTATTTTTTTATCAATTATCAAACAAATTTGATGCAAGAGCAGATAAATATTGCTGCCTATGCTGATAACAGTATCCGGAGCAATAGTTCGACATTAGAATTGAAACAGATAGCCAAATTGAACACCTTAAAAGATGTTATACTTGTATTCATTTCGCTGATACTGTCGTCTTTTCTGTCTGCCCTATTTATTGACATTAAAAACAAGAATAAAATGCTTGATGAATGGATGGCTAATGACATAATTTCATCCGATAAAATAATTGATAGCTTAGTTCCAGAAAGTAAAGATAATCTACTATCAAAACTCGAATCAGAAAAATATTTTAACTCTAATGCGATTTTTTCTGATATGTATTCTAGTGTAAGAAATACCCTTATAGAGGAAAATGAGTTTTACTATTATAACAGGGCAGAATATATAGTAACCTGTGACATTCAAAAGGAATATATTGAGAAAACCATTAAAAAAGTTATGAGAATCTATGCAGTGGAAGATAAATGTGTAATCAATAATTTTCCTTTGGCTCGTTCTTGCGTTTTCGATTCTGGGAAATATGTTGTGTTTACACTTAACAAAATAAGCCTCAACGGAAAAGCCGTAGCGAGAGATAATTATACAGTGAACAAAGAACAGATTGAATCAGGATCTGACAGCTTAGAAGATAAATGCGGATATAACAGTCGCACAGTTGTTTCCATGAATAAGATTCATCTTAATTCTAAATCTCCTACAGATATCATTATAGAGTATACAACACGCGTGCCTTTAAATGATACAGTGTATACCGCGAGAATAAATGCTCCCTGCAAAGAGTTTGAATTAACTTTTTCGGTTACAGATAGCAATTCGGATTATAAGGTAGTAGGATCGCCTTTTGGATTTGTTGACTGTTCACAAAATACGCCCAATACCAACAAAGACGATCGTTTTCGGGCAAAATTTAAAAATTGGGTGTTTAAAAACGATGGTGTGTGCATTAATATAATCAAAAAATGATGTTTTTTACCAGTATAAATTTATCATATATCACGAATCATTATCAAAGTTGTTAATTTTTTGCATAACGCTTGCATATTGCAGCACAATTGAATATAATATAAATGCATAGGAGGATGATAATAATGAGTACTAATTATGAGGAAGACATTGTCTAACAGCATAGAAGACCCAACGAGCCCTGGCTTCCATTTGGAAACCAGGGCTCGTTTTGTTTATTCGCTTTTTTCGTGCAACTCCTCATCCGCCTTAGGCGCGTCATACGTCATAGCAAGCTTGCTATCCTGCACGCCCTTGGTGGTCGGGTCAGAGATGATCCCGATCGCGGCCGGAATCATCAAAACCAGCCTTACCGCATCCACGATCTGGCTGCCCGTGATCTCCGGCGCAACGCCGCAAAGGTTTAAAATATAAAACACGGCCATGATGACGGCGGATGCAATACCCATCCAAAATGGGCCACTCTTTAATCGCACTTTCCAGTTGATGTTCATGATATATTACCTCCATAGTTTAGACTTTTCCCTCCGCCGCTCGACGGAGGGCCTTTCCGTACCTTATACCCACAGCCCCGGTATGTACGTTGATAGCGCCAGCAGCCCCAGGGCGATTGCATTGACAAGCGCCGCAACGCTTACCCATAAACGCATCGTTTTCACCTCACAATCACGGATGCGATCAGACTGATTAACGCCGCCA
>OHNN01001218.1_pt1 | contig 12340 bp, 9 predicted proteins | sample 1569541 | NCBI WGS metagenome assembly OHNN01 (sample SAMEA3879563, study PRJEB24766) | human gut metagenome | biome: human-associated habitat; feature: feces | place: USA | collected 1985/1987 | reverse complement strand
CACACCTGCACGGCGGGCGGGCCGCAACGGTTCCACTCGGTACGCAACGGCCTGTCCGCTCTGCCCCGAACCGTCGCACTGATCGCGGTCCACGACGGCGTACGTCCGCTGGTATCGTCCGACTTGATTTTGAAAGCCGTGGAGTGTGCGGCGGCCCACGGGACGGCCATTCCGGTCGTCGAAGCCGTCGATTCCCTGCGGCAGCTCACACCCGACGGATCGCACCCGATCGACCGCAATACGCTGCGAATCGTACAAACGCCCCAGGTCTTCGACGCGGAATTGCTCCGTCGTGCCTATGAACTCGACTACTCCCCCGACTTCACCGACGACGCCTCGGTCGTCGAACGGGCGGGACATGCGGTCACGCTCTGCCACGGAGAGCGCGGCAACCTGAAAATCACGACAGCGGACGATCTTCCGATCGCTGAAGCAATTCTTTTATCCAGAGCATCCCGTGAAGAAAATCTATAAATACAGCTTCAGCCGCCACACGCTTTCGCTCACGACGATCTACCTCACGATCTTCCTCGCACTGGGGATCGGGCTCTACTTTCTATATGAAGGAGGCTATCTTTCGGCCTGGTTCTTTTCGTTCATCGTGGCGCTCGTCGCCCTGATGTCACTCTCCATTCCGCGTCGCATCCTCGTGGACGACGAAGGACTGCATATCCTCTGTCTGCTCGACATCACGGAGCTTCATCCCGAAGAGATCGCCTCCGTACGGCAAGTCGAGAAGCAGGAACTCCGAGGCTACGTGCCCTATTTCGGCGGTTACGGATTTTTCGGGTTCTACGGACACTATTTCGACCTGAAAAATCTCGAAAGGGTCAAAATCTACGCTTCCGAATGGCGGAATTTCGTCGAAATCACCGATATATATGAAAATCGGATCTATGTCTCCTGTACCCAGGGAGAAGAACTCGTAAACGACCTACGGGAACTCATCTCGCACGCCCGAGAACGACGAGCACAGGAGCTACAGTCCCAGGAAACGACGGAAACACGATAGTTTCCACCTTCCGACGTCAAAACAAAAGACACCGGCCTCTACACTTCTCCCCCCCCCTCTCCCAAATTCTCTTCCCGAAGGGGATCTCGATTCATTACCTTCCCCAAAAGGATGCTATATAATCGCAGGTTGTGTATATCAGTATCTGCATGTTAAGGGATGATAAACACACGAATTCCGAATTCGAAATACGATACACGACAATCCGGCCTACATTAACGCATCTTACGATTTTCCATTCGCCGCAGAAAAACAATCAGGGGAAACTGTGTACCAGTTTCCCCTGATTTCAATGTATCGTTCAATCTTAATTCAGATTCGGCAGGAAGGAGTAATCCCGGCTGTATTCGAGCATCTGCTTCACGTAGTCGTTCGGATAAGAAACCTTCACATCCACGACCTTGCCGTTCTTCTCCACCAGCTCGTACTGCGGATTCACAAAACCGCTGTAAGGCTCGATATCGAGGGCTTTGTAACGGGTCAGCACTTCGGCGTGCAGCTTCGGATCGACCGTCACGGCATATTTCTCGACCAGTGTTTTGCCGGCCTCGAAATCGCCTTCGGACTTGATACGCTGCACCTCGCGGAGCATACGGCCCAACAGCTCGCGCAGCTTCGTATAATCATTCACCACGACATACGTTTTACCATCCTGCTCGATCCACTCGATCACGTTGTCGGCCTTCCCCTGCTCGTAGCACCATTCGGCGATCAGCTTGCGGTTGCGCATGTGCGCCTCCTCGACATTCTTGCCCGGCTCGATACGTGCGAGCTGCGTCATCATACCATTCATGATATACCGGGCATATTCCGCATATGCCACATCCAGCGACGGAATCAACCCCAATTCGACCATTTTCGGATCGCCCAGGTAGTAGAGCCCGAAAAGATCGGCACGGGCCTCCTCGAGCGTCGAGGTATAGTTCTTCAACTCACCGCCCTTCACACCCGGAGCCAACTGCCCGGAACCGTGTCCCAAACATTCATGCAGGTCGGTATGCAGATCGTCGGCCAACTTGCCGTACTTGTCGATACGTTCGCGGTCTTCGGGACGCAGCATGAACTCCTCGAGGAATCCGTCGCCATGCGCCGCCTGGGCATAAGCGTAGGTAATGTTGTCGATGGTCACCGACTTCGAACCGTGCTCCTTGCGGATCCAATCCGCATTGGGCAGATTGATACCGATCGGTGTCGCAGGATAACAGTCGCCGCCCAGCATCGCTGCCGTAATCACTTTGGCCGAAACCCCTTTGACCACCTTTTTCCGGTAGGCGGAATCTACAGGCGAATGATCCTCGAACCACTGCGCATTCTCGGAGATAACCTCCGTACGATGACAGGCCTCCTTGTCCATGAAATTGACCAGCGACTCCCACGACGCCTTGCGTCCCAGCGGGTCGCCGTAATCTTCGATAAACCCGTTCACGAAATCGACGTTGGATACGGTATCCCGCACCCACAGGATGTTATAACGGTCGAAATCGTGCAGGTCGCCGGTTTTGTAATAGTCGATGAGGGCTGCGATGGTCGCCTTCTGCGGCTCCTGGGCAACGCCTTGCGCCTTCTCCAGCCAGTAAACGATCTTCTCGATCGCCGGCGAATACATACCGCCTACTTTCCACACCCGCTCGCGGATCGTTCCGTCCTCATCCTTCACGAGCTTCGAATTCAATCCGTAGGAGACCGGTTCGGGATCGGCAGGATCGGCCATGCTACGGTAGAACTCTTCCACTTCGGCCTGCGTCACGCCTTCGTAATAGTTGTTGGCGGAAGTCGTCACCAAATCCTGACCTTCGGCCTGATTGAGTTGGGTCTTATAGAGTTCGGGATTGAAAATCGCCTCGCAGACCACAGCCCGCAGCGCATTGAGCTCATCGCCGAACTTCTCGACGGGGATCGACTCGGCAACCGCGAGGAAATACTCCTTCGGAAATTCGGGTACGAACTTGTCGTTGGAATAGTGGTGATGAATTCCGTTGGCGAACCACACTTTTTTGAGGTACTTCTCCAGCGCTTTCCATTCGGGCGTCGTCCGGTCACCGTCGTAATTCTCATAAATCACCTCCAACGTGCGGCGCACGGGAAGGTTGTATTTGAAATTCTGGTCGAACATGATGTCGCGGCCGCATTTGGCGGCTTCGGCCAGGTAGTAGATCAACTCTTTCTCCCGAAGAGGCAGCTCGGCAAAGCCCGGCACCTCGTAGCGGAGAATTTTAATATCGTCGAAGCGGTCCAGGATCCAGGGAGCATCCTCCGTCTTCTTTTCATGGCAGGAAATCATCGTCGTTGCGGTTAAAGTCAAACAAATTGCACTCAATCGGGTCTTCATAGGCACCAGGTCGTCGGTTTAACGGGATTTTACAAAACAGCACGAACGAAACACACGGCCTCGATTCGCGCATCTTTGCAAAGATACGAATAAGCCGGGTACAAAAGCAAATTTATTTGCATTTTGCCGCAATGAAATATCCAATTATCCGATCCAAATCGAAGACAGAGAAAAATGAGAACAATCGTACAGGCTTATACACAAAAATCGCCCAACCGCTTCCTATCTGTGACAAGGATAAACAAATATTCACCCCCGGCAAACACGGAACATCGGTCCCCCAACAGTCCGACCAGCTCCGATAAAACCGACCGCAACTGGTTCAATCCGACACACAACCCTTTCGGGTTATTTCGTTTTTCAGACAAAATACGTTTCACACCACACATCGTCCACAACCGAACAAAAAAGTCCCGGTCGGAAAATACCGACCGGGACTCCAATTAGCGTTCCGCATATCCGGACATCGATGCCCGACACGGCTTCAATTATCTAACGACCGATGCGGACGGCGTTTCATCATTACTATGCCAAGTACCGGTCCACTTGTAATTTGTCTCGAAATACTTCCGGAATGCTTCGATCTGCGCCGAAGTAGCCCAAATATCGACCAGATTAGCCGCAGGAATGAAATTAGCAGGATCTGTCAACTTTGTATTGGTATAGATATTGATCGAAGGATAGATCCATTTACCACTATTAGGTTCACTCTCCCACTTCTCCAAATAAGAGCCGGAAAGATTCAGAGAAGTCAATTCCGTACAACCAGTTACGGTCACAGCAACAATCGCCCGACAATCCTTTACCGTCACGGATTCGATCTTCGGACATTTATCCAGTTCAACACGCTTCGGCCCAACCTCCGTACCGGCCGCACCTGTCACCACCAACGAGAAAGTCGTCAGGCTCTGAAGACCGTTGCAATCGATTGCCGTCAAACCTTTCACCAACGAAATATCAACCGAAGTCAGATTGATATTACCAACAGCCAAATTCGTATCATCCAAAGACTCCAACCCAGACACCTTCAGCGTCTTCAAATTCCGGAAATATTCGATACCAGCCAAAGACTTCACTTCCGCCGCATTGTCGGCATTAAGCTCCAAATCCGTAACCCGATCGGCTTCCTCCTGCGTAATACCCCCATCGGAACATTATCGACCGTTACAGCTCCTTGCGCAACCGCCGCAGAGTGACAGCGTGTGCAATCAAATCGACACCGGCCAGCAGCAGGGACAATCCCACCCAGAACACGACTACACCGACACCGATAATCGGATTGAACAGAACGAGAAACGCGGAAATAATCACGAGAATACCCAGCGTCATCGTCCAGCCGGCGCCCTTGATACCCACACCCATCATCTCGCTGGCGACGCCGACGGCCATGAATCCCCGGAAGAGGAGCCAAAAGCCGAGCACGAACGGCAGGATCGTGAAGAGCATCGACGGGGTGCACAGCAGCAGGATACCCAGCAGGATTTCGACTACACCGCCTGCGATGTACCATCCCTTGCCCGACCCGGTGGGAGCCTTCGTACCCAGATACAGTTCGAAAGCGCCCGAGAGAATCACGACGATCCCGAACAGCACGGAAAGCGCGAGATAAGTGCCGCCCGGCTCGAAAAAGACGACGATGCCCACGATGAAGAAAATAATACCGAGCAACATGGAGAGCTGCCAATTGTCGATGGAGTGTCGGAATCGACCGACATCATAAATTTTATCTGCCATAATAATACGAATTTAAGTTTCTACCTGGTATCCGCAAGAAACCTGCCAAACCCGGAATAGCCTTTCGACCGCATGGATTCGGAGAGATGGAGCGCCCTTCCCATTTTTTGAATTTTTCTCTTCCGATTCTTAATTGTTATTTCTACCTTTGCCACCGTCAATACGACTAACTTTTCAAACCAAGAAAATGGAAACAATCACAAACAGCGAGGAACTGCGCCGGGCACTCGGCAGCCGGGACCGGTCCGGCATCGGATTCGTCCCGACCATGGGTGCGCTCCACGCAGGACACCGTTCGCTGGTTGAACGCGCACGCCGGGAGTGTGCGACCGTCGTGGTGAGCGTATTCGTCAATCCGACACAATTCAACGACAAAACCGACCTGAAAAATTACCCCCGGACCCCGGAAGCCGACCTGCGCCTGCTCGAAGAGGTCGGTGCGGACTATGTTTTCATGCCTTCGGTCGAGGAGGTATATCCCGAACCCGACACCCGCACGTTCGACTTCGGCATGATCGACAAAGTGATGGAGGGTGCGACCCGACCCGGCCACTTCAACGGCGTGGCACAGGTCGTGAGTCGGCTTTTCGATCTGGTGAAACCTGCCAAAGCCTATTTCGGCGAGAAGGACTTCCAGCAGATCGCGGTAATCCGCGAAATGGTACGCCAACTGCGCATTCCGGTCGAGATCATCCCCTGCCCGATCGTGCGCGGAGAGGACGGGCTGGCGCTTTCGTCGCGCAACACTCTGCTCGATACGGATCACCGGACGGCGGCCCCTTATATATATAAGGTATTGAAGGCTGCGGTCGAAAAATCCCATCAGACGACACCCGACCAGCTCGCAGCCTGGGTTACGGCACAGGTAGAGAGCAATCCGCTGCTGAAAGTAATCTACTTTCAGGTCGTAGATGCGGCGACCATGCAACAGGTCCGCACCTGGGAAGAGAGTCCGGTTATACAGGGCTGCATCGCCGTACAGGCCGGAGATATTCGTTTAATCGATAACATCAAATTGCGATGAAATTCCAGATCGAAGTTCTCAAATCCAAAATACACCGCGTTTCGGTCACACAGGCCGACCTGAACTACGTGGGCAGCATCACCATCGACAAAGAGTTGATGGATGCGGCCAACATGATCGAAGGCGAAAAAGTACAGGTACTGGACGTCGATAACGGCGAACGCCTCGAAACCTATATTATCAAAGGAGAACGGGGCAGCGGTGCGATCTGTCTGAACGGCCCTGCCGCACGCAAGGTGCAGGTGGGCGACGTCGTAATCATCGCCTCCTACGCCCTGCTGGATTTCGAAGAAGCCAAAGCCTTCAAGCCCTGGGTGATATTCCCGGATACGAAAACCAACAAGCTGATCCGGTAGAAAACTCCGGCAAACGATCGAAAATCCTGCCCCGCAACGGCAGGATTTTTTCATACGCGGTACGAACCGTCAAAAATGCCCCTAAATATTTGGTGACGCAGTCGATAACCCATATATTTGCATAAAAGTTCCCGAAAAGCGAGGACATACGCCAAACAAGTTCGGCACAGCCTGACGGAGAACCGAAAAAACGACGCAACCTATTTTGCCGGCCGCATTTTTATGGACATAGCGCTTTCGATCGCAGCATTCCTGTTTTCGATCACAGGCATCGTCGGATGTATCGTTCCGATCATCCCGGGCGTAGCGTTGAGCTACGCGGGATTACTCTGCGCCTCCTTTTGCAGCTATTCCGAAATATCGTCCGCGACACTTTGGATCTGGCTGGCCGTGACAGTGGCCGTTTCGGTCATCGACTACTTCCTGCCCGGCTATTTCGCACGTCTGGTGGGCGGTACGCGGGCAGGGTCGATCGGGGCGACCGTCGGCATGATCGCCGGATTTTTCGCCGGATTTTTCGCCGGCGGATTGGTCGGCGTCATCCTCGGCCCTTTCTTCGGCGCGGTCATCGGCGAGTTGATCCACGACCGCAGCGACTCGGCCAAGGCGTTCCGTTCGGGCTTCGGCTCCTTCCTCGCCTTCATCGCAGGTACGGGACTGAAACTCGTAGCCGCCATCTGGATGATCTGCCTCGTCTGGTCGGACACCTACCCTGTCGTAAAAAACTGGATCGTAACAACATTCTAAAATATAAACCGTATGAAAAAATTTCTGTTATTAATCGCGGCAACGGCCTTCGCGCTGCTTACCACGGCCTGTACCGATTCATCCGGGTACACGTACGAAACGGTCAAGAACGACCCGCTCAAGACCCGTATCTACACGCTGGATAACGGACTGAAAGTCTATATGAGCGTCAATAAGGCAGAACCGCGCATCGAAACCTACATCGCCGTGAAAGTCGGCGGCAAGAACGACCCGAGCGAAACGACCGGTCTGGCCCACTATTTCGAACATCTGATGTTCAAGGGCACCCAACAGTTCGGCACGAGCAACTACGAAGCCGAGAAGCCCCTGCTCGACCAGATCGAACAGCTCTTCGAGGTTTACCGCAAGACGACCGACGATGCGGAGCGTGCGGCAATCTACCGTCAGATCGACAGCATCAGCTACGAAGCTTCGAAATACGCCATCCCCAACGAGTACGACAAACTGATGTCGGCGATCGGTGCTCTGGAAACCAACGCCAACACCTCGATGGACCGGACGGTCTATATCGAAAACATTCCTTCGAACCAGATCGAGAACTGGGCCAGGATCCAGGCCGACCGCTTCAAGAACGTCGTGATCCGCGGATTCCACACCGAGCTCGAAACGATCTACGAGGAGAAAAACATGTCCCTGACGGACGACAACCGTAAGGTTTACACCACGATCGGCGAAGTGCTCTATCCGAACCACCCCTACGGCAAACAATCCGTACTCGGCACGCAGGAACACCTGAAAAACCCGTCGATTACCAACGTAAAGAACTATCACACGCAGTATTACGTGCCCAATAACATGGCCATCCTGCTTTCGGGCGACTTCGATCCCGACCAGATGATCGCCACGATCGACAAATATTTCGGCGATATGCAGCCGAACGAGAATATCCCGCAGCTCGCCTTCGAACCCGAAGCCCCGATCACCAAACCCATCGTCAAGGAGGTTTACGGTCCCGACGCCGCGAACGTAACGCTGGCATGGCGCACGGACAACGCCGCATCGGACGATGCGGAATACCTGCTGTTGGCCAGCCGGATCCTCTACAACGGACAGGCCGGCATGATCGACCTCGACCTGATGCAGCAACAGAAAGTACTCGACGCCTTCTCGTACCCGGATCAGCGGGCCGACTACGGAGCCCTCGTGCTGCAAGGTCTTCCGAAAGCGGGTCAGACCCTCGACGAGGTCCGGGATCTGTTGCTCGCAGAGGTAGCGAAACTCCGCAACGGCGAATTCAGCGAAGAGCTGATCAAGGCGGTCGTAAACAACCTGAAAGTATCGACCATGCGCGAGGAAGAGACGAACGTGGGACGTGTCGAAATGTACCTTTCGTCCTTCTACAACGACATTCCCTGGAGCGACGAAGTGACCAAGCTCGACCGCATCGGCTCCATCACCAAGGAACAACTGGTGGCCTGGGCCAATGAAAAACTCGGCACCGAGAATTACGGCATTATCTACAAACGCCAGGGAGAGGACCCCAGCGTGCAGAAGATCGCCAAACCGGCCCTCACCCCGATCCAGATGAACCGCGACACCCAGAGTGCATTCCTGACCGAAATTCAAAATTCGACGGTAACTCCGATCGAACCCGTATTCGTGGATTTCAACCGCGATATGGAGATTTTCAAAACCGATTCCAGCCTCGAAGTCCTCTATAAGAAAAATGACATCAACGACCTTTTCTCGCTGACCTACCTCTTCGATACCGGCGTGCTGAACGATCCGGCGCTCAACAATGCCTTCGCTTATATCGACTACCTCGGCACCCAGGCCAAGACAGCTGCGGAGATCGCATCCGAACTCTACGACATCGCCTGCTACTACGACCTGTCGGCCAGTCAGAACCGCTGTGCGATAACCTTCAAGGGATTGAGCGAAAACATGGGACAGGTCATGGATATCTTCGAAGACCTGGTAGCCAATGCACAGGGCGACGAAGAGATTCTCGCCAACTACAAGGCCGACCTGCTGAAAAAACGTGCAGACAACAAACTGAACCAGGAAGCGAATTTCGCAGCCTTGCAGCGTTTCGCCTTCTTCGGCGGAGAAGCTATCCAGCGCACGACCCTCAACAACGAGCAGCTCGAAGCGCTCACGTCGGACGTACTGATCGGCAAGGTCCGCGACCTGCTGAAAAAGCAGCACACCATCCTCTATTACGGTCCTAAGGACAAAGCCGGGCTGCTCGCCGACCTGAAAGCACACCACCAAACGCCGGAAGTGCTCGAACCGCTGACTCGGGGAAATATCGCGTTCCAGCCTACGGAACAGAACAAGGTCTGCCTGGCCAACTACAACGCGCCGCAGCTCTACTTCCTCCAGTACTCGAACCTGGGCAAAAAATTCGACGTAGCGGTCGATCCCGCTCTGAAACTGTACAACGAATACAACAGCGGCAGCATGGGAGCCATCGTCTTCCAGGAGATGCGCGAATCCCGCAGCCTGGCTTACATGGCCTTCACGGAGTGGATCAATCCGAGCTACCTGGACGACAATTATCTTTTCGCAGCGATCATCGCCACGCAAAACGACAAAATGGCCCAGGCCATCGACGCATTCGATGAGATCATCAACAACATGCCCGAATCGGAAGCAGCCTTCAAACTGGCCAAAGAAGCCGTACTGACCAATTTGCGAACCTCGCGTACGATCAAGGACGAAGTGCTCTGGAAATACATCGCCAACAAAGATCTGGGCGTAACGGAAGACCGCAACAAAGCCATCTTCGAAAAGGTCCAGGACATGACCTTCGCCGACCTCAAAGCCGCCCAGGAACAGTGGATCAAGGACCGCAAATACACCTATTGCATCCTCGGCGACCTGAAAGACCTCGACCAGGATTACCTGCGCAAGCTGGGCCCGGTACAGATCGTGAGCCAAAAGGAGATGTTCGGCTATTAATTCCACCGACCCGATCATTCAAAACGTCTTCGGAAAAATCCGAAGACGTTTTTTATCCTCCTTTCCCCGGAGGCAAAGCAAGCGGTACGTCCTGTTTCGGATGCACCTTACTCGACCAATCGCCCGCAGCCCGAAAACAATAAACCCGGCGTCAGACAAACTGACACCAGGTTTATTTTCGGGAACCGAACGGAACCCGATCTATTTTAATACCGATAATGCTCGGCCTTGTAAGGACCCTCGACCGGTACGCCGATATAGTCGGCCTGTTTTTTCGTAAGCTGCGTAAGCTCCACACCGAGGTTATCCAGATGCAGCCGGGCAACCTCCTCGTCCAGATGTTTGGGCAGACGATACACGCCCACCTCCAGTTTCTTCTGCCACAACTCGATCTGCGCCAGACACTGGTTGGTGAACGAATTGCTCATCACGAACGAAGGATGTCCCGTAGCGCAACCCAAGTTCACCAGGCGGCCTTCGGCCAGGATAAAGATCGAATGGCCGTCGGGGAAGGTGAACTTATCCACCTGCGGTTTGATGTTGGTACGCACGGCATCCGAAGCCTCAAGACGGGCCATCTGGATTTCGTTGTCGAAATGGCCGATGTTGCAGACGATCGCCTGGTCCCGCATCCGCTGCATGTGCTCGAGCGTGATGATGTCGCAGTTGCCCGTGCAGGTGACATAGATGTTGCCCTCGGCGAGCGCACTCTCGACGGTCTTCACCTCGAAGCCCTCCATGGCGGCCTGCAAGGCGCAGATCGGGTCGATCTCCGTGACGATCACCCGCGCGCCGTACGAGCGCATCGAGCGGGCGCAGCCCTTGCCCACGTCTCCGTAGCCGCACACGACGACGACTTTGCCCGCGATCATCACGTCCGTGGCGCGCTTGATGCCGTCGGCCAGTGATTCGCGGCAACCGTACAGGTTGTCGAATTTCGATTTCGTAACGGAGTCGTTGACGTTGATGGCCGGAACCAGCAGTTCGCCTTTTTCCATCATTTGGTACAGGCGGTGTACGCCGGTAGTCGTTTCTTCGGAGACACCTTTCATTTCGGCGATCGTGCGGTGCCAACGGGTATTGTCTTCAGCCAGGATACGGTTTAAGGTATCCAGGATGACCTGTTCTTCGTGATTGCCACCTTTGCGGTTGATCGTTTCGGCATCGTTCTCTGCCCGGTAACCCATATGGACCAGCAGGGATGCGTCGCCACCGTCATCCACAATCATGTGCGGACCTTTGCCGTCGGGGAAACGGAGTGCCATGTCGGTACACCACCAGTATTCTTCCAGTGTTTCACCCTTCCAGGCGAAAACGGGAACACCATCGGCAGCGATGGCTGCGGCAGCATGATCCTGTGTAGAGAAGATGTTGCAGCTTGCCCAGCGAACATCTGCTCCCAACGCAACTAATGTTTCGATTAACACTGCGGTCTGAATCGTCATGTGCAGTGAGCCGGTGATACGAGCTCCTTTCAGAGGTTTCTGATCGGCGTACTTCTTGCGAAGTGCCATAAGTCCCGGCATTTCGTGTTCGGCGATCTCGATTTCTTTACGACCGAATTCAGCCAAACTCATATCTGCCACTTTATAAGGCAGATTAGTTGGAAATAATTGTGACATAAATTAATACTATAAATGGTTGAGACGCGAAGGTACGAAAAAGCGTTGATAGTAGGTGTTCTTTATCTATGAATTTCCATCTAGGGCAGAGGCTTGCCGAGGGGTAGGTGGGTTCGTTACTGCAACCTGCCTTGCAGTAGTTCTGCAACAGCCATGCAGTATTGGGCTCTCTGTAGTTTTGCGCTTTAATGAATACTGAAGGCTCCATCTACCAATAGCGCGTGGCCATCGACGAAGCTCGCTTGCGGGCTGCATAGCCAAAGTACGGCGTTGGCGATCTCTTCCGGTTTACCGAGCCGCCCTGCGGGAATGTCGCGCACCAGCTCCTTCTCCAAGGAAGGGTCACGCCGCATTAAGTCTTCCGCCATCGGCGTACGGATAACGCCCGGACATACGGCATTGATGCGGATGTTCTTTGCCGCATAGTCGATAGCGGCGGTACGTGTCAGTCCGATAACGGCATGCTTACAGGCTATGTAGGCCGCTTGCCCCGGAAATCCCGTGACTCCGCCTTGCGATGAGGTGTTGACGATGGCTCCGCCGCCTTGTTTCAGCATTTGCAGGATCTCATAACGCATGCAGTTCCAGACA
>OHNN01001213.1_pt1 | contig 12402 bp, 10 predicted proteins | sample 1569541 | NCBI WGS metagenome assembly OHNN01 (sample SAMEA3879563, study PRJEB24766) | human gut metagenome | biome: human-associated habitat; feature: feces | place: USA | collected 1985/1987 | reverse complement strand
TCCAGCACCGCTTCTTCCGCAGCCGAGGCTGCTTCCGTGGCTGGCCTGAGCAGCGATCCCGTTACCCTGACCATGAGCTGGTGGGGCGGCGAGTCCCGCCACAACGCTTACCAGGAGGCCCTGAAGGCTTTCTCTGCTGAGCACACCACCATCACCGTCAACCCCACCTTCGCTGCATGGTCCGGCTGGGAGGACACCATGTCCTGTATTTTGTGGCACAAAGTGGGGCCGGATCTGCAGCTTAAGGGCGGTCATCTCGTTGCGGCGGGCTTCCAGCTCCTTTTCGTAACCGTCGATCTTCAGCTGGGTGATCTGGTCGATCATCCGGTTGAAGGTCTCGTTCACCTGCGTAAACTCAGCGTTGCGATAATCCACACTGGAGCGCACCGAAAGTTCACCGCGGCCGATCCTGTCCATGGTGCTCACCAACGCCGTCATAGGGGCAAAGATCTCCTGCTTCATATAGAACAGGATGAACGGGATCGCCAGCAGAACAAAAACAGCGCCCATCACCAGCAAGATCTGATACGGCGCAAAGTCCACCCCGAAATGCTGGTAGGGAACCAGATACAATACCGTCAGCGCTTTGACCTGTTTGCGCACCACCAGTCGGCTGTCCCTGCCCACCTTTGTCAGGCAATACCCTGCGCTGTTCCATTCCATCTTTGTGGGCAGAAGGTTGGCATCCCCTACCAACACATTGCCGCTGTCGTTCATCACAATGACCCGGCCGTCCAGCCCATAGTCTTTCACCAGTTCTTCAAACACCAGCCGCAGATCCACCGCAGCGGTCAGGCTGGCTTTCTGGTAGAAAACACTGCGCAGCAGGTAAAGCCGCTGGCCGATGGTGCGCAGATACCATCCCTTTGTCATCATTTTATTGGTCTGGCCCGGCTGGCCGAGATACGCTTCCAGATTCAGTTTCTGCTTGAGCTGCTGGGCAGTTGCACCGTAGCGCCCCACATACAGGTTGCCTGAGCCGCTGCGCAGCACCACACCCATCAGGGCATCGTTGGCAGCCAATACCGCCGGAAAACCCTGTGCGATCTCATAAGCATCCAGGTAGGCGCGGGTGCGGTCGGTCTGTTCGCTCAGGCTGCGAAAGGTCGCATCGTTCAGTGACAGATTGAGCAGGTAGTTTTCCACCGAATCCAGCTGATTCTCAAAATTTGTGGTAAACATATCAAGGCCGCCGGATGCCGCAGCTGCCAGCCGATTGCGGTTATAAAGCCCTGAAAAAAAGAGCAGCAGCCCCAGCAGAATACCAATGGGAATGGCGATTCCCAGAAAGATCATTACAAGCTGCCTGCGTAATGATGGCCGTTCCATTTATTTTCAAACCTCCTGCTGCTTGCATCCTGCGGAAAATGCGATTATAATAAAAAACGTCCAACTCGTTTCGTACAACGTTGTACCACAATCAAAAAGAAGAGGCTCCTTATGCAGGAACAGAACATTGCACAAATGCTTGAAAATCCATTCATGCAGTACAATCACATCGAGATCGTATCGGTAACGTCGGACAGCGCCGTCATGTCGCTGGACATCCGGCGAGACACCACCAACATCTACGGTTATGTGCACGGCGGCGCTTTTTTTACTATGGCTGACTGCTGTGCCGGGCTGACTGCCCGCTCTGACGGGCGGCAGTATGTCACCCAGAATGCTTCGGTCAATTTCATCCACAACGTCAAAGCCGGTCACCTGACAGCCCGCGGCCGGACGGTCAGCCGCCGCCGGCACATCTGTGTGGTGGCTGTGGAGATCACAGACGAGACCGACACCCTGTTATTTTCCAGCACCTTTTCCATGTACTGTATCAGCGCCGAGGGCTGACTGCTCTTTCTTCCCCGCACTGCGCACGTTTTGCGTGCCGGTGCGGGGCTTTTTTATTGTGCAGCGTATTCTGTCAGCGGCCCGCAGCTCTCCCTGGGAACATACTCGATCGGCAGCAGTCGGCTTTCCGCCGTGGCGATCCGACCGTCCAGCTGCCCCAGCACCAGCTGGATGCACTCCCGCGCCATATCCTCCATGGGCAGATAGACTACGCTCAGGCTCGGGATCGAAAACGCATCCATTTCCTCCGGGCCGTTGCCTACAGCAATCAGCCGGGGCAGCTTTTCACCGATATATCCAGCCTCACAAAAAGCCCGCAGCGCACCGTGCGCAATGGCCGAGGAACCGCAGAATACTGCATCCGGCAGCTGCTGCTTCCACTCATACCGCAGCCGATGCGAAACTGCCTCGTAACCGCCTCGTATACTATTTTCACAATACCGGTTGGCCAGGATCGTCAGCCCGTGGTGCTCCCCTTCCAGCCGGAACCCATGCATCCGGTTTTCCATCCCCTGAAAGACCGGGCTGCTCGTAAGAACTGCCGCTGTCTTGCATCCCTGATCCGCAAAAGCCCGCGCCGCCAGAGCACCCATCTTCAGATCATCCACATTGACGCTGCAATACCCATTGCAAACACGGTTGTACAGCACCACCGGGATCGGCAGCTGCGTGTCCTCCAAAAACTGCAGGTCCGCATAGGACGCATTGCAGATGATGGCCGCATGGCAGTTTGCGCCACTGGTCAGTGCCGCGCTTTCCTTCAGGTGGTCGTTGACATACGGGTAGATGACCAGCCGCACCGGACGTGCCGTTTTTTCGATCTCAGCCCGCAGACCATCCCAGAAGCGGAGCATCATGCTGGCCCGGAAATCCTGTGCCCAGAACATGGCCACCACCAGCTCATTGGCACCGCTGCCGCCCCGCAGACTCCGGGCAGCCATATTGGGCTGGTAGCCAAGCCGTGCCGCCGCCGCAAAAATTTTTTCCTGCGTGGCAGTGCTGATCTTCCGCTCTGCCGCCTTGCCGCCCAAAACAATGCTGACCGTACTGGACGAGATCCCGACCTCCTGCGCGATCTGCTTGATCGTAACCATGCTCTTCCCCACCTTTTTCTGATATCAGATTTATTGTACCCGTTTCCCCGTATCTTGACAAGCAAAAAAAGCCTCTCCAATCTCAAACCAGCCGTTTTTGTGCACTCTGTATACTTTTCTTTTTTCTTTTTGGCCGTTTCAACAAAGTTGCATTTCTTTTCCTCCAAACTTCGTTTTTTTCTTGACATTAGTAAATCGTTGTACTACACTCAGTACGACGATTGAGTCAAACGTTATACTTATGTTTGACGCTGATATCACCTTTTCATTTATTAAGGAGGCTATCGAATGAAGAAAGTTGCAATCGGCGGTGGCCAGGGCTTCTGGGGCGACAGCCCGGACGCGGCCATCCACATGATCCGCAATGCCGATATCCAGTATATGGGCTGTGATTATCTGGCAGAGCTGACCCTTTCCATCATGGCAAAGCAGCAGCTCAAGGACCCCACCAAGGGCTTTGCGCCCGACTTCACCACCCGCATCCTGAAGGAGGCCGGCAAGGAAGCCTGGGACAAGCACATCAAGATCTGCACCAACGCAGGCGGCATGAACATCAATGGCTGCGTGGACGGCATCCGCCAGTGGGCAGAAGGCAACAGCATGAGCGGCTATAAGATCGGTTATGTGACCGGCGATAACATCAAGGATAAGATCCCGCAGCTGCTGAAGGATGGCTGGACCTTCCCCAACTTCGACTACGACGGCAATTTCAACGATATTCTGGACAAGATCTACAACTGCAATGTCTACATCGGCCATGAGGGCATTGAGGGATGCCTGGCAGAGGGTGCCGATGTGGTCATCACCGGCCGTGCGGCTGACAGCGCCCTGTTCCTGGCTCCGCTGAAGTACGAGTTTGGCTGGGCTGCTGACGATTGGGACAATCTGGCCCGCGGCATCATGGCAGGCCATCTGCTGGAGTGCGGCGGTCAGGGTGCCGGCGGCAACTATATGTACGACTGGCGCAATGTCCCCCGCATGGACGAGCTGGGCTTCCCCATCGCAGAGCTGACCGATGATACCTTTGAGATCACCAAGGCTCCCGACTGCGGCGGCATCATCTGCGAACAGAGCTGCAAGGAGCAGTTCCTGTACGAGGTCCACGATCCCGCCAACTACCTGACCCCGGATGTCAACGTGGATATCAGCCATGCTACCATCACCCAGGTGGGTGACAACCGTGTCCGCATCGGCGGTGTCAAGGGCAAGCCCCGCCCCGACACGCTCAAGCTCTGCGTGGGTTACCACAAGGGCTGGAAGACTGTTTCCATGCTGAGCTTTGCATGGCCTGATGCCTACGAAAAGGCTCAGTACTGCGCCGAGGTCATCATGAAGAAGATGCAGCGCCGCGGCATGAAGGCCGACGACATCCACATCAGCTACATCGGCCTGAACAGCCTGCATCTGGGCGTGGCCGATATGAGCGAAGAGGCACTGAAGAACCTGAACGAGTGTGTCCTGCGTATTGCTGTGTTCAGCGAGGACAAGAGCGAGTGCGCCAAGATCATTCCCGAGATCAGCCCCCTGCAGCTGAACGGCCCTCCGGGTGCCTCCTTCTTCGGCGGCCGCGCCCGCGTGCAGGAAGTGATGGCACTGTGGCCCACCACCGTGCCCCGCGATGCCGTACAGGTCGAAAGTCACATTCTGGAGGTGAAGTAAGATGGCAGAGATCTATCTGAACGATATTGCTCACGGCCGCTCCGGCGACAAGGGCGATACCAGCAATGTCTGTGTGTATGCACGCAAACCGGAATACTATAAGATCATTGAGCGCGAGGTGACCCCCGAAAAACTCAAAGCCTACTTTGGCGACATGGTCAAGGGCGAGATCACCCGCTACGACGTGCCCAGCCTGAACGGCTTCAACTTTGTTATGAAGCACGCTCTGGGCGGCGGTGCCACCATGAGCCTGCGTCTGGACAGCCTGGGCAAATCCATGGGCAGTGCCGTGATGCGCATGAAGATCCACGTTGAGGATGGAGAGCTGTAACATGAGTGAACATATGGCATTGGAGAACCTGACGGTTCTCGACCTGACCCGTGTGCTTGCCGGCCCCTTCTGCACCATGATGCTGGCTGACATGGGGGCAAACGTCATCAAGATCGAGGTCCCCAAAGGCGGTGACGACACCCGCAGCTATCCCCCCTTCCGCGCCAAAAATCTGAATGGTGAGCGGGAAAGCGTCTATTTTGCCAACATCAACCGCAACAAAAAGGGGATCACCCTGAACCTGAAGGCCCCTGAGGGCAAGGAGATCTTCAAGGAGCTTGTCAAAAAAGCGGATATCGTGGTGGAAAACTACCGCCCCGGCGTGATGGACAAGCTGGGGCTGGGCTATGATGTCCTGAAGGAGATCAATCCCCGCATCATCTATGCGGCGGTCTCTGGCTTTGGCTGCTACGGTCCCTACCACCTGCGCCCGGGCTATGATATCCTGGCTCAGGCCATGGGCGGTATGATGTCCATCACCGGTTCCAAGGGCGGAGAGCCTACCCGTGCCGGTTCGGCGCTGGGTGATATTCTGGGCGGACTTCATGTAACCATCGGCATCCTTGCCGCAGTCAACGCCCGCACCATTACCGGCAAAGGGCAGCGGGTGGACGTGAGTCTGATGGACAGCATGATCGCTGCCACTGAGAACACTGCCCTGAAGTACATCGAGACCGGCAACATCCCGGCCCCCATGGGCAACCGTTATGCCGCTGTTTCCCCCTACGACAGCTTCACCTGCAAGGGCGGCAAGGTCATCATTGCCGCCGGAAACCAGAAGCTGTACGAAAAGCTCTGCAATGAGGTGTTGGAACGCCCGGACATGATCACCGATCCCCGGTTCGTGGATATGCCGGGCCGTCTGGCCAATCAGGATGCCATTGCCGAGGTCATTGAGGAGCGGATCAAGGATCTGACCCCCAACGAGGCCGCCGAGCTGGTACTGGCCCACGGCATCCCCGCAGGCCCCATTATGAACATCAAGGAGATCCTGGACGATCCCCATGTCAAGGAGCGCGAGATGTTCGTGGAGATGGATCATCCCACCCTGGGCAAGGTCACCGTGAACGGCTGTGCCATCAAACTGATGGACACCAAGCCCTCTGTGCGCACACCCGCTCCCCAGCTGGGGCAGAACAACCGGGACATCTTTGAGGGTGTTCTGGGCATGACCGAAGAGCAGTTCAACACTCTACACGAGAAGCAGGTGTTCTGATTTCTGACCACCTTTACACACATTATTGAGGAGAAATCGCATGCTGGCAGTATTAGGGTTCGTCACCATTCTGCTGGTGCTGGCACTGATCATGAGCAAGAAGGTCTCTACCCTTGTAGCTCTGATTTTTGTTCCCGCCATCACCGGCTTCATCGCAGCATTCATCAATGCCCCCAATGTCATCATCCAAGCCGCACAGGCTGCTGCCGAAAAGGCCGGAACTGCTTATGTTGAGCCGGTCATCACGTTCGGCACCCGCTTTACCAAGGCACTTTCCATCCTCAGCGCAGATTATATGGGCAAAGGCCTGAGCAGCATCGTTGCCACAGGTGTCATGTTCATCTTTGCCATCCTGTTTTTCAGCACCTGCTCGGATGCCGGTGTCTTTGATCCTATCATCAACCGCATCCTGAAGTTTACCGGCGAAGACCCCGTCAAGGTCTGTATCGGCACCTTCCTCATCGGCTGCATCTGCCATCTGGATGGCTCCGGTGCCACCACCTTCCTGATTGCCATCCCCGCCTGTATGCCCCTGTTCCAGAAGCTGAAAATGAACCTCTGGGTAGAGGCTACCATCGTGGCGCTGGCCGCCGGTATCATGAATGTTATGCCCTGGGGCGGCCCCACAGTCCGTGCAGCCGCAGCCATGTCCGGCCTGGGCTATGAAGTCACCGGCAGCGAGCTGTGGGTGGGCATCATGCCCGCCTGGATCGCAGGCTTGGTGACCTGTCTGCTCGTCGCGGCTTTCCTGGGCAAAAAGGAAGCCAAGCGCATTGCTGCAGGCATCCCCGCGCAGGAGGTCACCGGTCTGACCGAAGCAAAGACCACCAACACCTCCAACGAACTGGCCCGCTCCGGCTGGCGCTGGTACTTCAATGTGGCACTGATCCTGGTCATCCTGTACATCCTCGTTACCAACCGCCTCAGCCCGGCTGTCACCTTTATGATCGGCTACTGCGTCCTGCTCATCGTCAACTACCCCAGTGTGGATCTGCAGCACAAGATCATCAACAGTCATGCACAGGCCGCATTCCTGATGGTCTCCATCGTCTTTGCCGCAGGCGCATTCACCGGTGTGGTCAAGAATTCCGGTATGCTGGCTGCCATGACCGACGCTCTGGTCTCCATCATCCCCACCAGCATGGGCACCTTCATTGCCCCCATCGTCGGCCTGTTCAGCGTTCCGCTGAGCCTGCTGTTTGACCCGGACTCCTACTACTACGGTGTTATGCCGGTCATCGCCAACGCTGTTTCCGCCATGGGCGGCAACGCACTGGCTGTGGCAAAGGCTTCCATCATGGGCCAGATGACGCTGGGCTTCCCGCTCAGTCCCCTGACAGGTGCCACCTTCCTGCTGCTGGGCCTTTCCGGCCAGGACCTGGGCGACCACCAGAAGCACACCCTCCCCTACGCATGGGCTGCATCTGCTATCATGGTCGCTGTGGGCTGCGTAGCCTGTGGGCTGCTGTTCTGAGGTCTCACCAAAAGAAACACCTTCCTCCTTTTTCACCCATTCTTTCATTCTGATTCCGAAACGTCTGCCGGGCGGAGTACCCGCAGCACGCCACGGAATGCGTGCAAACCAGCAGACTTCCACCCGGTGCTCCGGGTGGTGTCGGCTGGTTTTGCCGTTTTTGAAGGATACCACCCTGCCCTTGGGGCAGAAAGGAGTTTTCTCTTATGCCCGAGCCCATCCAGACTCCTGTTCCTGCGGCGGACGAACTGGCCGCACAGGTGCTGCTGCTGGCACAGAGTCGGTTGACTGCTGACCTGCGTTTTTTATCCTCCGCTCTGGAACAGCTGAAGCCGATCCCCGTCCCTGCACTGGACACCCTGTTTGCCGGGGATGGCCGCCGCTTGTACTATTGCCCCGAAACGCTGCTCCGCACATTCCGGGCACAGCAGTCTGTGCCCACACGCGCCCTGCTGCATGTCACCCTGCACTTTCTTCTGGGGCATCCCTTTCAACGGCAGGAAATGGATCACCGCCTATGGAACCTTGCCTGCGACATTGCCGCAGAGGAAGTCATCCGGGAACTGGAGATCCCCTCCTGCGCCCTGCCGGATGATGCTATGCAGGACAGCTGGCGCAGCCGCCTGCGGGATGCCTGCCCTCACCTGACGGCAGAAGCCATCTATAATTTTCTGCTGGAACGGCAGTACCCGGCTGTTTGCCCGGGACAGCCATGCACTCTGGTATGCTGCACCACGGCCCGGCTCTCGTCCGGCCCCCAACGGACAGCTGCTGCCCGCCGGGGAGGATGAGGATATCACCAACGAGACCGAACTGCGCAAAACCGACACCCGGGACGAAACGCTGCAGCAGATGCAGCAGCGGCAGAAGGAAGCCCTGCGCAGACAATGGAAGCAGCTGGCCCGCCAGGCCAAGACTGATCTGGAGACCTTCAGCCGCCGTCACGGCAAGCGTGCCGGAGCATTGATGGATGGGTTAGAGCCCGTGACCTTTGAGGAATGCGACTATACCGACTTTCTTCGCCGGTTCGGGGCACAAAACGAGGTGCTGCAGCTTTCCGAGGACGAATTTGATCTCATCTATTACACTTACGGTCTGCGCACCTACGGCAACGTTCCCCTGGTCGAGCCGCTGGAATACCGGGACGACAAGCGCATCCGGGAATTCGTGATTGCCATCGATACCTCCGGCAGTGTTCAGGGCGATATCGTTCAGAGCTTTTTGCAGCGCACCTGCGATGTTCTGCGGCAGAGCGGTTCCTTCACCGAGCGGGTAGAGATCTATCTCATCCAATGCGATGCCGAGGTGCAGAGCGTGGAGCGGCTGACCAGTCTGGACCAGCTGCATGAGCTGATCCCCCGGCTGAAGCTCCGGGGCTTCGGCGGTACCGACTTCCGGCCGGTGTTCGCCTATGTAGACAGGCTGCTGGAAGAGAAAAAGCTGACGAACCTCAACGGCCTGCTCTATTTTACCGACGGCGTGGGCACCTACCCGGAAAAATCCCCTGCCTACAAGACTGCCTTCATCTTTAACCGTGACGACCACATCAGCCCTCACGTTCCCAGCTGGGCCATCCGGGCTGTACTTACCACTGACAACATCCGCCTGCTTGAACCGCAGAAGACCCGAACCGAGGAGGACACCGAATCATGGATATAGCAAGTGCAAAGCAACAGATCAAAAACACCGTGCAGATCTACCTGCAGAAGGACGCTCTGGGCCGCTACCGACTTCCGCTGGTGCACCAGCGGCCCATCTTCCTGCTGGGCGCGCCGGGCCTGGGCAAGACTGCCATTATGCAGCAGGTCGCTGATGAGATGGGGCTTGGCCTTGTGAGCTATTCCATGACCCACCACACCCGCCAGAGCGCACTGGGTCTGCCTGTGATCGTAGAAAAGGAATACGGCGGCAAGCACTATCAGGTCAGCGAATACACCATGAGCGAGATCATCGCCAGCGTCTACGACTGTATGCGCACCACCGGCAAAACGCAGGGCATCCTGTTTCTGGACGAGATCAACTGTGTCTCCGAGACCCTCTCCCCTGCCATGCTGCTGTTCCTGCAATACAAAGTCTTTGGTGGGCATCAGATCCCCGAGGGCTGGGTGGTGGTCACCGCCGGCAACCCGCCCCGCTTCAACAAAAGCGTCCGGGAGTTCGACGCTGCCACCCGTGATCGCCTGAAGGTGATCGAAGTTGAGCCAAGTTATGAAGCATGGAAGGCCTATGCGCTGGAACACGGTGTCAGCCGCAGCGTCATCAGCTATCTGGATATCCGTCCCGAAGATTTTTACAAGGTCGAGACCACTGTGGACGGTCTGACCGTGGTAACGCCCCGTGCCTGGGAGGACCTTTCCGAGATCCTGCAGTATCACGAGGAGCTGGGCCTTGCAGTCGGCGAGGAGCTGACTACCCAGTATCTGCAAAACAAGCAGGTCGCCCGGGATTTTGCCATCTACTACGAACTCTATCAGAAGTATCGTCAGGCCTACAATATTGATGCCATCCTGCAGGGTGTGTGGGATGAGGATGTCCTCACGCAGGCACGCAGCGCCAAGATGGACGAGCGGATGAGCCTTGTCAGCCTGCTGCTGGAAGCCGTGTTCCTGCAGATGGAACGCTGTACCCTGCGCCACGATGCGCTGCGTCTTATCGTGGCCGCCCTCAAAGCCCAGCGCGGGACGCTGGATGTTCCCGGCGATGCCCTGACCGCCCTCGCCGGGCTGGAGGACAGCTGGCGCGCCGAAGCCAACAAAGCCCCCTCTGCCCGGCAGAAGGTCTATCTCGATCTGCTGTCGCTGACTGCCCAATGGCACGGAGAACTTTCCGGCTCCACCCCTTTTTCCGCCCTCAAGGCCTGCTATCAGCGCTCGGTCGCCGACCTGCAGGCTGAGGTCGCTGAAACGCAGAAGAAGCTTGGCGATCTGCTCCGTTTTTTACAGGAAGCCTTCGGTAAGGGAACGGAGCTGAGCATGGCGGTAAATGATCTGACCGTAGCCCCCGTAGCCACCGCATTTCTGGGGCAGTTTCTCAGCACCGATTACTTTGCAGCCAGCCGGGATCTGCTGCTGCACCGGCAGTCGGAGCAGCTGCTGCACCAGATCGATCTGACAGGACTGGTGTAAAATGGAACTGCTGCAATTTGAAATAACCAACGCCGGAACGCTGGGCGGCCGCTGGACACCCCCCGCCCCGGAAACAAAAAAGGCCTCTTCCCTGCCCGGAGCCGCGCTGGCAGCTCTCTTGCAGGAGGAGGATGACGAGGATGATTGGGGCGGCGATGCTCCCGACATGAGCGCAGAGTTTGCACGGCTCGGCCATCTGAACGAAGAGTCCGACACCGATGCCCTGCCCCTGACAGCCGATTTTGCCCCTCTGCCGGACAGCTCTTTGGCGCTGGTGCGCTGGCCCCGGCTGGCACGGCCCGCTGTGGTACCCGACACTGTAGAAGACCGCACTGTCACCGCCATTGCCGCTACCGCCTTTGCTGCCAGCCATCTGGATGAGAGCTGCTTTGCGCAGTTCGGGCAATCGTCTATCAGTTTCAGCATATTTTGTATGCGAATGGGCCGCGCAGTCACCACCGAAACGCTGGACGAAGGCGGGCCGACTTCCGTCACACTGCCGGACAGCATCACTCACATTGGTCCCTACGCGTTCTACCACTGCACAAATCTGACTTCCATCACCCTGCCGGATGCCATTTCCGCCCTGCCTGCCGGTGTATTCGGTGACTGCAGCCGCCTTACCAGCGTCCATCTGCCAGAGCAGCTGCAGGCTCTGGGCTATCTGCCCCGCCCCACGGATCAGGTCATGCCGGATGTGGGCACGTTTGCCGGGTGTCATGCCCTGAAACAGCTGACGCTGCCTCCACAGCTTAAAATGCTGGGCGCTCACAGCTTCAACAGTTCCGGTCTGACGAGCCTGACCGCCCGGGATGCTGGGTGTGAAAATTGGAGCCGTACTGTCACTGTGGCTGTGTCTGCATTTGACCACACTGCCGCACTGCTCTGGCTGGAAAAGGCTGACGTTTCCGGCCATGTGGCGGCACGGCTGGGTCTACCCGTGGCCCGGGATAAAATTCTGGCAGGCGATGCCAGATTCGGAGCCATCCTACGGGTACCGGTGCTGTTCTTCACCCAGCCGATGCCTTACTTTGACCAACTGGCCCGGGACGCGTTCCGGCTGGATTTTTCAGCTCGCATGGCGCTGGCCCGGCTGGAAGCCTCTGCGGGGCTTTCCCCCGCCGACCGCCAGTGGTATTGTGCGGTATTGGTGCAGTATTTCGACCGGGCTCCACAGTTCATGCCCTGCCCGGCAGAGCAGGCGTATGCAGCATTGTTCCGTTTTCTCTGCCGCACAGACCTGCTCACTGCATCTGATGTCAGCACTCTGCTTCGGATGGCCGGAGCACTCGCCCTTCCCGCCGAACTCATCAGCGAGATGATGGAGGTGCGCACCCGTTGGTTTGAAACAGTCACCGGCTTTGAGGATCTGGAGTTGGATTGATCAGAACAACAGACATTGCGTAGAAAGATGCTCAGTTAGTACAGGCTGTTGCAAAACAGCGCCAACGGAAAAAGAAAGACCAGAGTGGAGACGTTGATAAGCGCCTCCACTCTGGTCTTTATAAATTATCCATTCTGCTTTTGGATGGAGAACGAGAACGTCATGCCCTTCTCCACCGCAAAGCAGGCATCCGCATGGGGCTTTGCGCCCCAGCTGTTGTCGCCGCCCACGCCGCGCTGGAAGGCAGCGCAGCGGACGACCGTCTTATTGTCATCCCGGGGCA
>OHNN01001207.1_pt1 | contig 12468 bp, 10 predicted proteins | sample 1569541 | NCBI WGS metagenome assembly OHNN01 (sample SAMEA3879563, study PRJEB24766) | human gut metagenome | biome: human-associated habitat; feature: feces | place: USA | collected 1985/1987 | reverse complement strand
ACAAGGTCAAACTGTGATACCTGTGTTGTCATGGTCTGGTTATCCAGATATTTCACTGCTAGGGAAGCCGTCACCTGATTTCCGCTTCGGTTGTAGACTGGATTCACCAGTTCGGAGAAAATATATTCTTTCCCCACAGGTTTCAGCACACCATCATTTACATAATAGGTTAGCTCCTTTGCAGTTGCCGTAGGGTACAGCTTAAAAAAGGTGGTGAGAAATTCGTTGATTTCCTCCGTAGTGATGGAATCCACCGTACCGTCACTTTGTACCGCTTTTGGGGTGTAGCCGGATTTTACAGGAACGCTGGTGATGGTTGGGTTCTGGATAATCGTCAGGTTTCCAGAGCCGTCCACATAGACCGTCACCTGATAGGCGGAACGGACGGTTTTACTGGATTCTCCCTCTGTGATACGCTGTTCCACTGTATAGGTCACTTGATAATGCTGCTCCTTTTCTTCTGTGATTTCCCATATCTGAAAATCGGTCAGGGCAGACGATACGGGGATGTCCTTTCGGACAGTATCTACATTCAGGGCTTGCAGTTCTCCGGTGAGATACCCTTTTAAAGCATTTGTCCGGTTATCAATGGAAGCGGCGGACTGTTCCCATGAATAGTAGACTTCTGCGAAATTCTCCACAAAATTCTCTATCTTGTGGGTGTCGAGGATTTGTTCCTCAATTACTTTGGTTTCATGGACAGTATGAATGTCTATTGCCGTGAAATTCTTATAGACGGCAAATAGGAAGCTCACCGCCAGCAGCACCCACAGGGCAATCACAGTTTTTTTGTGGGTATTGACTTTGTAAACTTTCAGTTTCTTTTCTTTCTGCTTTTTCTGGTTTTCCTCTTTTCTAATCTGAATCATATCGGTTCATCCTTTCTTATTGTTTGATTCGTCCGGCTCCGGCAAGGTGCTGTTGCCAGTAGGAGCCTGTCAGGTCTGCGTAACCAATGGGATTTCCGGCATGGTACATCCGGTTATTTCCCACATACAGCCCCACATGGGTGATGTAGGTTCCGGCGTTGTAGGTAGAGTGGAAAAAGACCAAATCCCCTGCTTTTGCTTCGGACAGGGGGATGTGCTGCGTCACATTGTACTGTTCCTGTGCTGTCCGTGGCAGGGCGATTCCTGCCTTGCCATAGCACCACTGCACCAGTCCCGAACAGTCAAAGGAAGTGGAGGGAGAATCACCCCCGTACACATACGTCCATCCCTCATACTTTAAGGCTTCCTCCATGATAGCCTGCACCGTTTCATCATCAAACTGTGCCACGGTCAGGTATTGCGATACCAAGAGGACATAGAACATATTTCCGTAGGAATACCGCCAGCCTCCGTTTTTCTCTACCGCAATAGGGTTGGTGTAGGTGACTTTCTTTCCGCCGGATTTGTCCCTTGCGAAGCTCTCTGCCAGTTCAAAAGTGTATTTTTTTCCACGCCCTGCCACATAGTCTAGGAAGCCGCCGCCGTAGTTGTAGGACTGAATCACACTGTTTAAGTCACAGCCCTTTGTTTCTGCCGCTGCGAGCAGTTCCGAGAAATATTTGCAGCCCTGTTTGATGGATTCCTCTGTGCTAAGGGAGTTTGGGGGAAGCCCCAGAGATTCCGAGGACTGCATAACGTCTTCCAGTGTGCCGCCGGATTCCACCTGAATGATGGCGAGCAGCACATTTAAGTATTCCTCTATGCCATATTCCCTTGCATACTTTTCCAGCATAGGTTTATGGGCGAGGACTTCCTGTGATACGCTCACGCCCCCATAGATAAGATTTCCGCCGCTTCCTCCGTCTTCCTCATCCGAGAAGACAATCACCACCAAAAGGAGCAGGGAGAACATCATCACGAACACGCCGGAACAGGCAAAGAAAAGGTGTCTTAATTTCATGGTTTCTCCCCTTTCTTTTGTTTGGCAGCCGCTTTTACCGTTTTTGTCCACTCCTTTCTGGCGGTGGTACGCCGGATGGTAAAGTTTGATTCTTTTACCGCAGGGGCAGCCCGTTTTCTTTCCGGTATCACAGGAGCCGTATCATTCTGGACAGGTCTTGCCGGACGGGGAGTAGCCTGTGTGATAGTGGGAGCCGTCTTTTGTCTTTCATTTGGCTGGGATAGGGAAGCAGATGGGATTATCTGGCGTTCTGTCCTTACAGGCGGCGTTTGTTCATGGTGGATGGAAGCAGCTTTTACCACCGGAACCGAAGCCTGTTCTGCCACAGTTTCCCCATAAGGAACCTGTCCCCGTTCCCTGATGGATGGGGAAGCTGGCTGCATGGCTGGTTTTCCTGCATGATGTCGGAAATCTTCTGGCTGCTTTGCAGTAACAGGGCGTTCATGGACAGGAGCTGCCCCTTTGGGTGTTTCGGAAGCTTTCTGTTGCGGCTGTTTTGCCTGTTCCAGTTCCGCCCTGCGTTCTGCAATGGTCTGTCTGCGGCGTTCTGCCTGTGCGTTCCGCTGTTCGGCTCTGGCAGTTCGGGTCTGGGTCACGCTGGAAGTAAAATCCCGTACTCCCTCTGATACCTGTGTTTTCCCGTGATAAAGGGCGTACTTTGCATTGACAGGCAAATCCTTTGCCTGCTCCCGAAGCTGTCCGGCAGTATCGGCTATCTTATCTTTGGTATCTGCCACCGCACCTACCGCAGAGCCAGCCCGTTTCCATGCGGATTCCTTTTCCGGTGCTGCCTGTCCGTCTGGTCTGCTGTGGTCTGCCTGCGTCCGTTTGGAAGAGCCGGAGCTGGAAGCAGTTCTCTGGTCTGAGCCAGCCTGTTTTCCTGCATGGTAGGCAGCCGTACCAGCCCCAAGAGCCGCCACAGAACGTCCTAACTTATGCTGTAAACGGTGCATATGGGCGTGCATGAGCATACGGGGTCTTCGCATGATACGGCTCCCCATGCTTTGGGAATCCCCACTCTGTAAGGAGAACATCCCCATCAAATCCCCCAGCTTGAAATAAATTCCGGCAAAGGTCACTATCTGCAAGAACGCCGTCAGGAAGAACGGGTATTCCCCAGACAGGTTGTAGAGCATGGTGGAAATGCTGAACGCTACCGTGATAATCAGGGTGATTCCGGCTCTGGTAAGGATGGTATTGAACAGCTTTGTAATGGCACGTTTTGACATCCCCTCAAAAGAGGGAACCATGCTAAGGAGGAAGCTCACAGGCAGGAACATGGCGTAGATAATAAAAAGTACCTGTGAGAAAATCATTATCCCCGTGAGCAGGAATACAAAAACGGAGATACCGATATTGAACATGAACAGGAAGAAGACGGTTCCCAAGCGGTTGATGGTCTTTGTGATGGTAAGGTTGGTATTTTCCCTGTCTTCGATTTCCTCCACCACGATTTCTTCCCTGTCCTGCCCGTTGTTTTCGTCTGGGCTGGTTGAGAGCAGGCGTTCCACACGGTCAGCCCCAATGCTTTCCACATCCGAGTTGCCATATTGCAGCAGGAGCCACGGCTGCTTGACCTGTATGGAAAACAGGCTGTCCCGTATCAAATCCACGCTGTCTTTTCCTTGACTTTCCGAGTTCGGCAGCACAATCTTTGTGCCAAGGGTCAGGCTGGCATTGCTGATGTCTGCGGAAAATTCATTGATTTTCCCGATATAATCAGGAGCATAGGCGATAAAGGCAGCGGACAGCACGAACACCACCACGAAATTGACAACGGCATGGATGGCTTTTGTGGTTTCCCGTTTGATAAGCCCTGTGTAGGCAACGTAAAGCCCCACCACCAGAATGAGAATCAGCAGGAACCCGATATAAAATCCCTCCGAGGACAAGCCGCCTGTGGTGACGCCTGCCAAGGTCTGCATATTTTTTCCAATGGAATCCGCCGTAGAGGAAATGAAATCCAGCGAGTAGGCTTCCTGAATCAGATACCCCGTGGCGTTGGAAAGGTACAGGCTGATTGTCCAGATAAAATTTGTGATGGCATACAGCCCGTACATCACCTGTTTTCCGATACCGTCCAGCCAGTTCCACGGGAGCCAGTCCCATCCGCTGTCCACATAAAAATCAAGCTGGTAGTTGTCCAGAGGATATTTGCTGTATTCGTTGGCAGTGTCCACCGTATCATCCACCAGTCCGGCAGCGTGGGCGGCTGTGCCGAAGACTGCAAGCAGCAGGAGGATGAGCAGGAGTGCCAGAAGCACCCTGCCAATCACTTTTCCTGCCATTTTCCAAGACAACCCCTTTTTTGCTGAATAGGGAACAGGGAGCTGCTGTTGGTTGGATGTTCTATGTATCACCATCATTCCACCTCTTTTCTCACGGGCGGTCTGGTGTCAAAGGCATGGAACAGGTCTTCAAAGATAGGATGGAACTGTATCACCCCCACACGCCCGTACAAATCACTGATAAGGCACTGTCCGTTTTCCAAGTCACGGAGCCGCTTCTGGTTGTTTTCATCTTCGGAATCCACCCCGAAAAAGGCGAGGGTCTTCTTGATTTCGTTGATGTCCGTGGAACGGAACGCAAATTTCAAGCCCAGATTGTTTTTCAGCTTTTCATCCAGCAAATCGTCCGTGTTCTGGGTGACAAAGTAAACGCCTGCGTTCATGGCACGTCCGGCACGAACCAGCTTCATGGAGAGGGTCTTGCCCTGTGCCACCTGTAAGAAGCTCCATGCTTCATCCAAATCCACAATCTTAAACACGCTGCGGTCGGTGTGGATGAAGTCGAGGGCAAAGGTGCTGATTACAATGAGCATTGCCACGGAAAGCAGCTCCATTGTGGTGTATTCTTCAAACGAGGTTTCCTTATCCGGCAGAACCAAATCCGCCACCTGAATGATATTGAGCTGCTTTTCAAGGCTGATGGACTGTGTGACATCCCCATCCGAAAAGAGCAGGTGTGCAAAGTCATAGTCCGTAAAGGATTCGATATGGTCGGCTATGCTGGTGCTGATGGTGGTTCCCTCCGCCCGTAGTTCCTCAATCACTTTGAAAAGCCCCCGTTCTTCACTGTTTGTTACTGCACGAATAGCTTTCCGAAGAACAGGGAACTTTTCCCCGTCACGGCTGGAAATGCCCGTTAAAAAAGTCAGGATGTCGATTGCCAGTGATTCGGAATCCTTTGGGTTCTCCATAATCACATACGGGTCAAGTAAGCCCCTGTTCTGTTCCTCCGAAGTCAGGTTTACGATATTGATTTCATGGGCGATTTCCGGCAGGGTTTCTTTCCAGCGTCCCCGTTCCGCTTTCGGGTCAACAATGAGAGCCTGTGCCCCAAATAATACGGAATAATAGACAATCATGTTGTTGCTGAATGATTTTCCACCGCCGAGGGAGCCGACAAAAGCGGCAGCAAGGGCGTTGGTGACGGAGCCTTTTACCCCTTGACTGGCAAGGGCAGGCTTTAAGTACACGTTTCTTCCTGTATCAAGGCTGTACCCGATATAAATACCCTCCGTTTCTCCTAACATCTGGGTTGCCCCGAAGCCAAGACCAGCGAGGAAGTCACTGGTGACATACTGGATGTAATCGTTCAGATACCGTTTGCTGGCAGGGAGAAATTCCCCATGCAGCCCCAGCATATCCCCAAAGGGGCGAACCAGCTTCACATTCAAATCGTCATAAAAATCTTTCACCTCATTGCAACGTCGTTTCAGTTCTTCCAAGTCGGGAGCCGTCACACGTACCACATAGGACAGCTTATACATGGATTCCTTGCTCTGGTCTAAGGTGGATTCCAGCTCATTCACGCTGTCTAAAGCGTCCACCACGTTTGTACTGGTTTCGCTGTCATTCTGCCATGCATGGTTGTCCAAATCTTTCAGCTCTTTTTTCTTGTTCCGCACCGTGGAGAGGGCTTTCCGGTTTGTCACAATCTCCACATTCATAGAGGTATCAATGGGAAAGGTGAATTGCTGCTGTTGATAGTAAAAGATTTCCGAGGATGGGAAGTCCAGTTCCCCTACAATGCTGTTGATGGTAAAGTAGGCGGCATACACTGTCCCGTCTTCCTGTTCGATTTTCAGATACCGCTGGTTTTCCTCTATCAGACAACGGGTGGGTTGGATGAGGTCATAGTATTTCACCAGTGTTTCCTCCTGAAACCGCTTCTTCGGCAGGTAATACTCATAATCTTCGTAGGCGGTTCCGGTCTGTCCGTATAAATGCTCAATCAGATAGCCAAAATCGTCCTTATCAAGCCGCCGGACTTTAAAGCGGCGTGAGATTTTACTTTCCAGCAGTTTTTCCATCTTCTGAAACCGCCAGATTTCCTCATTGCTCATGGAAACAAAATCCCCCATGAGCTTGTGGTTGACTTCATGGAGGAAGTCAGAAACAGCGGTCTTTGCTTCCCTGCGAAACTGCTTCATGGTGACTTCCTGCTCATTGACAAGCAGCTTGAAGCCGATAAAAAAACGGTAGTCCACCTGATTTTCCCCTATCATGGAAATCAGGGCTTCGGTCTGTGCGTCAATCTTTGCACAGGCAACGTCTTTTAACCTGCCTGTCACTTCCTGTTTGGAGCGTTCTTGTGCTGCCCGTATGCTGGATTCCGTGCTGATTTGCAGGGCGTGAATCTTTCCGTCCCTGTTCTGGGCGATAAGCTGCCGGAAGGAATCGTGTACCTGATATTTCTGTTCGGGGCTTAAAAAGGAATAGTTGTAGGGAAGCAGCTCATAGTAAGCGAAGCACTCCCCGTCATGGTTGAACACAAGGTTATTTTCGATATACTTAATCGGATATGCCATAAATATCACTCCTTACTGCCGTGATGGGCTGTGCCGGATATTCCTTTTCCAGCTTCACGGGCTTTCCTGCATAGGTCAGTTTCGGGCGTACCAGATATGCCAGTACGGATTTCAGGAAGCCGTAAGGCTTCTTCCCGTCAAAGGTCTTCTGGCACATGAACCAAGTGAGGGCAAAGGGTACGCCGAAGTATTTCAAAAATGCTCCGTCAATGAATGAAAGGGGAGGGAGGTTCCCCAAGAGCATAACTGCAAACACCGATACCACGAACCACGCCATCTGTGTGAACGTGATGGGGAATGGCAGCTTAAAATCATTGATGGAATAGAGTACCTTTTCCACCGACCAGATACTGGTATAGCTTCGTATTTTCTTCATGTTGTCCGTCCTTTCTAAAAGATGGGGACAGCAAAAGAGCCGCCCCTGAATAAAAAATCCGCCTGTATTTCCTGAAAGAGATACAGACGAGTCTACCGTAAGATTTCATATACGCCGTGGTTCGTGACAATAAAGGTTCCATCCAATTCCATGTCACGCCCATAGGCGGCGTAGTCGATATAGTTTTGTAAGTGTGCCGGAAGTTCTCCAAGTTGTCCGCTTTCTTCCAGATAGCAGCGAGCCACATCCGCCATATCGTCACAGCCGGAATGGCAGATAATATCGTCTTCATGCTCACAGAGTTCTTCGATACTGCCAAAGTAGGATTGCAGCTCTGATAGTTCCTCCTGAATGTATTCCGGTAAGTCCTCCACCATTTCACACAGGCGGTTGATTTCCTCAATGGGGGTATATTCGTCAATCTCAAAGGGCAGCTCATAATCATGGATGGCGTATTCCTCATATTCATCATTCAAACCGATACGTTCTTTGACTTCCTCAAAGTCTACAGGCGGCGTGAACCATGCCCCTACCAGTTCGCCCTCATTGTATTTGCCTAAGTTGGCAATGTAAATCCGCATTTCTTCCACAGTGTCACCTCCATTCTCTGTCATGCTCCTTTTGGGGAGTTACGCTCCCCAAGCCCCTAGTGGACTTCCGCCATGAAGCAATCAGAGCTTGCTCCATAACGGAAGTGTAACAAGGGTTTCCTATGCACCGATAATCTTATTGAACAGTTCCAGTAAGATGTCCTTTACACCGTCCGCATTGAAGACCAGACCAACCGCTACAAGGGACACCACCAGAAAGCCAATAAGTTTGGAAAATTCCCTCTTAAATCCGAGGTACAGTCCAATCACCACGATTGCCAGCAGCACAAGGGACTGGGCGTTGGATAAAAACCAGTTGTAAAGATTCTGTCCGAAATTCATAAAAGCTCCTTTCTTTCCTGTAAGATTCCTTATGTTTCAAGATTGCCGCCGTTAAAGCACCACCTCCTTTGCATCGGCGGCTTGCTGTTTCAGGATTTTTTCATGCTTCTCCGTCAGTCTTGCATGGGTGATGATGTCATGGACAATCTGGGTGTGGTTCATCTTATCCAGACGGAGAGCCAGCTTTAACGTGGGGGCTACCTGATGGGAGAGCCAGTGCAGGGTGCGTTCAAAGGAATAGGGTTCCGGTTTGGTTGTCAGTTTCAGGCTTCCCCTGTGTTCCCCGATAAACCACGCCCATTCCTCACTGATACGCCAGTCAGAACGGGGCTTCGTATCGTCCCTGTCCACGAACCGGACATAGCGGTTGATGATTTGAAAGGCTGTCCGTTCTGGATTGTCATGTTCTAACAGGTCACGGATGGCGTAAAAGGCACGCTCATTTTTCAGCCGGATTTCAAAGCGGTTCTTTACCTCTGCGTCCGCAATGGGAATATCATGCTTTTTGTACTGCTCATAGTCCTTTTCGTAAATGCAGAAGTACACCTCACTTTGGAGGGAACCGATATACAGGGTGTTCCCCATACATTCTTTTTCCCCACGCCGTACCAGTTCGCCGCTGCGGTAGCTTTTGAAGCTGCGGAAGACCGAGATACATTCCTCATTCCGGCACTTCTGTGTCAGATGGGGAATGTTCAGGATTCCCGTTTTGTCGTTGATGGCGAGGTCAAGCCGCTTCATCACGCCGTCCTCCATGAGAACATCCATGAAAAACTCATACCAGCTCCGTTCCTGTGCCAGCAGATAGCTTTCAAACTGGCGGCAGCCACGCCCTTTCAGTTCCAGCAGCACCCCTTTTTCCAGTTCCGGTGATACCAGAACGAAAATATCCCCCAGATAGTAATGCTCTGTGTATGAGTAGAAGCCGTAGTCTTCATGGATAAAGTAGGGGAGTTTTAGCCGCAGCACGTCTTCCACGATATGCTTCACATCCGTAGTGGGAAAGCGAATCCGCACATAGTCAAAGAGCATTTCAAGGGGATTGTCTGGGTTGAAGCGTTCCAGAGCTTCCGTGATGGCTTCCTGTAATGCTTCGGATGGGTGAGCCTTGCCCGTTTCAATGTCGCTCAGGTACGGACGTGTGATTCCGGCAGCTAGGGCAAGTTTCTGTTGTGAGATACCATAAATTTCCCGTTTTTCTTTGATGTCCCGTACCCATGTTTCTTCATTCAGTGAAAATCCCTCCTGTCTAAAAAAGCGTATGTCAACTTTCAGAGCCTTGTTGACACACGCCGGATATGGGGAAAATCCCTTGTGTACCGTGGGATTCTGCCCTGTTGTTTGGTTGTTGTCTGTCGATTTGTACCCCTCTGTTAGATACGAGGGGTTTATGCTGGCGTGCCTTGCGGCACACCAGCCACAGCAGGTCAGTCCGTTTCTGCGGCTTTCGCTTCGCACGCCGCCTGCACTCCCTGCCTGCTGTCTGTCAGTTTTTTTATTTCTTTGAGGAAATCGTGTCCTTTTGGGACAAGGGGCGTGTAAAACTCCGAGATAACGCTGGTTCCCACATCCACATAGCCACGCCCTTTTATCTGCTTGAGGAAGAAGTCCTTTGTGGTTTCCCCGAACATCATCCCATAACCCATTTCCGACATTCGCCCCAGAGCCACACGGAAATTGAACTGGTCACGGATTCCATCCCCCAGATACTTTGCGTCTGGACGCTGGCAGGCGAGAATCAGGAAGAAGCCAGCCTGCCGCCCAAGCATAACGATTTGTTTTAACTTATTAAGGACGGCAGCATTTTCCTTTGTGCCGAGCATTTCCATAAATGCCACATATTCATCAAAGATAAGGAAATTTGCCGGAAGTCCCAGATAAGCGTAATTTTCCCCTGTCCGGTAATTCTCCATGAGCTTCATGTCTTCGCTGCGTTTCATCATTTCTTCATAGAAACGGTCAATGCAGGCGAGCATATCTTCCTTTTTGTAGTACACCTCCGGCATAACCGCCTGTAAATCCGCAAGGTCGGCGTTCTTCGGGTCTAACACGGACAGGACGGCGTTGGTGCGGAGCAGGGCTTCAATGAGGGTCAGGATAAAGTAGGTCTTTCCGCCGCCGGTTCCTCCGGCAATGAGCATATGGGGGAGCTTGTCATACTCCCACCAGACATTTTCCATGAGCCGGAGCCTGCCGTCCTTTGCCTGTACGTCCTCAATGGAAATACGGTTGGCAATGGTATCATAAAGCAGAGTGTACTCCACGTAGGAATCCTTTAATTCCTTATCCGTCAGCTCACAGTACAAGCCGCTTTCCAGCTTTTTCTCCAAGTTTAAGAGCTGTTCCTGATATTTACCCAAGGTGATTTCCACACGGATATGGAGCAAGCCCTGTTTCATCCGGTAATAGATTTTGGGAAAGTAAGTGATGGTTTCTTTGGAACGGCTGGAAGACAAGTCCTTGAAAAAAGCGTCTTCTTTTCTCTGCTCTGATTCATACCACTTGTTTTCCAACACCATCCTTGCCAGTTTTTGGCGGTGGATGAGCTGCTTTACTTCATCCCTGCGGTATCGCCAGAACAGAAGAACTGCTGTAAGGCACACCAGCCCTGCTACGCCCATGCTGAATAACAGGTAAGGGATATTTACATACTGTACTATCTGGGAGAGGGACACTTCCTGCCAGTTGGTTCCAGCTATCTGCCGGATATGAAACAGCAGGACAACCAGCAGGAAGACAGGGAACAGGGCGGCAAGGGCAGTATGGAACACAAGGTCTTTATCCGTGGGGCGGATACGTTTTCCACGGGGGAAAAGCTGCTTCATGGAAACAATCCTCCTTTCATTTTTCTCTTATTTATCTGTTATTTTGCAGGGGGAGCGTCTTTCTTTGGTGGCTGAGGATTCATGGCAGCCCCTTTTTTCAGGATAATATCCTCCGCCTTGATGTACCAGTCCACCTCTGCCCCCTGAAAAGTAGCCGTTGCTACGGTGTCTGCCACCGGATTGATAAGTTCCACCTCTGCGTTGTAATCGAACTCCTTTAATGGCACGCTGGCAGGGATAGAAACCTGAATCATACGCCCCTGTCCTCTGGATTTTAAGTCATAGGTACGCTCCTTGATTTCTTCTGATACCGAGCCGTCTTCATTCTGGAGGTGAACCTCACGGCGGAGGGCAGAAAATTTCAATGCCCCGAATGTTGCTTCCTTGTCAATCACGATTCCGTTTGCTAATCTCATAGTCTGATGTCCTCCTTTTCCTTACGCTTTTACCATATCGTCAGCGTGCAAAATGTAGTTGGTAAAGCCCCTTGTGCCGATTTTATAGCCCTCTGCGGTGATACGGGGATTGACGAGCTTTACACGTTCCTCAAAGTCAAAATGTTTCTCTCCGGCTTCGGCAGGGAGGATAACCACAATATCATCTGCCCTCTGTACGTCTGAATAAAGGTTGAAGCTGCGAGAAAGTACCGCCATGCGTCCGTTGATTCTTCTCTGTTCTATTTTGTCTTCTCCGGCAAACTCCAAGTTGCCAAATGTCTTTTCCATGTTGGGGATAACGAATTTTAATTCCATATAGATGTACCTGTCCTTTCTGAAATAATATAGTTGGCTCGATAGCTTCTGTTGATGTTCCATCCGACAACGGAGGTGAACGATTTTTCTCTGTCATACAAAACCGCCTTTCTTATTCATGTATGGTTTCTGCTATTCCTGCCATGATGTAATCAGCACACGGCAGGGCGATTGCATTTCCAAGTGCTTTGCACCGTGCATTATCACTAATGGGCTGTCCTAAATTTCCATATGCTGTCCACCCCTCCGGTAATCCCATCAGGCGCTCACACTCAACAGGTGTCAAATTTCGGAGAACTCCGTCTTTTTCTTCCCCCTCATACCAGAATGAAATCATATTGACTGCTTTTGCCAGTAAAGTTGGAAAAGGTTCATCTGGCCGTCCGAAACTTGCGAGGAAAGCAGACTGGTTTCCTGATTTTGCAGCACTCCGCATACGCCGTTCCTGAAAGGGGCGGATGACGGGTATTTTCCCCCTTGTTTTATCAAGAGATATTCGACTGGCTCCGGCGGTGGGCAGCCCGTAGTCTGTGCAAGGCGGAGGAAGCGGGAACATATCGCGGGGCTTAAATAGTATTTCTGCGGAACGCTGTCCTCTAAAATCTGCCACAAGGAAGATTCTTTTTCTTCGCTGAACAAGCCGGGGCTTTCCCCAATACTGGGCGTCCATGAGCCGCCAGCACAGGTCAGTCTTTCCCCCTCGCACCATACCGGCGTTTGCCCATCCCCCAGTAGGAGGCATTGAAACTTCGGTATCGGAGAATGATTGCAGCACGGCTCTAAAATCCATCCGGTCATTTGAAGAAAACGCTCCCATGACGTTTTCCCAAACAGCGATAACTGGATATAACCCATTTGTAGCACACCTCATTTCTTCTAT
>OHNN01001197.1_pt1 | contig 12553 bp, 4 predicted proteins | sample 1569541 | NCBI WGS metagenome assembly OHNN01 (sample SAMEA3879563, study PRJEB24766) | human gut metagenome | biome: human-associated habitat; feature: feces | place: USA | collected 1985/1987 | reverse complement strand
TACCCATGTGGATTGGCATACGCTTTGGCTCTGATTGATACCACCGATTACCGCTCCGTCACTCCCGGATGGGTACTTTACAATTATCCGGAAGTGGAATTTATTGTAAAACTCCTGCGACACACTGCTTGCAAAGAAGGATGCAACTATTGCCATACGCAATTGGATGTACTCCATAATCTGAAAACATTTTTCGGATATGAGCACTTCCGAACATACGAAGGCGAGCCACTGCAAGAACGTGCCGCCCAAGCTGCGGTGAAAGGGAAATCGCTGCTGGCTATATTTCCTACCGGTGGCGGCAAATCACTTACCTTCCAATTGCCTGCACTCATGGCAGGACACTCCGTGCACGGGCTTACGGTTGTTATCTCCCCCTTGCAGTCCTTGATGAAAGACCAGGTAGATAACCTTGCCGACAGAGGCATCACAGATGCCGTAACCATAAATGGGATGTTAGACCCCATCACAAGATCACTGTCCATACAAAGAGTACAAGACGGAGAAGCCTCGCTGTTGTATATCTCTCCCGAAATGCTCCGTTCAAAAACAATCGAGAAAATATTGATGGCGCGCCACCTTGTAAGGTTCGTGATAGACGAAGCGCACTGCTTTTCTTCATGGGGGCAGGATTTCAGGGTTGACTATCTCTACATTGGCAAATTCATCCAAAAATACCAGCAAAAGAAAAAATGCAAAACCCCGATACCTGTATCTTGTTTCACGGCTACGGCAAAACAGAAAGTAATCCAAGACATCTGCGACTATTTCAAGCAGACTTTGAATTTGAACTTGGAATTATTCGCATCAACGGCTTCAAGAACAAATCTGCACTATTCCGTCATACATGTAGAGAATGACAATGACAAATATTTAAAACTGAGAGAACTTGTAGCAGAAACCAATTGTCCGACAATTGTTTACGCATCACGCACCAAACGGACAAAGGAACTGGCTGCAAAGCTGACTCGCGACGGTTACAAGGCACTCCCCTTCAATGGGAAAATGGAAGCCGATGAAAAAATTGCCAACCAAGATGCTTTCATGAACGATCAAGTACACATCATTGTGGCCACATCCGCATTCGGCATGGGAGTCGATAAGAAAGATGTCGGGCTGGTGGTACATTATGATATTTCCGATTCGCTGGAGAATTATGTACAGGAAGCAGGAAGAGCTGGTCGTGATCCCGGTCTTAGCGCACGTTGTTATGTGCTTTACAGTGACAATGATTTGGACAAGCATTTCATATTGCTAAACCAAACGAAACTTAGCATTAGTGAAATACAACAGGTATGGAAAGCCGTCAAAGGCCTTACCAAACACCGTATGAAAGTCAACTGTTCTGCGTTGGAAATTGCCCGGCAAGCAGGATGGGATGATTCGGTATCTGACATCGAAACCCGTGTACGAACAGCATTGGCAGCTTTGGAACAAAGCGGATACTTGGTAAGAGGAAACAATGCACCTCATGTATATGCCACAGGAATAACGGTAAAGAATATGGACGAAGCAAGGGAACGTATATCCGCATCGCTACTTTTTGGTAGCGATGAAATAGAAAAGGCAGTCCGTATCATCAAGTCATTGATTTCTCAAAAACATATCGCTAAGGCTCAGGATTCGGAAGCAGAATCACGCATCGACTATCTGGCAGACATTCTGGGACTAAGCAAAAGAGATGTTATATCTGTAGTGGAGCGCATGCGGCAGGAAGGCATATTGGCAGACAGCAAAGATATATCTGCCTATTTGCAGGATGCAGGTGATTCGGAACGAAAGTCGCAAATGCTCCTCGAACGCTTTGCAAAACTTGAACAATACATTCTCAACCATATTCCCGATGAGTCTTTACGAATATCATACAAGCAACTGAATGAGAATGCCGTAAACGACGGAATCAACACATCCAAAGAAAAAGACATTCGGACGCTGCTCTATTTCCTCACCGTCAAGGGATATACGCGTAAAAAAGAGGATGCAGTCCGTAACATGGAGATAAGTCGTCAGGCAGACCTGGAATCCACCATCAGGCGATTTGAAAAACGATTGGAAATAAGTCGCTTTGCCGTGGAATGGCTATACAAATTAGCTTTTGATGCAGAAAAAAAGAATGTGCCCGACAAAGCCATACAGTTCTCCGTAGTAGAGCTTCTGAACCGAATAAAATCAAGTTCCCAATCCCTTTTTGGCGGACTTGATGACATTCAATTAGAAGACGTGGAAGAAGCACTTCTATATTTATCGAAAATCGGTGCGCTAAAGCTTGAAGGCGGATTTTTGGTGCTTTACAACGCAATGAATATCCAAAGGATAAAAGACAATAAGTCGAGATACAAGCAAGACGACTACCGAATGCTGAACGAATTCTATAGACTGAAAATCCAACAAGTGCATATTGTGGGAGAATATGCCAACTTGATGGTGAAGAATTATCATGCAGCACTGCAATATGTTCAAGACTATTTCCAAATGGACTACAGGAAGTTTGTCACAAAATATTTCAAAGGAGACAGAACAAGCGAGATACAACGCAACTTGACACCACAGAAATACAATCAATTATTTGGGCAATTGTCCAAACGGCAAATGGAAATTATTTCCGATAAGGATTCACGTTGCATTGTGGTTGCAGCAGGTCCCGGTAGTGGAAAAACACGAGTATTAGTCCACAAACTGGCCTCACTCCTACTACTTGAAGACGTGAAACACGAACAGCTACTGATGCTGACATTTTCAAGGGCAGCCGCTACAGAGTTCAAACAACGGCTTATGGAGTTGATAGGCAATGCAGCCCATTTTGTCGAAATAAAAACATTCCACTCTTATTGCTTCGACCTCCTGGGACGAATAGGAAATCTTGAGGATTCAAAGAATGTCGTTTCAAAGGCAGCCGAGATGATATGCCAAGGAGAAGTAGAACCGAACAAAATCGGTAAGACAGTATTAGTTATAGACGAAGCCCAAGACATGGGAACAGAAGAACACTCACTTGTAAAGGCTCTGATAACTAACAATGAAGAAATGCGTGTGATAGCAGTAGGGGATGATGATCAAAATATCTATGAATTCCGAGGTTCCGATTCTGGTTATATGTACCGGTTGGCGCAAGAAAGCGGAAGTACATTCGTCGAAATGACTGAGAATTACCGCAGCGCGCGCCAGCCTGTAGATTTTGCCAACGGATTCTTGAAAACTATCAATAAAAGGATAAAAAGTACACCTATCATCTCTATGAGAAAAGAGAAAGGTTGGGTGGAAGTGATACGTCATCATTCAACATATATGTATCAGCCGCTTGTGGAAAACTTACTTCAACACAAGGACAAAGGCACTTCGTGTGTACTCACCCAAACAAACGAAGAAGCCGTCATCTTGATAGCCCTCCTGCGAAAGCATGGTATAAACAGTAAACTGGTACAATCAATGGACGGTTTACGTTTTTGGAACATGGCGGAAATGAGATACTTCCTGAGGCATATAGACAAACGGATAAAAACACCGCTAATCACAGAAGAACTATGGGAAGAAGCCAAGCATGCAACCTTTTCTATTTATGACAGAAGTCTAACTTTGACGTATGTGAAGCGGTGTGTGGAACAGTTTGAACAAACCAACAAAACAAAATATTTCAGTGACTTCAAGGAATTTGTATTTGAGTCGTCAGTGGAAGACTTTTGCGACACATCAGGCACCGATGTCGTGGTATCAACCATCCACAAGGCTAAAGGCAGGGAGTTTGATGATGTATATATGCTCATATCCGATAACTATGCAAAGGATGCCCATCTGATGCGTAGATACTACGTAGGAATAACTCGTGCAAAAAACAGACTATTCATACATACAAATGGCGATTGCTTCAATCATTTAAGTGCAAACTTATACCTCATTGACCAACAACACTATGATATGCCTGAAGAAATTATACTACAACTCTCTCATAAAGATGTCAATTTAGGATTCTTCAAAGAACGGAAACAAGAGGTTTTAGCACTAAGAGGAGGAGATTCTTTAATTTACAATGATTTCTTTTTGTATAGTTCATCGACCGATAAACCTATAGCAAAATTATCATCAAGAATGCAGGGCACGTTATCTGAATGGGAACAAAGAGGTTATAAGGTGCAATCTGCATCTGTACGGTTCGTTTTGGCATGGAAGCCCAAAGATGCACCAAAAGATGAAACGGAAACGGCTGTTCTTTTAGCAGACTTGAGACTTTCTTTGTAAGTTAAAGCACTTGAAATTATCATATTATCACTACCTTTGTGATAAGAATTAAAATATTATACAAATAATAAGGGAATAATGCAGATACATAACAATATACTGATAACAGAATGCTCAGCTTACGATTTCAAGGAAATGTTGGAACGTAAGAAAGTGAAGTCATGGCTTAAGTCCGTGTCGGCTTTCGCCAATACGGATGGTGGCAGTTTGTTCTATGGCGTGAATGATAAAGGCGTAATTGTAGGGTTGAAGAATCCACAAACCGATGCTGATTTTATCAGTGAAATGATAAAGGCAAGACTTGACCCTGTACCAGAAGTACAACTTATTCCAATTGAACACGAAGGACATACCTTGCTTGAAGTGAAAGTAAAGGCAGGAACACTGACACCTTATTACTATTATCAAGACGGAACACGTACAGCTTATACACGAGTCGGTAATGAAAGTGTAGAATGTAACTCCCAACAATTACTTTCGTTGGTATTGAAGGGCACGCACATGACTTGGGATTCACTTCCTACCCAAGTGGATGCCAGCAAACATTCTTTCATCATCCTTGCCAATACTTTTCGTGAGCAAACCCATCAGGAATGGAATGACAAGTATCTAGAATCATTCGGACTGGTCACACCAGACGGTAAACTGACCAATGCCGGATTGCTGTTTGTGGATAATTGTACTGTATTTCAATCACGTATTTTCTGTACCCGTTGGACTGGACTCTATAAAGATGATGCCATCAGTTCCATAGAACATCGGGCTAACCTTGTTTTGCTTTTGAAATACGGTATGGACTTCATCAAGAACTATACCATGAGCGGATGGGTGAAAATGCCTAACTATCGTCTAAACCTCCCCGACTATTCAGACCGTGCCATCTTTGAAGGATTGGTAAACCACCTTATCCATCGGGACTACACCGTGATGGGCGGTGAAGTACATATCGACATTTACGATGACCGAGTAGAACTAGTATCACCGGGCGCAATGCTTGACGGTACGCAGATTCAAGACCGCGACATATACAAAGTGCCGTCCATGCGTCGTAACCCTGTCATTGCAGATGTATTTACACAATTGGACTACATGGAGAAACGTGGTTCCGGCTTACGCAAAATGCGAGAACTTACAGAGAAGTTACCCAACTTCCTGCAAGGAAAAGAACCACAATATCAAACGGAAGCGGCTTCTTTCTTCACCACTTTCTATAATCTGAACTGGGATGATAACGGAAGAATACCTGTTGAGGATGTGGCTGAAAGGGTAAATGGTTCGGACGAAAAGTTCGGTGATTCACAAAAATCTTCGGTGAAAACCTTCGGTGATTCACAAAAATCTTCGGTGATTCACAAAGTTCTTCGGTGAGGCCAAAACGATTAGGTCGAACAGCACAAAACATTCTTGACCTTATTATCTCTGACGGTTCTATATCCCAAGACAAGATGGCTGAAAGAATAGGAGTTAGTAAACGTGCCATTGAAATGCAAATAGCAAATCTAAAAGCCAATGGATTACTTGTCAGAGAAGGAGCAGATCGTGGTGGCTATTGGCGCATTGTAATTAATCCTCAAACCGAACAATAAACCAATGGGAATACCTTTCATACCACTATGTGCAATAATTGCCGTTTTGATTATCGCCTTTCTGTTTGCCTCTTTACCACAGATAAGCCATAAAACGCGATACAGAGTGCTTTATGCAATAACCATTATCATGCTATTAGCTGTTATCCCTATTAGTGAATATATGGCTGGTGACACACAAAACTCAAGTAACAATTATCTGCTTGTCCTAATATTCGATATTGCAGTAGGATATTTCTGTATGTATATTGCCGCTTTACTGAAGTTCAATGTTCTTAAACGAAAGAACCAAGCATTAGAAAACGCCTTGACAGAAAAGCAACAAGAAAATGTAGCAATCCTATTGGAGCATCAAAACGAAAAACAACAAGCACTTCAGCAAAGAGAGCTTGAATGGTTAGCTGGGAAAATAAAGATGTTTACCGAAAAAGAACAGGAAGCTATTCTTGCCAGTGCTCTATCATTTGCTGAACATGACTTGATAGTTGCTCCCTCAATAAGCATACAGCCCAAAGAAACATGTAGTCAGCAAGAACTAATGTACTTTGTCTGCTCTGCTTTTTACAATATGGATAAAAGTCGTAGTGAAGTTGTGGGTTTCTTATATAAAGTTTTTCCTCTCTATTTTCCAGCAGGAGAAAGTGCATTGGCTAAAAAGATGCCGGGATTGGAAAAGGTAAAAGAAAGAAGGGAAAAAGAAAACACTCAGAAATAAATATCTAAATTATCAAGAACATGGATAATGTTAAAAAATATACTCATTCTAACTTTTTCACAAATAGAGACAACAATACCCTCATAAAAGAATTTGAGGGCATACTACACCATAATCCTCATATTTGTAATCTTGATGCAGTTGTCGGTTTTCTCAGAGCATCAGGATATTTTTCTTTACGTCCTTTCCTAGACAACATAAATAAGGTTAGGGTCTTAATAGGAATAAATGTAGATAAATACATTGCACAAGCAACAAGGCAAGGAAAGATATTTTTTGGAGCAGAAGAAGAAGTAAAAGAAGAGTGTCTACGTGAAATTCGCCGAGATATAGAGCATTCGCATTATAGCAAAGAGGTCGAAAATGGAATGTTCCAAATGGTGAAAGACCTTATTGATGGTAAATTGGAACTAAGAGCGCATCCTTCAAAAAAAATACATGCCAAAATATACGTACTTTATCCAAACGATTTTAATCAATACACCCAAGGAATGGCTATAACTGGTTCCAGTAATCTTACTGGAAACGGACTAGGCATCACGGAGGAACGTCAGTATGAGTTTAATGTAAAAATGGATAGATATGATGATGTAAAATTTGCCAAAGAAGAATTTGAATTATTATGGAAAGAAGCCGAAGGATGCGAAATTACGGCTGATGATGTAAAAACATCAATAGATCATACATACCTCAAAGGTGATGCTTCACCTTATGACCTTTATATTAAAATGCTCATGGAGTATTTTTCGGATAGAGTCATGGCAACAGACGATAACAATCCATTTGATATGCCGGAAGGGTATAAGAAATATGATTACCAAATGGATGCTGTGGAAGAAGGTTATCAAAAGCTACTGCGTTACGATGGCTTTTTTCTTGCTGATGTTGTAGGTCTTGGCAAGACTGTAATTGCTACAATGATAGCTAAGAAATTCTTGATCGAGAATGGGCGTGACAAAACAAAAATTCTCGTCGTCTATCCACCTGCCGTAGAACACAACTGGAAAGCAACATTTAAAGATTTTGGCATTGACAAGTATGTTAATTTTATTTCCAATGGCAGTTTGTCTAAGATTCTCGATGAAGACAATTATAACTACTGGAATGCTGATGAATTTGACCTTATTTTGGTTGATGAAGCACATAAATTCCGCTCGCATACAACCTCTGCCTTTGAGCAATTGCAGGAAATATGCAAAATGCCCCGTATAGAAAATGGAAATATTCCCGGCTTTAAGAAAAAGGTAATGCTTATTTCAGCAACACCTATGAATAATACACCTGCAGATATATACACAGAAATCCAATTATTCCAAGATCCACGCCGATGTACGATTGATGGTGTATCAAATTTAACGGCATTCTTTTCACCTCTTATTAAAGAATTTAAACAGCTAAAAAGAGAGCCAAATTTCGACATAAGTCGATTCAAGAAATTAGCAGAACGAGTTCGAGACCGCGTTATCAAGCCATTGACGGTTCGGCGTACACGTACTGACATCGAGAACGTGCCTCGATATAATAAGGATGTGAATGGCTTTCCAAAAGTAGAGCGTCCTATAGAAAGTCGATATGAGCTTAATGAGCATCTCGCTGATTTGTTTGAACATGCTATGCTTACTCTTGAAAAGAACTTGACGTACGCTCGTTATCAAGCTATAGCCTACTTGAAGCCTGAAGTGGCACAAGGACTGTATGATAACGCGGAATTAATAAGCCGCAGCTTAGCTGGAATCCGTAAAAACGGATTGGTGAAGCGGCTAGAAAGCAGTTTTTATGCTTTCCAAGTTTCATTAGACAATTTCCGTCAAGCAAACCAAAATATGATAGATATGTTTGACCGCAACAAAGTATTCATTGCTCCGGATCTTGATATCAATATGCTATTAGAATCAGGGTTGAGTGATGAAGAAATTGAGGAGAAACTAAATGCCAAAGCGGAAGATAATCCCAAAAATGCAGTATTCACTGCTGATGATTTTAAGCCTGAATTTATAGAAATGCTTAGAGGAGATCAGAATACACTTGAAATGTTATGTTCAGAATGGGCAGATATAAAAGACGAAGATGATTCCAAGTTCACAAAGTTCAATGAGCTGCTTAAGCATAAGTTGTTCAAATCGGAACGCAATCCTGAACAGAAACTGGTTGTATTTTCAGAATCAGTTGACACAGTAGAGTATTTGGCACGCCGTATTAATCGTAAAGACGTATTGGTAATCTCCGCTGATAATCGTAGTAAGCAGTTCAAAACTATCCGTGAGAATTTTGATGCTAACTATAAGACAAAACTCAATGACTACAATATCATCCTCACCACAGATGTGCTTGCTGAAGGTGTAAACTTGCATCGAGCAAATGTGATTGTAAATTATGACACTCCTTGGAATAGCACCCGACTGATGCAACGTATTGGTCGCGTCAATCGTATCGGTTCTTCATCCAAACATATATACAATTACGTTTTCTATCCATCCCGTGAAGGAAACCGTGAAATCAATCTAAATCAAATCGCATTAAGTAAGATTCAAACCTTTCATTCCACCTTCGGTGAAGACAACCAAATTTACTCACAAGAAGAAATTCTTGACCGCGACTTAAGTAAACTCTTTGATGAAGGCATGAAGAAACAAAAGGAAGAATGTAATCAAGAATTGCCATATTATGAGGAACTCCGTGCACTCTATCAAAACAACCGTAGAGAATATAATCGCATAGCAAAACTCTCATTGCGTAGCCGTACTGGTCGTGAAATGAAAAAAGTAGATGGAGTAACACTTGCAAATGACACTCTTGTATTCCTGAAAACGAATTTCCGTAAGGTATTCTTTTTGGTCTCAGAAACAGCAGAAGAACTTTCTGTGCTTGATGCTCTAAAATATTTCAAAGCTCCCAAAGAAGAACAATCCGCAGAGCGTATAGAGCAACACCATAAGCATATTAATATGGCTTTACGAAAATTTCGCATGATGCAGGATGAAGAAGCACGTTCTCAAGAAACTACCCATGAAGAACAAGGTTCTGTTGGAGTGCAAGTTAGTACCGCTGTAAATTTGTTAAATAATTTCATTCGTGAAATAGACGATAATGAACTATACATAAAAGTAGTTCAGCTCAAAACATTAGCGGAAAGAGGTGTCATCACCTACATAGCTAAACGCTTACAACGCATACAGAAAAACTTGCGTCGCGTAGGAGGTAAAGCCAGAATGACACATGATGAAGCACTTGCAGAAATCATTGATATGGCAAAAAAGTATGCACCATATTATACGGCACAAGAATCTCTGCTTAATGAGCAAGAGACTAATGCAGAAATTATTTTATCAGAATCATTCAATAAACTCTAAAAATAGCAATATGAACTACAAAGAAGTCATCGAATCTAAATATAATCGTGAGGCTTGGCAAAAATTGCTTTATGATATATTCCGAAACAAAATTAGTTTTTGGAACACTCCTTCTGCGGTCCACGTAAGTAGCCACTTAGCTAAAGAAGCATTGAATCTTGGCAAAATATCTCTTGTAGATGGAGAATCTATAGCCATATACGAAGTGGAATTGAGTGACAAAGTTGACATTGAGCGTAACCGTCGTGGCATTCGTGATATGCTCACTACAGATTGGCGTAATATGGGGTATGCTGGAGCATTTATGTTCTGTTATCGTAAGGATGAAAGCATTCTTAGATTCTCATACGTAAGTGAAACTTGGGGGTTTAACAAACAAGGCGAATATGAAAAGATGTCAACTAATACAAAACGCTATACATATTTGCTTGGCGAAGGTCGTGGATGCCGTACTGCCATAGAACAGTTTGGCACATTGAAAAATAGCAAACAGACACTCAGTGACATAACGAATGCATTTTCTGTCGAGACACTCACAAAGCAGTTCTACAAGGATTTATTCGAATGGTATCAATGGGCTATAGAACCATCATCCAATGTTTCTTTTCCCAATAATACGGGAACTGAAGATGATGACCGTGAGGATTTAGAAACAAAAGTAATTCGACTTATTACCCGTATTATGTTCGTATGGTTCATCAAGCAGAAGGACTTGGTACCACAACGGATATTCGATATTGATTATTTGCAGACTATCCTAAAAGAGTTTGACCCATATAGTCAGACTGTTGGAAACTATTACAATGCAATTCTCCAGAACTTGTTCTTTGCAACACTTAACCGTGCTATTGAAGATGAACAAGGAAACAAACGCAAGTTCGCTACCAATATAAAGAAAGATATCAAAACCCTCTATCGCTATGCCGAAATGTTTAACATCAGCGAGAATGATGTCGTTACCTTATTCTCAGAAGTCCCCTTCCTTAATGGTGGACTCTTTGAATGCCTTGATAAGACCAAGACGATTGACGGTGTTGAACAGGCCTACAATTATGATGGCTTCAGTCGCAACGACAAACGTTTTGCTGATGGGCGCTATCGCAATCGTGCCATTATCCCTAACAATCTGTTCTTCGATTCAGAGAAAGGACTGATTTCAATCCTCAGCCGCTACAACTTTACAATAGAGGAAAATTCACCCGAAGAACAGCAGGTAGCCCTTGACCCAGAATTGTTAGGTAAAGTATTTGAGAATCTATTAGGCGCATACAACCCCGAAACAAAGGAAACAGCGCGAAATCAAAGTGGTTCGTTCTATACGCCCCGTGAAATAGTCAATTACATGGTAGACGAAAGTCTCATTACCTATTTAGGAGATACTCAATTTGTACGTTCCTTATTCAATCCAGATTTCACCCTTGACAGAGAAAAACCAGAAGAATATCAGCATGTCGCTAAAAGATTAAAGGCTATCAAAATACTTGACCCGGCTTGTGGTTCTGGAGCATTCCCGATGGGATTGCTTAATCGCATGATAGATGTGCTCTGTCGTATTTCTCCAAATGAGAAAGTGTATGACTTGAAATTGGCAATCATAGAAAATTGCATCTATGGCAGCGACATTCAGAGTATCGCAGCCCAAATAACAAAACTACGCTTTTTTATCTCACTGATTTGCGATTGTGAAAAAGATGCTTCTAAACCAAACTTTGGCATACCGACATTACCAAACCTCGAAACAAAGTTTGTCGCTGCCAATTCTTTGATTGCTAAAAAGAAGCAAGCTTCACACTGTTTATTTGAGAATCCGGATATTGAGCCAACAAAACAGAAATTGATAGAAGTCCGTCATGAACATTTTTCTGCAAAAACTGCTAACCGCAAAAGTACCTTACGAGAAAAGGACAAGGTATTACGTGAAAAATTAGCTAGATTACTGGCGGATGACAAAGACTTTGCCCCTGAAGATGCTATACAATTGGCAGCATGGAATCCTTATGACCAAAATACAGTAGCAGAGTTCTTCGATCCTGCTTGGATGTTTGGAGTCAGCGATGGCTTCGATATAGTAATAGGTAACCCTCCATACATCCAGTTACAAAATAATGGTGGTGAATTGGCTAAACTCTATGAACCATGTGACTATAAAACATTCGCAAAAACGGGAGACATATATTGCCTTTTCTACGAACGTGGATGGCAATTACTGAAACCCAAAGGTCATCTTTGTTATATCACGTCCAACAAATGGATGCGTGCCGGATACGGAGAAAAAACACGTGGATTCTTTGCTAAGAATACAAATCCCCAATTGCTTATAGACTTCGCAGGCGTGAAAATATTTGAGAGTGCTACAGTTGATACAAACATCTTACTCTTTTCTAAAGAAGATAACAAGCATAAAACTTTATGCGCTGCCACCAATAAACAAAATAAAGATGGCGTTAAGAATTTGAGCGTTTTCGTGCAGCATAGCGGAGCGGTGTGTGATTTTTCTTCTTCCGATTCATGGGTTATCCTATCTCCTATCGAGCAAAGCATCAAGCGGAAGATAGAAGCCGTAGGAACACCTTTGAAGGATTGGGATATTCAAATCAACTATGGAATAAAGACAGGTTATAATGATGCTTTTATCATTGATACGGAAAAACGTGAAGCGATATTGGCGA
>OHNN01001170.1_pt1 | contig 12823 bp, 10 predicted proteins | sample 1569541 | NCBI WGS metagenome assembly OHNN01 (sample SAMEA3879563, study PRJEB24766) | human gut metagenome | biome: human-associated habitat; feature: feces | place: USA | collected 1985/1987 | reverse complement strand
TCACGACGTAGAAATCGGAATTCCGCTCGCCCTGACGGACGACGCACTCCCCCTTGCGGAACACGCGCCGTTCCATCAGCCCGATCAGCCGCAGGCAGTCCGCCGCGGGCAGGTTGTATTTCCTGCTGAATTTCTCGATAAACGCCTCCATGCCTTACAGGTTTGAGGCCGTAAAGATAGCACAAAAAACAAATTTCCGGCTTCGTTTCAGCGGCAAAGCCACGCTGCGACCCTCCTAAAACGCACTTTTTAAGCGGGTCCGCCCATAAATCGCCGCAACGACCGCGAAGGTGAGCGCCTCGGCCAGCGGCACGGCCAGCCAGATGCCCTCCACGCCCAACAGCAGGGGCAGGCCGAAGAAACACGCCGCCATGAAGACGAATCCCCGCAGGACGGTCACGGCCATCGCCGGACGGGGCCGCTCGACGCTCTGGAAATAGCCGATCGAGACGATGTTCACCGCAAAGAAAACGAATCCCGAAGCGAACAACGGAAGCCCCCGGACGGCAATCGCACAGGCGGGGCAGGAGCTGTCGATGAACATGGCCACGATCCAGCGGCTGAACAGCGCCGTAAGGCCGAAGAACCCCAGTCCGGCCGCCACGGCCGTCAGGAGCGCCAACCGGAAGGCCTTGCGCACGCGCGCGCCGTTTCCCGCACCGAAATTGTAGCTCAAAATCGGCTGGGCCGACTGCCCGATGGCGTTGTAGACCATGAAGATGATCGGGAAGAAATAGCAGGCGATGCTGAACGCCGCCACACCGGCCTCGCCCAGATAGCGGATGAAAACGTAGTTCCCAGCGAACATCATCATGGCGATGGCCCCCTCGCAGAGGAAGGTCGAAAGCCCCAGCCGGCACATGTAGCCCACATTGCGGAGGGTCAGGCGCATGCTCTTGCGGCTCGTCTTCACACGGCACAGGCGCACGACGTTGCGGCGGCGTCCCAGGTAGCCGAGGATCATCCCCGCACCCACGATATAACCGAGGCTCGTGGCCAGCGCCGCGCCCGTCATGCCCCAGCCGAGGATGAAGATGAAAACGTAGTCCAGCACGATGTTGATGACCGCGCCGATCACGGTGGTCAGCATACTGATCTTGGCAAAGCCCTGCGCGGTGATGAAGGTGTTCATGCCAAGCACGATCAGCACGCAGATGGTGCCCAGAATGTAGATGCGGCTGTAAGCCAGAGCGTAGGGCAGGGTGGTGTCACTGGCACCAAACAGCCGCAGCAGGGTGGGTGCGGCGGCGTAAAAGACGATGGTCAGGACGACCGAGAAGAGCAGCAGCATGGTAAAGCTGTTGCTGACGATCTTTTCTGCCTGCTTCTTGTCGCCCTGGCCCATGGCGATGGCGGTGCGGGGCGCGCCGCCGGAGCCGATGAGCATGGCAAAGGCGTTCAGGAGCATCAGGATGGGGGTAAACAGGCCCACGCCGGTCAGAGCCGCCGCGCCGATCCCCGAGATGTGGCCGATGTAGATGCGGTCCACGATGTTGTACAGCAGGTTGACCACCTGCGCCACAACGGCGGGGATCATCAGCTGGAGCAGGAGCTTTTTCACGTCACCCGTGCCCATATCCTGCTGTTTTTTCTGCGTTTGTGCCATGGAAAGTGTCTCCTTTGGTTTGAGCGAGACGGAGAGGGCTGCCCTCAGAACGTCAGGCCGAAGTTCATCTCGTAGTAGTTGCCTGCGGCATCACGGTAGGCGTAAGCCTTGCCGTTCTCGTCCTTCATGCTGTCGGGCATGTAGGCATCCTTTGCAAAGCCGGGTACGTCGTTGGGGCTGATGCAGACACCGTCCGCGTTCACAGCCAGCACCTCGTCGCCCTTGGGCAGGGTCAGGGGCAGTTTGCCAACGGGAGCAAAGCGGCCGAACATCACATCCAGCGTTGCGGAGGGGTAGGTGTCAAAGCCGACTGTCAGAGCGTCGGAGACCTTCTCCACATTGCCGACCTCCCAGGCCAGCGGGCAGTTGATGTTGGAAACGACCTTGCCGCTGTGGGCGTGGACCGCAGCAGCGATACCGGCCAGACGGTTTGCGCCCACCAGAGTGGTCTCCTTGTGGGTCTCGGTGGTGGGTTTGCCGCTCTCGTCCACGTTGCAGACAGTCTTGTCCTCGCAGATGTCCAGCTCCAGGTAGCCCGGGGTGGCGTTGAAGTATGCACCGGACTGGGGGCTGACCATCAGCAGGGCCACCTGGGCTTCATCGGGGGTGTCCACCAGAGTGACATTGCCCAGCATCTCGCGCAGGGCCTTGGTGGCGGCCTCACCGGCCTCGGCGCTCTTGCCAAAGGCCTCAGCGTAGACCTTGGTGCCGTCCTTCAGGGGCAGGGTGCCGTCGTTCTTCAGCAGGACAACGGACTCGCGGTGCACGCGGGAAGCTTCCTCCCAGTCGGCCTTGGTGGCAACGACCTCGGCGGCCTTCCTGGGGTCGGCGTAGGTGTCCTCGAACATGCCCTGACGGAACAGCTCGGTCAGGGTGCGGCTGACAGCGCGGTTCAGGCTGGCATCGGTCAGCACCAGATCTTCCTTCTTGAAGCCGGCGGGCACCGCGTGGGTGTCGTAGTAGTCGTTGGTGCCGCGGGCGTAGCTCTCCTCGCCCAGCTCGTTGTCCAGCAGGCCGGAGATCAGGTCCACGCCGCTCTGGGTGACAGCATAGCCGATGCGCTCGGGCTCGTCCAGCATGTCAACGCCCCAGCACATATTGTGAACAATGCCGGTGTCGGAGTTGATGTAGCCCTTGAAGCCCATCTGGCCGCGCAGCAGGCCGTCGATGAACACCTTGTTGTAGGCAAAGCCGTAGGGCTGGAGCTCGATGGGGTTGCCGTTGAAGTCCTCCTGCGGAGCGCTCTTCTCGGCGCTGGGCTTGGAGTAGTAGGGCATGATGGACTCGGCATTGTGGCGGATGGCTGCACGGAATGCCGGGATGTGGTACTTCTGCAGGGAGCCGGGGGTGGCGTAGATGTTCCACTGGCCTGCTGCATAGTGGGGGTCAAAGCCGTTCTCACGGGCACCGCCGCCGGGGAAGTGCTTCACAGTCATGGAAACACCCTCGGGGGTAACGCCGTTGCTGCCGCCCTGGATGCCGGGGATCAGGTGGTCGAAGATCTCTTCGATCAGCTCGGGGTCCTCGCCAAAGGTGCCGAAGGTGCGCTGCCAACGGGGGTCGGTGACGCAGTCGGCCATGTACATGTAGCCCTTCTTCAGGCCGCAGGCGTTCCACTCGCGGCGGATGGTGTCGGCGAACTTGTCGATGATGTCGATGCGTGCGGTGCCCTTGACGGCAGCAGCAATGCCCAGGGTGCCGGGATAGGTGGCAAACACGCCGGTGGCATCGTTCATGCCGAACACGACCTCACCGTTCTCGTTGCGGCTGTTGGACATGACCTGCATGGGAACAAAGTGATCACAGGTCTCGGTCAGGTACTGCAGCTGGTTCAGGTAATCTGCCAGATCCTCGGGCGTGGGGCTCTCGCGCAGGATGACGTGGCGGTTGAAGCTCTTCTTGACCATGTCAGAGGTGCTGGGCAGGGACTGGGAGCCGAAGATGCTGTCGGAGACGTTCACGGGTGCCTCGTCCAGCAGGCCGCTTTCGTCCGCCACGGGCTTGTGGCCGTTGGCTGCCAGACGGGGGGAAGGATACTTGGGGCCCATACGCCAGTCGGAGGTGAAGATCTGGCCGATCTTCTCGCTGGTGGTCAGGACCTTGACATAGGCCTCGGCGCGCTCAGCCGGGGTCAAGCGCCAGTCGTTGACTGCGCTGACGGTGCCGGTGCCATCGATGTCCTTGAAATACAGGCCGTCCTGCTCGATGACCTTGCGCTCCACGGTGCTGATGGTGGGGCCGTTGGGGTTCTGGTAGCGCTTTACACGCTCGGATGCTTTCACTGCCATAGTGTTTTCTCCTTTTCTTTTGAACGCAGCGGCCCATGCCACAGAGCCGCAGATGCTATACCTATTATAATAGGCCGCCGCGCGGAACAACTAGAAAATTTTTTGGATATTTCCGCACTTTCCTTGTATTCTTTTTTTGCGCGCGGTTGGAATACAAGTCTGTTTTGTGGAATGTGCTGTACTAGTATCTTGCGATCATGTGCAAAATGACGAACGCTGTTTTTTAAAACTGTTGATTTCGCCCAAGGAGAGTAAAATTGTCCTGTTTTCCCACAAAATTTTACTAACAGAAATTTGAGGGATAGTTCATAATGTATACATAAAAATCCCCCGGTTCGCGATGTGGCAGCCGCAGCCCACGGGGGACCGAATGAAAGGCCGGAGTGAGTGGCAGCACACCGGCCGCAGAATTGAAAGGAGAGCTTCTCTATGGCAAAGGTCAAACAGCCGCTTGAAGAAAACGGCATCCACAGAGCGAAAATGTGGGAGATCATGATGTACGCTCTGAACAACACCTCCACCAACACCTACATGGTCGTGGTCGGTTACATCAGCTACTTCCTGATCGGTATCGTCGGTCTGGCATCCGTGCTGGCCGGTTCTATTGTTACCATCATGCGTGTCTGGGACGGTGTCACCGACCCGTTCGTTGGTATGATGGTCGATAAGACCAACGGCAAGTTCGGCAAAAACCGTCCGTTCATTGCCATCGGTCAGATCATCATGTTCGCCACCACCTTCGTGATGTTCAACTTCATCCCCAAGATGGGCACTGGTGTCCGCTTTATTGCGTTCATCATCATCTACATGATCTACATCATTGGCTACACCTGCCAGTGCGTTGTCACCAAGTCTGCTCAGACCTGCCTGACCAACGATCCCAAGCAGCGCCCCATCTTCGCAATGTGCGATACTGTGTATAACATTGTTCTGATGAACATCATGTTCCCCATCATTGTCACCGATGTCCTGGTGCCCAAGTTCACCCTGACTGCCGAGGCCAACGCTGCCGAGATCGCTTCTCTGGTGGCACAGAACCCTGCTCTGGCAGGCATCGTGGAGAAGTCCGGCGGCAGCCTGTCCGCTTTCTACAACCCCGGCCTGTTCACCACCATGCAGCTGATGTTCGGCGGCCTGTCCGCTGTCTTTGCAGTCTGCGCCATCATCGCCCTGTGGCGTAAGGACAATCCGAAGTACTTCGGTCTGGGCACCACCCAGAAGGTCGGCATCAAGGATTACGTTGACACCCTGGCTCACAACCGTGCCATCCAGATGCTGGTGGTCTCCGCATCTACCGATAAGCTGTTCATGTCCACCAAGACCAACGCTACCGTTATGATCTGCCTGTTCGGCATCATCTTCGGCAACTATGCCGCATACTCCAGCTACTCTCAGATCACCTCTATCCCCATCTGCCTGATTTCTCTGCTGCTGATGAACAAGATCGCTCGTCAGATGGGCCAGAAGGCATCCATGCTGGTGGGTACCTGGGGCGGCATCATCGGCTCCATCGCCATCACCCTGTTCCTGTTCTTCTTCAACCCCAAGGGCGATGCTTCCAAGTTCTCTCTGCCCGCATTCCGCCTGATCCGTCCTGACACCTGGGGCACCCTGTTCACCGGCTGGACCACCACCGCTTTGATCTTCGTGCTGCTGGTCATCGCATGGTCCGGCGTGCAGGCACTGTCCTCCTCCATCGTTATCACCATGACCGCTGACTGCGCTGACTACGAGGTCTATCGTACCGGTAAGTACGTTCCCGGCCTGATGGGCACCCTGTTCAGCTTCGTGGATAAGCTGGTCTCCTCTTTGGCTGCTACCGTTGTGGCTCTGTTCTACTCCATGGTCGGCTTCAAGGACGCTCTGCCCGACACCATGACTCCGTACTCTGACGGCATCTTCTGGGCAACCATCGGCTGCTTCGTCCTGCTGCCCATCGTTGGCTGGCTGTGCAACGTTGTGGCTATGCACTTCTATCCCCTGACCAAGGAGAAGATGGCAGAGATCCAGGCTGAGATCGGCCGCATCAAGGCTGAGGCTGCTGCAAAGCAGGCTTAATGCCAACCCTCTCCCTGCGGAAATTTTGAATCCGGGACAGCGCCGCTGTCCTGCATCGTAACCGGAAATGTCCTGCGGCGGGCCATCCTCTGCCGCAGGACTTTCTGATACCCTGAGACCCGGAAGGAATACCACTATGGCAGAAGAAAACAAGCTGAACCAGACCCCTGAGATCACCCCGGCCCCCTCCGCTGAGGCCCCGGAAAAGGCCCCCACCACCGGCGAGCTGCTGGGCGATGTGGAGCACTACGACGAGGAAAAGGACGATTGGAGCACCGGCTATTATGGCACCGGCAGCCGCCAGCAGGTAACGGACGATGTGTTCCACAAGCTGGAGACCGGCGAAGAGTTCACACGGGATGACTTTATCAAGGCGGAGCTGGCGCTGCAGGATGCCAAGCTGGAAGCCGGCATCGATCTTGAAAAGGAGAAGAGCCCGGGCCTCATTGGTAAGTATCACGATTGGAAAAAGAACCGCGTAAGGCACAAGGTGAACAAAAAGAAGTACCTTCTGCTCTGCCTGTTTCTGGGCTGGTGCGGCGGCCACCGCTACTATGAAAAGCGGTATGCGCTGGCGGCCTTCTACACCCTGTTCTTCTGGAGCATGGTGCCCTTCTTCCTCTGCGTGACTGACCTTCTCATTGCACTGCCCATGCAGGCCGATGAGAACGGCGACATCCTGATCTGACATCTTCCTCTATTCATTCATTTACCTCCTAGCGCCAGAAAGGGCCTGCGGCATTTGCCGTGGGCCCTTTCTGGCGTTTGCAGGCCCGTTCTCCGGCGCAGAACATAGTGGCAGCTAACTGGCGTTGTGCTATACTAGTATATCAATTGATTGTGCAATAAGCACAATAGAATTTTTCACATTAGTGAAACTTTTCCCATAATCGTAAAATCGACCTGTTTTACCTTAAAATATTACTAACAGATATATCAAAAAGCGTTCATAATATAGACATAAAGTTCCGGACGGGCTGGTACGCAGTGGCAGCTGTAAGCCCCATGGAGAAAACGGAGAATGTTCCTGTGTGAACAAAGGAGAGAATGAAATGGCAAAACCAGAAGTCTGCCGGACAAGTTCTATGATAAGGACTATGAGCACAACGGCATCCACCGCGTTCCCCTGTGGCGTATCGCAGGCTACGCGCTGAACAACACCGCAACCAACGTTTATCTGATGATGATGAACTACGCCACCTACTACCTGATGGGCTGGGTCGGCGTTGGCATGATGGTCGCTTCTTCCCTGACCATGATGATGCGTATCTGGGACGGTGTCACTGACCCGTTCGTCGGCTTCATGGTCGATAAGACCAACGGCAAGTTCGGCAAGAACCGTCCGTTCATCGTGATCGGTCAGATCATCCTGTGCGTCACCAGCTGGGTCGCATTCCATGTGACCCACAAGCTGCCTCAGGGCGTGCGCTTCCCCTTCTATGTGGTCGTTCTGATGGTCTACTACCTGGGCTACACCTGCCAGTGTGTCGTTACCAAGTCCGCTCAGTCTTGTGTGACCAACGATCCCAAACAGCGCCCCATGTTCGCTTCTTTCGACGGTGTGTATAACACCTTGGTGTTTGCTATCCTGGGCATCATCATTCCCCGTATCGCCAACAGCTACAACGATGTGGGCGGTTACGCATCTCTGGAGTTCTTTGACACCCTGTGGAAGATGACCGCTGTCATGTCTGCGATCTTCACCATCATCGCTGTGATCTCCATCGCTCCCAAGGATCGTTCCGAGTTCTTCGGCACCGGCAAACCTGTCAAGGTCGGCCTGAAGGATTACTGGGATACCCTGAAGAACAACCGCGCCATTCAGATGCTGGTCCTGTCCGCATCTACCGATAAGCTGGGTTCTTCTGCAAAGTCCAGCGCCGTCATGGTCGCCATGTTCGCCTGCATCGCCGGTTCCAACCTGCTGCAGAGTAATGTTACCGGTCTGGTGACCATCCCCAGCACCATCGTGTGCTTCCTGTTCATCAGCTTCTTTGCTACCCGTCTGGGTCAGCGCAAGGCTATGTTGATCGGTTCTGTGGGCGGTCTGATCACCAATGGTATCCTGGCAGCTCTGTGGCTGTTCGGTGATCCTACCACCATGACCTCCAACCCCGAGACTGGTGCTCTGAACTGGGGCTACTTCCTGATCATCTATCTGGTCTTTACCATCATCACTGCTGGTTTCCAGGGTATCTCTGGCAACATCGTTATCCCCATGACCGCTGACTGCGCCGACTACGAAGTCTACCGTACCGGCAAGTACGTCCCCGGCCTGATGGGCACCCTGTTCAGCTTCGTGGATAAGCTGGTCTCCTCTTTCGCTCCCATGGTCGCCGGTATCATGTTCAGCATGTGCGGCTTCACCGATCACAACCCCGTTATGGGTGACCCTGTTACCCCGGGCCTGCGTATGGGCGTTGTCTTCTGCGCTTACGGCATGATCATGCTGGGTCTGGTCTGCAACCTGATCGCTATGAAGTTCTATCCCCTGACCAAGGAGAAGATGGAAGAGATCCAGGATGAGGTCGCTCAGATCAAGATGAAGACCATGGCTGAGAACGCCTAATTGGTACTTGCAATTTTCTGCGGAAACCTGTAAAATCAAATAGGAAAACCGCTCGCCCTTGCGGCGGGCGGTTTTCTGCTTTTGGAACAAAATTCAGACAAGAGGTACATCGTAAATGGAAGAAAAGACACAGTGGGTAAAGGACCCGGACCACGGGATCATCTGGAACACCATCGACCACCTGTTATACTGGAGAGAACACCGTGAAAAGCACTGTGTCAGCCGCAAGAAGTATATGCGCCTGTGCATTCTGGGTGCGTTTGGTGCGCACCAGTTCTATGCCAAGCGCCCGGTGCTGGGCCTGCTGTATCTGGCAACCTTCTGGAGTGGTTTCTCTGCCGCTATGACCATCGTGGACTACATCATTGCCGTGCCCATGAAACCGGACGAGAACGGCAACATCTGGCTGTAAAAAGCCCTCTGGCGGCCTGCTGGGCCGGAAAGGAAAACACCCTATGGATAATGTCATGCAGTTTCTGTTCAACACCAACCACGAGCAGCCCAGCATCCTGGTCTGGGTCCTGCTGATCGTGATCGCGGTCGTGATTCCCAATTACGTCAGATATCGGATGGAGCAGAAGCGCTCCAATGATTCTGTTCCCACCCAGAACCCTGCCCGTTCTGCCCCGCGCAAGAAGAAGCGCAGCAAAAAGCGCTGAGCCACAGGCTGGGGCAGCACGGTAAAGATGCTTTGATATTTCATGATCTCCCATAACCAAAAGGGCCCTGCAAATGCCGCAGGGCCCTTTTGGCTTGCAAGAGAGTGTGGGAGATGAGAAAACAGATTGACGACTGATAGCAAATGTGCTATCATAAGGCTGAGGGATAAGCCGCACATAGAAGAGGAACATGAATGTATACAGTCGAATTTTACGAGAACGACAGAGGCGTTTCCGAACTGTGGGACTTTTTGGAAGAGCTGCGGATAAAAAGCGCATCCAATAAGGATGCGCGAATACAGTATAAACAGATCGTGTTGTATATCCAGCTGCTGCAGGACAACGGAACACGGCTTTCCGAGAATGTGACGAAGCATCTGATGGATGGCATCTGGGAGCTGCGTCCGGGAAATAACCGGGTATTCTACTTCTGTTGGCGGGGTGACCGGTTTGTGCTGCTGCACCAGTTTCGGAAGAAATCGCAAAAAACACCGCGGCGTGAAATTGAACGAGCAAAAGCGGAACGTGATGATTGGCTTGCAAGAAAGGGTGAATGAATATGAGGACCTGGAACGATTATAAGGAGCATGTGGCAGCTGTTGACCCGGACATTGCAAAGGATATCCGGGAAGCGGAAGCGATGTCTGCAATCGTGAAAGCAATGGTAGAGCAGCGCAATGCGATGGGATTGAGCCAGCGGGAACTGGCAGCGAGGTGCGGCATTCCGCAATCCTCGGTGGCACGGATCGAATCCTTTAAAACGATGCCCAATCTGGATACCCTGCTGAAAATCTTCCAGCAGCTGGGTTTGAAATTGACCATCTCAGCGGCCTGATTCATCTTGCCATTTGCCGCATACAAAAACCGCCCCGGCGGCTGCTTTGAGCAGTGCCGGGGCGGTTCGTTTGTTTTTTATCAGATGCAGGAAGTACTTACTTCTTGATCTTGATCAGCTGTGCGTTCAGGCTCTCGATAAAGCCGTCGGGCATGTTGATCATCTTAGCCATAGTCTCAGGGGTCATGCGCTTCATCATATCCCACATGCCAACGCCGGGCTTGATGTCAAAGTTGGTGGCCAGCTTGACAGCCCTGGTAGCGAGAGCCAGAGCCTCTTCGTTCTTGGAGAGATCCTCCATGCTGTCCTTGATGCTGTAATAGCCCTCGGGGAACTCCATCGGAGCCTTCAGATCCAGGCTGCCGACCTGCTTGAACCAGTTGGCAACGCCCTCCTGACGCTCGTTGAACTCGGGCAGAGTGTAGCAATCAGGCTCCTTCTCGACCTTTTCCAGCGTGATGGAATCCTTCACGTCACCGGCAACGGCCAGGATGGTGTTGAAGCCCTCTTCCAGAGCAACGTTGAACTTGAACACGCGGTGTGCGGTCTGCTGGCCGACTTCCTTACCGTTGACGTACAGCACAACGGTGTCCTGGTTGGAGTAGACCTTGATCTCGGTGGTCTCGCCTGCGCGCTGTGCATGGCGGCGGCCGGCGATGTGGACCATGGGCTGCTTGGACCAGTATGCCTGGTAGACAAAGTAGCTGTCCTTCTTGGTCTTGCGGTCAATGGTCATCAGGCCCTTGTTGTTGCGGCCTGCAACGCCGCCCTCGTTGCGGGCAGCACAGCCAAAGTCGAACATGTTCCAGCAGTGGGTAGCCCACACCCAGGGACGATCCTCGAACACCTGAGCCAGATGCTCGTGGTACAGTGCCTGATACTCCTCGGTGTAGTCCTTGCACTGGGGATCATTGCTGTGCCAGTTGATGATGCCCTCGGTGCCGTACTCGGAGATGCCGATGCAGATGTCGGGGTGCTCGGCGTGGAACTTGTCCAGCCAGGGGCCGTTCTGCTCCATCTTGCCGCCGTACCAGCCGAAGTAGTGGTTGTAGCTCTCTACATCGGTGATGTGATGCATGGGGCCGTCAACAGGGGTGTTGGAGACGTGGGCAATGGTGGTGAGACGGGTGGGATCCAGCTCACGCACCAGCTTCTGCAGGTCGTGGTGGTTGTCCACCAGCTCCTGGCAGATGCCGCCGATCAGGATCTCGTTGGACAGGCCCCAGAACATGATGGAGGGGTGGTTGTAGTTCTGGATGATCAGTTCGGTCATCTGGTGACGGCAGTTCTGGTGAGCGGAGGGGTCCTTCTTAAAGACGCTGATGAAGGGGATCTCAGCCCAGACGGCGAAGCCCAGCTCGTCACATGCGTCGTAGAAGTCCTGGCTGTGCTGATAGTGGGCCAGACGGATGGTGTTGGCACCCTGCTGGGCACGGCCCCGGCTGCGCCAGCGGAAATCCCGGTAGTAGCCCCGGCGGGCCAGTTCCTCGGCCCAGCCCTCAGCCACGTTGCTGCCGGTAAACACCAGCAGCACCTGTCCGGGCAGCTGCGCGGGCATCTCCACCCAGGCGGGGTCCTCCACCACCAGCAGGTCTGCCTGCCGGGCAGCCACTGTAAAGGGGTTGGCATCCACGCCCGCCCGGTGCAGGGCCTTTTCCAGTGCCGGGGTCTCAGCGTTCAGCACCGCAGCTGTTGCCGGGGCCAGCTCCTCCGCAATGCGCTGTGCCAACAGGCGGCAGCGCTCCATGTCCTGCTTTGTTTCCTTTGCTTTCTCCAACTGCATTCCGACTTCTCCACTTCACTGGGCCATTCCACCGCCCAGACGCATTTTTACAAACTATAATAGTATACCAGATTTCGTCCCGTTTGAGAAGCGCTTTTCCGCATTTCCTGCGCTTTCCGGTGCAAAATTTATTACAGCCCCAGCAGGCTCCACAGCCAGCCGAACAGGCCGCCGTTCGAGCTGCCGCTGCCCACCGTGCCAAAGGACACGCCGGTATAGTAGTGGCGCAGGATGTCCCGGTAGCCCATGCCCTGCTCCTGCGCATAGCCCACCATGCCGCACTGGCTCATGCCCACACCGTGGCCGAAGCCATAGTAGTTCATGCAGGGGGTTCCGTTCTCGTCCGCGCTGAAATCAAAGCAGTAGCGGGAGGAAACGAACTGGCCGATGTAGCGGTAGCTCTTTCCGTTCGAGACAAAGGTATTGTACTGGACAAAGCCGCCCAGATCCTTATGGGTGGTGTCGGCGCTCTCGTAGGGCTGGCCGGTCCTGCTGTCGTTGTACTCAGTGTAGCGGTAATCCTTGCCGATGACCCGGCGCATCAGGTTGTGATACTGCTCCTCGTAGGGGCTTTCCACGCTCTGCAGATAGGGCACATCGGTGCCCCAGGCATCCAGACCGGAGCAGGTGCCGTACACGCCGGTCTGGGTGTTATACCCCGCGCTGGCCGACCACACTGCATCGATGACGCTGCCGTTGCAGGTCAGCACCTCGTCTTTGACCTCAGAGACTGCCCTGCGGATGGCGCTGCGGGCAGAGGAAGGGATCTGATCCACGGGGGTGTACACCAGCGCGTTGGCCGAAGAGCCGTATTTCTTGTGGTATTCCAGATAGGAGTGGATGGCCACCGCCTGCGCTTTCCACGCCTGCTGTGCCGCCGCGTCACTGACATAGCTGCCGATGGAGCCCAGCTCGGTGTAGGTGATGCCCACCAGACAGTCCTCAAGATCCAGGGTCACGTTCCGGCGCAGGCCCTGCCCCTTGACGTTCAGGTAGGGCATGGTGATGGTATCGCCGGAGCCGAA
>OHNN01001152.1_pt1 | contig 13026 bp, 10 predicted proteins | sample 1569541 | NCBI WGS metagenome assembly OHNN01 (sample SAMEA3879563, study PRJEB24766) | human gut metagenome | biome: human-associated habitat; feature: feces | place: USA | collected 1985/1987 | reverse complement strand
TGCCCTGAAAAAAGTATCCGATGCCAACTGCCGGGAAATCTATCTGGGACCGCTGTACGCGTCACTGGAAAATCTCTGCATGAGCAATGATGATGCGGCCGCAGCACAGTTCGATCCGGAGAAGGATGATGATGCGGCAGAGGAAGCGGCAGCCGTCGCAGCCTTTGCGCAGAACCCGGATGACATTTCCATGGAATTCCCGGGAGAAAACCAGGTCTGCCTGCATGTGTCGGATGCGTATCAGGCATATGCCGCAGAGATGGGCTACACGGCGTATCTCGACTTTTTCTGGATGAAAAATGCTTTTTTGATTGACTATCTGGCGGACACGATCCGCGGCGAGGGCTATCAGCTCGGCATTATTTCCAGCAAGGACGGATTTGTGCGCTGTCTCGATGAAACAGGGGAAAAAGAGTACCAGTACCCGCTGTACCATCTTTCCGGGAATGAAATTCAGTCACATGGAACGATGATGTACGAGGGACCGAAAAGCATCGTATTTTTCCACGCTTACCAGGCGGGCAGTCCCGATACGTACCGCTATTACCAGTATCAGGACGGAACGATGCGCACGCCGTATCTTAGCGCGTCAGACGGAAAAGACCACACGGCAGCATCAGAACTGATCGTCTATTCTGGTGAATATGGCTGTGCTGATACGCTGCTTGCAGCATTTTTCGATTATCAGGCCGAATCGCTTTCCGGGGAGCTCCTGAAAACACTGGCTTCACAGAAAATTTACAGCGTCTGGTTTGAGAACAATGAGATTCAGACCACAGACGGAAAGTTTTCCGTGACAGCGGTGAATAAATAAAAAACAGAATAAAAAAACAAACCAGATTTGCATTGTACAATCGCGGTTAGGATGGTAGAATAAAATCAGAGTTTGAAAAATCATTTCCACAATCTGCAAGCCCCACTTCGCGATCTGTTTTGACCTTATCCGGTTGCTGCAGACCGTTTGGGCTGAAAATGGGACTCGCAGCTCACGAAAAGCTTTTTTCAAACACGCTCTGGCATGAATGAGTGCTTTTTTATGCGATTTTGTATGGGGGAAGCAGCAGCGAGAGCACGTAAAATAAAAAAGGAGGGGTTATAATTTTGAAAATGGAAGAAAAATTATACGATTATATGGATTGGGCGGAAATAGAAGCCGTGGTCTATTCCGAGGAAAATCATCCAAGAGACATCTTGGGACCGCGCGTAACGGAGGATGGTATTTTGATTCAGGCGTTTTTCCCGGGTGCAACCCGTGCAGCCGTACATACGATCCGCGACGGAAAACAGACCGAGATGGTTTGCGAGGATGAGGCGGGATTTTTCGCTGCGCTGCTTCCGGGAAAGAAAATTCCGTCCTATACGCTGATCTACTGGGACGGCGACGGAAACCAGATGGAGCATTACGATCCGTACGCCTATCCGATGCAGTTCACCGAGCAGGAACAGAAACAGTTTGAAAACGGCATCTGCTATTCCATCTATGAGAAGCTGGGTGCACACCCGGTAAAGATCGATGGTATCAGCGGTGTTTACTTCGCTGTCTGGGCACCGAATGCGATCCGTGTCAGTGTTGTCGGGAATTTCAATAACTGGGACGGAAGAGCATATCAGATGAATCTTCTGGAGTCCGGAATCTACGAGCTCTTTATCCCCGGTGTTCGCGCGGGCGACATCTATAAATATGAAATCAAGGCAAAGGGCGGTCTGACGTATCTGAAATCGGATCCATACGCGAATGCAGCACAGCTGCGTCCGAACAATGCGAGTGTTGTGGTTGATCTTGGAAAATATGCCTGGCAGGATGAGAACTGGATGAAGAAGCGTGGTGTCACACAGGGCGACAAAGCGCCGATTTCTGTTTATGAAGTGCATCTTGGCTCCTGGAAAAAACCGGACGATGGCCGTGAATTTTATAACTACCGTGAGATCGCTCCGATGCTGGCTTCTTATGTGAAAGAGCTCGGCTACACCCATGTTGAGCTGATGCCGGTGATGGAGCATCCACTCGATGAATCCTGGGGTTATCAGGTAACGGGCTATTACGCACCGACAGCACGATACGGAACGCCGGATGATTTCCGCTATTTTATGGATACGATGCACCAGAACGACATTGGTGTTATTCTCGACTGGGTACCGGCACACTTCCCGCGCGATACCTTCGGACTTTCTGCATTTGACGGAACGTGTCTGTATGAGCATTTCGATCCGAGACAGGGATCCCACCCACACTGGGGCACACTGATTTACAATTACGGCAGACCGGAAGTAAAGAACTTCCTGATCGCCAATGCTCTTTTCTGGGCAAAAGAGTACCATGCCGACGGAATCCGTATGGATGCGGTTGCATCGATGCTGTATCTTGATTATGGCAAGCAGGATGGGGAGTGGGTCGCAAATATCTATGGCGGAAATGAGAACCTCGAAGCGATCGAATTTTTAAAACATCTGAACTCCATCTTCAAAAAAGAGTTCCCGGATGCGCTTCTTATCGCGGAAGAATCGACCGCATGGCCGAAGGTGACGGGAGAACTCGATGACGAGGGCCTTGGCTTCGACTACAAGTGGAACATGGGCTGGATGAATGATTTTACGGAATATATGAAAAACGATCCGGTATACCGCGGGGCACATCACGATCAGCTGACTTTTTCTATGGTATATGCATACTCGGAGAAATTCATGCTGAGTCTGTCGCACGATGAAGTGGTTCATCTGAAGGGATCCATGTATACCAAAATGCCGGGTACACCGGAGCAGAAAATGGCAAATCTTCGTCTGGCGTACGCTTATCAGATGGTGCATCCCGGAAAGAAGCTTCTGTTTATGGGACAGGAATTCGGACAGGAAAAAGAGTGGAATGAGAAACAGTCCCTGTCCTGGGAGCTTCTTGAGGACAAGGAACATCTGCAGCTAAAAAACTATATGGCGGCACTTCATGCATTCTACAAAGCAAATCCGGCATTGTATCAGCTTGACGAAAAGCCGGAGGGCTTTGAGTGGATCAATGGCATGGAGTGGGAAAAGAATCTTCTGATCTTCCTTCGCAGAACAAGGAAGAAAGAAGATACGCTGCTTGTCGTATGCAACTTCTCGAATGTCGAGTACGATGATTTCCGCATTGGTGTGCCGTATCCAGGAAAGTACAAAGAGATGTTCAACAGCGATGCGGAAAGCTATGGCGGAACAGGCGTCGGAAATCCACGCGTGAAAATGTCGAAAAAAACAGAGTGCGACGAGCGGAAAAACTCGATTACCGTAAAACTCGCACCGCTTTCTGTTCAGGTATTTTCTTATACGAAGCCGGAGACGGGCGCTGCAAGCAATAAGAGCGCAAAGGCAAAAACTGCAGCGAAAGCGGCAGCAGAGAAGAAAACCGGAAAGAAGGGAAAACCGGCTGGAAAAACGGAAGAAGCAGTAAAAGCAGTAAAAGCAAAGAAAACAACAAAGACTGCCCAAAAAGCAGAGAAAAAGGTATCGGAAAAAACGGTGAAAACCGCAGAGAAAAAGCAGGGAACTACGACTGCGACAGAGAAGGTGGAGAAAGCCGTAAAGCAGGCGATCGACAGCAAACCGGTGAAAACGGTAGAGCAGACGGTGGACAAGCTGGTGAAAGCCGGAAAATCCGCAGCGGCAGAGGCAGCAAAAGCCGTGGAAAAATACCGCGCAGCCGCCGATCCGGAAAAGAAGCCGGCTACAAAGCCGGAAACAAAGCCGGAAACCAAGTCGGAAGCAAAATCAGAGGCAAAACCAGAGACAAAAACGAAAAAAAGCACAGGCATGAGTGAACTCGGCGAGGAGCTGCAGAGAAAATTCGAGACAGAGGAGAGATAACACATGGTGAATCTGACAGCGGCGGAACGCGTCTATGAATACTGGATCGACAAGGCCTCTTCGGCTGCCGATCTGGTGCTGAAGATCGTGTTTGCAGTAATTCTGTTTCTGGTTGCACGCAAACTGATCCTGTGGCTCTGCGATCTGATCCGGAAAAACATGCGGCGTTTTCACACGGAGGAGGCGGTGGTCAGTTTCACCGCTTCCATGGTGAAATACAGTCTGAACACGCTGCTGGTGCTGACCATTATCGTTCAGCTCGGCATCGTATCCGAAGCGTCGATCGCAGCAGCCATCGCCTCCGCCGGCGTTGCCGTATCCCTGGCATTGCAGGGCGGCCTCTCGAACTTTGCAGGCGGGGTGATGATTCTGCTGCTGAAGCCATTTAAGGTCGGTGACTACATTATCTTCCCGGGCGAAGGCCAGGAGGGAACGGTCAAAAAGATTGAGATGTATTACACGACAATCAACAGCATCGACAACCGTACCATCATGATCCCGAACGCCAGTCTTACGAATCACACCATCATCAACGTGACGGCAATGGACCGCAGAAAGCTGGAAATCAAAGTCGGCATTTCTTATGAGTCCGATATCAGAAAAGCGAAGGACATCCTGCGCCGCCTCGTTGAGGAGGAGCCGCATTTTCAGTCGGAGGAACAGCAGTTTTTCGTAGATGAGCTGGGCGAGAGCGCGATTACGGTCGGTCTGCGCGCCTGGGTCGCAACGGAAAATTACTGGCCGGTCAAATGGAAAATGAATGAGCGCATCAAAGAAGAGTTTGACGCGGCGGGAATTTCCATCCCGTATAACCAGCTCGATGTCCACATCTGCCCGGAACCGGCGAACAAAAAAGCCGGAAAAGGCGATAAATAAAGGATATTTTGAAAATTAACCCTTGCAATTGCACGGAAAAGGTGCTATAGTAAAGTTGTTAATAAGTGACTGTTAAGGAGTGGACGATTTCGTCCACTCTTTCTTGTGTACAGGGAAATGAAAGAATTTTTCGAAAGTTTCCCTAAATCAAAAAAGGTGGTGAGGATTTGAGCAGAAGAGAAGAATACGAACAGAAGGCAGAAGAACTGATCACTCCGATTGTAGAAGCCAATGGTTTTGAACTGGTGGATGTGGAGTATGTCAAAGAGGGCGGTATCTGGTACCTGCGTGCTTACATCGACAAAGAAGGCGGAATTACCGTAGATGACTGCGAAATCGTCAGCCGTGCATTTTCTGACCGGCTGGACGCAGAGGACTTTATCGATGACGCCTATATCATGGAGGTCAGCTCCCCGGGCCTTGGACGTCCGCTGAAAAAAGAGAAAGACTATAAGAGAAGCATGGGAAAAGAGCTGGAAATCCGGACATACCGTGCGATCGAGAGAAACCGGGAATTTTACGGAATACTCACCGCATATGATGATAACAGTGTGACCATTTTGGAGGAGGACGGAACAGAGCGCGTCTTCCAGAAAAGCGATATTGCATTGATCCGTTTAGCATTTGATTTCTAAACAGACGCAGATACAGGAGGAAAAGAGAAAAATGAATACAGAATTAATGGAGGCCCTTGAAGTTCTTGAGAAAGAGAAGAATATCAGCAAAGATACCCTGCTTGAGGCAATTGAGCAGTCGCTGATCCAGGCCTGTAAAAACCATTTTGGCAAAGCAGATAATGTAAAGGTAAGCATCAACGCCCAGACTGGTGATTTCAAAGTCGTAGCAGAGAAAACCGTTGTTGATCTGGTACAGGATCCGATCATGGAGATCGCCCTTTCCGATGCAAAACGTGCAGACTCCCGCTATGAGCTCGGCGATATCGTTCCGGTAGAAATCAAATCCAAAGAGTTCGGCCGTATTGCAACCCAGAATGCCAAAAACGTCATTCTTCAGAAGATCCGTGAGGAAGAGCGTAAAGTTCTGTTTGATCAGTACTTCGAGAAAGAGCACGATGTGGTTACCGGTGTGGTACAGCGCTATGTAGGACGCAACGTCAGCATCAACCTCGGTAAAGTAGACGCTCTGCTGACCGAGAACGAGCAGGTCAAAGGCGAGAAATTTGAGCCGACCCAGCGTGTGAAAGTATACGTTCTGGAAGTAAAGAATACAACCAAGGGACCGAAAGTCATGGTATCCCGTACCCATCCGGAACTCGTAAAACGTCTCTTTGAGTCTGAGGTTTCCGAGGTTGCAGAAGGCATCGTAGAGATCAAGAGCATTGCCCGTGAGGCAGGAAGCCGTACGAAAATGGCAGTATGGTCCAACGATCCGAACGTCGATGCAGTCGGCGCATGCGTCGGTATGAACGGAAGCCGTGTCAACGCGGTTGTCAATGAGCTGAACGGAGAGAAGATCGACATCATTACATGGGATGAGAACCCGGCACTCCTGATCGAGAACGCACTGAGCCCGGCAAAAGTTATCTCCGTTATGGCAGATCCGGATGAGAAGACCGCAAAAGTAATCGTTCCGGATTACCAGCTTTCCCTTGCCATCGGTAAAGAGGGACAGAACGCAAGACTTGCCGCACGTCTGACCGGATTCAAGATCGACATTAAGAGCGAGACCCAGGCACGCGAGGCAGGAGACTTCGACTACGTAGAAGAAGAGGAATACGAGGAAGAGGGCAATTACGATGAGTCCGCAGCAGAGGAGGAAACCATCTCTGCAGAAGAAGACTTCGACGAGAATGATGTAGAAACAGCAGAGAAAGCCGGAGACGAAGAGTAATTAAAATAAAAACAAAGGCGGGATGAGCATTTGAGTACAGTTCGTAAAGTGCCGCTGCGTAAATGCATTGGCTGCAATGAAATGAAAAACAAAAAAGAAATGATCCGCGTGGTGAAAACCACCGAAGGAACGATTGTTCCGGACACAACCGGAAGAATGAACGGACGCGGTGCTTATGTCTGCTCTCTGGAATGTCTGGGGAAAGCAATGAAAAACAAAGGACTTTCCCGTTCTCTGAAGGCAGAAATTCCATCAGAGGTTTATGAGCAGTTAAAGGAGGCATTTGCGAAGATTGAACAGTCAAAGTAAAGGATTATCCATGCTGGGCCTTGCCATGAAGGCGGGTAAGGTATCGAGCGGCGAATTTGCGACCGAGCAGGCCGTAAAGAGCGGCAGCGCATACCTTGTCATTCTGGCGGAAACGGCGTCGGCCAATACACAGAAGAAATTTCGCAATATGTGTGCATACTATAAAGTGCCATGCATTCTTTTTGGGGACAAAGAGCAGCTTGGAAGAGCCATCGGAAGAGAATACCGTTCTTCCCTTGCCGTATGTGAAGCGCATTTTGCAGAAAAAATAGCAGCATTGTTGGCAGAAGCGTAAGGCGTAAGGCCGGAAAGGTCGGTGGATGGATGCAGGAAACACGAAAACCGCAGAAAGAGGAGAAAAGATCATTGGAAAAGAAAGATACAGAAAATATGGAAATGAAGAAACCGGAAGAGCAGGCAAAACCGAAGAAAAAGAAAATTATTTCCGTTGTGCGTCCGCAGAACGCAACAAGTAAAGAAGCAAAAGAGTTCACAAAGAACCAGGGACAGAAAAAAGACCGTCCGTCCCGCGGAAACGGCCGTCCGGAAGGAAACCGCAATGGAAACGGAAGAAGCGAGGACCGTCCGAACCGTGGAAACGGAAACGGCGGAAATGGAGATCGTCCGAACCGCAATGGAGACCGTCCGCAGGGAGAGCGCCGCTTCAACAATAACGGAGACCGCCCGAACCGCAGCGGAGACCGTCCGGGAGGAGACCGCAATAACGGCGGAAGAAATGGAAACGGTGAGAGAAGCGGAAGACCATTCGGTGAGCGTTCCGCACGTCCAAACGGAGGCAGACCGGGAAATAATGGCGGAAGACCGTTCGCAGGAAAGGATGATGATTCCCAGAATCAGAACCGCCGTCCGGGAGGAGACCGCCGCAGAACCGAGCATAAGAGCTCTGCAGGCGATACAATGAGCCTTGGCATCAAGAAGCCAGGCCGTGATACAGGAAGAAAAGAAAAAGACAAAAACAAAGATTCTTTAAGAGAAAATAAATTCAGTGAAGACAGAGGAAGAGGCGGAAACCGTCCAAACCAGGGACATCATCAGCAGTCCAGACTCCCGAAAGCGCTCCAGAAACCGGTCAACAAACCGAAACAGGAAGCTCCGAAGGATGAGGTAAAGGAGATTACCCTGCCGGAGAAAATGACCATCCGCGAGCTGGCTGAGAAGATGAAAATGCAGCCGGCAGTCATCGTAAAGAAACTGTTCATGGAAGGAACGATGGTTACCGTAAACCATGAAATCGATTTCGAAAAAGCACAGGAAATCGCGCTTGATTATAACATCATCGCTGAGCCGGAAGAGAAAGTCGATGTGATCGAAGAGCTCTTAAAAGAGGACGAAGAGGATGAAAAAGACATGGTTCCGCGTCCGCCGGTAGTCTGCGTTATGGGACACGTTGACCACGGTAAAACATCTCTTCTGGACTGCATCCGGAACACCCATGTCACCGACCGCGAGGCTGGCGGTATTACCCAGCACATCGGTGCATACACCGTTTCGATCAACAAACAGAAGATTACGTTCCTCGATACCCCGGGACATGAGGCATTCACCGCTATGCGTATGCGTGGAGCCAATGCAACGGATATCGCCATTCTCGTTGTCGCAGCAGACGACGGTGTGATGCCGCAGACCGTTGAGGCAATCAACCATGCAAAAGCAGCCGGCGTTGAGATCATCGTTGCGATCAATAAGATCGATAAACCAGGCGCAAACGTAGAGCGTGTAAAACAGGAGCTCTCCGAGTACGAACTGATTCCGGAGGACTGGGGCGGAAGCACCGTATTCGTTCCGGTATCTGCAAAGAACAACGAAGGTATCGACGATCTGCTTGAGATGATCCTTCTGACTTCCGAAGTGCTCGAGCTGAAAGCAAACCCGAACCGGAAAGCAAGAGGTCTTGTCATCGAGGCTGAGCTGGATAAAGGAAAAGGACCGGTTGCTACCATTCTGGTACAGAAAGGTACCCTGCATGTCGGCGATTACATCGCAGCAGGCGCATGCTCCGGTAAAGTCCGTGCGATGATGGATGATAAGGGACGCCGCGTCAAAGAGGCAGGCCCGTCTACTCCGGTTGAGATCCTCGGACTTTCCGATGTTCCGAACGCAGGAGAGATCCTCGTTCAGACCGATAACGATAAAGAAGCAAAGAACTTCGCAGCAACCTTCGTGGCAGAGAACAAGAAGAACCTGCTTGAGGAGACAAAAGCGAAGATGTCCCTGGATGATCTGTTCAACCAGATTCAGGAGGGTAACTTAAAAGAACTGGCACTCGTTGTCAAAGCCGATGTACAGGGATCTGTCGAGGCAGTAAAACAGAGTCTTGTCAAACTCTCCAACGAGGAAGTTGCCGTACGCGTCATCCACGGCGGTGTCGGTGCGATCAACGAGTCCGACGTTATGCTGGCAACCGCATCTTCCGCCATCATTATCGGATTTAACGTACGCCCGGATGCGAACGCAAAATCCATGGCAGAGCAGAACGGCGTAGACATCCGTCTGTACCGTGTCATCTACCAGGCAATTGAGGATGTTGAGGCAGCCATGAAGGGTATGCTTGAGCCGGTTTACGAAGAGAAAGTTATCGGCCATGCCGAGGTACGTCAGCTCTTCAAGGCATCCGGTGTCGGAACGATCGCCGGAAGCTATGTACTGGACGGAACGTTCCAGAGAGGCTGCAAAGTTCGAATCAGCCGCGAAGGAAACCAGATCTTCGAAGGAAATCTGGCATCCCTCAAACGTTTCAAAGACGATGTCAAAGAAGTGCGCTCCGGCTATGAGTGCGGTCTTGTATTTGAAGGATTCAACGATCTTCAGGAGTTCGATCAGGTCGAGGCCTATATCATGGTAGAAGTGCCGAGATAGAAATGAGGAATTAAGTTGAGAAAAAACAGTATTAAAAACACCAGGATCAACGGGGAAGTACAGAAAGAGCTTTCCAACATCATCCGGAACGAGATCAAGGATCCGCGCATCGGAATGATGACCTCTGTCACAGCGGCAGAGGTAGCGCCGGATCTGAAGACGTGTAAAGTATATATCAGTGTGTTTGGCGATGATGAGGCGAAGAAAGAAACCATCCGCGGCTTAAAGAGCGCGGAGGGCTTCATCCGCCGTATGCTGGCCAAGACCATTAACCTCCGCAATACACCGGAGCTGACCTTTGTCCTGGATGAGTCGATTGAATATGGCGTTACGATGTCGAAACTGATTGATGAAGTAACACACAAAGAAGACAAAAAGGATGAGGAAAATGAAGAAAATTGATGAAATTCTAAACGGAGTCTCCTGCATGGCCATCGCCGGACACGTTCGTCCGGACGGTGACTGCATCGGTTCCTGCCTGGGATTATACCAGTATCTTCGCGACAATCGGCCGGAGATTCAGGCAGATGTCTATCTTGAGGATCCACGGCCGGAATTTTCCTATCTTCCGGGCTTTTCTGAGGTAAAGACAAGCTGTGAAGAGAAAGCGTACGACCTTGTGGTCCTTCTGGATGTATCCAGCGAGGACCGCATCGGCGTTGCCGCACCGCTTCTTGCAAAAGCGGGAAAGACGATCTGCATCGATCACCATGTGACGAATACAGAATATTGCGAAATCAATCACGTAGAGCCGGATGCAAGCTCTGCCTGCGAGGTGCTGTTTGGGCTTCTGGAGGAAGAAAAGATCTCCGAGCCGTGCGCCGAGGCGCTGTACACCGGTATTGTGACCGATTCCGGCGTATTCCAGTACAGCAGCACCTCTCCGCACACGATGCGGGTTGCGGCCGCTCTGATGGAAAAGGGAGTTCCGTTTACCAGAATCATCGAGGATGCATTCTTCAAGAAAACATACGTACAGAACCAGATTATGGGACGCACGCTGACAGAGAGCATCATGCTTCTCGACAAGCAGTGTATTGTCGGTATCGTGCGGAAGAAGGTCATGGACTTCTATGGCCTGACAACGGGAGATATGGACGGCATTGTCAGCCAGTTAAAAAATACAGAAGGCGTTCACGTAGCGATCTTCCTGTATGAGCTGGAGCCGCAGGTCTTCAAAGTAAGCCTCCGCTCCGACGAGCTGGTTGATGTGAGCAAAATCGCAGCCGTATTCGGCGGCGGCGGCCATATCCGTGCGGCTGGCTGCACGATGTCAGGTTCTCCGTATGATGTAATCAACAATCTGACTCTGTATATCGAAAAACAGCTTCTTGCAGAAGAGGAAGAAGAGACGACAGAGGAAGAAGCATAAACAGGAAACAGCCGGGCGCAGAAAATATATCCACGCCCGGTTTTCTTGTGAAAAAGAGGGAGACAAAACAACATGATAAACGGAGTTCTGAACGTATGGAAAGAGGCGGGATTTACGTCGCATGACGTGGTTGGGAAGCTGCGCGGCATCCTGCACCAGAAAAAAATCGGCCACACCGGAACCCTAGACCCGGATGCGACGGGCGTGCTTCCGGTCTGCCTTGGAAAGGGAACGCGTCTCTGCGATATGCTGACCGATGAAACGAAGACGTATGAAGCGCTGCTTCACCTTGGAATCGCAACGGATACGCAGGACATGAGCGGAACCGTGACAGCAGAAGCGCCGGTGACCGTGACGGAAGAAGAGGTGCGGGACTGCATCGCCTCGTTTGTCGGGGAGCAGCAGCAGGTGCCGCCGATGTATTCCGCGCTGAAGGTTAATGGAAAGAAACTCTACGAGCTGGCGCGGGAAGGCATCGAGATCGAGAGGAAGGCCCGCACGGTGCACTTTTACGAGATCAGCATTCTGGAAGTGAAGCTTCCGCTGGTGCGCATGGAGGTAACGTGTTCGAAGGGAACGTATATCCGCACCCTGTGCCACGATATCGGCGAAAAACTGGGCTGCCACGGATGTATGGAGCAGCTGATCCGCACGAGAGTCGGCCAGTTTGACCGAAACGGAGCGCACACGCTTGACGAGATCGCAGCGATTGTCGGTGAGGGCCGCCTTTCGGAGATCCTCGTGCCGGTCGATGAAATGTTTGCCGCGCTGCGCAGCTTTGCGACAGCGGACGATCATGCGAAAAAGCTTGCGGAAAACGGAAATCCGCTGAAACCGGCGCAGATCCGCGAAATCGGGGAAACTGCTTCCGGCGGGGACTTCGCAGAAGACGAGGAGTTCCGCCTTTATCTCGATGACGGAACGTTTGTCGGTATTTATCAATACAGACCATCACAAAACTTAACCAGACCGGTCAAGTTATTTCTGGAGAGAACATGAGATATCTAACAAAAACACTGGATTTTGACAGCAGAGGGGACAGCGTTGTAACCCTGGGGAAATTTGACGGCCTCCACCGGGGGCATATGCTTCTGATCCGCCGTGTCCTTGCAATCGGCAGAACGGAAGGACTGGAAACGGTTGTGTTTACGTTTGACGTGCCGCCGCAGTCGAAAGTGCAGCATGTCAAGCCGCATCAGCTGCTGACGAATGAGGAGAGAAGAGCCCGCCTCGAACAGCTTGGCATGGACTGCCTTGTGGAATGCCCGTTTGTGGATGAAGTGATGCACATGACGCCGGAAGCCTTTATCAAAGAGATTCTGGTGGATAAGCTGCACGCGAAAAAAGTTGTTGTGGGAAAGGATTTCGGTTTTGGCTACAAGAGAAGCGGCACAGCCGAAATGCTGAAAGAAATGGGCCCGTCCCTTGGTTTTGAAACCGAGATCATCGAAAAAGCAGAGGAAAACGGCCGCGAGATCAGCAGCACCTGGGCACGGGAAGAGCTGGAACAGGGCAATATGGAAGCCGTGAGCGGTCTGCTCGGCTACGATTACGCGGTTCACGGCGAGATTGTCCACGGTCATGCACTCGGCAGAACGATCGGCGTGCCGACCATCAATCAGATCCCGCCGGCAGAAAAGCTGCTTCCGCCGTTCGGCGTCTACGTTTCCGAGGTGAAAATCGAAGGAAAAATTTATTACGGTATCACAAACATCGGTGTTAAGCCGACGGTACAGGAAAAATTTACCGGCGTGGAGACGAATCTTTTTGACTGCAGCGAGGATCTCTATGGAAAACAGGCGGAGGTTTCTCTGTTAAAATTTCTGCGCCCGGAGCAGAAATTTGTTTCGATCGACGCGCTGAAAAACCAGCTCGATCATGATGTTGCGGCAGGAAAAAAATATGTA
>OHNN01001143.1_pt1 | contig 13159 bp, 12 predicted proteins | sample 1569541 | NCBI WGS metagenome assembly OHNN01 (sample SAMEA3879563, study PRJEB24766) | human gut metagenome | biome: human-associated habitat; feature: feces | place: USA | collected 1985/1987 | reverse complement strand
AAACGAGCCCGGACCTCCGGCAACTGCAATCGCATCGATCGTCGAAAGATCCAGCTCTGTCATGTTCGAGATTTCATCCAGCATCGGAAGCAGAGTCTGGGAATGTGTTTTTTTATAATTTACGGTGTATTCCGCAAGCAGTGTGTCATTTTCAACAACAGCCACCGAAGCCACCAGGCCGGAGCTGTCCAGTGCAAGTATTTTCATAATTTTTTGTTTCCTTTCCGATATTTCCTTCCTGTGCAACTCATTTTGGCAGTCTGCCGGAAACAGGAATCTTTACGATTTCCTTTTGTTTTTCCACCACATTCAGGATTTTTTCTTTTATTCCACCGTAATTTTCCGGTAATCAAACCCTTTTTCGAGGTCTTTTTCTATCGTAATCGAAATCGCACCCTCCGGGATCAGCTCTTCAATCAGTTCTGCCCATTCGATCAGGCAGACACCCTCACCGAAAAAGTAATCATCGTATCCGATTTCTTCCATTTCTTCTATATCACCGATCCGGTAAACATCGAAATGATAAAATGGCAGGCGCCCTTCGGTATATTCCTGAATAATGGTAAATGTGGGACTGTTGACTGCCTCTGTGATGCCAAGTCCTTTTGCAAAGCCCTGCGTCAGAACGGTTTTTCCAACACCAAGGTCTCCGTTTAATGTATAAATCTGGCCAGGCTTCGCCGCTTTTCCCAGCTTTTCGCCAAGGGCAAGCGTCTCCGACGCAGAATTTGTTTCTATGATCATATGCTTTCTTCTCCTCTTTTTCTGCCTATCATTTTAACACAAACAAAAAGGTAATACAACCGCAGAACGAAACCGCTTTTCCTTGTGCTTTTCCTTGCTTTTTCTATCTGTTTTCGCTATACTATGTATCAGAGTTTCGCGGCCCAAAAACGTCCCACTCCTGTTTTTTCGGCCCGGAAAACGCGGTAAAACACGCTCTGCGCTTTTGTCCGCGTAAATCAAAAAGGAAAGAGATCAAAACTGTTATGCTGACTGTAATGAAATTTGGCGGAAGCTCCGTCGCAGATCTTGCGCACATCCGCAATGTAGCACAGCGCTGCATCGAAAAACAGCAGGCCGGAAGCCAGGTCGTTGTCGTTCTCTCCGCGATGGGAAAAACGACGGACGGACTGATTGCAACCGCAAAACAGATTACGGAAAAACCGTCCCGCCGCGAGATGGATATGCTTCTTGCCACCGGTGAACAGGTTTCCGTTTCCCTGATGGCCATAACCATGATTCAGATGGGCGTCAGTGCTGTTTCTTTAAATGCCTGGCAGGTACCGATGCACACGACCTCCGATTATCAGAATGCGCGCTTCAAACGGATCGACACCGAGCGCATCCGTAAAGAGCTGGATGACAACAAAATTGTCATTGTCACCGGCTTCCAGGGGATCAACAAATACGATGATATCACAACGCTCGGACGCGGCGGCTCCGATACGACTGCGGTTGCCCTCGCTGCAGAGCTGCACGCGGATGTCTGTGAAATCTACACGGATGTAGACGGCGTCTACACCGCAGATCCGCGGATTGTACCGAATGCGCGCAAGATGGAAGAGGTAACTTACGATGAAATGCTGGAGATGGCTTCGCTCGGCGCAAAAGTCCTTCACAGCAGATGCGTGGAAATCGCAAAAAAATACGGCGTGGAACTTCTGGTCTGCTCCAGTCTGAACCGGAATTCCGGAACGATGGTAAGGGAGAAAACCAAAATGGAAAAAATGTTAATCAGCGGCGTGGCTGCCGACAAAAATGTGGCAAAAATCCGTGTTGCAGGCCTTGGCAACGATCCGGAGAGCACGTTCCGCCTCTTAAATTTACTGGATCGGAACAATCTGAACATCGATGTCATGATCCAGTCACTCGGAAAGGACGGCACAAAGTCCGTTTCCTTTACCGTTGCAAAGCCGGATATGCTGCGCACGATCGATGTGCTGAACGACAATAAGGATTTGCTCGGCATCAAAAAACTGGATTATGACGAGAACGTGGCAAAGGTTTCCGTCATCGGAGCCGGTGTCCGCTCCCATTCGGGCGTGGCTGCCAAAATGTTCGGCGCGCTCGCCAATGCAGGAATCAATACCGAGATGGTTACCACCTCGGAAATCCGCATCACTGCCCTGATCGACGAAGCATACGCAGATCAGGCGATGCGTGCGATCCATGAGACATTCCTGGAGTAATGATCTGAAAAAAGGGGTTTGCCCCCTTTGATACCAGATCGCTACGTGCTTTGCACTCCAGCAATCATCAAAAACATTCGTAATCCGCTCATTTTTCTTCGAAAAATGGCTACTTACGTCTTATCAAAAAATCGTAAAAAAATCAGGAGGAAAACAATTATGTCTAACCCAATCGTTACAATTACTATGGAAAACGGCGATGTGATGAAAGCAGAGCTTTACCCGGAAATCGCGCCGAACACCGTAAACAACTTCATCAGTCTGGTAAAAAAAGGCTTCTATGACGGCCTGATCTTCCACCGCGTCATCCCGGGATTCATGATCCAGGGCGGAGATCCTGCAGGCACAGGCGCCGGCGGCCCGGATTACTGCATCAAGGGTGAGTTCTCCCAGAACGGATTTGAGAACAACCTCGCACACACCCCAGGCGTTCTCTCCATGGCACGTACCATGTTCCCGGACAGCGCAGGAAGCCAGTTCTTCATCATGCACAAAGCTGCTCCGCATCTGGACGGCGCATACGCTGCTTTCGGAAAAGTAACAGAAGGCCTGGAAGTCGTAGATAAAATCGCATCTGTCAACACCGACTACAGCGACAAACCGCTGCAGCCGCAGAGAATGGCTACCGTTACCGTTGAGACCTTCGGCGTCGAGTATCCGGAACCGGAGAAATGCTAAGGATGAACGATGAACTGATGTTAGTTGAACCGTCGGAGGAATACTTCGCCGAACTCGCCGCCTACCGGAACGATTTTCTGGAAAACAGCGATTCCATGGACGGCTGCGGACCGCTTCGCCGGTTTGATGATATGAAGGCGTATCTTGAAGATACCATGCGGTATACCAGAGAGGAGACTCTGCCGGAGGGCATGGTTCTCGCAACACAGTTTCTGTGCATCCGCAAATCAGACAACCGCCTTGTCGGCATGATTCAGGTGCGCCACTACCTGAACGATTTTCTGCGCACCTTGGGCGGCCATATCGGCTACTCCGTCCGCCCGTCGGAACGCAGAAAAGGCTATGCCTCCTGGATGCTGAAAAATGTGCAGCCGTACTGCAAAAGCCTCGGCCTTTCCGAAATTCTGGTCTGCTGCCTGGATACCAACGAAGGAAGCCGCAGAACGATCCTGAAAAATGGCGGCCGGTTCGACGGCACCGCTTATCGTGCCGATGAAAACAAAACACTGGAGCGTTACTGGATCACCCTGTGATTTTTCTTCCATTTCGCATGGCTCTGAATAGTTTCACAAATTTTTCTTGACATCCATGTCATTTCACTTTATAATTTGGAACTGCAAGCGAACAATTCTGTTCTTATGCAAAATATATGCCTCTGGTAAAAAACCGACGGACAGGCAGGGGTAGTTGCCGAGCGTGGTTAAGAGCCACATTATTGATTGCGTTAAAAGCGCAAATTTTATGAGTTGATTACTTTACAATCGATGCTCTACGACGAGCACATCATCTTATGAAACGGTCAATAAGAGTACGTGACTATATATTTCTGCATAGGAAAACAGGGGGAAGCCTGGATTTTTGTCCATCCCCTGAAGTTTGCACAATACGATCATGTATAAATTTCGATTTTTAGACAGATGATGCACGTCATCTGTCTTTTTTTCGTGCTTATAGCCAAAGATGAACCCAACACCATTTTCTGAAAAAGGAGAACCAAACAATGTCCAAAGTTATGATCATCGGATGCGGCGGTGTTGCATCCGTAGCCATTCACAAATGCTGCCAGAACAGTGAAGTATTTTCTGAAATTATGATTGCAAGCCGCACCCTTTCCAAGTGCGATGCTTTAAAAGAAAAGCTGGCTCCGACCACAAAAACCATTATCACAACAGCAAAGGTGGATGCCGACTGCACAGAAGAATTAATCGCCTTAATCAAACAGTATCAGCCGGATGCCGTATTAAATCTGGCTCTTCCTTATCAGGATCTTACCATTATGGATGCCTGCCTCGCATGTAAGGTTCCTTACATCGATACTGCAAATTACGAAGCAGAAAATACGGATGATCCGGCATGGCGTGCAATCTACGAAAAGAGATGCGAAGAGCTTGGCTTTTCTGCTTACTTTGATTACTCCTGGCAGTGGGCCTATATGGACCGTTTCAAGGAAGCCGGCATCACCGGTCTTCTCGGAACCGGCTTTGACCCGGGCGTCACCAGTGTCTTTGCAGCCTATGCACAGAAACACTATTTCGATGAAATTCACACGATTGATATTCTGGACTGCAACGGCGGCGACCACGGATATCCGTTTGCAACCAACTTCAATCCGGAAATCAACCTCCGCGAGGTATCCGCTCCCGGCTCTTACTGGGAAAACGGCCACTGGGTAGAAATTCCGCCAATGTCGATCAAACGGGAATATAACTTCGATGAGGTAGGCGAGAAGGATATGTACCTTCTTCACCATGAAGAAATTGAGGCTCTTGCAAAAAATATCCCGGGCGTAAAAAGAATCCGCTTTTTCATGACCTTCGGCCAGAGCTATCTGACCCATATGAAATGTCTGGAAAATGTAGGACTTCTCTCCACCACTCCGATTACCTTCAACGGACAGCAGATCGTACCGATCCAGTTTTTAAAAGAGCTTCTCCCGGATCCTTCCACCCTTGGCCCGCGCACCGTGGGTAAAACCAACATCGGCTGTATTTTTACCGGTATCAAGGACGGAAAAGAAAGAAGCATTTACATTTACAATGTCTGTGACCACCAGGAATGCTACCGGGAAGTAGAGTCTCAGGCGATCTCCTACACCACCGGCGTTCCGGCCATGATCGGAACCATGATGGTTGTGAACGGCCTCTGGAACAAGCCGGGTATCTACACCACAGATGAATTCGATCCGGATCCGTACATGGAAGCACTCAACAAGTGGGGTCTTCCGTGGAAGGTCGTAGAAAATCCTGTTTTAGTAGATTAAGCCTATGTATAAGATAAACGAACTGCCAACTCCCTGTTTTGTCATTGATGAAGGCAAACTGGAAGAAAACTTAAAGATCCTGCACCAGGTAGAAGAACGCACCGGTGCAAAAATTCTGCTGGCTCAGAAATGCTTTTCCTGTTTTTCGGAATATCCGCTGATTGGAAAATATATCAGCGGAACGACTGCCAGCGGACTCTATGAGGCGCGGCTTGGCAAGGAAGAAATGGGGCTGGAGAATCATGTGTATTCTCCGGCCTACCGCCCGCAGGATATGGAAGAGCTCGCACAGATCTGCGATCACATTATTTTCAATTCAGAAAAGCAGCTCCGAACGTACCTCCCCGTACTTAAGGCTTCCGGAACCGCAAAAGCCGGACTTCGCATCAACCCGGAATGCTCCACGCAGGAAGGCCATGCGATTTATGATCCCTGTGCGCCTGGCTCCCGCATGGGCATCCGCGCCTGCGATTTTACAGACGAACTGGCCGATCTTGTGGACGGTCTTCATTTTCATACCCTCTGTGAACAAAATTCGGATGATCTGGAAACCACGCTGCGCGCCGTGGAAGAAAAATTCGGCAAGTGGCTTTTTAAAATGAACTGGCTTAACATGGGAGGCGGACATCATATCACCCGTGAGGATTACGATATCGAACGCCTGATTTCCTGTATCAACCATATGAAAGAAACGTATGGTCTTCAGATTTACCTGGAGCCCGGGGAAGCAGTTGCCTTAAACGCAGGCTACAATGTCACGGAAGTTCTCGATATTGTTGAAAATAACGGAAAAATTTTAATTCTTGACACTTCCGCTGCCTGCCATATGCCGGATGTGCTTGAGATGCCGTACCGCCCTCCGCTCAAAGGCAGCGGACTGCCCGGGGAAAAGCCTTATACCTACCGCCTTTCCTGCAATACCTGCCTGGCGGGCGACGTAATCGGCGAATATTCCTTCGATTCCCAAATCCGGATCGGTGACAGACTGTATTTTGAAGATATGGCGATTTATTCGATGGTAAAAACCAATACCTTTAACGGAATCCCACTCCCTTCCATCGCGGTGATGGACAAAGCTGGAAACTGCCGAATGATAAAGGAGTTTGGATATGAAGATTTCAAAAACCGATTGTCTTAGAACCCCAAAAGCCGATGGCTTTTACATGCCGGGCGAATTTGAGCCCCACGAAGGCACGCTGATGATCTGGCCGTGGCGTCCCGGTTCCTGGAATTACGGGGCAAAAGCGGCAAGAACGGCATTTGCAGAAATTGCAGAAGCAATTGCCGCTTATGAGCAAGTTTATCTTTTCGTCCGGCCACAGGATAAAGCATCGGCACAGGAACTGCTTTCCTCCGACCGGATTCATCTGATCGAAGCCCAAACGGAGGATGCCTGGGCGAGAGATACCGGCGCTACGTTTGTAATTAACAATCAGGGTGGGCGAAGAGGCATTCAATGGGAATTCAACGCCTGGGGCGGCCAGTATGACGGTCTGTACTCCCACTTTGAACATGACCGTGAGGTTCCGGAACGAATCTGCAGTTTTCTCGGAGATTCCTTCTATAATGCCCGCCCCTTTGTTCTGGAAGGCGGCTCCATCCATGTTGACGGGGAAGGAACCCTGCTTACGACCGAAGAATGTCTGCTGAGTCCGGGGCGCAATCCTTCTCTTACAAGAGCGGAAATTGAAGAAAAGCTGCGTCAGTATCTTTCGGTTGAAAAAATCATCTGGCTGCCTTTTGGTATTTACAACGATGAAACCAACGGCCATATTGATAATATGTGTTGCTTTGTAAAGCCCGGAGAAGTGCTTCTTGCCTGGACAGATGACGAAAACGATCCTCAGTATGCCAGAAGCAGGGCCGCTTTTGATCTTCTCTCCCATACCGTTGACGCGAAGGGACGAAGCTTTGTGATTCACAAACTGCCCATTCCGAAGCATCCCATCTGTATTACAGAAGAAGATCTTCTCGGCTATGATTTTGAAGCTGGCGAAGATCAGCGGGAAACCGGGGAACGCCTTGCTGCCAGCTATATCAATTTTTATCTTGCCAATCACTGTGTCCTTCTTCCCCGTTTCGGCGATGAAAACGATACCGTGGCTGCAGAAATTCTTGGAAAATGCTTTCCGGATCGACGGATCCTCCCTGTCGATGCACGCGTCATTCTGACCGGCGGAGGCAACATTCACTGTATTACCCAGCAGATTCCGGCAAAGAAAAGAGGAAACAGATTATGAGAAATATAAAAATTGCCGCACTGCAGTTTTCATGCTGCAGCCAGGTACAGGAAAATATAGACAAAGCAGAGACCATGGTCCGTGAAGCCGCTTCCAACGGCGCCAATCTCATCCTTCTTCCTGAATTATTTGAAAGACCGTATTTTTGTCAGGAAAAGCGATACGATTATTATGATTATGCCCTGCCTTTGACAGAAAATCCCGCCATCCGGCGTTTTCAGGCCGTTGCCGGAGAACTTGGGGTCGTGATTCCGGTCAGCTTTTATGAAAGGGATGTTCAGCGCCTGTTTAATTCCATTGCCATGATCGATGCAGACGGATCCATTCTTGGTGTTTACCGCAAGACCCATATCCCGGACGATCATTTTTATCAGGAAAAATTCTATTTCACTCCGGGAGATACGGGATTCAAGGTCTTTGAAACACGTTTCGGAGCCGTCGGCGTCGGCATCTGCTGGGATCAGTGGTTTCCGGAAACAGCACGATGCATGGCCGTTCAGGGTGCTGAAATCCTGCTCTATCCTACCGCGATCGGAAGTGAGCCGATCCTGAATGTAGACAGCAGCGGGCACTGGCGACGCGTTATGCAGGGACATGCGGCCGCAAATCTTGTTCCGGTTGCTGCTGCAAACCGGATTGGTACTGAAACCGTAACGCCCTGTGAAGAAAATGGCGGCCAGTCCTCTTCTCTTACTTTCTACGGTTCTTCCTTTATTGCCGATGCAACCGGTGAACTCGTGGCATCTGCCGGAAGAGATACCGAGGAAATCCTGTATGCTTCCTTCGATCTGGATAGCCTGCGTGAAGAACGTTTTTCCTGGGGCCTTTTCCGTGACCGGCGGCCGGAAACCTACCGTATCATGACGAAACAGTAAAGCCCCGTCGCTTCCTACAGCGGTACGCTGCATCACATATTCTAACTACAAAGGAGAACCGCTATGCAATATGGAGTTTTATGTCTGCTGCCGCCTGCAGCGATGCTGATTTTTGCATTAAAAACAAAAAAATCTTTCGAAGCTCTGATTTTCGGAACCCTGATTGCCTATCTCATCATGTACAAAGCGGCTTTTATCGGGCCCTGGTGTGATCTGCTGCTTTCGGAGATCAGCAACGCAGATAACCAGTATATTCTTCTTCTCTGCGGACTGTTCGGAGGCTTCATCTTCCTGCTCCGCGAGGCAAAAGGAACACTTGGTTTTTCCAACCTGTTAAGCCGCTTCTGTAAAAATGAACGGATCACCATGATGATGTCGGTATTTCTCGGAATCATTATTTTTGTCGATGATTATCTCAACATCATGACCGTTGGAACCTGTATGAAGGATGTCTGTGATAAACGAAAAGTCCCACGCCAGGCCCTTGCCTATATCATTGACTCAACCGGTGCACCTGTCTGTGCACTGATTCCCTTTTCCACCTGGGTAGTTTTTTATTCCGGTGTTTTTATTCAGGAACCGGGCATTCTCAATATGGGCTTTTCCACCGGTATGAGTGTTTACTTAAAAGTGCTTCCTTATATGTTTTATCCGATGACTGCACTTCTGGTTGTGGTTCTGTTTGCCTGCAAACTGATGCCAAAGCTCGGAAAAATGAAAGATGCCTATACCGATCTGGAAAAGAAAGAGCAGACACCGGAGCATCCCAAAATGCACAATGCCCCTTCCGTTGACATTGCCATGGCCGGAATGAGCGTTGATTACCCGCCCGAAAATACCAATCCCGGAAATATACTGGATTTTCTGATCCCCATCGGTATTCTGATCGGTGTGACAGTAGCCACACAGGATATGATGCAGGCGATTATTCTTGCTCTTGCTTCCTGTATGATTCTTTATCTTCCGCGGAAGAAAATGACCTTTACGCGGTACGTGGAACTGTTTTTTGCCGGCTTTGCAGATATTCTTCCGGTTCTCGCCATTCTTCTTGCATCCTTTATGATCAAGACTGCCTGCGGCGAAATGGGACTCTCGGAATACGTCATCAACCTGTGTGTTCCGTATATGAATGCCAAAACACTGGCAGCTATTATTTTTGTTGTCATTGCAGTTCTGACCTTTGTCACCAGCTCTTTCTGGGGAATTGAGGCCGTAGCCGTTTCCATCGTTGTTCCGCTTGCCATCGCCCTTGATGCTAATGTACTTCTGGCGCTTGGCGCTGTCGTATCCGGCGGTGTTTTCGGAAGCCATGCATGCTTCTATTCCGACGCAACGGTTCTTTCCTCCGCGACCTGCGAGATTGACAATATGTCACATGCCGTGTCGCAGTTTCCTTACGTCCTGATCAGTGCTGCTCTCGCCGTATCGGGATTCTTAATCTGCGGAATTTTTGCTCTTTAAAGACACACAGGAAATTTCAACGAAGTTTCCTGTAAATTAAAAAAGCCTCCGACGATAGGATTTTTCTGAATTCGTCGAAGGCTTTTTGTTTTTTATTCTTTTACACTCAGCCGCACCAGCGCACGCTGCAGCTTGGCTTCGGCAATACGGTATTCTTTGTCTGTCAGACCGCCGTTTGCCAGCGCCTGCTCGGCCCTGTGTTTGGCAGCCTCGGCGCGCTCTGCATCAATATCCTCTTCCCACTCCCAGGTTGTTGCCAGGACACGGCAGACCCCATTCATCATGGAAAGCATTCCGCCGATGCAGGCGGCATTTCTTCTCGTTCCGTCCTCCAGCACAATATGCGCCTCGCCCATACCGAGTGCAGTGCAGTAATTGCAGTGCCCCGGCAGAATTGCCAGGTCGCCGCTGATGGTTCTGCAGACAACGCGCGCTACGTCACCCTCATAGAGAAGTCCGTCCGGCGTGCCGACACGTAAAGGAAATGTACTCATACGTCATTCCTCCTTTACTGATTCAGTGCTTTTGCTTTTTCAAATACCTCGTCGATGGTTCCTGCAAACAGGAAGCAGCTCTCCGGAAGATCATCGCACTCGCCGTCAAGGATCATGCGGAATCCGCGCAGAGTTTCTTTTAACGGCACGTATTTTCCTTCCATACCGGTAAACTGTTCCGCTACTGAGAAGCTCTGAGACAGGAAACGCTGTACCTTACGGGCACGGCTGACCGTCAGCTTATCCTCCTCGGACAGCTCGTCCATACCCATGATGGCGATGATATCCTGCAGCTCTTTGTATCTCTGCAGCACCTGCTGTACGGCACGTGCTACCTCATAGTGCTCATGGCCTACGATTTCCGGTGTCAGGATACGGCTGGTAGAATCGAGCGGATCAACAGCCGGGTAAATACCCTGGCTGGAGATTTCACGGGAAAGTACCGTCGTGGCATCCAGATGGGTAAACGTTGTTGCCGGAGCCGGGTCGGTCAGGTCATCGGCCGGCACGTAAACAGCCTGTACCGATGTGATGGATCCCTTTCTTGTGGAAGTAATACGCTCCTGCAGTGCGCCCATCTCGGTTGCCAGCGTCGGCTGGTATCCTACTGCGGACGGCATACGGCCAAGCAGAGCCGAAACCTCGGAACCTGCCTGCGTAAATCGGAAAATATTATCGATGAACAGCAGCACATCCTGATTTTTCACATCACGGAAATATTCTGCCATGGTAAGGCCGGAAAGTCCGACACGCATACGCGCTCCCGGCGGCTCGTTCATCTGTCCGAACACCATGGTCGTCTTATCGATAACGCCGGATTCCTTCATCTCGTAGTAGAGATCGTTACCCTCACGGGTACGCTCACCTACACCGGTGAATACGGAATATCCGCCATGCTCTGTCGCTATGTTGTGGATCAGCTCCTGGATCAATACCGTCTTGCCTACTCCTGCACCGCCGAAAAGTCCGATCTTACCACCCTTCTGATACGGGCAGAGAAGATCTACGACCTTGATACCGGTCTCAAGCATTTCCTGCGACGTTGCCTGATCCTCGAATGCCGGTGCCGGTCTGTGGATCGGCCAGTGCTCGACATCCTTCGGCGTGTCGATCTCATCGATCGGATTACCCAGAACGTTGAACATGCGTCCGAGCGGCACGCTGATCGGTCCGCCCGTGGCGATTGCCTCCATACCGCGCACAAGTCCGTCCGTCGGTCCCATGGCGATACATCTGACCGTATCATCACCCAGATGCTGGGAAGCCTCAACGACAAGCTCACCACCGTTCTTTAACGGAACGCGGATTGCATCGTTGATCTCCGGCAGCGCGCCTTCCGGAAACTTGATATCCAGAACGGCACCAATAATCTGGGTAATCTTACCCGGGCAATCCTGACTGCCTCTATTATTTGCCATCGCTATTTCTCCTTGTCTGTTATTTTCTATCACCAAATCCTGCTATGCAGCTTCGCGCTTCCACCGCCATCCGGCGCCGGAACTTTTTGCACTGCTGCCTCCTAGGATATCGCAGAAGCTCCCGCAATAATCTCCGTGAGTTCCTGCGTAATAGAGCCCTGACGTGCTCTATTGAATTTGAGTGTCAGATCACTGATCATATCTTCCGCATTGCTGGTCGCAGAATCCATCGCCTGCATTCTGGCTCCGTTCTCACTCGCAACCGCCTCCACCAGCGCCCCGTAAAACAGGCTGGTGACATACTTCGGAATGATCATATCCAGCGCTTCTTCCTCGTTCGGCTCGTAATTCATGAGCACCTTCTCATCCGCCGCTTCCCGCATCTCGTCCTCGTCGAACTCCACCGGAAGAAGCTTGATGAGCTTCGGCTCATGGCTCACCGTATTCTTAAAATGCGTATACGCAAGATAGATCTCTCCGATCTTTCCGTCCGTATAGGCTTTTAAAATCTGTTTACAGAGCTCCGCCGCATCCTCATAGGACGGGGACTCCATAATCGAAGATCCATCTGCTGCAATCTCATAGCCCTTTCGCTCCAGAGCTTCTCTTCCCTTATTACCGATGGCGTAGACTCTCGCATTCTCTGTCGTGATGTCCTCGCTTCCGGTCACCAGTTTTACAATGTTGGAGTTGTAACCTCCGGCAAGTCCACGGTTGGAGGTAATGACCACAACCGCTTTTTTGTCACTCTCACCCTTCTTGAGATACGGGTGATTGATCGTGCCGGACTTCGCCAGCATGGAAGTCACTGTCCGGTACATATACTGGAAATACGGGTTCGTCTGCTCTGCACGGTTCTTGGCTTTCTGCAGCTTCACGGTAGACACCAGCTTCATGGCTTTTGTGATCTGCTGTGTACTCTGTATACTGCTCTTACGTCTCTTTATGTCTCTCATCGAGGCCATAATACGCACACCGCCTTTCTGCCGTCTACTTTGTGAACTCTGCCTTGCACTCTGTGATTGCCTTTATGAGCTTCGCTTCTGTCTCTTCGCTGATTACCTTCTCAGTGCGGATTGCTTCCGGAACCTCAGCAGCTTTTCCCATACCAGCACCAACGTGGCCGTTTTTATCTCCAACTACTACTAAAGCGGAAAAACGCATTGTACGTCCGCCCTTAACGGTCTTGGATACACGCTTGATAGCAACTACGGTATCAGCTAATTCAAGCTGAGTTGCGTCAATATTTGTACGTTTCATGTGTCTTCTTCCTCCTTGATTAGAATTCCAGACCAGCTTCTCTTGCTGCTTCTGCCAATGCTTTTACTTTACCCTGATAAATATAACCGCCACGGTCAAATACAACAGTCTTAATACCGTTATCCAATGCTTTCTTAGCGATTACTTCGCCAAGCTTAGCTGCTGCTTCGGTATTGTTCGTCTTTGTAAGACCTTCTTTTACATCTGCCTGAACAGTAGATGCCGATACGATTGTATTACCAGCGACATCGTCAATAATCTGAGCATACATATGATTATTG
>OHNN01001138.1_pt1 | contig 13221 bp, 9 predicted proteins | sample 1569541 | NCBI WGS metagenome assembly OHNN01 (sample SAMEA3879563, study PRJEB24766) | human gut metagenome | biome: human-associated habitat; feature: feces | place: USA | collected 1985/1987 | reverse complement strand
ATTACGAGAACTGTTATCTCTTTTCCCCGTCAATCAGCAAGCGGAAAACCGTGGGCGGAAAAAGTTATTATATCCGCCGATATTTCAAAGGCGACAAGGACTTTGAAAAGACGATGGAAACGCTTGCGGTACAACATACTTTTAAGAATGTGAGGTGAGCAGATGAAACAAAAGAACTACATAGCGGGATTGTATTACAGGCTTTCCCAAGAAGACGAACGGCAGGGCGAGTCGGTATCCATTGACAACCAAAGGACGATACTCCGTAAGTATGCCGAAGAGCGCGGATTTGAGATTCACGACGAATACATAGACGACGGCGTTTCGGGAACGACATTCCAAAGGCCCGAAGTGCAACGGCTGTTAGACGACGCAAAGACGGGGGTTATAAACACGATAATCGTGAAAGACTTATCGCGTTTCGGCAGAAATTATATCGAAGTAGGACAGTATGTCGACTATGTGTTTCCGGCGTTCGGAATACGGTTTATAGCCATACAGGACAATGTTGACACGGCGAACCGTGACAGCGGTGCGATGGAAATGATGCCTATAATGAACGTGTTCAACGAATGGCATGCCGCCAATACAAGCAAGAAAATCCGTGCCGTAAAAAGGTCTCATGCCATAGAAGGCAAATTCAGCGGTTCGAGAACACCGTATGGCTATCTGAAAGGCACAGACGAGAAAAGAACATTCCAGATTGACGAGGAAACAGCTCCGACGGTTCGTAGAATATTCGAAATGTACGCTTCAGGCATAAGTCCGCAAAGGATTGCCGAAATCTTTAATGAGGAAGATATACCAAGTGCCGGAAGACTTGCTTTCCTAAGAACAGGAAGAAAGTATAACAATAATGAGCACCCCTATTGGGAGCAGGCAACGATTAGACCGATATTGAGAAATATTGCCTATATCGGGCATTTGGCGCAACAAAAGACTTCTGCTATTTCGTATAAAAACCATAGGCTGATAAGAAAAGACAGAAGCGACTGGGTAATCGTGCATAATACGCACGAGCCTATAATCTCTCAGGAATTGTGGGATAGAGTCCAGGACAGAATGTCATCACAATCGCATGGCAGAAAAATGCACACCGGGATCACACATCCTCTCTCAGGCTTTTTATACTGTGCGGATTGCGGAGCAAAACTTAAAATGGGATATGTGTGGGATAAAAGCATAAATGATTACAGATACAACTTTAATTGCGGAAGGCACATCCGTTACGGAAAGGCATACTGCTTCTCTCACCATATCACCTCAAATACTTTGGAAAAAATTGTGCTGGATGATATCAGAGAAATGACGAAAAGTATTGTTCTCGACGAAGATTCTATACGAGAAGAATATGCTCGGCATAAAGCAGAATTGAAAGACCAAAGTATAAAGTCTATTAAGAAAGAATTGCAGACAAAACGCAAGCGCAAGGAAGAACTCTCACGCCTGATTCAAGTTGCTTATGAAGACAGAGTAAAAGGCAAAATGCCGGAAGATATTTGCTTAGGTTTCATACAGAAGTATTCCGACGAACTAAAGTTACTTGAGTCGGAAATAGAAGCTTTGGAAACGAAATTAGCCGAAACTGAAACTGCACGACAGAATGCAGACGATTTTATTCGCAGTATAAAGAAATATTTGGATGCGCCGAAACTTACCCGAGAAATGTGCTATGAACTCATAGATAAAATCATCGTCGGAGGACTGCCGAAAATAACAGGTAAGGAAAGAGAGATACATATTGTCTACAAGGTAGATATTGCATCTGTCTTGCGGTACAAGTTCAATAAATAAAAACAAGCGTATGGGTTTATATCAACTCATACGCTTTTATATTGCCCTCTAATAGAGTGTCCATAAAATAAAACGGCAACTGCTGTCTTCATAATTCGTTCTCCTTTGATTTTAGTGATTTGTCTTTCGACGGGAGAAACGGAAACGGAAATGTTGGGAATATGACACCTTGTTGTAACGGTGCTTGCCGTCAAGGGTTGCGGGCAATTCACCTTGCCCTTGACGGCAAAGCATTTCCGTTTATTCTCCCCGTGAGAAAGACTAGTTACGCTAATTGCTCTTGCGGAGCAGGCGTATTGTTTCGGGGCTTACTTTGCCCACGAAGCACCCCTCGTCCCAACACTCGAAGTCGTCGGAAAGAAGCAGTTTTCTGTCCTCTTGTCCTATCGTGCAAATCACGTCTTTCTCCATAATGTCGGAGACGAAATAGGTGGGCAGTCCGCGGGAATACACAAGCCTTTCGCCGCTCTTGCCGATGTACTTCACAAGGTACGCCACCGCGCTCCCGACGTCCCGTTCGGTGTCGATGGGAGAAAAGTCGTTTCGCCCGAAACGCTCGTTGAAATAGGTGTTTTGCATTATAATCTGCCGTTTATGCGAATTGAAACTGTATCCGCTACGTTCTTCCATCCTTCCCGGCATAGCCGTTTCGGGGATAAAGAATATCCCGTGGAAGTGCAACCGTTGTTTCTCGGGAGACCGCTCCCACGCGCCCACATATCTCCATTCCTTGCGGCTGGAAAAGTGTCTCAGGCAAGTGCTCAACTTTGTCCTGAAAGACTGTTCCGTGTGTTTGCCGTCGTCGTAGGTGAAAGTGCAGAACCAGTTCCATTCCTGCAAGTGGATTTTCCTTGCAAGCCTCGTCCGTCTCACTATCTCGTTTCTCTTTTTGCGCTCTGTATTATCTCTTACGAAATCCTGTGCCGATCGGTCGTCCTCAAAGTATTCCGCCATAGCCTCGGCAATGTTTCGGTTTCTTTCCGTTTTAGGTGAGTCCGCATATTCTTTGTACAGCCGTTCGAACTCCGTTTTCTTTTCTGCGGCTGTTGCCGATTGCTTGTTCTCGGTCTTGTCCGTGGTCTGCTTTTTCCGTCCCGCGCAGACCTCTTGCGGGGTGTCTTTCTTCCGTCTGTACGGATTGCTTGCTTTGGGGATTGCTATGTAGTGACTGCCGTCACTGTAAATCTTCGCGTCCTTGAACGGCATGGTCCCTCCATCGCGGTTTGCCTTCGGGAGGTCCTCCCTCGGACAGTTGCCGCATTCGCTGTTCCAGTATCCGCGCAAGCATTGCCGCATAGAACCGCTTCCGTTCTTCCTGCGTAAGCCTGCCGACGTCCGGAACACCGACGTTTACAACGGTGATGTTCTTTTGTTTCATTGCTACCTCCTGCGTTTTATTTCCCGAACGGTCTCCCGTTTCGGATTGCTTGCAGTATAGGACAAAGCACACCTTCTCCGCGAGAAGCCTGCGGGTAAGTAACGGTAGGTATTTGGTCTACTTTGAGTAAGTTACGGGTAAGCTGTGGGTAACTGACGGGAAAAGAAAAACGCGCCTTAACGGAGCGTGCGGACGGACGGTGACGGAACAACAACGGGAAAACGGATAAAGCGGCCGATTGCCCGAGCGGTTCAGCGGGCAACGGCGCTTCCGTCCCCTGTTGTTTCCCACCCGCCGTTCGGCATTTGTTAAGGCAAGTCAATCTCGGTTTGAGCGCAATTTTCGCACTTGATTTGCCACAGTTCAAATCAAAATAAAAGGCGTGTGCTTGTCTGGCGGAGCGCATCATCGCGCCGCCACTTGTCTATGACAAGCACACGCCTAACAGCCGAACATGATATCGAGTACATATTGAAACGCAGGGCAGTATGTTCGTAAAGGCTTGGAAATACAAATCAAAATTGCGTGCAATACGGTTGACAAATGGAAATAACAACGTTATGATAACATTGTTATAAAATATTCGGGAGGCTCTTGAACTGTGAAGTCGAAAAACTTAAAAGCGGAAGAAAAGATCCTTTATTATGCAAAGCAAGAGTTCATGCAGAAGGGATTTGACGATGCGTCCATGCGTACGATTGCCGAAAAAGCGGGGTTTACGACGGGAATGCTGTATAGCCGTTTCGCCGATAAAAACGAACTGTTTTCCGCGCTCGTAAAAGAGGGGGCGGATAAACTGTATTCTTATTTTACAGGCGCGCAGGAAGAGTTTGCTTCTTTCTGCCCGGAAAAGCAGGCAAAAGAAATGCACGAATACACGCACGAAAAAATGCTTGAAATGATCGACGTCATTTACGACTATTTCGATGCTTTTCGCTTGATCGTCTGCAAAAGCGCCGGGTCGGGGTACGAAAGATACATCGATACTTTGATCGAAATTGAAACGAGAAGCACTGTCCGGTTTATCGACGTCTTGCAAAAAAGCGGAGCAAAGGTCCGGACGGTCCGACAGGACTTGAATCATATTCTTGCAAGTGCCATGTTTAACGGAATCTTTGAGATCGTCGCCCATGAATTCACGAAAGAGGACGCGCTCGGATATGTCCGCGAACTTTGCGCGTTTTTCGACGCTGGTTGGGATCGGCTGTTGGGGATGTAACGTCCCCGTTTTTTTCGGATATCAGTTCGCATATGCGAACTTAAAATAAAAGGAGTTAGTATGCAAAAAGAGAAGAAGAGAGGAACTTTTTCTTATTTGTACGAATGGGCAAAGCCCTACCGCGGCAGTTATGCGGTATCGGTGATGCTGGCCGTGCTTGAGGTTTTGCTAGGTGTGGTGCCTTTTGTATGTATGGGGCAGATAGTCATTTTGCTCGCGGAAGGCGAGAGAATATTTGCGTTTGATACATACGGTATGTGGTTGCTGATTGCGGCATTGTGCTGGGCGGGGCATTATACTTGTCATTCTTTCTCGACTACTGTTTCGCACAAAGCCACATTTCAGGTAATAGCAGACGTGCGTGAACGCGCTTGCGATAAGTTGGCACGAATGTCAATGGGTAAAATACTTGCGCGTCCGAGCGGCGAGATCAAGAATGTCATCGTAGAGCGCATAGACAGCATTGAGCCGACGCTTGCGCATCTTGTTCCGGAAATGACATCAAAACTGTTTGCGCCTGTTGTTTTGCTAGCGTACGTATTCGCAATCGATTGGCGTATCGGACTGATATCTTTGATTACGATACCGGTCGGACTCGTTTTGTTTTGTTGTATGCACATAGGATATGAAAAGAAGTTTTCCAGATATCTTCGTGCAAGCAAACAGCTGAACTCGGTTGCCGTGGAATATATAAACGGTATCCAAGTGATAAAAACATTCAATCAATCCGCAGACTCTTACAAAAAGTTTGCCGACGCAGCAAAAGAGTCTGCGAATTCGGCCATTGACTGGATGAGGGATACGCAGATTCCTTTTTCGCTGGGCATGTCGATTATTCCGAGCGTGCTGCTTACCGTGCTCCCCGCTGCTGTAGCATTTTATCTTAACGACAGTTTGTCTCTCGCAGAACTGGTACTTATCATTGCGCTGTGTTTCGGTCTGCTGACGCCCCTAATCGGGATATTGAGTTATAACGACGATATAGCCAAAATCGGTGTGATCGTGGGCGAGATCAACTCAATTCTTTGCGAAGAAGAACTTGTGCGTCCGACCGAACGCATAAAACTGAACGGATATACCGTTTGTGGAGAGAACGTGAAGTTTGGCTACGGAGAAGACGAAGTCCTGCACGACGTGAATTTTACATTCCGCGAAGGTACGGTCAATGCTCTCGTCGGGCCGTCGGGTAGCGGTAAATCCACTATTGCCAAACTGCTTGCGTCCATGTGGGATGTGCAAGGCGGCAGAATTACGATCGGCGGTGCGGATATACGCAAAATACCGCTGGAGCAGCTGAACGAAAACATAGCCTACGTCTCACAGGACAGTTTTCTATTCGACGAAAGCATACGCGAGAATATCCGCAAAGGAAACCCGAATGCTACGGATGCGGAGGTGGAAGCAATTGCTGAAGCGTCGGGGTGTCACGATTTTATTATGCAGCTTGAAAGAGGATATGACACCATTGTGGGCAGTTCGGGCGGACATCTGTCGGGCGGTGAAAGACAGAGGATATCTATCGCTCGTGCGATGCTGAAAAACGCGCCGATCGTAATATTGGACGAGGCGACCGCCTACACCGATCCCGAAAACGAAGCGGTCATTCAGAGCGCAGTCTCCCGTCTCGTGCAGGGAAAAACACTGATCGTTGTGGCTCACCGGCTTTCGACCGTTACGAATTCGGATCAAATATTCCTGGTCAACGACGGCAATATCGAGTGTTGCGGCACGCACGGGGAATTGCTCGAAAAGAGTTCCCTATACAGGGAATTATGGCAGGCGCACATAGGTGCGAAGGACACGACGGAGGCGTAATATGTTTAAGTATTTGTACAAATTCATCCGATTTGCCGGCGATAAGAAAAAGACAATGATTGCAGCGCTATTGTTCGGTTTGTTGCAATCGGTATTCGAAGCGTTCAGTCTGTTTGCGAGTGCGTATGCGCTCAATGCGATTTTGGGAGGCACTGCGGACGGCAGCCTGGTATGGAAATGCCTTGCCATTCTCGGAGGAGGTGTGTCGGGCTGCGCAATATGCAATTATTTTTCCACGCAGTTCATGACTTATTCGGGATATACCGTGGCGGCAAACTCTCGCATCAGGATTGCGGATAAACTGAAATATGCCCCCATGGGATATTTTAATGAACACAACCTCGGGCAGATCACCAATACGGCGACCAATGTCGCGGAATCGTTACAGGATACGCTTACCCGTTGCATGTTGCTTTCCACCAAAGGGTTTACGATGACCGTCGTTATTACAACTGCGATGTTCGTTTTCGACTGGAGAGTGGGGTTTGTAACGTTGGGAGGATTTGCGCTCTTTCTCGTAATCAACGCGTTATTGCACAGGGCTGGCGAAAAGAATTCGGACAGGAAGATGAAAACGGTGGAAGATGCGGTCGATGCAGTGTTGGAATATGTACAGGGCATTGCGGTCATAAAATCGTACAACCTAACGGTCAATGCCAACAAAAAGGTGCAAAACGCCATTCGGCGTGAACGCGATATAAATTACGCTCTGGAAAGAAACTATATACCGTTTATGGCGTTGCAGGGGCTTGTCGTAAAACTTGCGGGAATAGCGATCATTGCTTGTGCTGTCGCGTTTTATCTCGGGGGCACGCTCACACTCGCAAATTCTCTCGTTCTCTGCATTGCGTCGTTCATGGTATTCAATGACCTTGCTGCGGGAGGAAACATGTCCGCGCTTTTACGCATGGCTTCCAATTCCGTCGACAAAATCAATGCGGCACTGTCTTTGCCGGTGATGGACGTGGACGGAAAAGAGATTTGTCCGAATACGACGGACATTTCCGTGCAGAACGTCGGATTTTCCTACGAAAAGCGCAGGATAATCGACAATGTAACGATAGAAATACCTGCACGTACGTCGCTCGCAATTGTCGGAGCGTCGGGTAGCGGAAAAACAACGCTTTGCAATTTGATTTTGCGCTTTTGGGATGTGAACGAAGGGAGCGTCAGTCTCGGCGGCCACGACGTCAGGGAATATAAACTCGACAGTCTTTTGAAAAATTACAGTATGGTTTTTCAGAACGTGTATCTTTTCAACGATACGGTCGCAAACAACATCCGTTTCGGAAAGCCGAACGCGAGTATGGAAGAAGTAATCGCCGCAGCAAAAAAGGCATGCTGCCACGACTTTATCGTTGCATTGCCTCAGGGATATGACACCGTTATAGGGGAGGGCGGTGCGAATATTTCAGGCGGTGAAAAGCAACGTATTTCCATAGCGCGAGCAATCATAAAGGATAGCCCCGTAATCGTGATGGATGAGGCAACGGCAAACGTTGATCCCGAAAACGAATGGATGCTGCAAAACGCCATTGCCGAACTCACGAAATCCAAAACCGTCATTATGATTGCGCACCGCCTGAAAACGGTGCGGAATGCGGATAAAATCATCGTGTTGGACAACGGAAAAATCGCGGAAGAGGGCATCCACTCCGAACTTATGCAACGGGGAGGTCAGTACGCAAAATTCGTTGCGATGCGCGAAAAATCCGTGGGATGGAAACTGAGTTCGGAACAATGACGGTATCGATTGTATTTTTTTGTCGCCGCGGCGTGAATTCCTTCGCGTCGCGGCGGAAACGGTTCTCAACGTTAGCGCGCGCTAAATTTTCTGATTGTGTTTCGATTGCTTGACACTCCCGAAGCGGCTAGCATATAATTGCGATGAGTGTTGAGAACAGGCGTAAAGCCTTTTCTTTAACGCGAGATGTTCGCATAGGCGAACTTATTTTTGACGTTATGGTTCGCATATGCGAACTGCGGAGGCGGAAATGCTGTTAAAGCTCGATAATATAGGAAAGATATACGACTCCGACGATATATTCACAATCGGCATAAGGGGGGTCAGTCTGGAATTCGATTACAACGAATTCGTCACCGTCGAAGGCGAGAGCGGGGCGGGCAAGTCAACCCTGTTGAATATTATCGGCGCGAACGATACCTACGAAGAGGGCGAGTTGTATATAAACGGGGAGGAGACTTCCCATTTTGGCGAATCCGATTGGGAAAAATACAGGGAAAAAAACATTGCGACCATTTTTCAGGATTTCAATATAATAGAAAACCTTACGGTGTTGGAGAATATTGAGCTGGCGCTTTTGCGCATCGAAGATAAGAAAAAGCGAAGGAAAATCGCGCGCGACCTTATAGAACGGGTCGGTCTTACTCAACAGATCAATCAAAAGGGCAGCAGATTGTCCGGTGGGGAAAAACAGCGAACGGTCATAGCGCGCGCCCTTGCAAAGGATGCCCCGATAATCCTTGCCGACGAGCCTACGGGAAATCTCGACGTCAAGGCGAGCAGAGAGGTCGCTGCGCTGTTGAAAGAGGTGGCGAACGATAAGCTCGTCATCGTCGTCACGCACAATCCGGAATTCTTCGTCGAATATGCAACGCGTCGCATCAAGATGTACGACGGAGGTGTTGCGGAAGACAAGCACGTCGTTTCTCCGCCGCTTACGCAGACATCCGCAAAAGCAGAGACGGATGTGCCCGATGAGGATGGGAGCAGGTTTCGGAATATCAAGAATGTGTTGCATATAGGGGTGCTCAATTACAAAAGCAGACCTCGCTTCACGATGATGATGACACTTGCGCTGTTCGTCTGCGCAATAACTTTGCTAATCGTATTGTCGGTATTCGGCAAAATGCTCATACTGCCCGTCAGGACGACGCTTGACGACGTTGGCGTGGAAGGGAAAGTAATCGTCACGGCGGGGGGAGACAAGATATCCGCCGATGTTGCGGACGAACTTGCCGCCGCGACGGGCGCGGGTTTCATGTTCCCCGACAGAGCCCTTACGGAGTTTTCCGTGACTGTTCCGCGCGGGGCGGGAATGCTGTCCGAGTATAAGGTGATTTGTCTTTACGCACCTTATGTTCATAATCTTAGCGGAAACCGTGCCGTGCTGGTGTTGCCGTTGTATGCGGCGGAGGACGCCGAAGATATTGCGAATACGTTTATAAATGCGGGAATAGGAGTCGACAGTATCGAAACCGAGACTTCCGTGAACGTCACGGACGTAAAACTGTACCTCGGATATGAAACACTGGAACGTTACGGCAGAAAGATACGTGCCGTAAACACATCGGTGAAACTGGGCGACGATGCCGCGACGGTTTTTACATTTGCCGTCAATTCTGAACTTTTATCAGGACAAATAAACCTTATAAACTCCTCGTTTTGGAATGTAAAGGGCAAAACCGTTGTCTTCTCCGCAAACGAAGAAAGGGCATATACCATAATTGACGATACACGCAAGAGCGAAAAGACGGACGGACTGATTGCGGAGTTGAGCGAAAGCGATTATGAGGAAATGTTTGCCTCCGACGAAAGCGTTTCTCAAATAAGTCTGTATTTCGACAGCGACAAAAGGGCACGCGATGCCTTAAGCGCTTTGAACGAAAAAGGTTATGTGGGATTGCTGTCCTCTCAAAAAGTGTATGTTCACAATGCGGGAGACGTTTTCACAACGGACATTCTGTGGTATACCGCACTCGTTGCCGTGTCGGTGTTGTTCGGAATTCTCATAAGCATAATTTTTATCCGCAGCGTTAAGGTCTACAAAGCAGATTTTACCGTGTATCGCACTCTCGGAATTTCAGGCAAAACGGCGTCGAAAGCCCTTTACGTGCAGATGGCGCTGACATTCCTGCCGACTCTGGTGCTTTTGCCCGTGGCATCACTGATTGCCGCGGCCTTACCGGCAAGCGGGCTTTCCGTCATATCGGTCGGGAACTACTTTTTCATAGAGGTTATGTTGTTGCTGATTGTGGAATTGGTGGCTTTCGGATTTAATAAAAACCTTAACGGACAAAGCATACGCAAGACGCTCGGGAGGGGAAGTAAGTGATGGTAAAACCGAGCTTTACGGCTGTGGCATATACGCTATTTTGTCGGGGAGAGTTGTCTGATGATAGCCATTAAAAACGTCAAAAAAGTATTCAATCCTCATTCACGCAACCGCAACGAAGTGTTGAAGGGTGTGTCGTTCGAATTGCCTGACAAAGGATTGATTGCAATATTCGGGAAAAGCGGAAGCGGCAAGACAACGTTGCTCAACATCATAGGAGGTCTGGACAGACCCGACGGCGGCGAAATCGAGTTCGACGGAGTTGCCGTTACGGGACGAAATTCCGATTACATACGGAATTCCAGAACGGGATTCGTATTTCAGAACTATTATCTCGAAAAGGGGTTTACCATTTCCGAAATAATGTCCAATGCAATGACGCTTGCGGGTTTCAAGGACAAAACGGAGATTGCAAGGCGTACGGAAGAAGTGCTGTCGCTTGTGGGTATGCAGCGTTACGCCAACAAAAAGGGAGACGCTCTTTCGGGAGGGCAGAAGCAGCGCGTGGCCATTGCGCGCGCGCTGATAAAAGGTGCCGACATAATCCTTGCCGACGAGCCTACTGGTAATCTTGACGCAGAAAACACCGCGAAAGTAATGGATATTTTGAAAGAAATATCCGCGACGCGTCTTGTGGTGGTGGTTACGCACGAACTTTCGTTGATAGAAAAATATGCCGACGATTTTATCCGCATTGTCGACGGCAGGATAACGCAGGACGACGAGACCCGTGAAATAGTCGCAGGGTACGCTTTGAGCGGCAAATCGGACGTCGACGCCGCCGATCGTTCGCAAGAGGTGATGGTGCCCGTATACGAAAACAGTTCTGCGAAAAAGAACGGTCGGCTCTTTTCGTGCAAAAGCATATTCAAAAACAGAAAAAAAGAAGGTCGGGACAGATTTTATTCCACGGCAAACATTTTCAAGCAAATTTTTATTGCGGCGATTTCCGTTGTGGTTACCATGCTTGCTTTTCAGGCAAACGAAATGATTAATTTCGAAGTGCAGAACAGGCAAACAGACGCAAACAGCGTGTATGTCAATATGAATACATACGCCGATATCCGCAATCTCGATCCTTCTCTTTACAGCAATATCGACTTCTTCGACACGGAGATGAGGCGCGGAACATTCGGCTATTCGGGGTTGTCGTCGCTTTCGGGGGCTGTGTTGAATTATACGCCCAAGTCGATAGGCGACGGGGATACTCTTCTCAGCGGGAAGGCTCCCTCGGAAGGTGAAGTTGCCGTAAGCCGAGGTCTTGCGCAAAGCATAAAAAGTCAGATGCGGCTTGCCGAACTCGATAACGACGCTTCCGTGTTGCGGTTGACGTTCGATCACACTTATCCCGTGTGCGGAATAGTCGACGCCGATTATCCCGCGGTGTTTTTCACGCGCACGGATTATGTGAATTTCTTGGGGGTGTACAACGCGATTAAGTTTTCCGATACGGGAAACATACTTCTGTCGGAAGATTATGCGGAAGTCGAACTGTCGGCAACGGTCAGAGTTTCGGAAGAAGTCAAGGACAACGATAAGATAATCGTGGAATTAAACCGCAATTCGCTCTACAAAATGATGTCGGACTCCAACAACGGCTATTATGTCGTGGAAAACGTCAATACCGCACTTGCACACTCGCCTTACGCCATACAGCTGAGAGACAGCGGATTGTATGTTCAAAAAGTTGCGATTACCCGCGAAAGCATAGGAACGGACGTCATAATATTCGTCAGCGAAAACGTGATGAAAAATCTATTCGCGTATCTTTCACCCAACTTCGACGCATTGGAAGGGAACGACTCGACAGCGGAACCGAGATACTATTTTGAGATCAAGACGGACGGTGAAAACGAAAAAAGCACGCTCACGGCTTTACTTGCGCAGAAAAGTATCAGAAGTATAGACATTCTAGGTCTTTACGGGGCGGAAGAGCAGGCATTGCGTCAAGAGACAATGAAAGGACTCACGGTGTTCTATGTAATCATTGTCCTCTTGTTGCTGATTTACTACTTTATCGAGAAATCGGGCAGCATTAAAAACATCAAAGAATACGGTATTTATCGTGCAATCGGCGTAAACCGCGGCAATTTGATTTTCCGTGAGGCGATGACGGCGGTATTCGACAACATGGCAATCTATCTGGGCGCATGGTTGTTAACCGCTGCAATAGTATGCGCGCGGTATTTCGTTATGAACGTCGCATTCGGTTCTTTCGTAGGCTTGTCCGTTGCATTGATAACCTTGTGCGGAGTGCTGATGACGGGAATATCTCTCGTACCGTATTTGTTCGTAATAACACAATCGCCTGCCAAAATTTTGGCAAAATACGACATCTAGAAATCACTTTCTCCTACTTGGGGAATGGGTTTACCAAAAACAAAAGGAGGATCAACAATGGCAACAACTACCTCAAGAAAACGGCTCGTGTTGATATTGTGTGTGCTTGCAATGTGCGCCTTGGCAATCGCCTTGGTGGCGTGCAACGGCAACAGTACGGCAAAAGTCAATTTCATGATACAGAACGACGACGGTTCGTGGGCTGTTCACAAGAGCGTTACGGCCAACTCGGAAGGGAAGGTGGAAATCCCGGCCGCGCCGGAAAGGACGGGATACCGTTTCCGCGACTGGTACGCCGACGAAAACTTTTCTGCGGTGTTCGTGAACGAGGGCATCAAAAAGAATACGAACGTTTACGCCAAGTATGACGCAATTACCTTGGCTGTCAGCGTGAACGGCAGCGCCCAAGGCAACAAAAGACTTGTGGACATCGACGAATTCACCGCGGGTTATGTCGCCGATGCGGAGAGCAAAAACCTGACCTTCGGCGGTTGGTATATCGACTCTCAGTACAAGACTGCATACAACGGACAGGATGTCGACGCCATTTATGCCCGTTATATGGCGGCAGTGACATATGACAACGGATACGAAACGGT
>OHNN01001130.1_pt1 | contig 13289 bp, 6 predicted proteins | sample 1569541 | NCBI WGS metagenome assembly OHNN01 (sample SAMEA3879563, study PRJEB24766) | human gut metagenome | biome: human-associated habitat; feature: feces | place: USA | collected 1985/1987 | reverse complement strand
TGATGAAGACTTATCAGGCCGCCATCTGGGCACAGCACGGTCTGTTTGCCTCCGGTCCGGACTTTGACATCACCTTTGGCCTTGCCCACACCATCGAAAAGAGTGCAGAAATTTACGTCAAGGTGCTCTCCATGGGCGGCGGCATCATCCGTCAGACCATCACCGACGACGACCTGCGCGCCATTGCCCGCGACTTTGGCGTGACCCTGAACGAGAAGTTCCTCAACTAAGCCATCTTTCTCCATTCTTCTTCATCATAGCAGAACAGGCATCCCGTCCGATACCGCCAAACGGTAACGCAGGATGCCTGTTCTGCTTTATGTTTCCCGGAATTTCATGGGCGTTTTTCCGGTGACCTGCTGAAAGACTGCGCTGAAATAATTGCGGGTGGCAAAGCCAAGCTGCTCGGAAATTTCCCGGACGCTGAGCGGTGTACTTTTCAGCAGAACTTTCGCACGTTCGACCTTTGCAAACTTTACATAGTTCGTGACACTCAGACCGGTTTCTTCCTTGAATTTGTGGGTGAGGTAATATTCCGTGTAGCCCACCAGCACGGCAAGATCTTCCGCTACGATCTTTTTGTCCAGATTCATCTCGATGTAATCCACACATTTCTGAATCTGCATACTGAGGTTCGGGTTCGTCCGGTGTTTGTGGACACGTCGGATGAAATCATCGTACATCATCATTGCAAGCGGGTTCAGTTCATCCAGCGATTTTGCCGATTCTGCCGCCTGAATGTAGCTGTCCCCAAGCGAATATGCCTCCTCCGGGGAAAGGCCGCCCTCAATGGCGGCACGGCAGACCAGAGAGGTGAACACGATGATGGAGGTCTTGCTCTGGCGCAGAACATCGCTGCTCTGTACCGGCACGCCTGCACTCATGCTCATACTGTTGGAAAGTGCCTGCTTGTAATTCATATCTCCGGTGCGGACCATTTGCAGCATTCCCTGCTCTGCCATCCAGATCTTATGCCGGTCGTGGGGGATGGCAGAGCTTTTCAGCCGCTCCTCCTGTGCTGCACTGCTGTTCACACTGCTCAGTTCCAACCGCTGCCCGGTCAGGCAGTAGTGCATCATCAGCAGATAGCGGTTCATAATGGTGTTTTGCAGGGTAGGGACTTTTTCAAGGGCTTTGTAAAGCTGGATCGTCCATGCCACACTGATCTCCAGCTTGCTGTAATATTTCAGTCCGTCCTCGATCCCGCGCAGGGTCACATCCTGATAGAACACCGGCCCGATGACCCAGACACGCTTCAGTTTTCCCTCTTCCTTTTCAAAGGCTGCACCCCACAAAAGCCCCAGAGCCGTTCCCAAGGTAACGGGGACATCGTCCCGGTTCCCATGCTCCAGCATCCGCTGTTTGCAGCCGAACAGCTCAAATGCGCTGGCAAGAAAGGCCTCGTCCGGGCAGTTGCTCCGTAGTAGCTTTCCCTTTGCATCATAGCACCATGTATAAACATTGCCGCCGCACTGGACAAGCTCGGAAAACAGCATCATATTCTGGAGAACATCCATGTGTAACCCCTCCGGCTCATTGACTCATTGATAGAAATAGTATATCATACTTTCGTCGTTTTTTCTACCGATGCCCGGAGCCCCCTCTCAAGCTCTGCAATACTCCCCCAGCACCGCAAGGCTGGGCTTTGCGGTCCGCTCCATGGTTTCACGGTTCACGGCGATCAGGCCGAACTGCATGGCATAGCCCTTCTGCCACTCAAAGTTGTCCATCAGGCTCCAATGGAAGTAGCCCTTCACCGGGATGCCGTCGGCAATGCAGTGTTGCACGCCGTCCAGTGCCTGCCGGATAAACGCCACACGGCGGGTGTCATCGGCGGTGGCAATGCCGTTTTCGGTCACGATGAGATCACCCTTGAATTTCTCTGCCACCTTGCGGAGAACGTGCTCCAGTGCCTGCGGGTAAACCTCGTAATCCATCTGGGTCAGCTCTGCGCCCTCCGGTGCCGGCAGCTGCCCCTGCGGGCCGTAAAGGGTGCGGGTGTAGTTCTGCACACCTAAGAAATCATCCTCTTTGATGTAGGGCAGATAATGGGTGAACTCCTCCTGCCATGCGGCCTCGGCAAAGGCTTCGCCGCCGGGCTGTGCCTGCAAGTCGTGGAGAGAAAGGGTCAGGCCAACCTTGACCTGCGGGCAGATGGCCTTGATGGCATCCCGTGCGGCTGCATGGGCACGCAGCACCAGCAGGTCGCCCTCCGAGGTGCGCTCGCTGACAAAGATCTGCGGCTGGGGTGTGCCGAACACCTGCGCGTTCTCCATAGCAGCATACTTCATGTTTTCCATCATCTTCTGGAAGTTCATGCCCACCTGCACCGTGCCCTCGGCAGACTTTCCGGCTGCAGCGGCATTCTTGGCAGCCTGTTCTGCCATCAGGCGGAACCGCTTGGAAATAGCGGCCAGCTGCAAGCCCATATTGGCTTCGTTGATGGTGCAGACATAGCGCAGCTCGCTGCCCAACTGCTCCATGACATAGGCTGCATAGTGCTTAAAATCCTCCACGGTGGACTCTGCTTCCCAGCCGCCCTTGCAGATGAGCCACTTGGGGCTGGTGAAGTGCAGCAGGGTGACGATGGGTTCTACGCCGTGTGCCTTGCAGCAGGCGATCACCCTGCGGTAGTGTTCAATGGCTTCCGGGTCGAACTTGCCCTCTTCCGGCTCCACCCGTGCCCACTCGATGGAAAAGCGGTAGGCGTTCAGCCCGGCATCGGCCAGCAGCTTAATATCTTCTTCGTACCGATGATAATGGTCGCAGGCAATGCCGCTAGGCTCCGTAAAGCTGGAATGGGGCTGCTGTTCCTGTGCCCAGTAGTCGCTGTTGGTATTGTTGCCCTCTACCTGATGGGCTGCTGTTGCAGCACCGATGAAAAAGCCTTTTTCAAATTTCTGCATGATGGTTCTCCTTTTTATTCAGAAGCCGTGTTTTCTCTGTGCCTATTGTAACAGGTCTGCACGGTTCAAAAAGGATAATTTTTCACGTTATTGGTGAATTTTTCGTCGAGCGGTCAGAACTGTGCGAATTTTTGTCCTCAATTCAAGTTTTTTGTCCGGCAGTACCTGTTGCATTCTGTTATTCTGGTGTCAAGAAAAGCGGAAATCGATTCACACAAAAAAGGAGGAAAAATCATTATGTTCCAAAAGAAACCCAGCGCCAGTGAGGTAGACGGCGTCCAGTACCGCCGCGCCAAAACATGGCAGATCATCTGCTACGCCTGCAACGCCTTTGTGGGCATGAGCGTCTATTCCCTGATCGGTATGGCAAGTTATTCTGCAAGTATCGGCTACGGCATCACCACTGCAACCGTTGGCATCATCCTGATGCTCGCCCGCATTCTGGACGGCTTTACCGACCCGCTGCTGGCATTCGTCTACGACCGCGTCAACACCCGTTTCGGTAAGCTGCGCGTTCTGCTGATCAGCGGCTACCTGATCGAGGCAGTCGGCCTGCTGTGCATGTTCAACCTGTGCTCCAGCAAGGGCTTCGGCCTGCCGGTGTTTGCCCTGACTTACATTATCTACATCATCGGCTACACCATCACCAACATGACCGCCCAGACCCTGCCCGCCATCATGACCAACGATCCCCGGCAGCGGCCCACCATCGGTGTCTGGTCCACTGCGCTGAACTACGCCGTGCCCATGGGCATGAGCATGCTGATCTACACCGTTATCCTGCCCAAGTGCGGCGGCACCTTTAATCAGGACTTCCTCAGCACCGTCTGCACCATCGTCCTGATCTTTGCCGGTATCGGCACCCTGATCGTCTGCGCTGGTATCTCCGCTTACGACAAGCCCGAAAACTTTGAGGGCACCAACAAAAAGCACAAGCCGCTGAAGACGGCGGATATTCTTGAGGTGCTCAAGCACAACAAGCCCCTGCAGTGCTACATCGCCTCCAACGCTTCCGATAAGCTGGCACAGCAGGTGGGCAGTCAGGCCATCATCAACACGATGCTGAACGGCATCCTCATCGGCAACATGGGTCTTGCTACCGCCCTTAGCGTCATCAGCATGGTTCCCTCCATCTTCTTTGCGGCCTTCGGCGCAAAGTATGTGGGCAAAAAAGGCAGCAAGAAGGGCATCGTGACCTGGACCTGCATCAGCATGGCCATCACCGCTGTGCTGATTTTGTTCTTCATCTTTACCGATACTCGTCAGATCGGTGTGATCGGCAGCTGGAATATGATCGTTTATGTCCTGCTGACCCTGCTGCAGAACGGTTCCAATATGTGCATCACCACCTCCAACAACTCTTACATGGCTGATACCATCGACTACGAGCTGGACCGCAGCGGCCGTTACATCCCGGCGGTAGTCTCCGGTACTTACAGCCTGATCGATAAGCTCATCACCTCGGTGGCTGCTGTCATCGCCACCGGTGCGGTAGCCGTTCTGGGCTACACCACCACCATGCCTCAGCCCACGGATGCCTACACCTCCGGCATCTTCTGGATGACCCTTGCCATCAAGTACGGTCTGCCGATGCTGGGCTGGGTCGTCACCCTGCTCGCCATGGTGGGCTGCCCCCTGACCAAGGAGGAAATGGTCAACGTCCAGAAGCGCATCGCAGATAAAAAAGACGCTCTTCGCCGTGAAGTAATTGCAGAACATATGCAGTAACACCCTGCAAAGACCGAAAAGGCTCATACGCTCTTTCGGTTTTTGCTGATTCTATCCATCTTTTATAAATATAAAGTATAAATATAAAGGAGTTTTTACCATGAGCAAGACCATCCTGCTGAATCATAGCGACTGGCATTTTACCAAGGAGAACCCCGGCATCCCCGCCGCCGTTATGGGCGAGGCCGTTGCCCTGCCCCACACATGGAACGCGGTGGACGGTCAGGACGGCGGCAACGATTACTACCGCGGCACCTGCTGGTATACACTGGCCCTGACAAAGCCCGCCATCCCGGCAGGCGGCAAGGCTGTTTTGCAGCTGGACGGCGCAGCCATGACCGCCGCCGTTTACCTGAACGGGGAAAAGTTGGCAGAGCACAAGGGCGGCTACTCTACCTTCCGGGTGGACCTGACCGACCACCTGAAAGACGAGAACCTGCTGGCCATCAGCGTGGACAACCGCGACAACGACACCGTGTACCCCCAGAAGGCGGACTTTACCTTCTACGGCGGCATTTACCGGGATGTGACCCTGCACATCGTCCCGGCAGAGCACTTTGCCCTGCCCGCTAATGGCGCCCCGGCACTGAAGGTGACCCCCATCGTCACCGGCCTTGCCTCCAAGACCGTTGAAGTTACTGTGGAAGCTGCCGTGGTGGGCGCACAGAGCGTAACCTTTGCACTGGAAGGGCAGAACATCGCTGCCCCGGTGGAAGACGGCACCGCAAAGGCTGTTTTCACCCTGCACAATGCCCATCTGTGGGATGGCGTGGAGGACCCGTTCCTTTACATCGTCTCTGCCAAGCTGGACAACGGCGAGGAAGCTTCCGCCCGGTTCGGCTGCCGGAAATTTGAGTTTGACCCCCAGAAGGGCTTTATCCTGAATGGCCGCAGCTATCCGCTGCGTGGCGTTTCCCGCCATCAGGACCGCAAGGGGGCCGGCATTGCCCTGACCAACGAAATGATGGAGGAGGATATTTCCATCATTCTGGAAATGGGTGCCAACACCATCCGGCTGGCCCACTACCAGCACGCACAGTATTTCTACGACCTGTGCGATGAGAAGGGCCTTGTCATCTGGGCAGAGATCCCCTACATCACCATGCACATGACCAACGGCCGTGCCAACACCCTGACCCAGATGGAAGAGCTGATCGTCCAGAACTACAACCACCCCTGCATTGCTGTGTGGGGCTTGTCCAACGAGATCACCGCTGCTTCTGCTGTCAACGAGGATCTGCTGGAAAACCACCGTCTGCTGAACGAGCTGGCGCACAAGCTGGACCCCACCCGCAAGACCACCATGGCAAACGTGTTTATGCTGGAGACCACCAGTCCTATTCTGGAAATTCCCGATGTGAACAGCTACAACCTCTACTTCGGCTGGTATCTGGGCGAATTGGAGCAGAACGACGAGTTCTTTGACAAATACCATGCCGATTACCCTGACCGCTGCATCGGCTTTTCGGAGTATGGCGCAGATGCCAACCCCCAGTACCAGAGCAGCCACCCGGAAAAAGGCGACTACACCGAGAGCTACCAGTGCGTTTACCATGAGCATATCGCAAAGATGATCGCCGAACGTCCGTGGCTGTGGGCGACCCATGTGTGGAATATGTTCGACTTTGCCGCCGATGGCCGTGATGAGGGCGGCAAGCACGGCGAGAACCAGAAGGGACTTGTCACCTTTGACCGCAAGCTGAAAAAAGACCCCTTCTATCTCTACAAGGCCTATTGGAGCAAGGAGCCGTTCGTGCACCTGTGCGGCAGCCGCTATGTGGACCGCGCCGAGGATGTGACCGAGATCAAGGTCTACTCCAATCTGCCGGAGGTCTCGCTGTACAAGGACGGTCAGCTGGTGGAGACCAAGCAGGGCGACAAGGTGTTCACCTTCCAGCTGCCCATTACCGGCAAGCACAGCATTGAGGCACGCTCCGGTGAGCACAGCAGCGTGATCCTGGTGAACAAGGTGGACGCCCCCAACCCGGATTACGCCATGGACAACCGCAAGAACGTGACCAACTGGTTTGACGGCGAGCTGGACGAAAGCTGCTGGTCGGTGAAGGACAACATGGCTGCCGCCATGGCAGACCCCAAGGCTGGTCCCATCCTGAAGCAGATTTCTGATAAAGCCGCCGCTGCCCGCGGAGATGTTGCCGCTGCCGTGAAGGACAACCCGGCTCTGGTGGCCATGATGGAGCGTGCCATGCAGCGGATGACCATTGAATCCATGCTGATGCAGGCGGGCACTTCGGAAGAGGACATCAAGCAGCTGAACCGTGTATTGCAGGGCATTGCCAAGGAGTAAGCTTCGATGAAACAGACCTATTGCAACCCCCTTGATCTGGGCTACCGTTACCAGCACATGAAGGAAGGCCCCCGCGTGGCAGGTTTCCGGGAGGGTGCAGACCCGACACTGGTGTACTTCAAAGGCAGATATTATCTGTTCGTTTCCATGTCGGCAGGGTTCTGGTACTCAGAGGATCTGCTGAGCTGGGACTTCCATGCAGACCCCGGCCTGCTGATCTATGACTACGCACCGGATGTGCGGCAGGTGGGCAATTACCTCTACTTCTGCGCCAGCCGCAAGGGGCGCAACTGCCCCATCCTGCGCACCGCTGACCCCCTGACCGAGCCGTTTACGGAGGTTTCCGCGCCCTTTGCTTTCTGGGACCCGGATCTGTTCTGCGATGACGATGGCCGGGTGTACTTCTACTGGGGCTGTTCCAACATCGCCCCTATCTACGGCGTGGAACTGGACCCGGACACCATGACCCCCATCGGTGAAAAGCAGGAGCTGATCTTCGGCAATGAAACTACCCTTGGCTACGAGCGTCCCGGCAACAACGGCATCGTGGACCGGGAAGCCAGCGTGCTGTACCAGTCCATGAAGCAGTTCTATGACCCCAAGACCGGCAAGCTGAATCTGCCGCCGCAGATGGCAAACATCCCCGGCCTGAGTGCCGAAAGCCTGACTGCCATGTTCAACGCCATTGGCAAACCCTACATTGAGGGTGCCTTTATGACAAAGCATGACGGCCTCTATTACCTGCAATACGCCTGCCCCGGCACCCAGTACAACACGTACGCCGACGGTGTATACACCTCCCGTTCTCCGCTGGGCCCCTTTGTGCGGCAGGCATCCAATCCGTTTTCCGCAAAGCCCGGTGGATTCATCACCGGTGCAGGCCACGGCAGCACCATTGCCGACATCTACGGCAACTGGTGGCACGCCTCCACCATGCGCATTTCCGTCAACTATGACTTTGAGCGCCGGGTGGGGCTGTTCCCTGCCGGGTTCGACAAGGACGGCGTGCTTTACTGCAACCAGAACTTTTCCGATTACCCCCACCGCATCCCGGCTGGCAAATTCGATGCCGCCAGCCAGCAGCCGGAATGGATGCTGCTGAGTTACAAAAAGCCGGTCACGGCTTCCAGCACCGCAGAAAACAGCAGTCCGGAGCTGGCAGTCAACGAGGACTGCCGCAGCTGGTGGAGTGCCGCCGGTGCAGAGCCGGGCGAATGGCTCTGCGTGGACCTTGGCAAAGAGAATGATGTCCGTGCCATTCAGGTAAACATGGCAGATGAAAAGCTGGTGGTGGATTTCCCGGCGGACAGCTACGGCGACGACCGCAAGACCCGCCACATCGAGACCCGCCCGCAGATTTCCCATTACACGGTGGAGACCAGTGTGAACGGCGCAGACTGGACGACCCGCGAAACGGTTGCGCGCGAGTGCTCCAACGGCTACTACGAATATGCAGACAGCATCCGCGCCCGGTACGTCCGGGTCACCGGCGGCGAACTGCCCTATGGACAGCCGCTGCGCATCAGCGGCCTGCGGGTGTTCGGCAATGGCGAAGGCGCAAAGCCCGCACAGGCCGAAGCCGCCGGGACCCGTACAGATGCACTGGATGCAAAGATCACTTGGAAGCACATCGAAAATACACAGGGCTGCAATGTCCGCTACGGCGCTGCGCCCGATAAACTCTATCTGAGCTGGCTGGTGTATGACGCAGACGAAGTGACCCTTTCCACCCTGACCGCCGGGCAGGAATACTATGTCTGCGTGGACAGCTTTAACGAAAACGGCATCACGCCGGGTAAGATTTTCAAACTGGAGGGGTAAACCATGCCCATCAAAGCCGTGCAGCAATTTATGCTGGGCACTGTACTGAGCAACGAGCAGCAGGCAAAAGAGACCCTTGCTGCCATGAAAGCCGCCGGGTACGACGGCATTGAACTGTGTGGATTTATGATCCACCCCATTGGTTTTGTGGTAAAGCTGCTGACCAAGGCCGCCGGTATGCCGGTGGGCAAGGGCGGCAACTTGGACTGGCACAAGCTTGTGCAGGAGGCAGGCCTTCAGGTGGTCAGCCTGCACACCGACCTTGGCTCTCTGGAGCGGGATGCCCACGCAGTGGCCGAGGAAGCCAAGAGCTTCAGCACACCGTATGTGGTCATCACCGGAATGTACCGGTTTGATTACGGCGATGAAGCCGCTATGCACGAACTTGCACAGCGGCTGAACAAAGCCGGCGAAGCCTTGGCAGCCGAGGGCATCCACCTGCTCTACCACAACCACAACTGCGAGCTGCGGCATGTGAACGCAGAAAAACGCGCCTACGATATTTTAATCGAGGAAACGAATCCAGAATTTGTCAACTTTGAGTTTGACAGCTACTGGTTCACCGAGGGCGGTGCAAACGCGCTGGCATGGATGCAAAGGCTCGGCTCCCGCATGAAGCTGTGGCACATCAACGACCGGGGCACCCGCCTTTCCGGCAGCGCCATCACACCCATCCTGAAAACCGACAGCATGGAGCTGGGCACCGGCAATATGGACTTGGACAGCCTGATGGCACAGGCCCTTGCCATGGATGTGGATGCCGTCATTCTGGAAAGCCACCGCAACTGGGTGGACAACTCCCCCGTCAAGAGCTTCCAGCTCAGTGCAAAATACCTTGCACAAAAATTCTGATCTGCCATTTTCTCATTTTCTTCTTCATTACCCCCATAAAAGCAATGCCCCGCACCGGTTACTCCTTCCGGTGCGGGGCGTTGTGTTTTGCGGGGAATCTTTTTGCGTTACAGGGTGTGGGTGCCCGGCTGCAAGGTCAGGCTTCTGCCATCCGGGAGGGTGATTTCCGCGGTCAGATTGCAGGGCACGGTGATGGTGTAGGTCACAGCATCGCCTGCATACTGCCAGCCGCTTTCAATGCGCCCCACCGGGGAATCGTACACTGCTTTTGCCCATCCCAGAGCCGGGTTCGGGGTGGGGGCGATGGTCAGGGTCTCCCCTACCAGATGGATGCCGCACACGCCACCGAACAGCCAACCACAGATGGCACCGTAGGAGTAATGGTTCAGGGATTCGCTGGGGTGGCCGTTTGCGTCAATGCCTGTCCATGTTTCCCAGACGGTGGTAGCGCCCTGCTTGACCTCATAGAGCCAGCTGGGAGCGGTGTCCTGTAACAGCAGCTTATAGGCGGTGTCGGCATGGCCATACTTTGCCAGCACCTCACAGAGGAAGGGCGTGGAAAGGAAGCCGGTGTTCAGATGGTAGCCGTTTTCCACCACCATCCGGTTCAGGGTATCCGCAGCGGCTTGGCTCTCCTCCTCGCCCAGCAGCGCAAAGGCAATAGCGCGGACATATTCGCACTGGCGGTCAGAAGTAATTTTCCCATTGTCAGTAAAGGCGGCGCGGTACGCCTTTACCGCCTTTTCTGCCGTGTCGCGGTACTGCGCTGCGTCCTCTGCCTTGCCCAGCGCCTGCGCGATTTCCGCCAGAAGCCGCCCGGAATAAGCCAGATACGCCGTACCCACGCTTTTGCGCGGGTTCATCATCGCCTGCATGGGGGTAATACCCGGCTCACACCACTCGCCATAGTCCAAGCCATTCAGCACCGTGTACTTGGCGTATGCCCCGGTCTGCTGTTCCTCGGTGGTCTGCTGTGCACGCCCCAGCAGGAACGCATACCACTTCTGCATCATCTCGTAGTTGTCCGCAAGGATCTTGCGGTCGCCGGTGCGCTTATAAAGGGCGTAGGGCACCAGAATGGCGGCATCGCCCCAGCCCGCCGACATACAGAGCATGGGGGTCATATAGCCAGGGCGGCTGGTAGGCGGCGCAATGTTCGCCATGCGTCCATCCGGGTACTGGTTCAGGCGGCACTCGGCCAGCCATTTTTCCACCACTGGGTAGCAATCCATCAGGGTCAGACCGGTCTCGATAAACACCCCCATATCGCCGGTCCAGCCGGCGCGCTCGCGGGTGGGGCAGTCGGTGGGGATATCGCAGAAGTTGCTCTTCTGGCTCCACACACTGTTTTTCATCAGCTGATCCACATCGGCATTGCCGCACGCAAAGCTGCCGGTGACCGGCATCTCCGAATAGACGGCGTGGGCAGTAAACTCTGCGCCGGTCAGGTCGATGTCCGTTTCCACCTTTGCGTACCGGAAGCCCATGATGGTAAAGCTGGACTTGTAGTGGTTCTCGCCCTCTTTGCAGACGAGTTCCAGCAGCTGCGCCGTGCCACCCTCCTTGTGGCGGTTGCGGTCCTGAAAGTTCTCCTGCGTAAAGTTTCCGTTCTCGTCCAGTGCTTCGCCGCACAGCAGCTTGATTTTCTGCCCGGCGTGGGCGGTCAGCTTCATCTCTACATAGCCTGCCATGTTCTGGCCAAAGTCCAGCACGGTCTCACCGTTGGGGGTGCACAACAGCCTGCCCACAAAGGCCTCCTGCTCCCGGATAGGCACAGTGTTCATGCCGGTGATGGGCAGGGAGTTCGGCTGGGTCTTTACGCCATGCCAGCCGGAAAGATCCCCTTCCAGCCGGGCATCGTACACTTCGCCCTGCTGCAGATCATTTTGGCGAATCGGGCCGCACTGGGTGGCCTCCATGTCGTCATCCGAAACGCAGACCGCCTTGCCGTCCACTTCCAGCTGGAACAGGACAGCCACTTCTTTCCCGAACAGGTCACGGTCTCCATCCACGCCGGAGGTGCTGCGGTACCAGCCGTCGCCCAATGCGATGAGCAACTCATTTTCACCGCCACGGACAAGTGCGGTCACATCGTAGGTCTGTGCCCCAAGGTGCTTGTCTGCGGTAAAGCTGCCGGGGGCTAGCACCATATCGCCGACACGCTTGCCGTTCAGCCATGCCGCATACAACCCCTTGGCGGTAATGTACAGCCGCTTGCACTGCCCCGCCGGGGCGGTGAACATTTTGCGCAGATAACTTGCCGGGCGGTGAGGCTGATAAGGCTGCGCCTGCCCTTTACCGGAGGCTTCCAGCGCCGCCTGCTTCTGCTCCCAGTTGGGCTTTGCAAAGGCGTTGATGGCATCGGTGCAGTCGATGTCCGGTTCTTCCGTTTCCGGGCAGGCCCACACGCCCTGCCAGTCTGCCTGTGCAAGCCCGGTCTCGAAGGAAGCGGTGCTCCATGCACCGGGCTGGTCATTTTCATCCCACAGGCGGATGCGCCACCGTCCCTGCATCTTGGGCGGCACAGGGGTGGGCGTTTCGGTGTGCATCATACTACTCAAAATCTTTCCGCTTGCCCACAGCGTTTCGGCTCCGGCGGTCACTTCGATTTCGTAGGCGGTCTGGCGCACGCCTTCGGCGCACTGCCACGACAAAAACAGCGTCCCGGCATCTATACCGAGAGGCTGGGTCAGATGATTCGTTTTCAGATTTGTTGCTTGCATCATCCACATCTCCTTTTTTCCGTTTGATTTCTGTTCTTATTATAAAGAGAATCCCACGGAATAAGGGTGCAAAATTTTGTGTTATCGGTCAAAAAATCGTGTTATTTATGACAATTCAAAAAATTCATCTTGCTTCACAACTTTTCATCCGTACTATCTGCGGTTCTCCTGTTATACTTTGGGTAAGAAAAAAAATTTACCGCCCACGCAGCGCTGCGTGAGCGGTATTTTTTATGCTCGCTTAAAACTTGAGGGCATTAGTTTGCGTGGCCGTATATGTCCGTTAATCGCACCGTTCCAGCTTTTTAGCTTTTGCAAAGAACAGCCAGAGCAGTGCCGTGCATCCCACCATGCAGGCAGGCATGATGAGGAAGGAGGTCCGGTAGCCGATGGCATCCACCAAGCTGCCAAACACGGCATTGAAGAGGATATCCGCCAACGAAGCCACACTCAGCACCAGACCCGATGCAGAGGAAGCTGCGTGACTAGGCCAGTATCGCGGGATCAGCATGACAAGGGTCGGATACAGGATGGAGAACAGCAGACCGCTGACTGCCAGGAGCCACAGACCCGGTGCACCCAGCAGAACACCTGCGGTGTACAGAACCGCAGCGCTTGTGGCGAAGAGCCGCAGGCAGCGGTAAATGCCCAGCTTATCCACCAGACTGCTCAGCACCAGACGCCCCACCATCACACAGCCGAAGAAAACAGCGGTAAAGTTTGCCGCCTGTCCCATGGGCACTTCCAGTGCATTGGTAGCATAGCTCACCAGCCAGTTCATAATGCCATGTTCTGCAATGAAATACAGGCCGATGATCAGCACCAACGACAGAAATGCCGGACAGCTCATGATCTCCTTGGGCGATACCTTCCCCTCCGTTTTGTGCTCCTGCACTTCCGGCATGGGGAACAGCACGAACAGCACCATGGCCACTGCGCCAATGGCCAGCA
>OHNN01001121.1_pt1 | contig 13406 bp, 22 predicted proteins | sample 1569541 | NCBI WGS metagenome assembly OHNN01 (sample SAMEA3879563, study PRJEB24766) | human gut metagenome | biome: human-associated habitat; feature: feces | place: USA | collected 1985/1987 | reverse complement strand
GATCTCGGAGGCCGTCTGCATCTTCTTGAACGCCTCCAGCGCATCCCGGCGGATGTTGCGGATGGCCACCTTGCCGCCCTCGTTGTACTTGCGGATCTGCTTGACCAGTTCCTTGCGGCGCTCCTCCGTCAGCTGGGGGAAGGCCAGCCGGATGGACTTGCCGTCATTCTGGGGATTGATGCCCAGATCGGACTCCTGAATGGCCTTCTCAATGCCCTTCAGGGCCGAGGCGTCCCAAGGGGTGATGAGCAGCGTCCGGGGATCGGGGGACGCCACCGCAGCGATCTGCTGGATGGGGGTGGGGGTGCCGTAGTAGTCCACCTGAATGCGGTTGAGGACGGATGCGTTGGCCCGTCCGGCCCGCACGGCTCCGAAGTCACGCTCCACCGCCTCCACGCTCTTCTTCATCTTTTCCTCGTATACCTTGTAGTGTTCCTTCAGCATGGTTATGCCTCCTTCACGATCGTTCCGATTTTTTCGCCCCGCAGCACACGCACGATATTATACGGGTCTCTCAGTGCAAACACCAGCACCGGGATGTGGTTGTCCATGGACAGGCTGGTGGCGGTGGAATCCATCACCGCCAGATGACGCTTGAGCACCTCGTCATAGGTGATGGCGTCGAATTTCACGGCGTCGGCGTTCTTGGCCGGGTCGCAGTCGTACACGCCGTCGATGTTCTTGGCCAGCAGGATCACGTCGGCGTTGATCTCCGCCGCTCGCAGCACCGCCGCCGTATCGGTGGAGAAGAAGGGGTTGCCGGTGCCGCCGCCGAAGATGGCGATCTTCCCGTCTGCCATGGCCTTCAGGGCATCCTTGCGGGTAAAGGCAGGAGCCACCTGCGGCATGGTGATGGAGGTGAACACCTCAGTCTCCACGCCCAGCTGCTCCAGCTTGTCGGAGACAGCCAGCGCGTTCATCACGGTCGCCAGCATTCCGATCTTGTCGGCCAGGGTGCGCTCCATCTTGCCGCTGGAACGGCCGCGCCAGAAGTTGCCGCCGCCCACCACGATGCCGATCTGCACGCCCAGGTCGTGGGCCTTTTTCACGCCGCCGCAGATCGCGTCCATGGTCGGCTCGTCAAAGCCGGTGCCCTTTTCGCCGCCCAGGGCCTCGCCGCTGATCTTCAGAAGGATCCGCTGATATTTCAATGCCATATCAATACACCACCTAAATCATTTCTCTCATCAGGCCGGAGTTTCCCCTGCCCCTGATTTATTCACCTTATTTTACTATAAAATCGCTTCAAAGTAAACAGGAAAAGTGAACAAGCTCTCCCCATCAAAAAAGCAGACAGCCCGCAGGCCATCTGCTTTGCATCACTTATCCCGATAGTGTGAACCGCACTGAACGATTTTGACCACATTGCCATCGATCCGATACACAATGCGGTTGGCATCATCGATGCGGCGGCTCCAGTAGCTGGACAGATCGCCGCTCAAGCGCTCGGGCTTTCCGATGCCCTCATAGCCGTTGCGGTCAATGTCCTTCAGGAGCTGCAAAATGCGTTTCAGCACCTTGCGGTCCTGCCGCGTCCAGTATTCAAAATCTTCCCATGCTTCCTCTGTCCACGCTTTAATCATCCAGATTTACCTCATGGACTGTGCCGCCGGTGGCTTCCATCTCCGCAATGGACTTGCGCAGGCGGGCCATGTTCTGCTCGGAGTAGAACGGGTCTACCGAGAGCTCAAAAGGCAGGCGCTGTTCCCGGGTCATCTTTTTGGCCAGCATGGTCACGGCGGTGGACATCGACATGCCCAACTCGGTGCAGATATGGTCAAAATTGTTCTTCAACTCATTGTCCATACGGATGCTTACCGTTGTCTGAGACATACAAATCACGCTCCTTTGCCTTTAATATAATACGTTGTATGCACAATGTCAACAATTTTTTTGTAAACAAGAGATGAACGCCAAACATTTTGCCCCCAGATATGCAAAAAAGCCCCGAGTTCCGGAGAACTCAGGGCTTTTTTCTGCATGGAGCGGGCAATGGGAATCGAACCCACCTCCTCAGCTTGGAAGGCTGATATACTAGCCGATGTACGATGCCCGCGAATGCAGGAAGAATTATACCACGTTTTGGCTCAAATGTCCAGTGCTAATTTTTAAGAACCGGACTTCATGCCCAGATAGACGGTGCCCACGCCCGCAGCGATGTTCAGCAGGCCCATGCCGATGCCGGCCACGCTGGAGAAATAGGTCAGGGTGGAATCGATGATGAGGTTGCCGTTGATGGTGCCTTCCGGCTCAGGGTACTTCTCGGGGTCCTTCTTCTGCAGCTGGACCGCCACACCGGCAATGTTGGAGACATTCAGGTAGGCCAGCATGCTGGTGGCCAGGCCCATAACGGTGGAGCCCAGTGCCATCCAGTTGATGGACAGGCCGCCGCTGGTGTACTCCATTTCCTCTTCAGCCAGAGGAGCATAATTCTTGGGATAGTTGATCATGGTTTTGTACCTCCAAATGTGTTTCAAGAGGGGTCATCGTGGTTTCATTATAGGTTCTGCGGCTCCGGCTGTCAAGGGTCGAAACTTTAGCAGACAAAAGCAGCGCCCTCCCTTCTTCAGGGAGAGCGCCGCGTTCCGGTTCTCTCTTATTTTTTCTCAGAGCCGCTCTGCTGCTCCTGTTCCTGCTCCCTGCGCAGCTTTTTGATCCGCTTCTTCTCGCTTTCCACATGGGGCCAGGGCCAGGAGAAGCCCTCGTTCTCGCGGCACCATTTGACCAGCGGATAGAACGAGAACGCCAGCCCGAACAGATACAGCAGGACGTAGAGCGCGCCGGAAAGGCTCACCAGTGCGTCCAGCGCGCCGATGAGCGCCATGATCAGGCCCGCCTTCAGGAAGAACAGGCCGTTCTGGCGGCAGTATTCCGGGAAATTCTCCGCCTTGACTGCCTGACGGCCCTGGTCTCCCCACACACGGGGATTCTTCATCACCGAGTAGCCGTAAAAGACCATCATCAGGCCGCAGGTAAGCTGGAATCCAAAAAACATATCACACCTCGCAGGTTTTCAGGGGGACTCAGTCGTCGTAGCCCTCGAGCGCCTTGAACTCAGCGTCGAGCTCTTCGTCCTTGCGCAGGTCGGCCTCGATGCGCGCGAAGCGGTCGCGCAGCATCTGGTGGGTGTGCACGTGCGGGTGCACGTAGAGCTGCTCGTCCTCCATGGCGCGGAACAGACGCGGGCCGACAAAGCGGGGGTTGTAGCCCTGGTTCTTGATGCGGCCTTCAAAATTGGCCTTGTAGTCCTGATAGTCGCTGGTCGCGTAGAAGGGATCATACGGCTTCTGGAACTTCTCGGGGCGGCGCTTCTCGCTGTCCCAGATCGTGGTGTTGACGTATTCCGGGCAGAACGCGGTCACACCGATGTACGGCGCGTAGTTGACGGCGTAGTCCTTCACACTCTCGGCAAGGCTCATCGCCGCGTGCTTGGATGCGGTGTAAGCCGACTGGATGCGCATACCGGGCTGCAGACCGCCGATGGAGACGGTGAACAGGAAGTAGGCGTCGGTGCCCTGCTTTTTCATGATGGGCAGCACTTCCGTGACGTAGTAGGCCATGCCGAGGAAGTTGACGCTGGTGATCCAGTCCCAGTCCTGGGCCGGAATGTTGCCCAGCGTGCCGGCGCCGGCAACACCGGCGTTGCTGAAGAACACATCAATGCGGTCGAACTCCGCCATGATGCGCTTGACGCTCAGGCGGACCTGCTCGTACTCGGACACGTCCACGGTGATCGCGACGACTTTGGGCGCGCCCAGCGCTTCGCATTCCTTCTTGACCTCCTGCAGCCGGTCGCCTTCGATGTCGATCAGTGCAAGGTTCATGCCGCGGCGTGCGGCCTCCAGTGCGAAGGCTTCGCCGATGCCGTTGGCGGCGCCGGTGATGCCGGCCACTTTTCCAGCAAATTCTTTCATTGTAGTTACCTCCGTTTATTCAGGATGATCTTTTGAAAAATCATCTTTCTTACTGTGGCATCATCATAACACACGCGCATCGTTATTTCTTTAGCAAATGTAACAAGAACTGCCGCCGTGACTGTGCATGCAAGACAATTTCGCCCCAGGGGACAGTTTTGCGCATGAAGCAACAGCATCTCTTGATATTGAAAATGAGCTTGCCGTAAAGCAGGCCATCGCCAATCTGCTAAAAGAAAAAAAGACAGTGGTAATGATTGCTCATACCCTTTCCATTGTCAAAAATGCAGATCAAATCCTTGTAATGGGTGATGGCAGGATTGCTGAATCTGGAACCCACGAGGAATTGCTTGCGAAAGGCGGAAAATATGCTGCTATGTGGAACGCAGAGCAAAAAATATCGGCTTGATAGAAGCTAAAGAAGAATAATTGCATAGCGCATGAACCTGCCCCGACTACGGGGAAAGAAAAAAACGCTGGCTGGGGCAGGTGATTTTGCGCGCCTATTTTAAGTTATTATCCTAACGGCGGTTTTGAGAAATCAGAGCCGCCGTTTCTTGCGTATACCTAAAAGGAATCTTCCGCATCTATCCACATTTGCATCGTTCCATCAAGATACAATCTTGCATACTCAAGTGGTTCATCAATGGCAAGTGCGTTTAATGCACAGTCAGATCCGGGAGTAGTTGTTAAATTCTTCTCCGCTTCCCAGCAGTCAATGCGGAGCATATAGCCAGCAGAAGTATAAACATCAATGCTGTTGCGTTGTGGATTGTATTCTGCAAATATCGTTCTCATCGTATCAAATCTCCTTATCGTTCAATCAATCATTTGTTAAAAAAATAGAAGCATTTCAATCAGTTCACCATGTCGTTTTAATTTTGTGTTATACTGTTTTATAGGATTTTCTTGCCCTTGTATTTGCCCTTATCAGAGTTCGTAAACACTGGTGGGACAATATAATACAAGGGAAACAATAAGGGAAAGCTCACCTGCGATAAACTTAGTGTTTTCAAGGGCTTGAGAGATATTTGATAATAAAATATAACAATTATTAAATTCCTTGGAATACATGAAATCTCAATTCAAGTTTGTAGAATTAAGAAAATCGGGAATCAACAGGACAAATGAAAGGAATAATATTATGGACGATAATCAAAGGATGAAAATCAGAAATTTCGGGTATTTAAACCAAGGAGCATTAAAAGGGCAAATTCTTTTTACAGGATCATTCTTGATGGAAATGTTTCCTGTCTGTGAAATTGCACGAAGCCAGGGCAGCGAACAAGTGATATATAATCGCGGCGTTAGTGGATTGAATACAGATGAGTTTCTGGAAAATATCGATACATTGCTTTTAGACCTTGAGCCATCAAAGATATTTATCAATATCGGCACTAATGATATTACAAAAGAACGATTTGGAGATCAGTGGATGTCACATTTAATGGATAATATCTGTAGAATCATGGAAATTATCAAATTCCGTATTCCAGATGTGGAAATTTTTATCATGGCGTTTTATCCTGCAAATCTTCACCTGCCATGGCAGACAGAACAATCAATCCAATGGATGAAACTCCGGACCCCTGAAAATCTTACATTATGTAATCATCGATTAAAAGAAATAGCAGAAAAATACGGTTGTCGTTATCTTGATTGTAATGAAGCCCTTGTTGATGAACATGGTGAACAGAAATCGGAGTATGCCATTGATGGTGTACATATGTATGCAAATGGATATTTGAATGTTTTTAAGTCTTTAAAGCCTTATTTGTAATGCATGAAAGGGTTTTATTAGTGGAACAAAAAGTAAACAAATCGTTGTTTATCAAGCTGTTTGATTTTGAAAATTTCTTTGAAAAACTATTGACTCCTACGTAACGTAATAGTTTAGAGTATGCTTATCGAGAGAAGGAAATGACAATGATGACGGTGAATGAAGTAAGTAAATTAACAGGAGTGAGTATACGCACTCTGCAGTATTACGACACCATTGGACTCTTAAAACCTATTGAATATACAGAGTCAGGTTATAGGTTGTATGACGATACATCCTTGGAAAGGCTGCAACAAATTTTACTGTTTAAAGAATTGGAATTTCCGCTTAAGGAGATTAAAAAGATAATTGATGCCCCTAACTTTGACAGGAACAAAGCATTAGAGCAGCAGATTGAATTGCTAACTATGAAAAAAGAGCATCTTGAAAATCTTATTAGTTTCGCTCGAGGAATAAAAGGAATAGGAGTGAAATATATGGATTTTAAAGTATTTGATACAAGAAAGATTGATGAGTATTCTAAACGAGCAAAAGAACAATGGGGACAAACCTCTGAGTATAAGGAGTTTGAAGAGAAAACAAAGAACTGGACGAAAGACGATGAAGCTACTGTTGCAAATGAGTTTATGCAATTATTTGTTGAATTCGGACAAATGAAAGAAATGGACCCAGAAGATGAACAGGTGCAGTTGCAGGTAAGGAAACTTCAGGATTATATTACAGATCATTTTTATACATGTTCTGATAAGATTTTATGCGGTCTTGGAAGAATGTATGCCGGTGGAGGAGAACTTACGGAAAATATTGATGATGTTGGAGGAGTTGGCACAGCAGAGTTTGCAAGTAAAGCTATTGATATATTTTATATGAGCGGAAGGTAAATTCCAGTTTTACGAAATAAAGAAATTGTAGGAGGAATATATATATGGTTGGGAGAATTTATCACATTGGATTAACCGTTTCTGATTTGGATCGCTCGATTGCTTTCTACAGAGATATTCTTGGGCTTAAATTACAGGGTGAAATCTTTATGGAAGGCGAAGAGACAGATAAAATGTTCCGTAAGGAAAATTGTAAAGCAAGGGTTGCATATTTGAATGGTTCGAAGGCTCTTGAAACACCACCGATTGAATTGATTCAGTTTGTAGACAGCGAAATCCATAAAGCACAATCGGATTTGTTTACAACCTCTATCTCAGAAGTATGCTTCTACACGGATGATATTGATTCGGTCTATAAAACCATTATCGAAAATCATGTGGATTGCTTGTCTGAACCGCAGTATTTCGACTTTAGAGCAGATGGATTTGGGGAAAGTCGAGCTTTTTATTTTAGAGACCCGGATGGCATTATTCTTGAAATGATGCAGCAGCTTTGATGAAAAATCATAAGTACAGGAAAGTGGAAACTTCAATTTGTGAAGGTGCATTATGGACAAATATTTAAAAGAAACAAAAATGTTAGATTATTCCAACGCAAACATACAGCAGTTAATTCGGGAAAGAAGATGGAAAAATATAAATGAATTTGAACGCTTAAAATCGATTTATGATTTTGTTAGGGATGAAATATTGTTTGGATATAATATTGATGATAATGTTCCTGCATCAAAGGTTTTGGCAGATGGTTATGGACAATGTAATACAAAAGGAACATTGTTTATGGCAATACTAAGGGCATGCAATATTCCTTGCAGGGTACATGGATTCACCATTGATAAAAAATTACAAAAGGGAGCAATGACAGGGGTTGTCTATAAAAATGCATCACAAAATGTATTTCATAGTTGGGTTGAAGTTTACTTTGAGGATAGATGGTATGAGTTAGAGGTGTTTATTCTTGATAAAAAGTATTTACAAAAATTACAGGAAAAAAATAGTGATTGTAAAGGTGCATTTTGTGGTTACGGTGTAGCCGTAAAAGACTTCAAAAATCCAATTATAGATTTTGATAGAAATAATACATATATTCAGAGTGAAGGAATTAATCAAGATTTTGGAGTCTATGATTCGCCTGATGACTTGCTAAAAGCACACCATCAAGAAATGTCTGCGGTAAAAGCATTTTTATATAAACACTTTGGCAGGCATTTAATGAACCGAAACGTCAAAAAAATTAGAAATTGCTAAATTCAAGTTTGAAGAATTGAAAAAAACGGAATTTACCTATTAAGACATATAAACTCTTGACAATAAAGCTCCTATATAGTATGTTTTTAATAAACTACTATATAGGAGCTTTTGTATGGAAATGAATGGAGGATTTCTTGTCACCAAAATAAAACAGCTTGGAGACCGGATTTTTGAGAAGATTCTCAGTGAAAAGAATATTGATGCGTTTAATGGAGCCCAGGGACGTATTCTTTATGTGCTGTGGCAGGAGGATGGTATCTCAATCAGGTCACTCTCGACTAAATGCGGATTAGCGATAACATCTCTTACTACGATGCTGGAAAGAATGGAAAATCAAGGGCTGATAAGCCGTGTTCAGTCTGAAACGGACAAAAGGAAAACACTCCTGTTTCTGACTGAGAAAGCACATGCCTTAAAGGGCGAGTACGATTCTGTATCTGATGAGATGGGCAGTATTTACTACAAAGGTTTTTCAGAGGAAGAAATTACCCGGTTTGAGGAATGCCTCGACCGCATCAGAAAGAATCTTGAGGAGTGGCAGAAGTCATGAGTATTTGTATCAAAGAGCAGATTCAGAACATGAATATCGTCATTGGCTGCACAGTAGGGTGTACATATTGCTATGCCCGCAACAACGTGAAACGCTGGCATATGATTGATGACTTCGCTGACCCTGAATTCTTTCCGGGTAAGCTCAAGATGATGGAAAAGAAACGTCCGCAGAACTTTCTTCTTACCGGCATGAGCGATCTCTCCGGATGGAAGCCGGAATGGAGAGACGAGGTATTTGCAAAGATCCGTGAAAATCCACAGCATCAGTTTCTGTTTCTGACCAAGCGCCCCGATCTTCTGGATTTTGATACCGATCTGGAAAACGCATGGTTTGGCGTTACAGTGACGAGGAAAGCAGAACGGTGGCGTATTGATGCCCTTCGGAAAAACGTCAGAGCAAAACATTACCATGTTACCTTTGAGCCGTTATTCGACGATCCCGGCACAGTTGACCTTTCCGGAATCAACTGGATCGTTGTCGGCACTATGACCGGAGCTCAGAGCAGGAAGATTCATACGGAGCCGGAATGGGCATGGTCTCTGGCGGACCAGGCAGATAAGCTCGGCATTCCGGTGTTTATGAAGGAAGACCTTGTCCCTATCATAGGGGATGAAAATATGATTCAGGAAATGCCGGAAGCATTTAATAAAGTGTTAGAGGTACAGAAATCATGGAAGAAGTAATAAATGGAATCCTCATTCGTGAGGTGGAAACAAAGAACATCATGACTAAGTCCAGTCTGCCGGTAGGCGGTTACTCGGTCAATCCCTATGTGGGCTGTACACATGCCTGCAAGTATTGCTATGCTTCTTTTATGAAGCGCTTTACCGGGCACAAGGAGGAATGGGGCACTTTCCTTGATGTGAAGCATTGGCCGGAAATTAAAAATCCGAAGAAATATGCCGGACAGCGGGTGGTCATCGGTTCTGTGACAGATGGCTACAATCCACAGGAGGAGCAATTCGGGAATACCAGAAAACTTCTGGAGCAGCTGATCGGCAGTGACGCAGATATTCTGATCTGCACAAAGTCGGATCTTGTGGTACGGGATATTGATCTGCTGAAGAAGCTTGGACGTGTAACCGTTTCATGGTCGATCAACACACTGGATGAAAATTTCAAGAACGATATGGACTCTGCTTCGAGCATTGAGCGCCGTATCGCTGCTATGAAGCAGGTATATGAAGCAGGTATCCGTACAGTCTGTTTCGTATCCCCGGTATTTCCCGGTATCACGGATTTTGAAGCAATCTTTGATCGGGTAAAGGATCAGTGCGATCTGTTCTGGCTCGAAAATCTCAATCTTCGAGGCGGTTTCAAAAAGGCAATTATGGATTATATCGCCGAAAAACATCCTGATCTTGTACCACTTTACGACGAGATCTATAACAAGCATAACCGTAGCTACTTTGAAGCACTTGAAGTAAAAGCTGAGAAAATGGCTAAGAAGTATGATTGTGCCTTTGTGGATAATGAAATGCCTTATGGCAGAGTCCCGCAGGGACATCCGGTGATCGTGGATTATTTCTATCATGAGGAAATCCGAGGGACAGAGAATACCGGAAAAAGAAATCGCTAACTTCCAGTTTATCAAATAAGTAAATCATTCCATACCTCTGCGGGCAGCGATGAAACGGCTGCCCGCTCTTTTTGTACCCTGAAACCGAAAGGAGGCTTCAAATGCCAAACAAAACCGAAGAATATCTTGCACTTGCCTGCAAAACGGCAGACAGCTTTTCGCGACGGTGGGAGCACTGGGCAGAATTTCTGATCACAGCGGCACGGCTGTACAAATACAGTTACCCGGATCAGCTGATGATCTATGCCCGAAGATCGTCGCAAATGTATTCCTTCAATGGTAACAATCATGGAGATTAGTGTTTATCTGGAGATTACCAAAGGATAAATACCAGCACGCATTCTACCGCAATGAACTTCAGAAACACGGAATCATTCAATCCATGTCCAGAAAAGGTAACTGCTATGACAACTGTATTATGGAGACCTTCTTTGGTAGATTGAAAAATGAAATGTTCTATGGTTTTGAGAAAGATTATCCTTCCTTTGAAGTGTTCTCCAAAGCTATTGCTGATTATATCGACTATTACAATAACAGCAGGATCCAAGCGAAAACAAAATGGATGCCTCCCTCTAAATTCAGGGAAGCATCCATGATGGAAACTTAATTATTCAATTTTGAACCGGTGTCCAGAAAACCGGGTACATATCATTTGCAAGGTCCCGCTCTTATTCATAGAGAAAACCACAAGCTATGCTTGTGGAAGAAAAGAGCCGTAGCGTTGAAACGGTAGAAAAAGAACCTCCTTTTGCTATAATTAGAAGCGGGTAACGCCAACCGCATAGGGCCTTTGGTTCGGCCTACTTTTTGGAGCTGGGCCTCTCGTGCCAGCAGCTCGAACAGAATATCCCGGCCCTCTTCACCGACCCCGCGTGCGGCCATGTGCTGCGGGCGAAAGGCTTCGTACAGGACGAGAACGGCTGGGTGGAGCTGAACGCCACCGCCGAGGGCCTGACGGCAAACGCTATCCCCAAGGGGCAGGAAGTGCTCATCGTGATCGGGGAGGGGCTGGAGAAAGAACGGATTGAGGTGAGATTAAAGGGGTAAGGCGGATCCCCCGTATATCGTTGTATCTTTCCATAAATAGTTTGTCTCCCGCCCAAAGTAGGCGTATAATAGGGGAAAAGAAACGCTAAAGGAGAATTCCCTATGAACGGCACCGCATTGCGCAAACCGACTGCCCGGCGGGTGGTGGGTATGGTGGCGGGCATCGTCATCATCGCCCTTGGCATTGCGCTTTTCAAGCAGTCCCACCTCGGCAACGACTCCATCAGCGCCCTGAACATGCGGCTGGCGGAGCTGCTCGGCATCTCGCTGGGCACCCAGAACCTGTGCACGAACATCCTGTTTTTCCTGCTGGAATTCTGGTTCGGGCGCAAGTACATCGGCCTTGGCACCTTCGTCAACGGCATCTGCATCGGGTACATCGTCACGGCGTTCTATGACCCCATTCACGCCCACTTCGGCGACGCGCCGTCGCTGGCGGTGCAGTTGGCGTGGGTCATCGCGGCGGTGCTGGTCACGGCGCTGGGCGCTTCGCTCTACCAGACCGCCGACCTCGGCATCGCGCCCTACGATTACCTTTCCCTCGGTCTGCGGGACTACACACCCTGCCCGTACTTCGGGTGCCGCATCTTCACCGATGCGCTCAGCGCCCTGCTGTGCTGGCTGCTGGGTGGCCTTGTGGGCCTTGGCACCTTGATCTGTGCGTTCTGCCTTGGGCCCTTCATCCAGTTCTTTGATCGGACGTTCTCCCAGAAGGTGCTGCAATACAAACCGAACAATTGAGAAACCCCGCGGCGTCAAATCATACGCTGCGGGGGTCTTTTTTATTGCTGCCGTTAAGCAGAAAATGAAAATGAAGGAGATTTATCTTTCAAAACCGCCTGTGGACTGCTGCGGCGATGGGGAGCCATAACAAACCCATCAGACAGGCTTTGGAAGAAGTAAATTTTTCGAATCTGCTTGTAGAAAACGGCGGTCTATGGTAGCATGAAATCAAAGAAAAACAGGAGGGTGTACACATGGTTTTACTGGTTGTGGATACACAGAAAGGTATCGTGGATGAACGCCTGTATGCGTTTGAAAAGTTTGTCAGCAACATCAGGGAATTGATCCGGACTGCCCGCGAACAGGGAATCGAGGTCGTCTATGTCCAGCATGACGATGGGCCCGGCACCGGTTTCTCCATCGGGGACGATGAATTCGAGGTCTATTCCGGGTTTGCGCCACTGCTGACTGAAAAACGGTTCGTCAAGACTGTATGCAGTGCGTTCAAAAAAGAAAGCGGTCTGCTGGAATATCTGACGGAAAATGGCGAAAAAGATGTGATGGTCTGCGGCATCATGACCGACTTCTGCATCAATGCAACGGTGGAGGCAGGCTTTGAGCATGGTCTGCACATGATCGTTCCTGCCTATGCAAATTCCACGCAGGACAACGAGTACATGACAGGGGAGCAGAGCTACCACTATTACAATGAATTCCTCTGGCCGGATCGCTATGCCGATTGTGTGCCCATGGACAAGGCGCTGGAGCTGCTCAAAAAGTGAGGTGTTTACAATGATTTCTGAAAAAGTAAAAAATCAGATTCAAGTGGTGCAGGGTGATATTACCAAACTGGACTGTGACTGCATCGTAAATGCGGCCAATCGCAGTCTGCTGGGTGGCGGCGGTGTGGATGGTGCCATCCACCGGGCAGCAGGGCCGGAACTGTTGGCGGAGTGCCGCACGCTGCACGGCTGCCGCACCGGAGAAGCAAAAATCACTAAGGGCTACCGGTTGAAAGCAAAGTACATCATTCATACGGTAGGCCCGATTTATTCCGGCACAGCAGAGGATGCCGCGCAGCTGGCGGACTGCTACCGCAATTCGCTGAACCTTGCCAAAGAGCATGATGTCCATAGCATTGCGTTCCCGGCAATTTCGACCGGCGTGTATGGCTACCCGCTGGAAGATGCCACGGAGATTGCAGTCAAAACAGTGGCACAGTGGCTGGAAGATCACGCGGATTACGCCATGCAGGTGATTTTCTGCTGCTTCGATGCCCGGACGGAGCAGGCGTATCAGACAAGAACTCTGCAACAGTGAAAGCGGCAGGATGGTCGTGGAACTGTATCTTGGTAAACAGGATGGGCATGGCTCCCGAATCCTGTACTGAAAATGGAGTAAAGATTGAAATACAGAGAAATCGCAGACGGCATTTTTGTTGACCGTCCCAACCGCTTTATTGCCCATGTGGGAGTGAATGGAGCAGTGGAAACCGTCCATGTCAAGAACACCGGGCGGTGCAAAGAGCTATTGCTGCCCGGCACGGCGGTTCGGCTGGAAGTGTCGGATAACCCGAAACGCAAAACGAAATACGACCTTGTGGCGGTACACAAGCAAGGTCTTGGCTGGGTCAATATGGACAGTCAGGCACCCAATAAGGTGGTAGGGGAGTGGCTTG
>OHNN01001117.1_pt1 | contig 13437 bp, 14 predicted proteins | sample 1569541 | NCBI WGS metagenome assembly OHNN01 (sample SAMEA3879563, study PRJEB24766) | human gut metagenome | biome: human-associated habitat; feature: feces | place: USA | collected 1985/1987 | reverse complement strand
TGGTGGATCCACTGGGCAAAAATGCGGTTGGGGGCCTGAGCGTCCATGTTGATGAGCCGGTGGCCCTTCTCCACGGCGATGAGGTCCCACGCCGTTCTGCGGGCCGGATTGGTCCCACGCTCCAGATAGACCGTGGCCCCCCGCACCAGCAGCTCCCGGCAGCGGCCTGTGTTCTTCACATGGCACACCACCGTCTCGCCCTCCAGTTCTACATGGGCGATGAACCGGTTGGGCCGCTCCAAAAAGTGCGCCTGCCGCACCTCTCCGTATTGCAAGTGCATCGCCCCCTTTGTCCTATTATAGCACACAAAGATACGTTTGAAAAGGACATTATATCCATTCATCCGCTTGTCAGATACAAATGTCTGCGATTTTTCTTGACGCCCGATCAAAACTGTGTTATACTGGCACGCAATTAAACTGGGGGAATGTATTTATGAAAGCGCAAACCAACCGGCTGACCTTCAGCCAGCAATTCTTCATCGCCACCATGCTGTTCGGCCTGTTCTTCGGGGCAGGAAACCTGATTTTTCCCATTTTTCTGGGCAGTCAGGCCGGGCGCAATGTATGGCCCGCTATCACCGGCCTGCTGATCACCGGCGTAGGCATCCCCCTCCTGGGCGTAGCCGCACAGGGTATCAGCCGCAGCAACGGCCTGCAGGAGATGGCCGGGCGGGTGAGTCCCCGGTACAGTATCTTCTTCACCTGCGCTCTGTACCTGACCATCGGTCCCTTCTTCGCCATTCCCCGCTGGGCATCGAGCCGCTGCTGGGTGAGAATGTCAACGCCACGGTGCTGCTGGCGGCGTTCTCCTGCGTGTTCTTCGCCGCCGTGCTGTTCTTTTCTCTGCGCCCCGGCAAGATTTTGACGTGGGTGGGAAAGCTGCTGACGCCGCTGTTCCTGCTGGTGCTGGCCATTCTGGTGGTGACGGCCCTGCTGCATCCCACAGACCGCATCGCCGACGTGACGCCGTCGGCGGCCTATGCTGCGGCTCCCTTCTTCGCCGGTTTTCTGGAGGGCTACAACACCATGGATGCTCTGGCCAGTCTGGCCTTCGGTATCGTGGTCATCAACGTCATCCGGGGGCTGGGCGTCACGGAGCCCGGCGCTATCGCCAAAAATACGGTGCTCTCCGGCATTTTCAGCTGCCTGTTCATGGGCGGCATCTATGTGGCCGTCACCATCGTGGGGACCCGGAGCCACTCCCTTACCGTTTCCTGCACCAACGGCGGCGAGGCATTCGCTGTCATTGCTGAGCACTATCTGGGGCGGGCCGGGCTGGTGGTGCTGGCACTGACGGTGATTTTGGCGTGTCTCAAGACCTCCATCGGTCTGGTCACCAGCTGTGCCGAAACCTTCACCGCCATGTTCCCCAATGGGCCGAAATACGGTTTCTGGGCCATCTGCTTCAGTATTTTTTCCCTGCTGGTCACCAACATCGGCCTTAACGCCATCATCGCCATCTCTCTGCCGGTGCTGATGTTCCTGTTCCCACTGGCCATCACCCTGATCCTGCTGGCGCTGCTGGGAAATCTGTACGGCCACGATACCGTGGTGTATCGGTGGGTCACGGGCTTCACGCTGGTGGCCGCCCTCTTCGATTTCGTGAAGGCGCTGCCCAAGGCCATCACGGAGACCCCTGCTGTCTCCGCTGTCATCGGCTTCGCTGACAGCTACCTGCCCTTCTTTGAGCTGGGGTTGGGCTGGATCTGCCCTGCCGCTGTGGGTCTGTTCGTGGGACTGATCTTCCATCGCACACGCCGAAACCGGCCAGCCGCATAAGAAATCGATTTTTTCTAAGTAATAATAGAAGGACAATTTCACCCGGGTGAGGTTGCCCCTGGTTCGGTACGGCACGGTATCCGCGCCGACGAATCCACATGGCCTTCGACAGAGTATCTATGAGAGCATGGACACTCTCTGCCATACGGCGATCCGCTCGGAAGGTCCTTCCATCTCTGACCGTGCTCCCGGGAGCACGGTCTCTTTTTATGCTAACAGGGAGGAGGCGAAAAAGATAGTTTACAGATGAGGACAAAGGAGGAACGTGGATCACACAACACACCCGCAAGAGCGGTGGAGTGGTTTGCCAAGTCGGCAGAGAGAGGAAACCCCTACGCCCAGTATATGCTGGGCAAGCTGTACCTTACCGGAACGGAAGCTCCCTATGACGAGGAACGAGCAATCCACTGGCTGACCCAATCCGCCGAGCAAGGCAATCAGTATGCACAGTACCTTCTGAACCATTTGGAGGAAAACAGTGGCATCCAGATCGACCGCAAGCGGCTGAAAAAGCTGCAGGAGAAGCGCATGGCCCTGGGCCACAAGCTGGATGACCATGAGGAGCAGTGGCCCGATCTGATCATGTAAGAGGCGCAGAAACTGCGCCGCAAAACAAAGAATAAAACCCTTCCACGCGGAAGGTAGAAAGGAACTGAATGAGAAAATCCAAATACAATTCGTTCGATGAACTCCCGCTGATGCTGACCGTGGAGGATGTGTCCCATGTGCTGGGCATCGGCTTGGCTCATGCCTACGAGGCAGCCCACCGCAGGGATTTCCCCACCATCACCCTGGGCAGCCGCATCATCGTTCCCCGTGACAAATTCATGGAATGGATCGACGAGCAGGCCGCGAAAAAATCTGAGATATTATGATAGATTACAGTGGATAATGCCGGAAAATTCAAGTTCCCGACGTATCTGCGTCGAAAATACGGAAGTTGCACCCGTTAGGGAGGGGTTAGGGATTTTGCGGTCTTCGGCGTTCCTCCGTACCAAGGGCGCAACTGCTACTTTACCGCTCTGACCACAATTGGGATGTGGTCAAGCACACTTCAAAAAATGAACTTATACCGCAGAAAAACCGCCTTTTTAGGCGGTTTTTCTGGGAAAGGTGGTCGGAGTGTAATTATAGGATTTCAGAAAACGCAGATATATCAACGGTTTGCTGGCAGTCGGCAAGAGGTATTTATTCTAAAAATTCAAAATAACGAGAACAACGCCGCCAATAGGACAACGGGCGGCGTTTTGTAAGTCCAATCATCCCCGCCATACCGGCTACATATCCTTTTAAGCCAGATGAAATATACGCATCAACATGTAGGCTATTCTAATTGCTCATAGTAAGTTCAAATTTGAATTCCAGATTTGTTCTTGTATTCAGCGCAATCGGCTGGAAACCTGGCGGGCGTTCCTTCGGCGGATACATAACATTATAGAATACTTGCCGGATGGCACTACCGTCTGGCACAGGAGAGGGGGAAAAATTCTTTGAAAAATAATTGTAAAAATCATACGAGGCGTATTAATACGCTTCGTACTATGTGGCAGAAGCTGCAGGGAATGCCGGACCTGCCTATGAAGCTGGGGTTGCTTGCGCTGTATGTTATCGGCGCGGTATATGTCGGCACCCAGCAGGAGGTGTGGCACACGATGGCAGAGAGCGTTGCTATGCCGCTGCTGGATACCCGGCAAGGCAAGGACCTGATGGGCACCTTCATTGCCGACCTGGTGCTGCAAATTTTGTCCTTCGTAGCGCAGAATGAGCGGGAGTTCATCCGCAAGCGGCAGGCGGAGGGAATCGCGGCGGCCAAAGCCAAGGGCGTCAAGTTCGGCAGACCGCCGATTCCGCTGCCGGATAACTTCTACCTGGTACATAAAGCGTGGCGGGCCAAAAAGCTGACGCTAAAGCAGGCCGCCGCAGCCTGCGGTATGCCCGTGGGAACCTTTTACAGCAAGGCCGTCAAATTTGAAAATACCACCTAATCAAATCACTACAAAAATCTGGAAATGTGTACTTTTATAAATTGCAGAAAATAAGCAAATAAAATATGCAAAAATGGTTGAAATTTTGAGAGTTTGATTGTATAACGGCAACATATTAGGATTCGGATTAAAGTATGTAAAAGTACACATTAAGAAAGTAAAAACAAGGCGGTTTGTAGCAAGGGAAGAGCTGTCATTGCGTAACAAAAAACGAGGGAATCAACTATGACAATACTGGAAAGAATCAAACTGAACTCTGCGAAACATCCGGAAAGAGTTGTAATGCGCACACAATATGGCTTTGGGGAAATGACCATGAAGTGGGGAGAACTAGATGCTTTTTCGGATAAGCTGGCTTATTATCTGACGAAAGAGCTCAGAACAAATAAGCCAATCATTGTATATGGGCATAAGCATCCGATGATGCTTGTATGCTTTTTGGCTTGCGTTAAATCCGGAAGAGCTTACTGCCCGATTGATGTAAATGTGCCGCTATCCAGAACGGAAGCTATTATCCGAGAGGTTGAACCGGAGATTATTCTAACCACTGAGCCGCTGGAAATCGATAGCGATCGAATCAAGGAGCTGCAGGAAATCAATGAAATCATTTCTACAACGGATGGAAAAGCGGATAGTTCAAACTATGTTACCGCAGAAGATGTGTTCTATATTATTTTTACATCCGGCAGCACAGGAACGCCCAAGGGAGTACAGATAACAAGAGATTGTCTGGATAATTTTATCAAATGGGCTCTTTGCTTGGGAAGCGGTACAGCTCAGGAAAAAGTATATACTTTCATGAATCAGGCTCCCTTTTCCTTTGACTTGTCGGTTATGGATCTGTACCTGTGCTTATATACAGGGGGTACGCTTTTTGCCCTTGGGAAAAATGTGCAGGTAGATATGAAGCTTCTATATGAAGCATTGAGACGATCCGGTATCAACAAATGGATTTCTACGCCCTCCTTTGCGGATGTATGTCTCGCTGATCCGATATTCTCCGGAGAGCTTCTTCCCGACCTTACGGACTTTTTGTTTTGCGGAGAAATATTGACGAATAAAACCGTAAGTCGCCTGAAGAAACGTTTTCCCGGAGCAAATGTGGTCAATACATACGGGCCAACAGAATCCACCTGTGCAATTACGGAGATCAATGTGACCGATGAAATCAACGAAAAGTACTCTCCGCTGCCAGTCGGCAAGCCAAAAGACGGAACTTGGATCCGAATATCAGATGAAAACGGCAATGCGGTGGTCGATGGGGAAAAAGGCGAGATTGTCATTATTGGCGATTCCGTGAGTATTGGATATTGGAACAATGCAGAAAAAAACAAGAAATCCTTCGGACGCACAACAGTAAATGGCGTGGAATACAGATTCTACAGAACCGGTGATGAGGGATACATTATAGACGGCATGCTCCACTATTGCGGGCGGATTGACAATCAGGTCAAGCTTCACGGATATAGGATCGAATTGGAGGATATCGAAAGCAACCTGCTTAAAATTCACGGCATCATACAAGCGGTGGTTTTACCTAAGTACAGAGATGGAAAGGTCTCCAGTTTAGTGGCTGGTGTAGTTTTGTCCGAAGCGACAGAGGATGAAAAAACAGCCGCAGAAAGCATCAAGAGCAAGCTTAAAATGACTTTGCCTGAGTACATGATCCCCAAGAAGATCAAATTTCTTTCCAATATCCCTCGCACCAATAATGGAAAGATTGATCGTAAAGCAGTGGGAGGCGTTTTATGAGTTTTTTTGCCGGATGCGATTTCTTCATGGTTTTGTTTATTCTTTTGATCCCAGCGGTCTTGCTGGGATTATCAGAGAAAAAATTAAAATGGTACAGATGGCTCCTATCCCTGTTTTTTATCTGGGAGGTATACGGCTCAACAAAAATACAGCTGCTCTATCTGATAGGCTATGTTATTTTTGCCGCATATTTGGTAAAGATCTATTTATACCTTCGAAAAAAATACGGAAGAAATAAGTATATCTATGGCCACGCTGTTTTTCTGAGCCTGCTGCCCTTATTGGTGTATAAAATAGGCGGGCTCAGAGGGTATAGTGTATTCGGATTTTTAGGTATATCCTATATTTGCTTTAAAATCATTCAGGTCGTCATTGAGTGCTATGACGGTGTAATAAAAGAAATAGATGAATTTCAGTTCATAGAATTCCTGATTTTTTTCCCGTGTCTTAGTTCCGGTCCCATTGACAGAAGCAGGCGATTTGCGGAGGATGATAATAAGATCTGGTCCCGCCAGGAATATATTGAATTACTGTGGACGGGCTTGTATAAGATCATCCTCGGTATATTCTATAAAGTCGCCTGTTCGGGTTTTTTCTATTATCTTCTGCAAACTTATTTCGCAGGGAGACACCGGCCTATATACCTGGTTGGGTATGCTTACATTTACGGACTATATTTGTTTTTCGACTTTGCCGGATATAGCGCTATGGCTGTTGGCACCAGTTACCTGCTTGGAATCAAAACGCCGGATAACTTTAATAAACCCTTTTTAAGCGTTGACATTAAAGATTTCTGGAACAGGTGGCACATTACATTATCCTCTTGGTTCAGAGATTTCATTTTTACCCGTTTTATGGTGGACTCCGCCAGAAAAAAGCGCTTTTCAAATCGACTGACCGGAGCGTCTGTGGGATTGATTCTGAATATGCTAATCATGGGCGTATGGCATGGACTGGAGGGACATTATATCCTTTACGGTCTTTACCACGGGATTCTTCTTGCAGTGGTTGAAGTATATCAGAAAAAGTCTAAGTTCTATAAAAAATATAGGAACAATAAATGCTATGTGGTTTGCTCGTGGTTTATCAATCTTAACATTGTTATGCTGGGATTTTTGATCTTCTCCGGGTATTTGACGGAAGTTTGGAATTTAATCCTAACACGATTTTGAAAATGGAGGAATAAAAAATGGAAGAAAAATTGTTGGATATTCTGGCTGAGGTTTGTGACGATGACAGCGTAAAAACAGATCTTGATGGGGAGCTCTTTGATTCGGGGCTGTTGGATTCTTTGGCGTTTGCTGACTTGCTGTTTGCTATCGAGGACAATTTTAATGTAGTCATTGCACCGTCTGAGATTCAGCGAGCGGATATTGATACACCCAATAAAATTATCGCTTTAATTAAGGAGCGTATGTAACCGTGAAGAAGGTATACTTGCTATTGGCCGCTTTAGTTTGTGCATTTGTGTGCATAATCGGGTTGAATTTGCACGCAAAAACACTGCTCGATGACAATATCGAAAAGGCTATATATTATAACAATATTTCCTCAAAAAACTGTTCTGATTATGTGATGGAGAAGGTTCTCGATGAACGCTCTATTGTGGTGTTGGGGTCATCGGAGTTGTCATTTTCAAACAGCCCGGCTTATCCACCGAAGCTGTTTAACTATGGAAATTCGGATTTCAACATGGTGCTGATGGGAAGCGGATACTTTCAGTGTATTCCCCAGGCTATCAATGTAGGCGCCTTATCAAACAACACAAAAAACAATAAAATTGTTTTGATTATTTCACCACAATGGTTTACGCATGACGGTCTGACCTCAGAATCATTCTGCAGCAGATTTGAAGAAACAAATTTTGTCGAGTTTTTGAAAAACGATTCTATCTCGAAGGAAACGAGGATTGCGGTAGCAAACAGAGTAAATGAATTGCTGACTTCGGATCCGACAGCCCTTGCTAGAGTAGAGAAAGACGAGCGGCTGTACATAGATGGCTCATTAAATCTGTTGACGCGTCTGGAGATGGCCGCATACAACTCATTTAGGGCTGAAAAAGCAAAATTTGAAACCGCCCATGCGTTAAAATCCCAGGATCTCCCAATAGAACAAGAACGCTATGTAAAAGCCGAGGACATCAACTGGAATGAATTGATGCTGAAATCGGCAGACCTCGGTGTCGAAAGTTGCACGAACAACACCTTTGGCGTAAATGACGATTATTACACCACCTACATGGCAGATAAAATAGCTTCCCTGAAAGGCAGCTATTCCGGCGCAAGCTATGTGGAGTCTCCGGAATACGATGATTTTCGGTTGTTCCTGGATGTGTGCAAAGAATTAAATATTGAGCCGCTGATTATTAGCGCTCCGGTCAATGGTCGGTGGTATGATTATGCTGAATTCTCAAAAGCGGATCGCAATACGTATTACCAGAATATCCGAGATATATGCCGAGAATATAATGTGAAATTGGCTGATTTCTCGCAGAAGGAATACGAAATTTATTTTCTGCGTGATATCATGCACCTGGGATGGAAAGGCTGGGTATATCTGGATCGTGCAGTATATGAGTTTTACAACAATCAGCCGATCACCGACACTACCACTTATGAAATACTGACGCCGGAAGCAACTGCAGCTTCGGATGGTGCAGAAGTGCAGAATGACGGGTCCTATCGGTTGGCCGGCTATGGACAAACTGATGCGATTACCATCAGTTTGCCTCATGAGCAGACAGAACTGGATCACACAAATAAAGCGGAATATCGTAGCGGTACATATCTGCACACAGGTGAATCCGGCACTTATACGGTGCGAATGGCTTGGGGGGATGTGTATGTGGACAGTATTTATTTCCTGGAAAAGGGAAGTATATACCAAATAAAGTACGATGTTGCTGCAATAAGTAGTACCTGTGCAGTGGTAGATGATTTTACTTTTTCAAAAATAAGTTATTAAATGCGGAGGGTAGAGATGAAAAAGATCCGTGAATTTTTGAAAAATGAAACCATCAGGAATTTCCTGACGATTTTAAAGGTGTTTCTTATGGTGATAGCTTCATATTTGTATTTAATGTACGCTAATTTATCAACAGCTCCGGAATTCATTTATAATCAATTTTAGTAGTTTCGTCCCCTGTGTGCTGATTGATTAGAAATTGTGTGAAGCGGATATTCTCAAAGGAGTTTTGGGCAAGATGTATGAATATAAGACAAGGGTCAGATATACAGATTCCGCCTTCAACGGGGAAATGTCTCTAAGTGCAGTGATTGATTGCTTTCAGAATGTTTTTCACTTTGAATGCGACGATACAGGGGTTGGCACACAAGATCTTATAATGAAGGGCCTGGGATGGTTCATCTACTTTTGGCAAGTCGATATATCCCGTTATCCGAAATGCGGGGAAGAAATAATAGTTGGTACATTTGCGTATGAGGACAGGGGCAGTTCAGAAGAACGGAATTTCTACATTAAGACGGTCCGTGACGATATAATCGTCCGGGCAAACTCTGTCTGGTCTCTGGTTGATCTTGCCAAATTACAGATCATGAGAATACCAAACGAGGTTATGGATCGCAATCGCAAAAGGAATGAAGATAAGCTGGATATGGAATACCTTGGCAGGCGGATTCGATATAGCGGAGAATGCAACATCCGAAAAGTCGGAGAACATATTGTCAGCAGATTAGAACTGGATAGTAATCGTCATCTTAACAATTCAGAATATATCAAGATAGCGCTGGCTACCATAGCCGATTTCAATCCATCTTCGGTTACTCGTCTTTGTATTGAATACAGAAAACAAGCTGTTGAAGGAGATCTCCTAAACATATTTTTGGCAAGAGAGGACGAGATGATAATCGATATTAGATCAGATTCAGGGGAATCCTTTGCTGTAATGAAGTTATTTGTTAAAGGAGGAAATGCCCGGACTATATCCACATGCTGATAGGCAACCCGTCGAAGTACAGTGTATCGCAAATCATGGGGTACCTGAAGTAAAGGAGTAGCCTAATGATATTTGACTGACATGCTAACCTGAAGTATAAGTACGGGTACAGACACTTTGGGGCAAGATTATATTTTGCGGATACGGCGGACCGCAACAAGAAAGCGATAAATGCGCACATACAGGAGGATAAAATGTCTGACCAGATTAGCATAAAGGAATTTATAGGCCCGTTTACGGGTAGTAAGAATCTCAAGGCATAAATAAAAAATCCTTAAGAGGCTTCCGCCCGCAATAGGCCCTTATAGGTCCTCAGGCTGTCAAAAAACTACTCAGTCTCCCTCGTTTCCGCTATAATAAAAAACGCCCCATTCCTTAGTACAAGTATTTTACCATACTTGCCTAACGAATGGGGCGCTATTCATAGCCGGAGGGCTTTTTTATAATATTCTCAATAGAAATGATAAATCCGAACACATTACCCACTTGGATAATGTAGTTCGGATTATCATTCCTTGTGGGAGGACTATAAAAAGATTTTTTCGCTGGTTTTGCATAGGTACTTGAACTCTTACGAAAAATCTTGAGCCTTCAAGGTTGGGGCAGCGGTGAGCCGCTGTCATTCGGTCAGCGGCTGCACCACCTCGATGCCGCCTTTGAATATCACGGTGATTCGTTCTTTTGAGTCCACTACCATGCATTCAAGCAGTTGGCGGACGATTTGGTCATCGTATTCCATCGGACGGTTCTTTATGCCGTCGAGTATCATGTAGATGTCATCGAGTCGGGATTTTGCATTTTCTCGCCGCTGCTCTGCATCGGCTATACTGCCGAGCTGCTGTTGCAAGCGGCTTTTTTCATTCATGAGACGAGTTGCGGTTTCCTCATCAAAGGCTTCCACTGTTTCTGTGGATACACGGTCGAGCATTTTTCGGAATTCTGCGTCGATCTCGGCGATCTGCACCTGAAGGTCAATGCTGTTATCCTCGCTTCTTTCACCCTCCAAGCCCATGCCGATGTGCAGCTTCAGCGTTTGCAGCACCTCAGTGTTTCGGGCTGCCGTTTTCATGATCGCCGCCATCACAGCCCTTTGCAGAATGCTTTCCTCTACGGTGGGTGAGTTTCGGCAGTATTTCTTTCCGAAGTCAAGGCGGTTGATGCATCGCCATACGATTTTTTTCTTGCCGCCCGCCGTCCATGTGCATTCAAGTTATGCCCTTTATTTTTATAAACGGGCAGTGACGGCCTTTCAGTCACTGCCCGTTTGCTATGGGGGTACTTCGGGTTTTCAGTGCTATTTGTTTATGCCGACTCTTTTCTTCTTGCTTGCAATACTGAATACGGTCAAAACACCGCCACTGATGAACAGAACGGCAAACCACAAAGCAAGGTTACTGTTATCGCCGGTCTGCGGGCTTTTTGTCCCATTGCCGGTATTTGTCGCAATGATTCCATATTGACTCAAATGGTTTGTTTCAAATACAATATAACCGTTTTCTACTGCAGCAGATATGGTTTCTTTAATCTCTCCATTCGAAATATAGACAATTTCGTATTTGTCATACCTCTTCAAATTTTCCGGCAGAGCAATTCTGATCTTCATTTTGATGTTGCTGATCTTCACAACATTGTTGTTTCCGTCCAGCACATTGATGTCCGCAACGAATTTCACATTCTTATCTGCCAATTCCTTCTTGACCTCGATGGACTTGATATCCAGCTTGTAATCCTTGCTGACCTCTGTTGCAAATTCGATTTTTTCCTTTGTCTCCCCCGTGCTTTGGAGTTCCTTCACCATGTCCTTACCGGGATTTTCCGGATCTCCGGAGGCTTTCGTCCAGGAGGCGTACAAGGTCACATTTTTATACCGCTCGTAGCCCGACTCTTCTTTAACTAAGGTAAAACAATCAAGATTTTCAGCAAGTCGTGCAAGCTGCTTGGCGTCCTCGGCCTTGCCGTATAAAGCCGTTCTTTTCGCTGTAGGTTGCCGCCAACACCGTATCTCCTCTGTAATCGGAGACATCGGCAGCTTTCATCTGCGGTGCGTGTTCGTAGAGACCGACATATTCCCGCACCGTAGAAATCTCATCTTGAATCCTGCCCATCGCATACCGCATTGCCGACAGCAGGATCAGGCGAAAATCGGAATCGCAGATCGGAGCGAGCAGGTCCTGAGGGAACAGCAGAAACTCCTTGCCATTATTCATGCATACGCGCAGCGGCTGCTGTTCTTCCGTTACCAGATTCAGTAGACTGTTAGCTTGATCTTTCAGCTCATCAATGGTGATCGATTCGTAGTCCTGAAACGGGTTTACTTCATAATTCATCGTTTGACCTCCAATCAGTTTGTCCTCACGATGAGGTGCTGGCATTGTAGCTCTGACTGCCCGGAAGTTCAACCGTTTCTTTTGCAGCTCGAAAAGAAATCCAACAGGGTCGGAATTCGTGCGGATTTATCATTTTCTTGCTTTTCCTGCCCAAATGTGCTATCATTATAAACAACGCTGTCAAGTGTTGGAATAGGCCTTGGCAGTATGGCTGCAATAGACCGAATGCTCTGCCAAGCGGCAGAGCATTTTTTGTATATCGGTACGGAGGAGATATTTATGTCTGTGAGTTATAAAAAACTCTGGAAGCTGCTCATCGATAAGGACATGAAGAAGAAAGACCTATGTGAAAAGGCGGGTATCAGCCCAGCATCCGTCACCAAGATGGGGCGGAACGGACATGTTACCACGGAGATACTCGTGAAGATTTGCGCTGCGCTGGATTGTAGAATCGAGGATATTGTGGAGATCGTGCCGGATAAAAAGTAATCTTTGGCGCTTGCTGGTGATATTGGAACTAAATCATTACAAAGCTCTAATTATTGAGGTGGGTAAATGCAAATCATCGATAATATCAATCATATCGTCAAGAACGACCTGCAAGAAAGCATTCGGACAGGGAGTAAACTATCTATCGCTGCGGCATGCTTTTCGATTTATGCATACCAAGAGTTGAAGAAGCAGCTTGAAAGCATCGATGAGCTGCGTTTCATTTTTACCTCCCCAACTTTTGTAACTGAAAAAACACCTAAAGCACAGCGGGAATTCTACATTCCCCGCATTTCAAGAGAACGTAGTTTATATGGCACAGAGTTTGAAGTAAAACTCCGCAATGAGCTGACACAAAAGGCGGTTGCAAAAGAATGCGCAGACTGGATCAGGCGCAAAGCCATTTTTAAGTCGAATGTCACGCAGGAGCAGATGATGGGCTTTATGACAGTCGATGAAAGTACCTATATGCCGATCAACGGTTTTACTACTGTTGACCTCGGCTGTGAGCGCGGCAACAACGCTTATTATCCGGTACAGAAAACCGAAAGCTATGAGAATGCCAATTATTTTCTCAAACTTTTTGAACAACTTTGGAATGATAAAAATAGACTACAAGAAGTTACAGACGTTGTGATTGAAAACATTTCTGCTGCATACCGCGAAAACGCACCTGAATACATCTATTTTGTTGCGCTTTATAATATTTTCAACGAATTTCTTGATGATATATCTGAAGACGAATTGCCTAACGAGGCAACGGGTTTTAAGGAAAGTAAAATCTGGGGGATGCTTTATAACTTCCAGCGCGACGCAGTTCTTGCCATCATCAGCAAACTTGAGAAATTCAACGGCTGTATTCTGGCAGACAGCGTTGGTCTCGGCAAGACATTTACTGCGCTTGCAGTGATCAAGTATTATGAGAACCGCAACAAATCTGTGCTTGTCCTTTGCCCGAAAAAGCTCTCTGAGAATTGGAATACATACAAGGGCAACTATATCAACAATCCTATTGCAGCAGACCGATTGAGATACGATGTTCTCTATCATACGGACCTTTCCCGTGAACATGGACAATCGAACGGGATTGACCTTGACCGCCTGAATTGGGGCAACTATGACCTTGTTGTTATTGATGAGAGCCACA
>OHNN01001108.1_pt1 | contig 13590 bp, 12 predicted proteins | sample 1569541 | NCBI WGS metagenome assembly OHNN01 (sample SAMEA3879563, study PRJEB24766) | human gut metagenome | biome: human-associated habitat; feature: feces | place: USA | collected 1985/1987 | reverse complement strand
GGTGCTCTGCCACGGGTATTATAACACACCCGCTTCCCTTTTGTGAATGCAGGACTGTACTTTTTGCAAAAAAGCTGTATAATAGAAAAGTATCCGCTTTTGACGGGGGTATTTTTCCCTGCTGCGGTACGCGATGTATTTTTTCAAAAAAGACAGGAGACAACCCATGAAAAACACCAACCTGACCCGCGCTGCTGCCAGCCTGCTGGCATGCGGCATGGTTTTTGGCCTGACTGCCTGCAGTTCCAGCGCATCCTCCAGCGAAGCAACCGCCGAGAGCGCAGCTTCCAGCGAAGCTGCCGGTGAAAGCACTGTTCCTGACGACGCTACCGCAGAAAGCGCCGCCGATGATTATTCTTATCTGGCTGATTTTTCTTTCAGTGATGCCTATGACGAGAACGGCTACCTGAAAGGCATCACCGCGCTGGATTACGTCACGCTGCCGGATACTGAGAGCTTTACCCTTTCGGACGATGCCACCACCGTGAGCGACAGTGATATTGACGATTACATTTCCAACAACATTCTTTCCAACTATAAGACCACCAACGAGATCACCAACCGCGCCGCCGAAAACGGTGACACTGTGAACATTGACTTTGCCGGTTCCATTGACGGCGGTGCCTTTGACGGCGGCACCGGCAGCGATTATGATCTGACCCTGGGCAGCGGCACCTTTATTGACGGCTTCGAGGATCAGATCGTTGGCCACATGCCCGGCGAAACCTTTGATGTGAATGTCACCTTCCCGGATGACTACCAGGCCACCAACCTGGCCGGCAAGGACGCAGTGTTCGCCACCACGCTGAACTACATCAACGAGGATGTGACCCCCGACCTGACTGATGATTGGGTCAGCAGCAACCTGGCCGAGTCCATGGGCATGAACAATGTGGCTGAGCTGAAAACTTTTGTCAGCAACAGCCTGCTGTTCAATCAGGAAGCCAATGAGCTGTACGGCCAGCTGTACGATGCTGCCGAAGTCAATACCGATACCCTGCCCGAAGATGTGCAGCAGTATTTCACCAATACCGTGCTGTACCAGCCGTACCTGTACGCCCAGATGCGCGGCGTTTCGCTGGAGACCATGCTGAGCCAGGCCGGTTACAGCAGTGTGGATGAATACCTGGAAAACAGCGAAAGCTCCAAGCAGAGCATGATCAAGCAGATCCTGATCATGCAGGCTTTGGCGGAGAAGAACAACATTGTATGCGATACCGACATTCTGAACGCTGAGTTCTCCCGCTACTTTGGCTCCACCGATATGACCAGCTATGTGAACACTTACGGCGAAAACTACGTGAAAACCAACATTCTGCATGACATTGTGATGCAGAACCTGATCGACAACGTTGCCTAAGCTGCCCAAGCTGTTTGGCTACCCCCTGACCATTAAGTTTTAACCGTACCACCCGCGCCCGCTTGACAAAGCCGTGTGCGGGTGGTATATTAGGGCCATAATATTTAGACGTTTATCTAAATATATAATTCTTGTGTTTTTCTGAAAGGATATATGGTATGAGCACGATGATTTCTTTGCAGACCATTTTGTGTATGGTACTGACCGGAGCGGTGATGATTGGATGCCTGTGTACCGGCACCGGCGCTGTTGACGAATCAAATGTCGTTTCATATTCCTTTGAAACGACGGGAACGGCCATCATACGGGCAACAGGAAACTTAGACTGGACTATAGAGGCAAATGGCACGGTGTTAGCGGATACAAGTTTCACAATGTCGGCTGGTGAAACGGTACGGATTCGCGCGAACTATTCTCCGGAAAATGCCAGCTTGGACTTCGGATTAGTTGACTCAAATGAGAAGTTTCACTATATCAATGTGACAACAGGCAGCATTGACAAGACGATTGAGATTCCGGAAAACGGGAGCTATACACTGGTGATTAGAAACAATTTAAGCAAATCGGTCAAGGTGACTGGGATCGTGACATATTAAGGGGAGGCAAGGGAGCGGCAAAATTAACTGGTAACACGTACTATTTCAAGAGACTTGAAAGGAGTAAAAACATGAAAAAGCGGGTTTTAAGTTTGATGTTAGCCACCGTGATGTGCATGGCACTTGCTGTAACAGCAAACGCTGTTGAATATGATTCCTCCATGGTGAATCTTGGTGAAAGAGCAGGATCCGTGTTGTCTGTTGAGCAGACGTCGCTTATTAACGGAAATTTCCCTAAGAATGTTCGTGGCGAAACTTATGGAACTGCTTTGATGGCAGAGGTAGTAGGGGAAATGCCGGATTTACAGGCTGCGATTGGGACGGATGGCCAGGAGGGATATGTCCGAACCAGTGATTTGAGTCACCCCAAATTTGAAACACCGCAGGACGCTCTTGAATGGCAGAAAACTCAGCCCGATTCCTATTACATCCCCTTATATGATTTTCAGGGAAATGAGATTGGTTCTTTCCTTAGAGAGCGTAATAATTTGACGATTGCAGAAATGGAAGCGATGAAAGGTTGATCTAAGGATCAATATTCATAGAGAAGAAGCCGAGATAGCTATATAGTTATCTCGGCTTCTTTTTTCACTAACGGTTTACCCGTTTGTGCCCTTTAGGAGCATGAACGGGTAAACCGTTATGCGGTTAATTTTGTGGTTATGTTGACAACCTCCGCAACGTATGGTAAGATGTTCTTGGATAGGAAAGGCTGCGGTAGACGCTGGATCGAAGCCTTGAAAGAAAGGGGGTATGGATGGCGGCTGCGAGTGGTGTGTGATTGGCAGCAGAAGTGAAGAACGAAGCTCGTCTGGGCGAGGGTAAATAGTAATTAGGCCCAGAGCGTCTTGGCTGGCAGATCTGCCGGTCGGGGGTTTAGCAATTTGCTAATCAGAAGCCACTTCAGGTACGATACACCTGTGTGATGCGTGGGCTTGCCGTAGTAACCTTTGTGAACTGGAAAGCGCATCATGGACCCGGTATTAGTAATCCTTTTGAACGTGCCGGTAAATAAAACGTATCTGTTCCTATCCACTTTCTGATAGTAGCCGGAATACTGTAGATCTTCCGGAGAGCTGCTTCCTCTACAAAGAAGCCGACAGAATCTGAACTGCCGTAGATCTCAATAAATCAGAGCTGCACACATAAGCAGGTTAAAAAAGTGTAGGGAGCAATCCCAAACCCGTCATACATAAGACGTTAAAAAGTGTATTTTGCCGATTGTCGAGTCTCCGAATGGAGCTGGCATGAGGCGGCTTAGCTTGAACGAGAAATGTAGAAGTCTATAAAACTAAGAAAATAGTTATGTAGTTTTATAGAAATATAGATTTATACAAAAATAGATGCACGAAAGGAAGTCGGAATGGGGCGTAAAAATAAAGCGTACTTCAAGGATCTGCACCAGCAAGCCTATGACCGGCTTACCGGGATGCAGGCCTTTGGCGAGAGCAAAAAAGAAGCGGTAGCCAATGGCACAGAGAAAGATAAAATATTTGCGTTCAACACCTATAAGAGCTACTGGAAACATACCAAATATTTTATCAAGTACATCAAGGAGAAGCATCCAGAGTGTACCACGCTGAAGAGTGCAAAGAAGTATGCCAATGAGTGGCTTCAGACCAGAGTGGATCAGGGGCTTTCAGCGTGGACGGTGCAGCTTGAAGCGAAAGCGCTGGGAAAGCTATACGGGATTTCCCCGGATGACGAGAATTACTTTAATCCGCCCAAGCGAAAACGTGAGGAGATTAAACGGAGCCGGGGGGACCGGGTGCGGGACAAGCATTTCTCCAAGACGAACAATGATGAACTGATAAAGTTTTGCCGGGGAACCGGCCTGCGGCGAAAGGAGCTGCAGGAGCTGCGGGGGAAGGATCTGGTGCCCAGGGCGCAAATTGAGGCGGAGATCTCCGAACTGCAGAAAATCCCGGAGGAGCAGCGAGCACCGAGTGTCACAAAGCGCCTTGAAATGCTCCAGGACGCACGTTTGTTCCCGGAGGAGTGGTTTATCCATGTCCGCAACGGAAAGGGCGGACGAGAGCGTTTAAGCCCGATTATAGGCAAAAATGCAGGGCAGATCATTGAACGGATAACTGATACACCGTCAGAGGAAAAGGTGTGGCAGCACGTTCATAATTGCGCCGACATCCACGGTTATCGTGCGGAGTATGCCACGGCGATCTACAAGGCTCATGCCAGGGCAATCGAAGAGATTCCCTATGACCGGGTAAACCGTGGCACCGGGCGGCGTTATCAAAGCGAGGTTTATACTTGCCGAAAAGATGAAGCGGGGAAGAAGCTGGACAAGGCTGCCATGCTGATCTGCAGCAAGGCGCTGGGGCATAACCGAATCAGCGTCGTAGCGGATAACTATATTCGGGGCCTGTAAGGAGGTGCGCTGCCGTGAGCGAGTTTGTAAAGAAAACGATAGTGGGTTATAAAGATGTTCCTGGCGGCAGCTCGGACCCAGATTGTACCCACGTGATTCTGACGCTGAACGAGTATAAAAAGATTGTCCGGGAGAGGGACGAGGCAATCCGAACGGTCGGCATTGAACGTCAGAATGCTGACCGTCAAATGAACGAAGAAAAAAACAATGCTGCATACCAAATCAGGCAAGTGAGAGATCAGGCGGTCAAGGAAATCGCAGAAATGCAGGGAGCATTGGCGCAGGCCCAGAAGGATGCAGCATATCAACGGCACCTAAATGAAAACCTGCTGCGGATCTCTCGGGAAAGAGCTAATGCGGATCGAGGACTAAAACCGAAAAAAGAGCATACCGGATATGTTGTGATGAATATGCAGGAAAAGAAATTGCAGAGAAAGAACAGTCGGGGCTATTACACAATCACATTATGGGAAACGGTGCTGCAGAGTCCCTATTCTGTAGATTTCACTGAAGAACAGGCCAGATATCAGATTCATGAAGATCTAATGCAGCATGAAGATGGAAAAGAGTGGGCGTTAAGCAGAATTGGAATTTGTGAGAAGCCAGATCCGAAGTTCTGTGACCCGTTTGAATATAATGAAATAATGGAAAATGAAAATGTTCTTGTTCGGTATCAGCTGCGTGCAAACTATCAGGCACGGCGAGGGGAGAAGACCGGCTTTTGGGACATCATATTGGTGCATCAGAAGCCGATACCGCAGGTCCCGAAAGACATGAGACCATGAAAAAAGCCGCCATTTGGCGGCTTTTCAAATTTGACCATATATGCTAATATACCTACGCTGCCCTTCTCCAATCTGGCAACAGAGAGGAGGTGATAGCGTTGAGTAACCTCACCAGTTTTTTAGTGTCAATCGGAGCAAGTATAGTTGGCTACTATATTTGCAAGTGGCTTGATCGACACAGCAAGGGCAAGTAAGCACAAAAGGATTCCCGGAGAGTGGCTACCTCTCCGGGAATCTGCTTTTCGCGTGATAGCCTTGAATACCTCACCAGTTTCTTGGCTATGGTCATTATACCACGCCTGCTGTAGTCTATGCAAGTACGGATAGATTATTATTTGTAAAAATAGCCTGTCCAAAGGACTTGAAAAAGAAGTACGGACAGGCTATACTTACAACAAAAAATGCGGATTTACTTCATTGATAATATATGCCCCCCTAATAGCCTATGGCTTATAGAAAAAAAGAAGGTTTTTTCTTAAACAAGAGAAAGTCGGAAGGGAATTGGGGGTGTGCGGAGGGGTGTGGGAATGTGGTAAACCCAGCGGGTTTTCCATCATTTCCATGCCCCGGAGCGAGGGGGAAAAGGGGAGGTGACTTTCTCTTTAAGCCCCCATAGGGGGCGCTCTTTGGCTCCCCTTTTCCCCCTTCCCGCCCGCAGGCGGACCCCGCCGCAGCGGATTTTTCTTTTTGCTTCTTTTTCTTTTTTGGATTGGAGGTGTTTTTATGACGATGGATCAGCAAGCAGCTCTGGAGCGTCAGCGGGCGCTTTACAGGGAGAAGAACGCCCATCTCCGGCAGTATCTGGAGCCGGTAGATCCATTTGAGTTTTATCGAGAGATCTTTCCTGAAGGCTCATTTGAGCGAAAAGGCCATTATGAAGATGCCAAAGGAAACGCTATTGCGTTGACTGTTCCTAAAAAGCAAAATAGCCGTGAAAATGGTGTAGCATTAGAGATTGAGGGCGACGGTAGAGCTCGGAGACATTTGATTACAGATGAACTGCAGGAGTTGGGGGAGATCCAGGACACAGATTTTACAATTATGTCCCCTATTTCATATTTTGGTAGGCAGCGTAGCGGGAAGAATGCCAGGTATCTTTATGCCATCGTTTTCGATTTGGATGGTGTCGGTATGCCGCAGCTTCGTGATACGCTGCACCAGATGAATAAGGATATTATTCCCAAAGCTACCTTTATCGTAAACAGCGGGACAGGCCTGCATCTGTATTATGTGTTGACTGAGCCGGTTCCTATGTACCCGCAGAATCAAAAAACATTGAAGGAACTGAAGTATGCTCTTACCAGGCAGATTTGGAATAGATTTACTTCGTCTATTCGGGAGCCGCAGATGCAGGGAATTTTACAGGGATTTCGTGTGGTTGGTTCTGGATCTAAGTTAGGACGTGATTATCCTGTGGTAGCGTTTCGGTTTGGTGATGCGGTGGAGCTGGAGAAGCTGCTTGACTATATCCCAGACAGTAATGGGGAACAGCAGCGTATACAGGCACTCATGAGAAAGAGCCGCTTGTCGCTGGCCGAGGCGAAGGCGAAGTACCCTGACTGGTATGAACGCAGGATTGTGAAGAAGGAGCGCCGGGGCCGTTGGACGGTGAAGCGGGATCTCTATGATTGGTGGCTGCATCGCATTTCGGATGAAATCAAGGTAGGACATCGCTTTTACGGCATTATGACTTTAGCCATCTATGCAAAGAAGTGTGACATAGACGAGGAGGAATTGCGGGAGGACGCCTTTGGTTTGCTTCAGCGATACGATGATATGAGTGTTGAGGACATTAACCGTTTTACAAAAGATGATGTTGTGTGCGCCCTGGAGATGTTTAACGAGGATTATGTGACGTTTCCAAGAGATGATATTGCAAAGATTTCCGGGCTTTCAATGCCAGTAAACAAAAGAAACTGGAGAAAGCGAGCAGATCATGTAAAGTTGATGAATTTTGTACGTGATGAAATAAATGGAAATAAAGACTGGAGAAACAAAAATGGTCAACCGAGCAAACGTGGGATAATTTTTGAGTATATGCGTTCTCACCCGGATGTAAAAAAGAAGACAGAGATTGCCAGAGACCTTCAGATTGACCGTGGAACAGTGGCAAAATATTATGATGGGATAATGCAAGATCTGCAGCAAGGGCCGAGGGATAAACGGTACAGTTGACAATACTTACAATGTATGTATAATATAATTATGGAAACGCTAAAATTTGAATGGGACCCAAATAAAAACGAAACTAACAAAAAGAAGCATGGCTTATCCTTCGAAACGGCAAAGGAGGTTTTTTACGACGAGTTCGCCATTCTGTTTGATGATCCGGATCACTCTGATGATGAAGAGAGATTTCTTATTATCGGTGAAACCAAGGCAGAACAAATTTGTATCGTGAGCCATTGCTACCGTGACCATGAAAATGTTATTCGTATTATTTCGGCAAGAAGAGCAACCAGAACTGAGCAGAGGACTTACCTTGATGGAATTTGAGGTGATTTTATGAGAGATGAATATAATATCAGGGAACTGAACCCGAGAAAAAATCCCTATGCAAGTCGCTTGAAAAAGCAGATCACTATTAACATTGATGGCAGCACAATAGATTATTTTAAGTCTATGGCGGCAGCAGATGGAATCCCGTATCAGACCCTTATCAATCTCTATTTGAGGGATTGTGCGGACAATCGCAGAAAAATTCAAATGTCGTGGCAGTAATGAAAAAGCGGAAGAACAACGTGTTCTTCCGCTTTTCTATATTGCTATATATCTATAAATATAGTAAACTACAAATATAGTTATTTACAAAAATATAAAACTATAAAAGTAGGAGCGTGAGTACATGATTATTGCAGTAGCGAATCAAAAGGGCGGTGTCGGCAAAACAACCACGTCCCAGGCACTGGCTGCAGGACTGGCAGCAAAGGGGTACAGAGTTCTGGGGATTGACCTCGATCCGCAGGGAAATTTTTCTACGGCCTGCGGAGCAGAGAACTATAATGTCCAGACGATTTATGAGGTTATGAAGCGGGCGGCCAGCATCCAGGACGCCATTCAGCACACGAAGGGCGGCTATGACGTTGTACCAGCTAATATTATGCTGGCTGGCGCAGAACAGGAGCTCTCCCAGACCGGCAAGGAACACCGGCTGAAGGAGGCCGTGGCGCCGGTGGCCAGTGACTATGATTTTATCGTGATTGACACACCGCCTTCTCTGGGTGTGCTGACGGTGAACGCCTTCACCTGTGCCACCGATATTCTGATTCCGACAACGGCGGGAATTTTTGCGACCGCCGGGATCTCACAGCTCAATGAGACCGTCACCAGCGTTCAGAAGTATTGCAATCCGGCTGTAAAAGTGAGAGGAATTTTGTTTACAAGATTTAATCCGCGGGCAAATATCAGCCGGCAGATGAAGGAACTGGCGGAGCAGCTTGGCGAATACATTTCCGCACCGATCTACAAAACATACATTCGATCTGCTGTAGTGGTAGAGGAGGCCCAGGCGAACAGCCAGGATATTTTTGACTATGCCAACAAGTCTACGGTGGCAGAAGACTATAAAGCATTTATTGAAGAATTTTTGAAAGAGGTAAATGAATAATGGCAGAGAAAGCAAAGTTTGATCGAGAGGCTGCGTTTAAATCTATCATCGGAGCAGGACGCCAGAGCGAGAATGCTGTTGCTGCTGAAGAAAAAAATGGAAAGAAAAATAGTGACCGGGTGCAGCGGGCCTATTATCTGGATCGGGATATTGATAAAGCGCTGCGTAGGATGGCGCTGGAGGAAGGAAAGAATCTGACTGAGTCTATTAATGATGCTTTGCGTAAAGGACTTGTGGAGTATCTTTGATAGAATTTGTGTGAAAAAATGCGGAAGGCAAGCAATATTTGCCTAAATGTAAACCGTGTGCGGTTTACATTTGATGGGCATTTGTTTAATTTGGAGGTAAAAGAGTGGAACTGTCTCAAAAGCTAAAAGAATTAAGGAAGAAGCAGGGACTAACACAGTTAGAACTGGCCGAAAGGCTGTTTGTGTCCAGGCAGGCCATATCTGGATGGGAAGCAGGAACGTCGAGGCCATCGACAGAGAACCTGCAGAGCCTGAGCCGGTTATTTAATATCCCGCTGGAAACGCTGCTGGATGACACGGCAGAGGCGGAGCCTGCGGCGGCGCCAGAGAAGCTTCCGGCAGAGGAGCAGGCAAAAGAAGAGGGCAAGGGACAGGGACTGGGAAAGGATAGAAGATACAAGGCCATAGTCATGGTGATTGTGCTCTTGGCAATCTTGCTCACCACAGCGGTATTGGCACACAGGAGAACGGCCCAAGAAAAAACGGGTGTCATGACTTTTAGCGAAATGGAATGCGAAGACATTGATCTTGCTGGGGCCAAATCTGTGCCGATAGAGGGCTTTGGCAAAGGGAGGTGAAAGAAATGCGCAGACTTTTGTGTATGGTACTGACCGGAGCGGTGATGATTGGATGCCTGTGTACCGGCACCGGCGCTGTTGACGAATCAAATGTCGTTTCATATTCCTTTGAAACGACGGGAACGGCCATCATACGGGCAACAGGAAACTTAGACTGGACTATAGAGGCAAATGGCACGGTGTTAGCGGATACAAGTTTCACAATGTCGGCTGGTGAAACGGTACGGATTCGCGCGAACTATTCTCCGGAAAATGCCAGCTTGGACTTCGGATTAGTTGACTCAAATGAGAAGTTTCACTATATCAATGTGACAACAGGCAGCATTGACAAGACGATTGAGATTCCGGAAAACGGGAGCTATACACTGGTGATTAGAAACAATTTAAGCAAATCGGTCAAGGTGACTGGGATCGTGACATATTAAGGGGAGGCAAGGGAGCGGCAAAATTAACTGGTAACACGTACTATTTCAAGAGACTTGAAAGGAGTAAAAACATGAAAAAGCGGGTTTTAAGTTTGATGTTAGCCACCGTGATGTGCATGGCACTTGCTGTAACAGCAAACGCTGTTGAATATGATTCCTCCATGGTGAATCTTGGTGAAAGAGCAGGATCCGTGTTGTCTGTTGAGCAGACGTCGCTTATTAACGGAAATTTCCCTAAGAATGTTCGTGGCGAAACTTATGGAACTGCTTTGATGGCAGAGGTAGTAGGGGAAATGCCGGATTTACAGGCTGCGATTGGGACGGATGGCCAGGAGGGATATGTCCGAACCAGTGATTTGAGTCACCCCAAATTTGAAACACCGCAGGACGCTCTTGAATGGCAGAAAACTCAGCCCGATTCCTATTACATCCCCTTATATGATTTTCAGGGAAATGAGATTGGTTCTTTCCTTAGAGAGCGTAATAATTTGACGATTGCAGAAATGGAAGCGATGAAAGGTTGATCTAAGGATCAATATTCATAGAGAAGAAGCCGAGATAGCTATATAGTTATCTCGGCTTCTTTTTTCACTAACGGTTTACCCGTTTGTGCCCTTTAGGAGCATGAACGGGTAAACCGTTATGCGGTTAATTTTGTGGTTATGTTGACAACCTCCGCAACGTATGGTAAGATGTTCTTGGATAGGAAAGGCTGCGGTAGACGCTGGATCGAAGCCTTGAAAGAAAGGGGGTATGGATGGCGGCTGCGAGTGGTGTGTGATTGGCAGCAGAAGTGAAGAACGAAGCTCGTCTGGGCGAGGGTAAATAGTAATTAGGCCCAGAGCGTCTTGGCTGGCAGATCTGCCGGTCGGGGGTTTAGCAATTTGCTAATCAGAAGCCACTTCAGGTACGATACACCTGTGTGATGCGTGGGCTTGCCGTAGTAACCTTTGTGAACTGGAAAGCGCATCATGGACCCGGTATTAGTAATCCTTTTGAACGTGCCGGTAAATAAAACGTATCTGTTCCTATCCACTTTCTGATAGTAGCCGGAATACTGTAGATCTTCCGGAGAGCTGCTTCCTCTACAAAGAAGCCGACAGAATCTGAACTGCCGTAGATCTCAATAAATCAGAGCTGCACACATAAGCAGGTTAAAAAAGTGTAGGGAGCAATCCCAAACCCGTCATACATAAGACGTTAAAAAGTGTATTTTGCCGATTGTCGAGTCTCCGAATGGAGCTGGCATGAGGCGGCTTAGCTTGAACGAGAAATGTAGAAGTCTATAAAACTAAGAAAATAGTTATGTAGTTTTATAGAAATATAGATTTATACAAAAATAGATGCACGAAAGGAAGTCGGAATGGGGCGTAAAAATAAAGCGTACTTCAAGGATCTGCACCAGCAAGCCTATGACCGGCTTACCGGGATGCAGGCCTTTGGCGAGAGCAAAAAAGAAGCGGTAGCCAATGGCACAGAGAAAGATAAAATATTTGCGTTCAACACCTATAAGAGCTACTGGAAACATACCAAATATTTTATCAAGTACATCAAGGAGAAGCATCCAGAGTGTACCACGCTGAAGAGTGCAAAGAAGTATGCCAATGAGTGGCTTCAGACCAGAGTGGATCAGGGGCTTTCAGCGTGGACGGTGCAGCTTGAAGCGAAAGCGCTGGGAAAGCTATACGGGATTTCCCCGGATGACGAGAATTACTTTAATCCGCCCAAGCGAAAACGTGAGGAGATTAAACGGAGCCGGGGGGACCGGGTGCGGGACAAGCATTTCTCCAAGACGAACAATGATGAACTGATAAAGTTTTGCCGGGGAACCGGCCTGCGGCGAAAGGAGCTGCAGGAGCTGCGGGGGAAGGATCTGGTGCCCAGGGCGCAAATTGAGGCGGAGATCTCCGAACTGCAGAAAATCCCGGAGGAGCAGCGAGCACCGAGTGTCACAAAGCGCCTTGAAATGCTCCAGGACGCACGTTTGTTCCCGGAGGAGTGGTTTATCCATGTCCGCAACGGAAAGGGCGGACGAGAGCGTTTAAGCCCGATTATAGGCAAAAATGCAGGGCAGATCATTGAACGGATAACTGATACACCGTCAGAGGAAAAGGTGTGGCAGCACGTTCATAATTGCGCCGACATCCACGGTTATCGTGCGGAGTATGCCACGGCGATCTACAAGGCTCATGCCAGGGCAATCGAAGAGATTCCCTATGACCGGGTAAACCGTGGCACCGGGCGGCGTTATCAAAGCGAGGTTTATACTTGCCGAAAAGATGAAGCGGGGAAGAAGCTGGACAAGGCTGCCATGCTGATCTGCAGCAAGGCGCTGGGGCATAACCGAATCAGCGTCGTAGCGGATAACTATATTCGGGGCCTGTAAGGAGGTGCGCTGCCGTGGGCGAGTTTGTAAAAAAGACTTTGATGGGATATAAAGAAGTTCCTGACGGCCAATCCGATCCAGAGTGTACCCATGTAATTTTGACGGAGACCGAATATGCAAAACTACAGCGGAAGATCAGCGATGCGGAGCAGTTGGCCAGGACAACGAAATATGAAGCAGAGCGAGAGGTTGATTCTGCCAGACGTGACGCCGATTATAAAATTAGGCAGAATGTCGAGAAAGCAAATCAGACGATAAAAAGGTGGAGCGAGGCCCTGGATGCGGAACGAGCCGAGAGCGGCCATCTGCGGAGCCTAAATGAAAACCTGCTACGGATTGCCAGAGAGAGGGCGAATGCCGACAGGAAATTGAAGCCGAAGAAAGAGCATACCGGGTATAGTGTAGTTTTCTCTACGGAGAAAGAGCATCGTTATGGAAAAGGAAAAAATATGACAAGGGTGATGCTGTGGGAAACAGTAATACAAAGCCCCTATTCCATAGATCTTCCGGAGGGGTTGGTTCGCAAGCAGATTACAGATGAACTGACACGGGTGAATGAGGACGGGGAGAGCCTGATTTGCAGAATAGGGATTGATAGTTTTTATCCTGGCAGCTATGCGGCGATGCTTCAGAAAAGAAAACAAATTGAGTTGTTTGAAGAGTCGGAGGATGACGAGGAGCCGGAGAAGCCGAAGGGAGAGAACATCATGCTGCGGCCATATTTCCGGGCGAACTTCAAGGCCGGTTATTGGGAGGCTGTGTTCTTCCATACAAAGCCGCTGGGAGTTGTTCCTGCGGATATGCGGGCGAGGTGACGCCAGGGGCTCTGTGTGCGGAGAAGAGAGATACCCCGTACAACATGCAAGTTGTAAAATAAGCCTGTCCAGGGGGCTTGAAAAGGACTGCCTGGACATGCTATATTAACAATCAGGAATAGGGAAAAACTCTATTGATAATATATGCCGTATAAGAGGGGTTAGTGAGTGTGCCCATATGGGGTAGATTTGGCTTGTCGAAAAATAGGGAAAAATTCTATTGATAATATATGCCCCGACTATGGGCCTTTAGGCCCTCAAATAAGCTCTTAAAATTCTCTCTTTAAACGGGAGAAAGTCGGAGGGGAAATGGGGGGTGAGCGGAGGCTGTGGGAATGTGGTAAACCCGATAGGGTTTTCCATCATTTCCATGGCCGGAGCGAGGGGGGAAAGGGGGAGGTGAC